>Ga0213836_100510_pt1 | contig 31040 bp, 32 predicted proteins | sample SWPATP03_FD_160578 | JGI IMG/M metagenome (GOLD analysis project Ga0213836, IMG submission 160578) | Coastal seawater microbial communities from Marineland, Florida, United States - SWPA TP0 #3 | ecosystem: Environmental > Aquatic > Marine > Coastal | place: USA: Florida | collected 2016-08-05
ACGGTCCAGTGGACCGTTTCCCCGACGAGGGAAGTCGAGCCGGGTGAGGTGGTCGGCGATGCGGCCCTGGCGGCCGGCGCGGGTCTCGGCCTCGAGCTTGTTGACGAGGTCGACGACGTTGAAGGTGAGGCGGGCAAGCGGGCCTTCCAGTGGGCGGCCCGCCCGCCGAACGCCGCGGACGCCGCGGCGGATGCAGGCGCCGATGCGCGACGGGGCGACCGGTCGGGTGATCGATGTGTCGGGGTCTGTGTGAGCGGCTGAAAGCCAACCGGCAGCTATTGCGTCATGCGGTCGAGGAATTCCACCAGCGCCGTTCGGTCGTCGGCGTTGGGCAGCCGCTGTTCGGGCATGCGGCTGCCGGGTGTGTAGGCCTCGGGTCCGTGCTCGAACAGGGCTGCGACGGTCTCGGGTGTCCAGACGAGGTTCATGGCGCGCAGGGCGGGGGAGTAGTCGTAGCCGGGCAGGCTGGCGATCGGGCGGCCGAAGATGCCCTGCAGCGAGGGGCCGGCGCGGCTGCCGTCGTCCGCTGTGAGGCTGTGGCAGACGGCGCAGGCGCGCCAGACTTCGGCGCCGCGGCTGCCGTCGTCGAAAGCGTCGGCTGCGGGCGCGGTTCCGGTGCCAAGCGGCGCGCCGGTGAGCAGATCCCAGCGCCGGATGACGCCATCGCCCCCGCCGGTAAGCAGCGTGCCGGCGCCAATGGCGAGGGCCCAGACCGGGCCCTGCCCGGCGTCGAAGCGGTGCCGGACGGCCAGGTCGGGCAGTTCGAGCAGCCAGACCGTGCCGTCGACCGCGGCCGCCGCGATGACGCCGGGCCCGGCGGCCACCGCGACGAGGGGCCGGTCGGTGAGGAACCGTTCGGGGCGCAACGCCCCCTCTGGGGTGAAGCTGCGGAGCGATCCGTCGGCGAAGACCACCGCGACGCGGTCGCCGGCGACGGCGATGCCGTTCGGCAGGGCCGGAAGATCGGCCGCCGCCCGGAGCCCGAGGTCCGGCCCGCGCAGCGCGAAACGCAGGTCGCTTCCGACGGTCACGACGGAGCCGTCCGCCAGCACGCCGATTCCGGCGATGCGGTCGCGATGGGCGGTCTCCAGCCGCACCTCGCCATCGGCGAGGTCGATCCGCTGAAGTCGGCCGTCCCAGCTTGTGGCGAGGAGGGCGCTGCCGTCGGGCGTTGCCGCCAGGGCGCCGACCGGGGCACGATGCTCGGCGGTGACGATCCGCGGGCTGGTGCCGACGGCCTCCCAGATCGCAACCCTTCCGTCCTGTCCGGCCGTGGCCAGACGGCCATCGGGCAGGAATGCGGTCGCGGTGACCGCGCCGTCGTGAAAGCGCAGGACGCGGCTGGCCGTGGCCGTCGATCCCTCCCAGAGGATCGCGCGGGTGTCGAAGCTGCCGGACAGGACCGCGTCACCCGAGACCGCCAGCGCCCCCACCGGACCGCCATGACCCGACAGATCCTGCGCGACGGCAAGGCCGGCGGTGGACACGGCAAGGGCCGCGGCGGCGGCTCGCGCTGCCCGGGGAAGGAGCCACATGGCGCTGCGGGCTCAGTTGCTCAGACGCACACCCTCGGTGGCGAAGGCGTCCTGCGCGGCCTGCTGGAACTGGTCGTCCAGCACGAAGCTCGCGGCGAATGCCATCAGCACGGCAACGACGACGGCGGCAAGAAAGGCCTTCATCGGTCGGCTCTCCTCTCGGTCGATAATGATGTGGGGGCGGCGGGCGCCAGCGCGGCCAGCAGCTGCCGGGCGAGCGCGCGATAGATCTGTCCGAGTATGCCGTCGGGGTCCATCGCGGTCACCGGCTGGCCGCGGTCGGAGGCCCGTCGCAACTCCATGGTCAGGGGCACGGCGCCCAGAAAGGGCACGCCGAGCCGGGCGGCTTCGGCGGCGGCGCCCCCCTCGCCGAAGATGGCATGGGAGGTGCCGCAGGTGGTGCAGACGAAATGCGCCATGTTCTCGACGACGCCGAGGATCGGCACGTCGACCTTGCGGAACATGGCGATGCCGCGGCGGGCGTCGATCAGCGACAGATCCTGCGGGGTCGAGACGATGACGGCGCCGGACGGGCGGGCGCCCTGGGCGATGGCAAGCTGCGCGTCGCCGGTGCCGGGCGGCATGTCGACCACCAGCACATCGAGCGTGCCCCAGTCGACCTCGGCCAGCATCTGGGTGATGGCCGACATCACCATCGGCCCGCGCCAGATCATCGCGGTCTCCTCGTCCACCAGAACGCCCATCGACATCGCCTTCAGCCCGAAGCCATCGATCGGCACGAGCTTGCGCCCCGGGCCGACGCGCGGCTGACCGCGCAGGCCCAGCAGGGTCGGCAGCGACGGGCCGTGGATATCGGCGTCCAGGATGCCGACCGACAGCCCTTCGGCACGAAGACCGAGCGCGAGGTTCACAGCGGTGGTGGACTTGCCCACGCCGCCCTTGCCCGAGGCCACGGCAATGACATGGCGCACGCCGGGAAGGACGGCGGGGGCGGCCGCGAGGCGCGGCGGGGCAGGAGGGCGGGCCACTTGCGCGGCCTCGTCTGTCAGCACGGCATGGGCCCGGGCCACGCCGGGCAGCGCCGCGAGCAGGCGTTCGGCTTCGGCGCGGAGGTCGGCGAAGGCCGCCGCCTCGGCCGCGGAAACCCGGATGGCCGCATCCACCCGGCCGCCGCGGACGTTCACGCCGGCAAGCCGGTCCGAGCCCCCGAGCGTGCCGCCCCCGGGAAGCGCCAGCGCGCCGAGTGCGGCCCGGGCGGCGGTGAGGAGGATCTCGTCGGTCTGGACGGTCATGAGCGACGGCGACTGCCTTGGGAGGGGGGGAATACAATGGCCCGGCCCATCGGGGTCGGACCATTGCGTGGCGTGACCGCAGGTCGTGTGCGGAGCCGCGGCGCCGCTATTCCGCGGGCGTCGGCGACGCGGGAGCCTTGGTGCCGGAGGCGCGTTCGGCGGCGCGCACCTCCTCGACCCAGAGCGAGTGGTGCTCCTTGGCCCAGTTCTCGTCGACCTTGCCCGAGCCCATGGCGTCGAAGGCACCCTGCATGCCGAGCGAGCCGATGTAGATGTGCCCGAAGATCACGACCGACATGAAGGCCGCGAAGAGCGCATGCACCACCTGCCAGAACTGCCAGTCGGCCGGCGTGGCGGCAAGCCAGGGGAACAGCATGATGATCCCGCTGTAGGACAGGCCGACACCGCCGATGATCACCATCCAGAACAGGAGCTTCTGGCCGGCGTTGAACTTGCCTGCCGGCGGGTGCAGCCCGGGCGTGAACAGCCCGCCGCCCACCTTCAGCCAGTCAAGATCGACCTTGCGCGGCAGGTTGCGCCCCACCCAGGTGACGAACACCCACACCAGCCCCAGCATGAAAGGCCACGCCATGTAGTTGTGGGCGATCTTGAACCAGCCGCTGAGCGTGCCGAACATTTCCTCTCCGACGATGGGCAGGAGCGTCCAGCGACCCACGACGAAGTTCAGCCCGGTGACGGCGAGCACCACGAAGCTGACCGCCAGCAGCCAATGGCCGAAGCGCTCGAAACCGTTGAACCGCTCGATCAGCCGGCCGGAGAAGCCCGCATCGATCCTGATGCGCCCGCGATAGGCGTAGAAGACCGCCAGGATCGCCAACGTCACGAGCACCGCGGCCACCGAGATCACCCGCAGCGTGGTGCCCTGGATGCTTGCCCAGCCCTTGTTGTCTGGCTTGATGAGATTGGCCGCCCCCGCATCCGGGATCGACACCCGGCCTGCGACGGCGCCGCCCCCCTGCAGGGCGCGCAGCAACTGCTCCTCCTGGACGGATGCGTCGCGCGGGTTCACCTGGGCCGCCGCCTCGGGCGCGGCCAGGGCGACAAGCCCCACGGCCAGCAGCAGCGCGAGCGCGAGTGCCGGCAGTCGGGCAGCAAGTGTCCTCAGCATGTCGGTTCCTCCCCCATGCGCCTCAGACGGTGACGGTGTCGCCATAGGCGGTGCGCCAGCCCCAGGCACCCGAGCCGTAGCCGCGCGTGACCACGCGCTCGCGGTAGATCTCGGCGATGATGTCGCCGTCGCCCGCCAGCAGCGACTTGGTCGAGCACATCTCGGCGCAGAGCGGCAGCTTGCCCTCGGCCAGGCGGTTCGCGCCGTACTTTACGTATTCCGCCTGGCTCATGTCCTCTTCGGGGCCGCCGGCGCAATAGGTGCACTTGTCCATCTTTCCGCGGGTGCCGAAGTTGCCCACCTGCGGATACTGCGGCGCGCCGAAGGGGCAGGCGAAGAAGCAGTAGCCGCAGCCGATGCAGGTGTCCTTGTTGTGGAGGACCACGGCGTCGGCGGTGGTGTAGAAGCAATCCACCGGGCAGACTGCCGCGCAGGGCGCGTCCACGCAGTGCATGCAGGCCATGGAGACCGAGCGCTCGCCCGGCAGGCCGTCGTTGATGGTGACCACCCGCCGACGGTTGATGCCCCAGGGCACCTCGTGCTCGTTCTTGCAGGCGGTGACGCAGGCGTTGCACTCGATGCAGCGGTCCGCGTCGCAGAGGAATTTCATCCGTGCCATCGGTCGCGTCCTCCCTTACGCGGCTTCGATCTGGACAAGGGTGACCTTGCCCTCGTGCATGCCGGTCACCGGGTCATAGCCATAGGTGGTGACGGTGTTGACGGACTCGCCCAGCACGAACGGGTCCGTGCCCTGCGGGTAGTTGCCCCGCTGATCCACCCCCTGGAACCAGCCGGCGAAGTGGAAGGGCATGAAGGCCACCCCCTTGCCCACCCGCTCGGTCACCATTGCCTTGACGCGGGCGCGGCTTCTCTGCTCGGGGCCCTTCACCCAGCACCAGCCACCGTCCACGATGCCGCGTGCGGCGGCGTCCTCGGGGTTGATCTCGACGAACATGTCCTGCTGCAGTTCAGCCAGCCAGGGGTTCGAGCGCGTCTCCTCGCCGCCGCCCTCGTATTCCACCAGGCGCCCCGAGGTCAGCACGATCGGGAACTGCGTGTGTACGCCGCGGTCGACATTGGCCTGCTGGATGGTGCGGCCGATGTTCGGCATCCGCTGGTGCCGCGCGTCGTCGCGGGTCGGGTACTGCGCCACGAGGTCCGGGCGCGGCGAGTAGATCGGCTCGCGGTGCACCGGGATCGGGTCGGGCAGGTTCCAGGCCACGGCACGGGCCTTGCCGTTGCCGAAGGGCACGCAGCCATGCTCGATCGCCACGCGCTGGATGCCGCCCGACAGGTCGGTGGACCAGCTGACCGACTTCATCCGCTCCTCGTCGCCGCCCGCGATCCGCGAGATGGTGGCGAGCTCGGCCGCCGTGAGGTCGCCGTCCCAGCCGAGTTCCTGCAACAGCGCATAGGTGAACTCGGGATAGCCGTCCTCGATCTCGGAGCCGACGATCCAGCTCCCCTCGGCGAGCAGCGTCTGGCCGTCGCGCTCGAGACCGAAGCGGGGACGGAAGGCGCCGCCGCCGTCCTTCACGGGGACGGTGGTGTTGTAGAGGATGTGGGTGCCCGGATGCCGGAACTCTGCCGTTCCCCAGCATGGCCAGGGCAGGCCGTAGAAGTCGCCCCGAACCTCCGCGGGCGCGTCGGGTCCGGCGCGCAGCGTCACCAGGTCGAAATGCTCCTGGTTGGCCATGTGCGCCTTCAGCCGCTCGGGCGACTGACCCGTGTAGCCGGTGGACCAGCCGCCGCGGTTGATCTCGCGCAGGATCGACTCGGGCGTGGGTTCAACCCCGAACTTGCCCGCCACCATCTCGTAGTTCTTGAACATCTCGTCGGCAAAGCCGAGCTTCTGCGACAGGCGGTAGATCACCGCATAGTCGTTGTCGCTCTCGAAGATCGGCTCGACCACCTTCTCGCCCCACTGCACCGAGCGGTTCGATGCGGTGCGCGAACCCGCGCATTCGAACTGGGTGCAGATCGGCAGGAGATAGGTGTTGTCGGTGCGCGAATGCAGCGCCGCGAAAGTGGTCGGGTGCGGGTCGGCCACGACCAGCAGGTCGAGCGCGTTCATCCCCTTCTCGGCGTCGATCATGCGCGGCACGGTGTTGCCGCCATGGCCGAAGATGATCATCGCCTTGATGTTGTCGCGCTGATCCACCTCCTCGGCGTCCATCATGGTCGCGTCGAACCAGCGGGTCGAGGTGATGCCCGGCACCTCCATGTTCTGCTTGGCGGTACGCGCGTCGCGCCCGCCCTTGGCCGGCACCTCGTCGAAGCGGGTGACGAAATAATCGTAGGGCACGTCCCAGACCCGCGACCAGTGCCGCCAGGCGCCCTCTCCCAATCCGTAGTAACAGGGCAGGTTGGCCACATCGAGGCCGAAGTCCGTGGCGCCCTGCACGTTGCAGTGGCCGCGGAAGATGTTGGCGCCGGTGCCGGGGAAGCCCACGTTGCCGGTGGCAAGCAGCAGGTTGCAATAGGTGCGCACATTCGCGGTGCCCACGGTATGCTGCGTGCCGCCCATGCACCAGATGAAGGTCGAGGGCTTCTGCGTCGCGAAGGTCTCGGCCACGCGGCGCAGAGTGGCGCCGGGGATGCCCGAGATGTTCTCGACCACGTCCGGAGTATAGGCCTTCACCGCCTCGCGGATCTGGTCCATGCCCCAGACGCGCTGGTCGATATACTCCTGGTCCTCCCAGCCGTTCTCGAAGATGTGCCACATGATGCCCAAGACGATGGCGATGTCGGTGCCGGGGCGCATGCGGACGTATTCGGTGGCGTGGGCGGCGGTGCGGGTAAAGCGCGGGTCGATGACGATCACGTTCGCCCGCTGCAGTTCCTTGCCCTCGAGGATGTGCTGAAGCGACACGGGGTGCGCCTCGGCCGCGTTCGAGCCCATGAAGATCACGGTCTTGGCGTTGCGGATGTCGTTGTAGCTGTTGGTCTGGGCGCCATAGCCCCAGGTGTTCGCCACCCCCGCCACCGTGGTCGAGTGGCAGATCCGCGCCTGGTGATCGACGTTGTTGGTGCCCCAGAAGGCCGCGAACTTGCGGAAGAGATACGCCCCCTCGTTCGAGAACTTGGCCGAGCCCAGCAGATAGGCGCTGTCGGCGCCGCTGGTCTCGCGGATGGCGAGCATCTTGTCGCCGATCTCCTCGATCGCCTGGTCCCAGCTGATGCGGACCCACTGCCCGCCCTGCTTCTTCATCGGATACTTCAGCCGGCGGTCGCCGTGGACGAGTTCGCGCACCGCCGCGCCCTTGGCGCAATGGGTGCCGCGGTTGATCGGGCTGTGCCAGGCCGGCTCCTGGCCGACCCAGACGCCGTTCTGCACCTCGGCCTTGACCGTGCAGCCCACCGAGCAATGGGTGCAGATGTTGGTGCGCACCTCGATCGGCTGGCTGTGATCGGTCGGCCCGGCCTCGGCCCGCCGGGTCATGGCGCCGCCGAGCGCGCCCACGGCGGCAAGGCCGCCCACGGCGAGCCCCGAGGCGCGCAGGAAGCTGCGGCGGTCGACGGGCCTGGCGGCCAGACCTGCGGCCATCTGGGCGAGGCGGCCGGCCGACGCGGCCTCACGGGATCTGCGCTTGACCAGCATGTCTCAGCCCTCCGATCCGGGGTAGCGGTTGGTGCGGTAGTAGGTCAGGATGTGTTCGGTCTTGCGGTAGCGGGCCCGCGTGCGCTCCTCGCCGACCTGCCGCGCCTCGACCGGGCGCGCCCCGCCGACGGCAAGCGCGCCGCCCGCGGCCGCGCCGGCGGCCATCCCGAAGAAACCGCGGCGACCGACGCGGCCACCGATCCCGTCTGCATCATCCCTTGCCATTTCTTCCTCCCTCTCGCGTGCCGCCCCGCGGCGCTTTCCCGTGATCCCGTCCGGCCCTGCGCTCGCCGCCGTGGCCGGCGAGGTCGAAGGCCCGCGTCTCGATGTCCACGATCAGCCGGCCCACCTCGGCCAGCGGGCGGTAGAACGCCGCGCTCGGCGCCACCGCCAGATCGTCGAAGAACTGCCCGGCCCAGGGCGCGATGTGTCGCTGGAAGAACGCCGCCTGACCGTCGAGGTCCGCCGGCACATGCCCGCCGGCCATCCCGGCCATCACCTCGAACAGCAGGGCGATATGATCCTCGGGCTCGTGCCGGCCCGCCGCCCGCGCGACGCCCAGCCGGGCGAGATCGGCGCGCAGTTCGGCCAGCGGGCGCTCATTGAGGAATCCGGTGCGGTAGAACGAGGCATAGGGCAGGAGCTCGCCCCTGCCGACCCCGACGAACAGCGCGAAATACTCCCGCTCGACCGCCTGCGCATCCGTGGCCGCTGCCGCGTGGGCCAGCACGGCGTGGGCCTGTCCGAGCGGGGTGGAGTCACCCTCCAGCGCGGCGACCAGGCGCAGCAGGTCCGCGCCGGGCGGTTCCGCCAGCAGCGTGGCGACAAAGCGGTATTGCTCGCTGCGGTGCGCGTCTGTCGGATCGATGGCTGGCCTCGGGATCGGGAGGCTTGCTGTCATCTTGTTGGTTCCAGCTGCATGCAACAGCATACCGCACTGGCGGCTGCCTATTCAAGGTGCCACAAAATTGCACATTTGCAATTCATTTCTTGACATCCTCTGCCGCCCGCGTCGGCAGTCAGGGCCCGGGCGGAGAAAACCGCACGGGATGCAGCGGAACGGCACGCTCAGCCGGGGGCAGCGCCGCCATGCCTTCGCCGCGGTGCGGCGTCCCGCGCCGGGCCGGCGCGTTTCTCGGTCTGCGGCGGTGCTGCGAAGGGAGAATCCTCGGCAGGCTGTCCGCCCGGGGGGGGCGGCGCATCGCCGGCGGGAGCGGGGGCGACGGCATTCGCCGCGCTGTCGGAAGCCACGTCCTGCGGCGCCGCAGCGCGGTGGCGACTGTCGGACGACGTCTGCGGCGGTGGGCCGGCAGGCTCCGGCGGGGCGAGCAGGCGCTCGGCCATCCGCGCCACCGTGTCGCGGTCCAATGGCCCGCCATCGCCCGGCACCCCGCCCGGCACGTTCCAGTCCCAGGCATAGTCCACGGCGATGTCGCGGTGGTCGCGAATCGCCGCGTTGAGAAGCCATTTGCGACGCAGCGCGGCATTGCGGAGCGCCCGCGGCACGCCCTTGCGCAGGTATTGGCGCAGGTCGGTGTCGGCGTCGATCTCCTCGACAGGGGGGAGGGCGGCGAGTTCCTCCTCCGTCAGCGCCGCGTCGTCGGGCGGCGGCGGCGTTTCGGCGGTTTCGGACGGGGGCGGCGCCTCCGGCCGTTCCCGGGCGTCGGCTTCGGCCGTGGCGACTTCGGCCTCGCGGGTCGCCGCGGCGCGCTTGCGCCGCGACCAGCGATCGAGGAAGCCCTCGCCGCTCATCCCGCACCGCCTTCGTTGCTACCGTGCCCGCTGCGGTTGCGGCCGCGCCGGGCGATCCAGCCCTCCTCGGAGGGCAGGATGCGGGGCGCGCGCGGGTCGGCCGCGTTCGGGTTCTGCGGGCTGCGCTTGCGTTTCCTGAACGGGATCTCGACGTGGTTCTCCGCGACGAAGGCGGCGAGCGCGATGGCCACGGGCTCGGGCATCGGCACCGCCTCCACCGTCAGGTCGAGATCGCCCGCCAGACCCTCGCCTTCATAGGGATCGACGGTCGCGGCCACCAGCTCGCTCGCCCCCGGCGTGGTCCCGCGCAGCGCCACCCAGACCGAAGGGCGCCTGCTGGCGAGGTTGTCGCGGTGATGCCCGGTGTCGCCGGAGTGAAAGACGAGGTCGCGGGCACCGAGATACCATGTTTCCGTGCCGCCGGTGGTGGCCAGTCGGGTCATCGGCGGCGTCCCGGGCTCGGCCGGCAGCACGGCGACGGGCCGCAGCGTCGGCCGGCCCCAGCGCGTGACCGGTTGGCGCAACTCGCCGACGATCCCGACACGGAGGGTGAGCTTGGGCATGGCGCGATCCTAATGCCGCCGGCCCGCCCCGGAATGGGCCGTCCGGATCGGAAGCGGGCCACTCAGGGGCAGGCCGGTGACGAGGTTCTGGGGTTTCATCCGCACGGTCATGTCGGCCCCGATGCCCAGGATCAACCACACCGGATGGCCGGCCAGATCGGCCCGCACCGGCGCGCCGGGGCCGAAGTCGAGGCGGAAAAGGCCGATCGGCTGCGCGTCGTGGGTCTCGCCGCGCCACAGCGCGTTGCCGATCCGCGTGCCGACCTCGTCCAGCCCCAGGAACCACCGGAATTCGGCGCCCTCGAGCGAGGTAAGCGCCTCGATCCGCAGCTCGAGACCCATGAGGTGGCGAAGAAAGGCGGTCATCGCCGCCGCGAGACCGGCCCGGGCGGCCGCATCGCCGCCGAAGTTCAGCGCCATCGAATGCGCGTCGGACCGGCTCCAGTAGGTCCAGCCGTTGCCGGCGCCCAGCACGTCGAGGCTCTCGGCGCCGCCCTTCAGCATCGCCGCCAGCGGCGAGGCGCGCATCTCGGCCTCGAGTTCGGCCACCAGTTCGGCGTCGGCGAGGATGAGCGCGCCGTCCTTCACATGCCCCTTCTGCGGGCGGAACATCATCTCGGCGGCGCGCAGCGTGGCGACCTCGGTGCAGCCGTCGAGCGCGTTGCGCAGGACCAGCTGCACGAGCTGATCGAGCAGCACCAGCGGCAGGCGCACGCGGCGGGTCACGAGGTCGAGATAGCCGCCCTCGACCGTGCCCGCGGCCAGCAGCGCGTCGCGCATCGTCAGCAGGAAGCCCCAGTTCTCGCGCGCGTCCGCATCCGCCAGCGCGGCCACCGTGCCCGCCGTCACCGCCTCGCGCGGGTTCCGCATCAGCCGCGCATGCAGCGCGCGCTCGGCGAAACAGGCGTCCTCGGGGGGCAGCACCTCGGGCCGCGCGAGCCAGGCCAGCAGCAGCTCGTCGGTCACGCGCATCCGCCCCGCGACGTCGAGCCGCGTCAGCTGATGCCCGCTGGCGACCCAGAACTCGGTCATCGCCCCTCCCTGAGCGCGATCAGATCCACCGCCGGGGCGTCGTCGTCTTCCTCGACGATGTGGAAGGCGCGGTCGTGGCCGCGCAGGTAGCCGGCCGAGAAGGCGGTTTCGTCGCGCGGGCGCAGGCTGCGGAACTGCTCGCGGATCGCGCCGCCGTCCCATGTGCGGCGGAGCGCCAGCAGCATGCCGACCCCGTGCCCGCGGCAGAGGTCGGCCGCGAGCGCGATCTCCTCCTCGGCGGCCGGCCGGGCGGCGGCAAGGTCCGGGGCGCCGAGCCGGGCCACGAACTGCGCCGCCAGCCGCTCCACCGCGGCGGCGCGTTCGTCGGGGCGCGCCTCGGTGACCACCACCAGCGTGGAGTGGCCGAAGCTGTCGATGCCGAGAAAGCCCGAGCGGAAGGCGATGGCCTCCTTGCGCGACAGGCCCGCGGGGTCGCGCCCGGCAAACAGGAATGTGCCCGGGACGGCCCATTCGCCGGGCTCCGCCGCGGCGGCGAAGACCACCCTGTCCGAGGGGTCGAGCCGGATGGTGCGCGGCAGGAGCGTCACAGCCGTGGCCCCGTCGCATCGCGCCAGCGGCTGGCGGCGAGGCCCTCGGTCAGGCCGACCCGCCGGGCGGCGCCGGCATGGCTGATCTCGACCAGCGCGTCGCCGTCGATCCGGCGCACACCGCGCAGCATCGGCGGGTCGATGCGCATCAGGTAGCGGTTGGTGACGGCGTCGATGCCCTCATGCGTCCAGCGGTCGAAATAGAGCATGAGATAGGAGGCGAAGCTTTCGACGATGTCCTCGGCCGGGGCGACGTCGTCCTCGGCCAGCGAGATGGACTCCGGATAGCGGCCCGGCTCGTCGATCCCGTCGCGGTCGGCAATGAGTTCGGCGGCGAAGACCATCCAGTCGGGCACCTCGTCCGCGCCGCAGCCGGGCGCGACGGCAAGGCGACCGCCGCCAAGGCGCGACTTGTCGTAGCGCAGCTCGTCCGGCCAGACGAAGCGGACGGCGCGCTCCGGCGGGCAATGTGCCGCCAGCGCATCCGCCAGCGCCGCCATCCCGACAAGAAACGCAAGCCGCGCCTCGGCCAGCGGCTGTTCCGGCTCCAGCACCACGGCGAAGGCCAACAGCCCCGGCCGTTCCAGCAGCACCAGCGTGCCCGCGCCTTCGACGGGGGCCAGCGCAACCGCGGCCTCCAGCACGTCGGCCGCATCCGTCCGATGCAGGGTGAACGGCGGCGGCAGCCGCAGCGGGCGCATGGCCGTGTCCGGCATCATCGCGGCGTCTCCCCCCTTGCATGTCATCGGGCGGGGGCGGTTTGCGGCCGCCGGCGCGCGCTCCCCCTGTCCGGCGCCTTCCCGAGCGGATAGATAGACCCTCGCAGCATCTTTCGCCAGCCCCGAGGTCCGCCATGCGCCGTATCCTGACCTGCACCTGCGAGGGGACCATGCCGCTCGACGCCGCGGCGCTGGAGAGTGCCGGCTGCGCCCGTGGCGAGGCGCCGGCGCATCAGCTCTGTCGCGCGCAGCTCGATCGGTTCCGTGCCGCGCTGGCCGGGGGCGAGGCGGTGACGGTGACCTGCACGCAGGAGGCGCCGCTGTTCCGGCAGGTGGCCGAGGAGGCAGATTTCGCGGGCGACCTGCGCTTTGTCAACATCCGCGAGACGGCGGGCTGGTCGGACGAGGCGAAGCGCGCCGGCCCCAAGATGGCCGCGCTCATCGCCGCCGCGCAGGTCGAGGCCGCGCCGTTCCGGACGGTGGCGCTGGACAGCGAAGGCGTGGCGCTGGTGCTGGGGCGCGGGCCCGAGGCGGTGGCGGCAGCCGAGCGGCTGGCCGAGAGCCTCGACATCACCGTGCTGCTGACCCCGGGGTCCGAGGTCGCGCCGCCGCGCCAGACCGTGTTTCCGGTGCTGCAGGGCCGCATCCGCAGTGCGACCGGGCATCTGGGCGCCTTCGAACTGACGGTGGACGCCTATGCCGCGCCGGCGCCGTCGTCGCGGGGGGCGTTGCGCTTCGAGGGCGCGCGCGACGGCGCGGTGTCGCGCTGCGATCTGGTGATCGACCTGACCGGGGGGGCGCCGCTGTTTCCCGCGCCCGACCTGCGACCGGGCTATTTCCGCGCCGACCCGCGCGACCGGGCGGCGGTGGCCGATCTGGTGGCGCGCGCGGGCCAGATGGTGGGCACCTTCGACAAGCCGATGTTCATCGATTTCGGGGCCGACCTCTGCGCCCATTCGCGCAACCGCAAGACCGGGTGCACGCGCTGCCTGTCGCTCTGCCCCACCGGTGCCATCACGCCGGCCGGCGACAGCGTGGCCATCGATCCGAACATCTGCGCCGGGTGCGGTCAGTGCGCCGCCGCCTGCCCGACCGGCGCCGCCGCCTATGCGCTGCCGCAGGTGGGCGCACTGGCCGCCCGGCTGCGGGCTGCGCTGCGGGCCTGGTTCGATGCGGGCGCGACCACCGCGCCGGTCATCCTGCTGCATGACGAGGACCACGGCGCGGCGCTGATCGACGCCTCGGCCCGCTTCGGACGCGGACTGCCGGCCCATGTCATCCCGCTTGCCGTGAACGAGATCACCCAGGTGGGGCCGGAGATCCTGGCCGCGGCGCTGGCCTGGGGGGCGGGGGCGATGCGCCTCCTCGGCCGGGCGCGGCCGCGCCACGACCTGACGGGGCTTGCCGCGACGCTGGATCTGATGGGCGCCGTCGCGGCCGCTACCGGCCATGCGGCCGACGCCGTGGCGCTGATCGAGACGGACGACCCCGAGGCGCTGGAGGCGGCGCTGTGGCGCCCTGCCGTGCCGGCGCGGGCGGCGCGGTCGGGGTTTCTGCCGGGGGCGGACAAGCGCGGGCTCCTGGTTGCGGCGGTGGGCGAGATGATCCGCACCGCGCCGACGCCGGCCGAGCGGATCGCGCTGCCCGCGGGTGCGCCCTTCGGCGCCGCGGTGCTGGACACCGACGCCTGCACGCTGTGCATGGCCTGCACCGGCGTCTGTCCCACCGGTGCGCTGATCGACAACCCCGAGGCACCGATGCTGCGCTTCACTGAGGAGGCCTGCGTGCAATGCGGCCTCTGCGCCGCGACCTGCCCCGAGACGGCGATCACGCTGGTGCCGCAGATCGACCTCGCGGCCTGGGCGGCGCCGAAGCGCGTGCTCAAGGAGGAGGCGCCCTTTGCCTGCACCGGCTGCGGCAAGCCCTTCGGCACCGCCTCCGGCATCCGGCGGGTGCAGGCGAAGCTGGCGGACCACTGGATGTTCCGCGGTGCGGAGGGGGCGCGACGGCTCGACCTGCTCACCCTGTGCGAGGACTGCCGGGTCGAGGCGGTCGTCAACGACGGTTTCGACCCCCACGACGACGGCGTGCGCCGCACCCATCCCGAAGGCGGCTATCGCGACTGACGCATCGCGCCTGCAGGCGGTGCCGGGACTGCCGGCAAGGCGGGGACCGGTGGCAGGGCTCAGGCGGTCGCGCGCCCGGCGTCGCGGGGCGGTATGCGGGCGAGGCACCATTGCCGCAGCGCCTCCGGCTCCGCCGCGACCGGCTCGGCCATGCCCTCGGCGAAGGCGAGGAAGGCGGGCAGATTCCTGGCGTTGACCGCCGTCAGCACGGGCAGGTCGCGCAGCAGCGCCGCGGCGATGACGGGGCGAAAGCCGCGGCCGTCGATCTCCTGCTTTCCGAACTTGTTGATCAGCAGAAGCTCTGCCCCGGCATCGGCCGCGAGCGCCGCGGCGATCTCGCCCGCCGCGCTTTCCAGCCCCTGCGGGTCGAGCCGGCAACCGCGGGAGAGCGTGCCCAGCCGCTGGCTGATCCGCCACAGGCCCGCGCGGCCGACGCCGCAGAGTTCCATGTCGCAGCGCGCATCGCCCGGGCGCTCGATGTTGCGCTGGACCGCGCCGACGAGGCGTGTCCCCTCGGCGACCAGCCGTTCGGCCAGCCCGGCGATCAGCCGGTCGCTCTCGCCGCGTCCCGCCGTGGTGACATATCCCAGCATGGCGCCGCTCCTCCCGGCGCGCGAGGGTAGTGCTATCCGGGGCGCTTGACCAGCAGGCGTGGCGCGGGGCCTTGCCTCCAGCGCGGTGCGAGGCGAGATTGATCCGAGGGGGAGACCACCGATGACCGACGCCCTGCAGATCCTGCCCGACCCGGAGGCGCCGCGGCTGACCCGGCGGCTGGCGGGGACCGATCACACCGGCGCGCCGGTCGAGATCAGCGTGGTCGAGGAACGGCCGCTGACGATCTTTCTGAATTCGCAGGAGGTGGTCACCGCCATGACCATCGGCGACTATCCCGAATACCTGGCGCTGGGGTTCCTGAAGAACCAGGGGATGCTGCGGCCGGGCGACAGCGTCACCGGCATCGATTACGACGAGGAGGCCGAGGCGGTGGTGGTGCGCACCGCCGCCCGCACCACCTTCGAGGAGAAGGTGAAGAAGAAGACCCGCACCTCGGGCTGCGCCGTGGGCACGGTCTTCGGCGACATGATGGAGGGGCTGGAGGGGCTGCGCCTGCCTGCCGCCGAGGTGCGCACCAGCTGGATCTATGCGTTGGCGCGGCAGATCAACACCACGCCGTCGCTGTATCTGGCTGCAGGCGCGATCCATGGCACGGTGCTCTGCCGCGCCGACCGGCCGCTCGTCTACATGGAGGATGTCGGCCGGCACAACGCGGTGGACAAGATCGCGGGCTGGATGCTGCATCATGGCGTGGGCGGCGGGGACAAGATCCTCTACACCACCGGTCGGCTGACTTCGGAAATGGTGATCAAGACCGCGCTGATGGGCATCCCGGTGCTGGCCTCGCGCTCGGGCTTCACCGCCTGGGGGGTGGAGATCGCGCGCCAGGTGGGGCTGACGCTGATCGGGCGGATGCGGGGCGAGCGCTTCGTCTGCCTCGCCGGCGAGGAGCGGCTGCTGCGCGACGCCGACCCCGCGGCGGTGCCGCTGGAGGAGCGTCGGCATCGGCGCAAGGGGGCGGGCGATGACTGAGGTACTGGCGGGTGTCCCGGGGGTGATCCTGGCTGGCGGGCGCGCGACCCGCATGGGCGGCGGCGACAAGTGCCTCAAGCGGGTGGCGGGCGCGCGGCTGATCGACCATGTGATCGCCCGGCTCGGGCCACAGGTGTCGGCGTTGGCGCTGAATGCCAACGGCGATCCGGCGCGCTTTGCCGAGTTCGGTCTGCCGGTGCTGCCGGACGGCATGGCGGGGCATCCCGGGCCGCTGGCGGGGGTGCTGGCGGGGCTCGACTGGGCGGCGGCGCAGGGGGCGCCGGCGATCGTGACGGCCGCCGGCGACACGCCGTTCTTTCCGCACGACCTCGCGCAGCGGCTCGCGGCGGCGGCGGGGCCGTCGGGGCTGGCGCTGGCGGCGAGCCCCGACGCGACGGGCCGGGTGCAGCGGCACCCGGTGTTCGGGCTCTGGCCGGTGGCGCTGCGCGCGGATCTGCGGGCGGCGCTGGCGGGGGGCTTGCGCAAGATCGTGCTCTGGACCGATGCGCAGGCTGCCGGGACGGCGGTTTTCGAGAGCCGGCCGTTCGATCCCTTCTTCAACATCAACACCCCTGAGGACGTGGCCGCCGCCGAGGCGCTGGGCGCGGCATGAGGGCCCGGGCCCTCCCGCGCGCCGACGCCGCGCAGGCGCGGCCCCGGCCCCTGGGCCGGGTCGGCGGCTCGGGGGCATCGAGCCCCCTCGCCGCCGCGCGCCCCGGCGACGCCCCACCCACCCACCCGCGCCACCGGGGCGCGGGTGCCCGGCAGGGCTGCGGAGGGCGGGCGTGATGCGCGTCTATGGCGTCACCGGCTGGAAGAACACCGGCAAGACCCATCTGACGGAGCGGCTGGTGGCCGAGATCGCCGGACGCGGCCTGTCGGTCTCGACCGTCAAGCATGCCCATCACGACGCGCTGGTGGACCATCCCGGCACCGACAGCTTCCGCCACCGGCAGGCCGGCGCCCGCGAGGTGCTGCTGGCCTCGCCGCGGCGCTGGGCGCTGATGGCGGAACTGCGGGGTGCCCCCGAGCCGCCGCTGGAGGCGCTGCTCGCGCGGCTCTCGCCGGTCGATCTGGTGCTGGTGGAGGGCTACAAGCGCAGCCCCCACCCCAAGGTCGAGGCCTGGCGCGCGGCAACGGGGCGGCCGCTTCTGGCGCCCGGCAACGCGACGGTGCAGGCGATCGCCGCCGACAGCCCGCCGCCGGGGGCGGGGGACCTGCCGGTGCTGGATCTCGACGACACCGCCGGCATCGCCGACTTCATCCTGCGCGAGGTCGGGCTGTGAGGTTCGACCGTGTCGCCGTGCTCGACTGGTCGGCCGAGGGCCGGCCGAAGACGGGGCGCGACTCGATCTGGCTGGGGATAGGCGACCCGGGCGCCGTCACGACCGAGAACCTGCGCACCCGACGCGCCGCCGAAGCCCGGCTCGGCGCGCTGGTGGCCGAGGCGCTGGCGCGCGGCGAGCGGCTGCTGATCGGAGCCGATTTCGCCTTCGGCTATCCGTCGGGCTTCGCCGCGGGTCTGACCGGGCGGGCCGAGGCGCTGGCGGTGTGGGCGTGGCTGGCCGGCCGCATCGAGGACGGGGCCGACAACGCCAACAACCGCTTCGCCGTGGCGGCCGAGGCGAACCGCGCCTTTCCGGGGGTCGGGCCGTTCTGGTTCCGGCCGGTGGGGATGGACCTGCCCGACCTGCCGCTGCGCGGGACGGAGCGGCAGGGCCACGGTCTGCCCGAGCGGCGCGAGGCCGATCTGCGCGCGAAGGGGGCGCAGCCGGTGTGGAAGCTCGGCACGCCGGGGGCGGTGGGCAGCCAGGTGCTGACCGGGCTGCCGGTGCTGTGGCGGCTGCGCGCCGCCCATCCGGGCCGGGTGGCGGCCTGGCCGCTCGAGCCGTCGGACGGGGCGCCGGTGGTTCTGGCCGAGGTGTTTCCGTCGCTGCTGGCCGGGGCGGTGGCCGAGGCCGAGCGGCGCGACCCGTCCCTGCCGCGCGATGCCCATCAGGTGCGCCTGCTGGCGGGGGCTCTGGCGCGGCTGGCCGCGGAGGGGCGCCTTGCGCCGCTGATGGACCCCGCGGGTCCCGAGGCGCTGCTGCGCGAGGAGGGCTGGATCCTCGGGGTCGGCCATGAGGCCGCGCTGGCAGCGGCTGCGGAGGAGGCGGGGGCGGGGCACACGGCTGCGGGGCGGGCGGGGGCGCCTCCTGCGCTGCGGCCCGCACCCGGGGGCGCGGCGCCGGATGCCGCGGGAGAGCTGACCCCGCCGCGGCTGCGTGACGACTGTTTCGCCATGCCGCAGGGGGTGGCCTGGGTTCCTGTGGACGAGGCCCTCGCCCGGCTGCGGGCGGCCTTGCACCCGGTGACCGGGCGCGAAACCCTGCCGGTGGCCGGGGCGGCGGGGCGCATCCTGGCCGAGCCCTGCACGGCGCGCCGGGCAAACCCGCCGGCGGCGAACGCGGCGGTGGACGGCTATGGCTTCGCCCATGCCGCCACCGGCGAGGGCGTGCAGCGGCTGCCCCTGCTGGAGGGGCGGGCGGCTGCGGGCCAGCCGCATGCCGCAACGGTGCCGCCGGGCTCGGCGCTGCGTATCCTCACCGGCGCCATCCTGCCCGAGGGGGTGGATACCGTGGTGCTTGAGGAGGACACCGCCACCGACGGGCGCATGGTGGCCTTCGACGGGCCGGTGAAGCCGCGCGCCAACACCCGCCGCGCCGGCGAGGACGTCGCAGCCGGGGCGGAGGTGCTGCCGGCCGGCCACCGGCTGCGCCCGCCGGACCTCGCGTTGCTGAGCGCGCTCGGGGTCGGCCGGGTGGCGGTGCACCGCCGGCTGCGGGTGGCGGTGCTCTCCACCGGAGACGAGCTGCTGGCCGATCCGGCGGCGCCGGCCGCGCCGCACCAGATCTTCGACGCCAACCGCCCGATGCTGCTGTCGCTGATCGCTGGCTGGGGACACGCCGCGGTGGACCTGGGCCTTGCCCGCGACGACGCGGAGGCGATCGCCGACCGGCTCGACCGCGGCGCGGCGGAGGCCGATGTGATCCTGACCTCGGGCGGGGCCTCGGCGGGCGACGAGGACCATGTCTCGCGGCTCTTGCGGACGCGGGGGCGGCTGTCGAGCTGGCGGATCGCGCTGAAGCCCGGACGTCCGCTGGCGCTGGCGCTGTGGCAGGGCGTGCCGGTCTTCGGGCTGCCGGGAAATCCGGTTGCGGCGCTCGTATGCGCGTTGGTCTTCGCGCGGCCGGCGCTGTCGCTGATGGCCGGCGGCGGCTGGTCGGAGCCCGAGGCCTTCACGGTCCCGGCCGCTTTCGCCAAGCGCAAGAAGCCGGGGCGGCGCGAATTCCTCCGCGCGCGGATCGGGGCGGACGGATGCGCCGAGGTGTTCGCCTCGGAAGGCTCGGGGCGGATCAGCGGGCTGGTCTGGGCGACGGGGCTGGTCGAGCTTCCGGACGGGGCGGCCGACATACGGCCCGGCACGCCGGTGCGGTTCCTGCCCTACAGCGGGTTCGGGCTCTGACCCGGGGCGCGGCAGGGGTCAGCCCTTGCGGATCATCCAGACATGGGCTGGGCCCTCGGCGGTGTCGGCCAGCAGCGCATGCCCGGCCTCGGCGCAGAAATGTGGCACGTCCACCGCGGCGGCGGGGTCGGTGGTAAGCAGACGCAGCACTGCCCCCGGCGGCATGCCCGCCAGGCGCTTGCGCGCTCGCAGCACCGGCAGCGGACAGACCAGCCCGCGCGCGTCGACTTCCTCGGCCCACTCCATGCACTCGAGGGTATCACGCGGGCGCGCCGTGTCCACGGGCCTCGGCGATCGGTGCGGCATGCCGGGCGCGGCATGGGGCATCGGCCGGTGGCGGGGGGGCGGAACGGCTGCCGCGGCAACGGCCTGTGCGGGGTGGGCGCGGCGGCACCTGCCGCGCGGACCGGTCTCGCGCGGCCCGTCGGCGAGGTACCGGCTGCGTGCCGGTCCGTGCGCCAGCTAACCGGATGCGGCCGGCTCGACGGCGAAGCCGAGCGCCGTCAGGGCCGGCCGGCTGTCCCGCAGCGCATCCTCGAAGGCCGTAATCGCTTCGGGATCGCGGGGAGAGGTCCAGACGGCGAAGTCGTAGCACTCGTCGGCCACGGGCAGGAAGCCGAGCCCCATGGCCTCGGCCACCGGGCGGATGGCCATGCCCCAGTCGGCCCGGCCCTGCGCGATGCTGGCGGCGACGGCATTGTGCGAGGCGGGCTGGTTCCAGTAGCCCGGCGGGCGGGTGCCGGCCAGCAGCCGGTCCATCAGCATCCGCGTGCCCGAGCCCTGGTTGCGGTTGACGAGGATCGCCTCCGCATCGGCCAGCACGGCGGCCAGAGCTTCTTCAAGCCCGCGACCCTCGAAGCGGGGGTCGCCCGGGCGGAACACGAGCCCCTGCATCCGCCGCCAGCCGGGGATGAGCCGCGTGCCCTCGGTCAGGAAGGGGGTGTTGTAGGCGCCGCCTGTCGGGTCCAGCAGATGGATCGGGGCGACGTCGCATTCCCGCCGGCGCAGCGCCGCCAGCCCGCCCTGCGAGCCGGTGGCGAGGATCCGCGCCGCCAGCCCGGCCTCGGCCAGCCGCCCCACCACCGCGTCGAGCCCGACGCAATGGCTGCCGACGATGGCGAGCCGCGGCGGCGCGACCGCGGCGCCGAACAGCGTGACCTCGGCCGCGGTGCCGGGCGGCAGGCTCTCGGCCAGCGCCGGAACGGTCAGGAAGCCGTCGGCCTGGGCGAAGGCCGTCACCGCGCCCGAGCCCTTGGTGACGGGATGCGCAACCAGCCCCTCCGGCCCTTCGGTCAGCGCGACCATGGCGAACTCGGTGCGCCCCAGCTCCGAGGTCAGGCGCACCGGCAGCGTCGCCGCGACGCGGGCGGCCCCGCGGGGCGGCAGGCCGGCCATCCTGCGCAGGGCCGGTGCCACGAGTTCGTGAAAGGTGAACATGGCCGAGGTCGGAAACCCCGGCAGCACCGCCACGGGCTTGCCGCCGCAGACCGCCAGACACAGGGGCTTGCCCGGCTTCAGCGCCACGCCATGCGCGACGATCCCCGGCGTGCCGAGCCCGGCCACGACCTTCACGGTCAGGTCGCCCGCGCCCTTCGAGGTGCCGCCAGACAGGATCAGCGCGTCATGGGCGGCGAAGGCCGCGCGCACCGCGGCCTCCAGCGCCGCAGGGTCATCGGGCACCGCCCCGAGGTGCACCGCCTCGCAGCCGTTCTCGCGCAGCGCCGCGGCGATGACCGGACCGTTCGAGTCGAAGACGCCGGCCGGGCGCAGGGGCTGGCCGGGCTGGACCAGTTCGTCGCCGGTGGACAGCACCGCCACCCGCGGCCGCCGCCACACGGTCGCACGGTCCAGCCCCACCGCTGCCAGCATCGCCACCTCACGCGCGCCGATCAGGGTGCCCTTGCGCAGCAGGGTCTGGCCCCGGGCGATGTCGGAGCCGGCAAAGGCGACATGCGTGCCCGGCGCCACGGCCCGGGCCACGGCCATGCCGTCCGCCTCGGGCTCGGTGTGCTCGATCATCACCACCGCGTCGGCCCCGCGCGGGATCGGCCCGCCGGTGGCGATGGGCGTGGCGGTCCCGGGGGCGACGGCGAGGCGGGGCGCCACGCCGCAGGCGATGGTTTCCGGGTTCAGGCGCAGGTGCACCGGTTCGGCGGCGGACGCTTCGAACAGGTCGGCCGCGCGCACGGCGAAACCGTCCACCGTCGCCCGGTCGAAGGGGGGCGCATCGACCGGGGCGGCGATGTCGCGCGCGAGCACCCGGCCGGGGAGCGCATCGAGGCCCGCCTCCTCGCTGCCCAGCGGCGCGGGCCGCAGCGCGGTCAGGAAGGCGTCTTCGGCAGCATCGCGGGACAGGACCTTGAGGAACTGGTCCTGCGCCGGAGGGGGGGGGCCGGGCATGCGCGTCATCCGAACGGCTGGTCGAGGGGCAGGGCTGTCAGCGGCGCAGCGGCGGGCAGTCCCTCGCTGTCGGGCGGCAGGATGGCGAAGGCACGTGCCGCGGCGAGGCCGGTCAGGGTGACGGTGCCCGCGGGCTGCGCCACCCAGGCGCCGGCGTCCTCGGCCAGCAGCACGAGTTCGGAGAGGCCCACGGTCGAGGTGAGCTTGCGCGCGATCGGCCGGGTCCGGGTGCGCGGCCGAGCCCCGGTCAGCGCCGCCATCGCCGGCAGCGCGAGACCGAGACAGGCCGCGACCATCCCGTCGAAGCGGGTCGGCACCGTCAGCACCAGCACCGACCGCTCCTGCGCAAGCCAGCCGGTCTCGGCCGGCGCCAGCGCCAGACGGGGGACATGGTCGGTGGTGGGGAGCAGGGTCAGATGCGGCGCCTCCGCCTCGGCCGGCAGGGCGCCGAGCCCCTCCAGGAAGGCCGCTGCAAAGGCCGCCTGTCGCGGGTCCGCCAGCGCCACCCGGACGCGCGGCCGGCGCACCGCAAGCTGCGCGACCCCGGCAAGCTCCGCCAGCAGCCGCTGCGGCGGCCCGAGGCGCCGGCCCGCCCGCAGGACCGTCTCGCCGCCGCGCCCGTCATGGCCCGCGCGGCGCACGCCCTCGCCCGGCGCCACGGAACGGATCGCCTCGACATGCCCCGCCATGGCCTCGCTGCCGTCCTCGGGCAGCACCGCGTCGGTGCCCGGCGGCAGGGGGGCGCCGGGGACGACCCGTGCAGGCGCGCCCAGCGGCACCGGCGCCCCGGCGTTGGCGCCCACGAGATCGAGCGCCGCCACCGCCAGCCCCGCGCGCAACGCCTCGGCGGCCGGCGGCATGTCCTGCGGCAGCGCCACGTCGCCCGCCAGCACATGCCCGCAGGCCGCGTCAGGGGCCAGCACGTCGGCCGGCACCGGCAGGATGCCGTGCAGCGCCTGCGCGAGGCAGATGTCGAGGGGCGTGAGGCCGATCATCGCATGCAGGTAGTCCGTTCGGCGCGGAAAGGCCACGGCCTGAGCGGAGGGATCCACTCCGGCCGGGACGCGGTGCACCCGGGTGCGACCTATTCGGCGCTGGGGAAGAACAGCTGTTCGCCCCCCACGGTGAAGCTGGCGATGGCGGCCTGGCCTGCGTCCGAGACGATCCAGTCGATGAAGGCCTGGCCCTGTTCGGCCTTCACGTGGGGGTGGCGTTCGGGGTTCACCAGGATGATGCCGTAGGGGTTGAACAGCACCGGGTCGCCCTCGAACACGATCTCCAGCGGGCCGCGGTTCTGGAAGCTCAGCCAGGTGCCGCGGTCGGTCAGGGCATAGGCGGGGACCTGGGCGGCGGTGTTCAGCGTGGCGCCCATCCCTGAGCCGGTGGAGAGATACCAGGCGCCCGCAGGCTCGATCCCGGCGGCGGCCCAGAGGGTCTTCTCGGCGACATGGGTGCCGCTGTCGTCTCCGCGCGAGGCGAAGGAGGCCCCGGCCCCGGCGATGGCGGCCATGGCGGCGGCGGCATCCGCGGCGCCGCGGAGGCCAGCGGGGTCGTCGCCGGGCCCGACGATGACGAAGTCGTTGTACATCACGTCGAACCGCTGCACGCCGTAGCCGTCGGCGACAAAGGCCTCCTCCTGCGCCCGGGCATGGACGAAGACGACGTCGGCGTCGCCTCGCCGGCCGGTCTCGAGCGCCTGGCCGGTGCCCTGGGCCACCACGCGGACCTCGATGCCGGTCTCGGCCTGAAAGACCGGCAGGATGTGGCCGAACAGGCCCGAGTTCTCGGTCGAGGTGGTCGAGGCCACCGTGATGAACTCCTGCGCTGTTGCGGGAAGGCCTGCGACGATCGCCAGCGTTGATGCTGTGAACAGAATGTAGCGGCGGGCGTGGGTCATTGGTCTCTCCCTGAAGGTTACCAGATCAGATCGCCCGCGAGGAACGCGCGGGCCTCGGGGGCCTCGGGCCCCGCGAAGAAGTCGGCCGCGGATCGGTGCTCGATCAGCCGGCCGCGGTGGAGGAAGGCCAGGTCCTGGCCGAGCCGCCTTGCCTGGCCCAGGTTGTGGGTGGTCATCACGATGGTGATGCCTTCCTCCGAGAATTGCTCGACCATCGCCTCGATGATCCGCGTGGCCGAGGGGTCGAGCGCCGAGGAGGGCTCGTCGAGGAACAGCACCTGCGGGCGCATCGCCCAGGCCCGCGCCAGCGCCAGGCGCTGCTGCTCGCCCCCCGACAGCAGCCGTGCGGGGCGCTCGGCCAGCGGCATCAGGCCGAAGCGGTCGAGCGTGCGGGCGACGGCCTCGCGGCGTGCGGCGCGCGACAGCCCCTTCAGCGCCAGCGGATAGTCGAGATTCGCCGCAACCGACCGGCGCAGCAGGACCGGGCGCTGGAATACCATCGCCTGCGCTTCCGCGCGTGCCTCGCCGCTGGCCCAGCGGCGGCGGCCCTGCGTGGGGTCGATCAGGCCGTGGCAGAGCCGCAGGAACAGGCTCTTGCCCGCGCCGTTCGCGCCCATGACGATCAGCCGCCGCCCGGCCTCGATGCGGAGCGTGATGCCGGACAGGAGGGCCTTGCCGCCCACGGCATAGCCCGCACCCTCCAGCGCCAGCGGCAGGATGCCGGTCGTCGGGGGCGGGGCAAGGTCGCGCTCGGCCCTCATCCCAGCCGCCCCCGCGCCCACTGCCCGGCCCCCCAGGCGGCCGCGTTCAGGGTCAGCGTGAGCGTGAGCAGGATGATCCCCAGCGCCACGGCGAGGCCGAGGTTGCCGCGGTTCGTCTCCAGCGTGATGGCCGTGGTCATGGTGCGGGTGTGGCCCGCGATGTTGCCGCCCACGATCAGCACCGCGCCCACCTCGGCCGAGGCGCGACCGAAGCCTGCGAGCACGCCGGTCAGCAGGCTGACGCGCCCGTCCCACAGCAGCGTCGGCACCGCGCGCAGGCGGCTTGCCCCCAGCGAGCGCAGTTGTTCCCGGTACTCGGCCCAGAGATCTTCGACCACCGAACGGGTCAGCGAGATGACGATGGGCAGGATCAGCAGCGTCTGCGCGATGATCATGGCCGTGGGAGTGAACAGCAGCGCAAGCGACCCCAACGGCCCCGACCGCGACAGCATGAGATAGACGACCAGCCCCGCCACGACCGGCGGAAGGCCCATCAGCGCGTTGAACACCACGATCACCGCACCGCGCCCCGGAAACCGCGCCAGCGCCAGCGCCGCCCCGAGGGGCAGGCCAACGACGCAGGCGATCAGGACGGCGGTCAGCGTGACGCGCAGGGACAGCCCGATGATCAGCATCAGGGCAGGATCGCCGCTGGCGATCAGGCTGAAGGCGGTTGCGAAGGGACCGTTCACAAGGAATCCTTGCAAGAGACGGTAGAAAAAGATCAGAAAACAAAGTAGAATTCAAACATGTAAGTAATGCAGGAGATTGCATTGAAATGCAGGATGCAAGGCACGGATCGATCCCCGGCGCCACCGAATCTGCGGCCGCACCGACGCCCTCGTCGCCGCTGATGACGACCGGGGAGGTCGCCGACTATCTGAGGGTGAAGGAGCGCACGATCTACGAGATGGTCGCGCGCCAGACGATCCCCTTCAGTCGCGCCACCGGCAAGCTCCTGTTCCCGCGCCGGCTGGTCGATGCCTGGCTCGAAGCCCAGACCGAACTGCCCGCCGCGGGCATCGCGCCCTCCCCGCCGATCTATGCCGGCTCGAACGATCCCTTGCTCGAATGGGCGCTCCGGCAGTCGGGCAGCGGCCTGGCGGTGCTGGCGCGAGGTTCGGCCCAGGGGCTCGACGACCTCGCTGCGGGGCGCGCGGTGCTGGCCGGGTTCCACCTTCTCGACCCGGAGACGGGGGAATGGAACCGCGCCGCCGCGCAGTCGCACCTGCCCGGCACGAGCCATGTCCTGATCCACTGGGCGCGCCGGACGCAGGGGTTGATCACCGCCGCGGGCAACCCGCTGGGGATTTCGGGGCTCAAGGACGCGGCACAGCGCGGCCTGCGCTTTGCCACCCGCGCAGGCGGCGCGGGCTCGACCCGACTGTTCGAGGTGTTGCTGGCTCGTGACGGGCTGACCATGGCCGATCTGGCCACCGTGGACCGCCCGGCAGAAACCCATGCCGACCTCGCCACGCTGATCGAGACCGGTGAGGCGGATTGCGGTCTCGGTCTGCAGGCTGTGGCCGGGCATCTGGGCTTCCTCCCGCTCGTCACAGACGAGAGCTTCGACCTCGCCATGACACGGCGCGACTTTTTCGAGCCGCCCATCCAGACCTTGTTGGCCTTCGCCCGCTCGGACAGCTTCGCCCGCCGCGCCGAGCATCTGGGAGGCTACGACGTCACCGACCTCGGCCGCGTGCTCTGGAATGGCTGAGCCGCTGCAGCTGCTGGCTGCGGGCAGCCTGGGCGCGGCCCTTGCCGGGCTCGGGCCCGTCCGCGGCCACCCGGTCCTGGCCGAGTTCGGCCCCTCGGGCCTGCTGTGCGCCCGGATCGAGGGCGGCGCACCGTGGGACCTCTTCGCCTGCGCCGACACCGGCCATCCCGCGCGCCTGCACGCCGCGGGCCTTGGCACGGTGCCGTCCATCTTCTGCAGCAACAGGATGGCGCTGATCCTCCGGCCGGGGCTTCCGGGCGAGGATGCCGCCGCGCTTCTGACCCGTCCCGATCTGCGCCTCGGGATATCGACGCCGGGGAACGACCCGTCGGGGGATTATGCGCTGGCTGCGCTCGACCGGCTCGACCCCTTCCTCGGGCCGCGCGCCCTGCGCCTGACCGGCGCGCCGGATCTGGCCCAGCCCCCCGCCGGCCGCAACGCCTATGCCTGGGTGCTGACCTCGGGCGCGGCCGACATGTTCCTGACCTATCGCAGCAATGCTGTCGCCGCACGGCAGGACACGCCCGGCCTGCGCGCCCTCGACCTGCCCGACAGGTGCCAGCTCCGCGCGACCTATGCGCTGACCGTGCGGCTGGGTGCGACGGAGGCCGCACGGGCCCTTGCCCGCCGCATCCTGTCTTCCGAAGTCCAGTCCCGCCTTGCAGCCCTCGGGTTCGAGCCCGCCGGCCACGACGCCACCGCAGGAGCCCCCGCATGATCCGCCTCGCCCTCGCCACGCTGGTCGCCCTGAGCCTTGGCCATCCCGCGCAAGCCCAGACCCGCAGCATCACAGACAGCGCCGGGCGCGTGGTCGAGTTGCCCGAGCAGGTCGGGTCGGTCCTTGCCGCCGGCCCCCCGGCGGCGATCCTGCTCTACGTGATGGCGCCTGACCGGATGCTGGGCTGGCCGCGCGCCAACCGGGCCGACGAGCGCGAATTCCTGGCCCAGCCCCATGCCGACCTGCCCGAACTGGGCACCCTGACCGGGCAGGGGGGCGAGGCCAATCTGGAGCGGGTGGTGGCGCTGCAACCCGACCTGATCCTCGATTTCGGGTCGCTGCGCGACACCTATGTCGACCTCGCCAACCGGGTGCAGGCGCAGACCGGCATTCCCTATCTGCTGATCGACGGCCGGTTCGAGAACACGCCCGCCGCGCTGCGCCTGCTGGGCGAGGCGCTGGGTGTGCCCGAGCGCGGCGAGGCGCTGGCGCAGGATGCCGAGGCGACATTCGCCCGGATCGACGCGCTGCTGGCCGAAGTGCCGGAGGCCGAGCGCCCGCGCGCCTATCTCGCGCGCGGGCCGGAGGGGCTGGAGAGCGGCGTCGTCGGCTCGATCAACACCGAGATCCTGGAACGCGCGGGCGGGGTGAACGTGCTGGGCCGGTCCGACACCGCGCGCGGCCTCGTGCAGGTGAATTTCGAGGCGCTGCTGGCCGCCGATCCGGACGTGATCGTGACCTGGGACCGGCAGTTCCACGAGACCCACCGCGACAGCCCGCTGTGGTCGCGGATGCGCGCGGTGCAGGAGGGGCGGGTGCATCTGTCGCCGGTGCTGCCGTTCGGCTGGATCGACCGGCCGCCGTCGCTCAACCGGATCATCGGGCTCGACTGGATGGCGGCGGTCTTCTACCCGGAGCGCCACGGGATCGACCTGCGGGCGCGGACGCGGGATTTCTATCGCCTCTGGTATCACCTCGACCTGACCGAGGACCAGCTCGACCGGCTGCTGCCGTGAGCGTCGCAGGATGACCGACGACGCCATCGCCACCACCCGCCCCGCGCGCCGCCTGTCGGTGGTGGCATGGCTGGCGCTGGGGCTGCTGGCCGGGGCGCTGGTGGCGCTGACCATCGGTCCCTTCCGCCTGACCCTGCCCGAGGTGCTGGCGGCGCTGACCGGCCTCGCGGGCGGGACGGCCGAGGTGGTGGTCTGGAACATCCGCCTGCCGCGGGTGCTGGCGGCGATGCTGGTGGGGGCGGCGCTGGCGGCGGCGGGGGCGTCCTATCAGGTGCTGTTCCGCAACCCGCTGGTGTCGCCCGACATCCTGGGCGTATCCTCGGGGGCGGCGCTGGGGGCGGTGTGCGGGATCTTCCTGTCGCTGCCGGTGATCGCCATCCAGGGATTTGCATTCCTGGGCGGGCTGACGGCGGTGGCGTTGGTGATCTTCGTGGCGCAGGCGGTGCGGGGCGTGGACCAGACGCTGGTTCTGGTGCTCACGGGCGTGGTGATGGGGGCGCTGGCCGGCGCCGCCACCTCGCTCCTGAAGGTCATGGCCGACCCCTACGACCAGTTGCCGGCGATCACCTTCTGGCTGCTGGGCTCGCTGGCCAGCACCACGCGCGCCGATCTCGGACCGGTGCTGCCCGCCGTTCTGGTGGGTCTCGTGCCGCTGATCCTGCTGCGCTGGCGGATCAACCTGCTCAGCCTCGGCGACGACGAGGCGCGCGCGCTGGGGGTGGATGCGCCGCGCCTGCGGCTCGTGGTGATCGCGGCGGCCACGCTGATCACCGCCTCGGTGGTGGCGATTGCCGGGGTGGTGGGCTGGGTCGGCCTCGTCATCCCGCACATCGCGCGGATGCTGGTGGGCCCGTCCTTCGCCACGCTGCTGCCGGTCGCGGCGATCCTCGGCGCGGGGTATCTGCTGCTGGTCGACACGCTGTGCCGGACGCTCGCGACCATCGAGATCCCGCTGGGCATCCTGACCGCGGTGCTGGGCGCGCCGTTCTTCCTGTGGCTGCTGGCCCGCGGCCGGAGGGGCTGGACATGATCGCGGCCGAGGGGCTTTCCATCGGCCACGGGGTCCGCGTGGTCGGCCGCGACCTGTCGCTGACGGTCCGCCCGGGCGAGATCGTCTGCCTGCTGGGCCCCAACGGCTGCGGCAAGACCACGCTCTTCCGCACGCTGCTGGGCCTGATCCCGGCGCTGGCGGGGCGGGTGACGCTGGGCGGACGCGCCCTGTCGGCGCTGCGGCGGGCCGAGATCGCGCAGGCCATGGCCTATGTCCCGCAGGCCCATGTGCCGCCCTTTCCCTATCTGGTCGAGGAGGTGGTGCTGATGGGCCGCACCGCCCGGATGCGCCCGCTCGCCGCCCCCTCGGCCGCCGACCGGGCCGCCGCGTGCGCCGCACTGGCGCGGCTGGGGATCGGCGATCTCGCATCCGCGGATTACTCGCGCCTCTCGGGCGGGCAGCGGCAGATGGTGATGATCGCCCGCGCGCTGGCGCAGGCGGCGCCGATCCTGGTGATGGACGAACCCACCGCCAGCCTCGATTTCGGCAATCAGGCGCGGGTGCTGGCGCGCATCGCCGACCTGGCGCGAGCCGGCGGCCATGCCGTGATCCTGTCCACCCACGACCCCGACCAGGCCTTTGCGCTGGATGCCCGCGTGATCCTGATGCACGAGGGCGCAATCCTCGCCGAAGGCCCGCCCGGGCAGGTCCTGACCCCCGACCGCCTCAGCCGGGTCTATGGCGTGGAGGTCGCCGTCGAGCGCACCGAAACCGGCCGCGCCGTCTGCGCGCCGTCCCTGTCCACCCCCGCCCCCGAAAGGAGAGCCTCGTGAAACTCAGCGCCCGCAACCAGATCGCCGGAACTGTCACCGCCATCGACAGGGGTGTGACCACGACCGTCGTGCGCCTCGACTGCAACGGCACCGCGATCACCGCCTCGATCACCAACGCCGCCGCCGAGGAGCTGGGCCTGGCCGTGGGCCAGCCCGCAACCGCGATCATCAAGGCGTCGGACGTGATGATCGGGGTCTGAGGCCATGACCGACGCCCAGGCGATCCGCCGCCACGAGGTGACGACCGACGCCCCCCTGCCGGCCGATGCGACACTGGCCTTCATCGGCCACATCGAAACCCCCTGGACGCGGCGCGAGGACTGCCCGCGCCAGGGCGACTGCGAAGCAGGCCCCGACTGCACCATCGTCGTGGCGGCCCCCTGGGCACCGGCCCTGGCCGGGGTCGAGGCCTGGCCAAGCCTCGACATCCTCTACTGGCTGCACCTGTCGCGGCGCGACCTGATCCTGCAGAACCCAAACCACGGCGACAGCGCGCGCGGCACCTTTTCGCTGCGCTCCCCGATCCGGCCCAACCCCATCGGCCTGTCCACCGTCCGACTCATCCGCCGCGAAGGCAACCGCCTGGTCGTGCGCGGCCTGGAGTGCGTGTCAGCCACGCCGCTTATCGACATCAAGCCGGACCGCTGCCACTTCACGCCGATAGCCTGAGCCATGAGCATTGGAAGGCACTGGTTCAGCTCGGCGTTGCTTCCGGGCCATCGGCAAAGTCGATCCGCCAGACCCATTGTCGAACGACCGCAATCGGTGGGTGCGCCGTGTCTGTTCCATCGCGCTGAATGACCGCAAATTCCTGAAGGTTTTTCGATGTGGGCCGCGGCGTGACGGTTCGGCTGGGCGGTGGCGGCCCAGGTTGACAAACCTGGGAAGGAGGAAGCCGCGGGGGGCTGGGAGGTGTCTATGGGGAAAGGGCGCTGAAGGAGGTGGCCGGGGTCGGTCCCGGCCTGGGATCGTGTCTGTCGTTCGCGTCGGGACGGGCCGTCTCTGGGCAAGGGCTGCGAGGAAACGGGCGCCGCGGGCGCCGTCTTTGCCGGCGAGGTGGGGCGTGGTGGGCGGGCAGGACATGCGGGATCGGCCGGTCCTGCCTTGGCGGGGGCCGGCATGATGGTGGTCTGTGGAATGGGCGCGTCATCAGGCTGCCTGGTCCCTCGGTGGGGCGCGCGACCGGGGTTTCTGGCCGCGCCGGAGGATCTCGATCACGCGCACGGGGCCACCGCGAGCCAAGGGCAGGGCTCGCGCAGGGTCAGCGGGACGGGTTCGGCACCCGCCTCCGGGGGCACGATGGTGGGCGACTGTCCGAGCATGGCGCGGACCTTTGCGATGTTGGCCTTGCGGCCGG
>Ga0213836_100512_pt1 | contig 31014 bp, 23 predicted proteins | sample SWPATP03_FD_160578 | JGI IMG/M metagenome (GOLD analysis project Ga0213836, IMG submission 160578) | Coastal seawater microbial communities from Marineland, Florida, United States - SWPA TP0 #3 | ecosystem: Environmental > Aquatic > Marine > Coastal | place: USA: Florida | collected 2016-08-05
ACCGGGTTGCAAAAGGGCTGGGCCACCGAAATTATGAGTATTTCTGTGAACTGAAATTCGACGGAGTAGCCATCAGCTTGGTGTATGAGAATGGCCGACTGCTAAGGGCAGTCACACGCGGTGACGGTACCAAAGGAGATGTGGTCACAGAAAATATCCGCACCATCAAAAACATCCCCCTCCATATCATTGGGGATGATGTACCTAAAAAAATGGAAGTGCGGGGAGAAATCTTTCTGCCCAGAAAGGAATTTGACAAAATCAATGCGGAGAGAGAGTCGAATGGGGAACCCCTTCTGGCAAATCCTAGAAATGCTGCTTCGGGAACAGTCAAAATGCAGGACAGCGCCATAGTAGCCAAAAGGAGACTGAACTGTTATTTTTATCAGCTCCTAGGAGAGGATATCGGGGTAACCAAACATGATGAGGCCATCCATTTGATTGAAAAATGGGGCTTCAATGTTTCCCCAACCTATACCAAATGTAAAAGCATTGCTGCTGTTTTTGATTACATAGAATCCTGGAAAAACAAGCGTTTTGACTTACCGCTGGACACAGACGGCGTAGTTTTGAAAGTCAATGACTATGAACAAAGGGAGGAGCTAGGTTTTACCGCTAAGATTCCCCGATGGGCCATTGCTTACAAATACCAGGCAGAAAGTGCGGAAAGCGAGTTGCTATCCATTACCTATCAAGTGGGAAGAACAGGTGCCATCACACCTGTAGCCAATCTTGCCCCAGTCCAGCTGGCAGGCACGACAGTAAAGAGGGCTTCCTTGCACAATGCCAATGAAATACAGCGACTTGGTCTTCATGAAGGCGACACGGTTTTTGTAGAAAAAGGCGGAGAAATCATCCCCAAAATTACCGGTGTAGCACTGGAAAAAAGAAAACCAGGGGCAGCACCTATCCAATACATTGACCATTGCCCGGAATGTGAAACACCCCTTCAGAGAAAAGAAGGGGAAGCCAAACATTTCTGCCCCAACACCAAAAGTTGCCCACCACAAGTGCTGGGCAGAATTGAGCATTTTGTCCATAAGCGAGCCATGGACATTGATTCCCTGGGTACTGAAAGGATCAAAACCCTGATCGATCAAGGGTATATTCAAAACTTCGCCGACCTATATGAACTGGAAAGCAAAGCGGATCAACTTTTGGGTTTGGAAATGAGTCAGGACCAATACCAAAAATCGGATGATGGTTTCCTTTACATTGCCCTGGCAAAAGCCTTTTTTGCCCTGACGGAGGGATTGTCACTTTCAGCCATCCAAAAGTTTACAGAAAGACATGCAGAACAACCCTTAAAAGAAGTATTGTCCGGTTTTGAGTTATTCATCCGCACTTCCAACAAAAAAGTGGCCCAAAACATTGGCACCATTAAAAAACTAGAGGAAATATTGGCAAGCAGCCACCTGCCCCAAATGGAGGACCACTTGCCTGTACCGGTGGTTTTATATGTGCTGATTGGCAACTGGATTGCTTTAGAAAAATTAACGAAAGCCTGCCTCCATGAAAATACTGTTCATGGCATACTACTGAAATTGAATCTCCCATTAAGTGCTGAACAAGAGGAAAGGATAAAGAAAATGAAAGCCAACACTTTCCAGGAAGGGGTGATTTCAAATATGTTGGAAGGAATCAATGCTTCCAAAAACCAACCCTTTGAGAAAGTGCTTTTTGCTCTGGGTATTAGAAATATTGGAGAAAATACAGCACAAATTTTAGCCAGGTACTTCAAAAATATTGATGCTCTAGCTGCTGCAGAGACTGAAACGCTTTTGTCTATCAATGGTGTAGGAGAAACCTTGGTAAATAGCATTCAGGAATACTTCAAAGATCCTGAACACCAAACTTTGATAAAGCGGCTAAAAAATCATGGATTGAAATTTGAACTTCAAGCCTCCACACAAACTTTAGAAAGCGAAAGTCTAAAAGGTATGAAGATTTTGGCTTCGGGTAAATTGAACCATTTCAAGAGGGATGAGATTATTGATTTTATTGAAGCCAATGGCGGACAGTACCTCAAGTCCGTATCCAAAGCTCTTGATTTTATCATTGAAGGAGAAGATATGGGGCCTAGCAAAAAAGAGAAGGCGGAGAAATTAGGTGTCAAGTTGATCTCCGAAGAGGAGTTCCTGGAAATGGTGGGAAAGAAAGCCTAAAATTATGAAGTGGTTAAAAGACTGGATGGTCAACAAAAAGGTGAATAAGCTGAATCTCCAAAATAGGAGCAAAAAAGTAGTTATTCCTGAAAAAATAAAAACTATTGGTATATTGGCCAGTTCTGAAGTTGAATTTGAGGCCCTAAAGGCTCATATTAGAAATATATGGGGTTATAAAGTGCGTGTTGGCGGCTATTTTTTTTCTGAAAAGAAAGAGTTGCCAGTTGATGGATTTTCTTATGTCAACTTCAACCTCAATGGTACTGCGAGTGATTATTTTAGTGCTTTTTTGGAAGAAGAATGGGACCTACTTTTTTTACCTTCCATAAATCTTAATGATTATTTACGTTTTCTTTTGCTTCAAAATAAGAGTAAATTCAGTATTGGTTTTTATTCTGAAGACACCAAACCTTATTTGGATTTGATGGTAGCTTATGAGGCAAAAGATATCCACGAAAACATTCAGAATTTAATTAATTACCTCAATAAAATAAAAGAAACATGTTGAAATTTCACGGCACCGGTATTGCCCTTATCACCCCTTTTCATGAAGATGGCGCTATAGATTTTGATGGGTTAAAAAAGGTAGTGGATCATGTTACCAAAGGTGGTGCCGATTACCTGGTGGTCCAGGGTACTACTGGTGAAACAGCCACTTTGAGCAAAGAAGAAAAAAAGGAGGTACTCAAAGCTGTTCTGGAATTTAATGCCGGTCGCTTACCCATTGTTTATGGTCTTGGTGGAAACAACACGCAGGGATTGATCGATGAAATCCAAGCCACTGATTTTAAGGGTATAGATGCCATATTGTCTGTTAGCCCCTATTACAATAAACCTTCCCAAGCGGGAATCATTGCCCATTACCATGCTTTGGCAGATGCCTGCCCTGTTCCTGTAATCTTGTACAATGTACCGGGGCGGACCATGTCCAATATCAGTTATCAGACTACCTTGGAACTGTCCAAGCATCCCAATATCATTGGCATCAAAGAAGCCAGTGGAGACTTGTCCCAGTGCATGCGCATTGCTGCCAAAATGCCTGAAGACTTCTTAATGATATCAGGGGATGATATCCTCACCCCTTCCATGCGGGTCATCGGAGGTCATGGGGTGATTTCGGTTTTGGCCAATGCCTACCCCGAAATATTCAGGGACATCTGCCATGCTGATTTGGAAACCTCCAAAAAAGCAGCTTTTAAACTATTGGATATCAACCCTATGATGTATGAGGAAAGCAATCCTGTGGGACTGAAATTTCTTATGAAAGAATTGGGCCTGTGCGGTGATGCCGTAAGATTACCATTGGTAAAAGCTTCAGAAAGCCTAAAAGAAAGAATCAAGGCACATAAAATTTGAAAAAAATAAAGTAAATTAGACTTGATCTGAATCAGTGCTTTTCTGATAAATAACTTTTAAATGAAACAAGCCCTTTCACTTTTGGAGCTCAATTTATTGGTCAAAGATACCTTGGAAAACCAATTGGATCCTGTGTATTGGGTTATTGCTGAAATTGCTGAACTAAACCAAGTCAGACAGGGGCATGCCTATTTGGAATTGGTGGAAAAGCAGGGACAACAGATAGCAGCTAAAATCCGGGCCAATATATGGGCTTACACTTTCAGAGGACTTGCCGCACGATTTGAATCCATCACGGGACAGTCTTTAAAAAGTGGCATGAAGGTACTGGCACAGGTTTCTGTCACCTTTCATGAGGTCTACGGCCTAAGCCTAAACATCCGCGACATTGACCCAAATTTTACACTGGGTGAAAGGGCAAGAATCAGGCAGGAAGTTATTGATAAGCTGTCCCGAGAAGGACTTTTGGAAAAAAACAAAGCCCTATCGCTGTCCAAAGTGCCCCAAAAAATCGCAGTGATTTCATCTGCAACAGCCGCAGGGTATGGTGACTTTGTCAAACAATTGCATAACAACCGCTATGGCTATCAGATTCACCACAGGTTATTTCAGGCCACCCTACAAGGTAATGAGGCTGTAAAAAGCCTGATTACTGCCCTCCAGTCTGTCCAAAGCCAACACTTGACTCATCCTTTTGATGCTTTGGTCATTATTAGGGGCGGGGGAGCCCAACTGGATTTAGACTGCTTTGATGACTATGATTTGGCTTCTGAAATTGCCCGAAGCCCTATACCCGTCATCACCGGAATCGGTCATGAACGGGATGGAACCATTGCAGATTTGGTAGCCCATACCAAAATGAAAACCCCTACGGCCACCGCTGAGTTTTTACTTTCCGGATTCCTGGAATTTGAAGAGCAGTTGGAATGGCAATGGAAACAAATACAACGCTATGCAGAGCAAATGCGGCTTTCAGAAGAAAGAAAGCTTAGAGAATTAGAGCATTTGCTCAAGCAGCAGGCCAACTTTAACCTACAAAAAAGTAGGGAAATGCTCCACTACACCTTGAAGCAACTCAGGACTTTGGCCGGCCAACCTTTACAATTGAGCAAAATCCAACTGCACAACCTGAACCTCATCTTGGAGAAAAGCTGTTCGCAGAGAATAAAACGGGAAAAAGAACAACTGGATCTCATTGAGAAAGACCTCCAAAGATTTAACCCTCAGCGCTTTTTTGACATGGGATATACCAGAACAGAAGTGGGGGGAAAACCTATCCATCAGGTGGACATCAAAGAAGGAGATGAAATGGAAACTTTTGGTGGCAAACAAAAAATAAAGAGTAAAGTGATCAAACTTGAAAACTATGGAAAATAAGACCTTCAGCTACGACAAAGCCATAGCGCGCATCGAAGAAATCGTTGAAATTTTGGAATCTGGAGAAAAAGGGATGGACGAACTTTCAGCATTGGTCAAGGAGGCCTCACAACTAGTCAAACAATGCAAAGGGAAGTTGAGAATGACGGAAGAAGAAATCAATCAGGCCTTGAAAGAAACAGAAGAATAAATAAACCTCATAAGCTTTCTGTCTTGTCTTATCAAAATGCCTAGGAATCTATTTTTCCTTTATGTATTAATATTTTTGCTACCGGTATTTGATACCTTTGGCCAAAACTTCCATAAAGAAAAGATTCCGAGAACCAAATCTTTAGGAATTTCAATCGGTCCATCTTTCATTTATGCAGATAATGGTGGACGATATAGTAATTTTGATTTTGAATGGAATCCTTCAATTTCATTGATTTTCGAAAAAAGGCTTTCCGACCATCTTTCCTTTAGAGCAAATTCAGGAGTTCAGTGGATAGAAAGTGGAGGCAATCCCGGCGTGTTTTTAGTAGAGCGCTGGTTGGCAAGTGGAGAGGCAGTTAGTTTCAGAGGAAAATCCTACTTCTTGCATGTGGTACCCCTGTTTAATCTTGTCCCAGTAAACCACCATATGACTCGACCCGATTTTAACATTTTCTTGGGAATAGGCTTTGGCGCTTTACGTGCAATAACCCAACAAAAATTCAGTTTTGATGAATCAGAGTCATCTAAAAAATCAGATATCTTAAGCCCTACTATTCCATTTTTGGGAGGAATCAGTTATACGCTTAATGAATATTGGGATTTGGCCCTTGAAGGTGGTTTTATTTTTACATTTTCTGATAAAATTGATGGAAATACAATCACACAGCCCAGGAATGACCATTTGGTTCAGTTCCAATTGGTCATTAAAAAATACATCCAAAGAAGGTAAGGTATTGATTTACTGCACTATCTCAAGATACTTTCTAGGTATATTGACCAACATATTCTGATTGATGCCGGGTACCCTGATAATGAAATAATCTTTATTTCCCTTTTGAATACACTCCCCTTCCATGTCCTGAAGGGGACCGCCAAGGATTTTGACTGTCTCTCCTGGTTCAATCTCTGTGCTGTCAGTCTCTACAGCAACCCCTGTTTCCAATATACGCTTAATCGTCTCTATTTCTTTGTCCGGAACAGTAGCATGCTCCCCAGCAAAATGGACAAATTTAACAGCACCGGGTACCTGAAGGGCCTGCCATAAATTAGGTCGGCTGGTTTTTACAAATAGGTATCCATTAAACAGCGCCTTTTGTACCTTCTTTTTCCTATCGGACCACTGACGCAATTCTTCTATTATCGGAAGGTAAACTTCCAAGCCTTGTTCCTTTAGTCGCTGAGCAACTTTTTTTTCCGCTCTGGAACTGGTATACAAGACATACCATTTTAATTCGGTCATAAAAAATCACTTTTTAAGATTCTTTCTCAAAGTTAACAATAATAGCAGCCCAAAAAGTTGACATGGGTAAAGAATTTTAGAAAAATTAAGGAGCTATGGTATCAAAAAATAAAACCCTTGAGATATCATCCCAAGGGTTTACACATTTAAAAACCACCAACCTTTATTTAATCATGTTATTTCATTCTACGAATCACCATGTTAAGTTTATCCGCCAATAAATACATGACAGGTACGATTACTAACGTCAAAAAGGTTGCAAAGGTTAGACCAAATATCACAGTCCAAGCCATTGGCCCCCAGAAATCTGCGTTATCGCCTCCCACGAAGAATTGCGGATCAAAAGAACTTAAGAGTGTTCCAAAATTGATATTCATACCAATAGCCAACGGAATCAAGCCCAATACAGTTGTGATGGCGGTCAGCAATACAGGTCTAAGTCTGGTTTTTCCACCCTGAATGATACTGTTCAGTAACTCCTCATATGGAAGAAATTCTCCTTCTGGCGTATTCAATTCCTCTCTTCTTCTCTCCCTGACCAGATTGGTATAATCAATCAATACAATGGCGTTGTTTACCACTACCCCTGCTAGGGAAATAATTCCAATACCGGTCATAATCACCACAAAGTCCATATTGAATATTACCAGACCCAAGAACACCCCAATGGTACTCAAGACCACAGATGCCATGATGATAAATGGTGTCGTCACAGAGTTAAATTGGGCCACAATGATCAGGAAAATCACGGATACTGCAGTAAATAGCGCCCTGGTCAAAAAGGCAGTGGATTTAGCCTGCTCCTCTTGCTCTCCGGTAAACTTCACAGTAATACCTTCCGGTACATCATATTCAGCGACCAAAGCCTTTAACTGATTATTAATTTCCGTAGGATTATAGCCGTCAGTTACATTGGAGAAAATGGTTATCACCTTTTCCAAGTCTTTTCTTTTTACCGCCCCGTAAGTAGACCCATATTGCACATCGGCTACAGCAGAAATAGGCACTTCTTTCTTATTCCCCAATTTATCCCTGAAATTGATCTTTTTATTGATCAGGGCATTGATGTCGTACCTATACTCATCCATCAAGCGGAGCTGAATGGGATAATCATCTTCTCCCTCTTTGTATTTGGACACCTCCTGACCAAATAAAGCCGTTCTCAATTCATTGGCTATGGTAGAGGTAGAAAGCCCAAATCGTCTGGCCGTCTCTCTGTTGATATTCAAGACCACTTCTGGACTTCCCAGCTCAAGATCTGATTTTAGCTCTTCAATACCCATGATATTGGCAGAAGCCAAGTAATCCCTGAAATCCGTCACATAAGTGATCAGTTCTTCAAAGTTTTCCCCGCTCACCTCAATATTGATGGGCTTACCTACCGGAGGACCGGCAGTTTGCTTATTGACTGTCATCAAGACCCCGGGATAGCGTTCGGCCAAATCCCGGATTTCCTCCATGACCCTATTGGTATTGACACCATTTCTGAACTGGTACTCCACAAAACTGATGGTAACCTTTGCTTTGTGCGGGGTATTGGCTATGCTTGGGCCGGCAGATTGATCACCTGTGCCCTCTCCTACCTGGGTAATGATGGCTTCAATAATTTCTTCATAAGGCGCTAGGACTGCCATCAAATCCTCCTCCATGGAAAGCATAAAACTATTCGTCGCCTCTGTATCTGTCCCTATTGGTTTTTCAATAAAGACATTTACCAATGCAGGCTGATTATCTGGAAAGAACAGGATTTGGGGTGATCTGACGCCTAATAGGACCACTGACAAGACCAACAGGAGCACTGTTCCTCCAAAGAACAAATAGGGCTTTTTACCCCTCAGCGCAAAGGCCAAGGTTTTTTCATACAGATTTTCCAGAAAAACCAGGAAAACATTCTGGAACCAACGGATCGCATTTCTCAGGACATAAACATTGAACACCGTCAAAATAGCTGAAAGCATAAATAAATTACCGAATACAATCCATCCCGCGATGTAACTGATAATGGCCATTACTGCAAGAATCAATGCGACCATCAAATTCTTTCTTTTCGGTTTGTCTACATTGACATCCTGCACCTTCATATACAAAGAGGTAAGTACAGGGTTCACTACCAGGGCCACAAAGAGTGAGGAAGAAAGTACAATAATCAAAGTAATGGGAAGGTATTTCATAAATTCCCCAATGATATCATCCCAAAATGCCAAAGGCATAAATGCCGCCAAGGTGGTAGCGGTGGACGTAATGATTGGCCATGCCACCTCACCTACTCCTTCTTTGGCCGCACGGATTGGACTTTTTCCTTCCTGCATCAATCGGTAAATGTTTTCCACTACCACGATACCATTGTCCACCAACATCCCCAATGCCAATATCAGGGCAAAAAGCACCATCAAGTTGAGCGTAATCCCCAAGGCGTTGAGGATCAGGAAGGAGATAAACATGGAAAGTGGGATAGCAATCCCCACAAAGAGGGCATTCCTGAAGCCAAGGAAAAACATCAGAACCAATACCACCAGAATAACTCCAAAAATGATGCTGTTCTCCAAATCATTGACCTGGGAACGGGTAGTTTTGGACTGGTCATTGGTAATACTGACTTCTAAATCCTGAGGGAAACGGTCTCTTTTGGCCCTATCAATAATGGCTTTGATTTTATCAGAAGCATCCAATAGATTTTCCCCTGAACGTTTGACCACATTGACGGTCACCACGGGAAGTTTATTGCTTCTGGCATAACTGATGCGCTCCTTGTATGTATCTTTGACCTCGGCCACATCAGAAAGGTAAACGATCTTGTTGTTTTCTGTTTTGACAATGATGTCGTTGAGCTCATAAGGACTTTCAAACTCACCGGTTATCCTGAGTGCCTTTCGGAAATCTCCGGTCAGCAAGTTACCTCCGGAGATAGTTACGTTTTCTTGGGAAACTGCTTCAGAAATATCGCTGAAAGCAACCCCTAAGGCTTCCATTTTAAAGATATCTGCATCAATTCTGATTTCCCTTTCTACTGTACCCCTTAGTTCGGCTTTAGATATCTCAGGAAGTTTCTCGATTTCATCCTCCAGGTACTCTCCAAATTTCTTCAACTCCTCCTCTGTATAATTACCCGAAAGGTTAACATTCATGATAGGAAAATCCGAGGTATTGATTTCGATGACATCAGGATCCCTATCCAAGTCATTGGGCAGTTCGCTTTTTGATTTGTCCACTGCATCCTTGACATCCTGAATGGCCTTGGAAATCTCCACCCCAGGGTTAAATTCAATAACAATAGATGAAAAATCCTGAACAGAAGTGGATTTAATGTCTTTGACATTGTTGATCGACTTCAACTCTTTTTCAATGGGTCGGGTAATCAGGTTTTCCATATCCACAGGCGAGTTTCCCGGGTAAGAAGTCCCCACATAAACGGTAGGGATCACAATCTCCGGGAAACTTTCCTTTGGCATGGTCCTGTAGGCCAATAGGCCTAACACGGTGATGATAACCACCAGAATAACTACAGATGTCTGGTTATTGACCGATAAGGAGCTTATACCAAACTCCCTGATGACACCTTTTTTCTTTTCTTCCATTTCAGCCATGAAAAATTATTCTACAATATTTACATTGAAATTGTCACCTACTTCTCTGAAGCCTTTGTCTACCAAAGTTTCAGTCCCTTCGAGTCCATCCAAAATTTCTGCTTGGTCCTTATATACCCTTCCTCTTTTGATGTAGCGTTTTTTACTGATATTATCCTCTACGGTGAAGACATAGTCCCCCTGATTGTCTTGAAGGATCAGGTAATTAGGGATGATGATGGCATTGGAATTTTCATAGTCCTTGATTTTCAATATCGAAATCATATTCGGCTTCACATTTGGAATAGAAGGAAGAAAAACCTCTACCTTAAAAGTCCTGTTATTCGGATTGACGATTGAACCTACAGCAGAAACCTTGGTCTTCAACACCTGCTGAATGGACGGAAATGAAATGTCAACAGAATCTCCTCTGGTGACGATACCCACAAAGCGTTCCGATACATCGGCCTCCACAAAAAGGTCACTTTCACCTACAAACTGAAACATAGGCGTGCCAGGCTGCACCAATTCCCCTAATCTTACCATTACAGTCTCTACCGTACCGTTAAATGGTGCACGTACCAAAGTCCTTGATTCCTGGGTTTTCAAAGAGGCGAGGTTTTTCTCTAAGGTTTCTTTCCTGTTTTTGGCTTCCAAAAATTGAATCTCCGTTCCAATCTGCTGGTTCCATAGCCGCTCCTGCTTCTCAAAGAGGATATTGGCCAATTCCAGTTGCTTTTCCACTTCATCAATATTCCTTATGATGGCTTCAGCATCGATTCTGGCAAGGACCTCCCCTTGTCTGACGCGCATTCCCTCTACAGCCTTTATTTCCTGGATTCTTCCTGAAACCTCACCACTGATAGATACATTTTTCTTGGAAAGCACTGATCCGGATAATTCGACATAGTGGTTAAAATGCCTCAATTCCGGCTGAAGCGTAGAAATCAATATAGATCGACGATTTTGTCTTCCAAACTCAGGATCCAGGCTGGCAATTTCCTTTTCCAAATTTTCAATCGCAGTCCGAAGTTCGGAGGCTTCTTTTTTCAATTTGGAAAGTTCTTCTTTCTTTTGGCTCAACTCATCTTTTTCCCCACAGGAAAAAGTCAATATGCTCAGGGAAAGGAAAAGGTATATGTATGTTGTTTTCATATGATTTGCTTATTTTTTCTTTTTCATTAAAGGATTCCTAATGCTTTTTCCAAATCGACCTTTGCGATCAGGGCATCATAAAGGGCAGAGAAATAATTGGTTTCGGCTTCTTTCAGGGCTGAATCTGCTTCAATTACTTCCAAATTTGAGCCTACACCTTCTTCATATTTGACTTTCGCCATTCTAAACACTTCTCTTGCCAACTCCATATTTTCAGATTGAACATCTAGGGCTGAAAGGCTATTCTTTAAATTGGCTTTGGCTTGAAATTTTTCTAATTCAATATTGTATTCTAGAAATTTCTCCTGGTTTTCCAATTGCCTTATTTGAACCCTATTTTGTTGTATCCTGGCACTTTTGGATAAACCATCAAATATGGGAATAGCTAAGGTCCCACCTATAAATGCACCCGTAAACCAGCGATCAAGTTGAAATAAGGTCCCAAATTCTTGAGCTGCTGCATTTCTTTGAAAAGTTGCAAAGGCAGAAAGCCTGGGTATATACTGAACCATGTTATTTTTTAGGTCAAGTTTTACGAGATCAATATTGGTTTTTACCTGATCCAATTCAACGCGACGAGAACCTTCAATTTCCATTAAAGAATTAACCTCAATTAAATCCTGAAGCTCTTCAAGAGATTCTTTCAGATATACAAAATGATCAGTGGGCAAGCCAATTTGGATTTTGAAAAGTTCTACACTGATTGCCGTCGCAGCTATAACTCTATCTAACTCAGTCTTGATATTGTTCCTTTGTACTTTTATACGGGATACATCAATTTTTTCTACAAATCCAGCTTCAAATAAAGCAGTTGTTTCCTGAAGCAAAGAATCTAATCTACCCAAATTTGCTTCTACCAATACCCTTCTTTGGTCATTTACCAAAACAGAGAAATAGGCCTTTTTAACTGATTCCTTTACATCTATTTCAGTTTTGACCCTATCGTATTCGGTAAGCATTTTGTAAGTTTTGGCTGCCTGAAGGCCTACAAAATAAGAACCATCAAAAATCATCTGGGTAGCCTGGACAGCTACATTAGCAGTTAAAGGAACACCAAAACGCAAAGCGACAACATCTAAATCGCTTTCAGGGTTTGCAAATGGCCCTTCATTTGGAAAAAACACCACAGGGATTGCCGCATTGAATGTGAAATCAACATTTCCATTGATTTGAGGAAGCCCCTGTGACCTCCTTTCAATTACAGTAGCCTTAGCTATCAATGTTTCCAATTGCGCATTTTTAGCATCAACATTATTTTCTAAAGCATAACGAATGCTTTCTTCCAAAGTCAACTCCACCACATTCTGGGCAGAGAGTTGGAATGGACTAATGAACGCAATTAGGACCATAAGAAGGCCAAATCGTGTTTTAATTGTGGTTTTCATTGTACTGGTTCTTTTGATTTAGGTAGGCTAATCTTCCTTTTTCTGTAAAAATCCCATGTAAGAAATGTTCAAATATTTCCAACTGCAGGTCCACGGCATTGAATTTGGACGGGGGAAATTTGATGGGATCAAATGTGAACATCATCTGCTCCATTCGCATCAAGGCCAGGATCTCTGTATTGATCTCCTGCCTGAAATAGCCCTCTTCCTTTCCTTTTTCCAACAGCTCGATGATTTCCTTTAATACATGCTCCTTTTTAAATTCTTCGAATAACTGCCAACATTGCGGAAAATAGCGCTGTATCTCATTCATGACCATGGGGTTCATGTCCCCAAAACGCTGTCGGATATAATTGGTCAGTCCAACCAAATGCTCAATTACCCCATCTTTGATTTTTGGCAAATGCTCTAATCTGCCAATATCCATTTGCAATTCATTGGAAAAGGTGTCAAAAACCAATTGGTTCTTATCTGCAAATTCCTGGTAAATGGTCTTTTTTGAAATACCGGCCAATCGCGCAATGTCATCCATGGTTACCGACCGTACCCCAAAACGCATAAACTGCTCTTTGGCGGTCTCAATGATCTTGTCTCTAGTCTCCAAATTCTCTTAATTTTCAAGGCAAAACTCAGGAAACTATACGAAAGTTCAAAGTTTCCTTAGTTTTTTTTGAAAATTTTATTAACATTATGAAAGAATAGTCGCTGATTATTTCACTTAAAATTTCATAAAATTATTTTTTACAAAATTTAATTTTATGTATGTACTTGAAATTACAATACAGATTGCTCAAAAACAGATTTACAAAAGAATAAAAATGTCAATAAACCGCATGGAATTTTTGGAAACAGCTTTTGGGAATTTGGCCTACCAAAAACACGGGAGTGGTTCTGAGGTTTCCTTACTTTTTCATGGCTTTGGGCAAAACCTGAAGGCCTTTGATGCATTTATCCCCTTAAAGAAACCAAATGAGACCTTTTTGGTCTTTGACCTATTCTACCATGGGCAAAGCAGCTGGAAATCCATCAACCAAAAATTGACGAAAGAAATTTGGAGATCTATTTTGATACAATTGATGGAAAAAGAAGGCTTTGACCGGTTTCACCTGATCGGTTACAGCATGGGAGGTAAATTTTCATTATTAACGTACGAACTCTTCCCTTGTCATGTCAAGTCTTTGCTTTTAATGGCTCCGGATGGGATCAAAACCGGCTTTTGGTACAATATGGCGACTTTTCCAGGTATACTTAACCGGCTTTTCAAGCATGTGGTCTTTCATCCAAAACGATTTTTCAAAACCATGGAGGTGCTGAACAGACTGGGTGTACTGCAAAGCTCTCTGATGAAGTTTGTAAAGTCCCAAATGAAGACCCGTACCATGAGGGCACAGGTATATTTTACGTGGAATGTTTTCAAACCCCTCCGACCAGATTTGGGAAGCATCATCAAAATGATCCGATTGAACCAGAGCCCTATTACCTTGGTAACAGGAAAATATGACATGATGATCACTACCTCAAACCTGGAGAAATTCAGTTCAAAAATAGCCCATCTCAAAACTGTGGAACTGGAATGTGGGCACAATACCCTGATCGAAGAAACGGCAATTTATCTGAAATCTTTCAATGACAGAAATGTAGGTCACTCTGGGTGAAGCGAAAGCCTGCCCCGATGCTTTCGGGGGGTCTCCCAAAATAGAGGAGATCCCCCGTAGTGCTACGGGGCAAGCTTTCACCTCCACAGGCTTCGGTTACCAATGACAAATAGCTAGTTCTCGCGGCGATCGCGGCGACTTCGCCGAGTAGGCAAAGGGGAGTCTCACCCCTAAGCCTCTCACAGAACCGTACGTGACAGTCTCCCGTCATACGGCTCTTGTTATTCTTGATAAAGTTTCAACCATAACCTGCTTGCCAGTGATAAAAGAGATTGGGACTCTCCCGTTTTATCGCCTTAAGTTTTACCATAGCTTTACGGACGTTTACCTTGTGCTTCTTACAAAGCCATTTAAGTAGACGGTACTCTATTTTACGCAATGTTGACCTAAGATTCCTCTTACTGTAAACACCATAGTAGTTTATCCATCCCCGAAGCTTGGAGTTGAGGCCTGATGCGATTTGCTCAATATCCAATCTCGTATCCCGCCATGCTCCATGTTCCCTGATGGTCTGGATGATCTTCTTCCTGTTCGAGGAGCTCAGTTCTGCTGTGAAGGCCAGATAACTCTTGCCGTCATATTTGCTCCTCCTAGTCCTAGGTTGATAACTGAAACCCAGAAAGTCAAACTTTACAGTTTCGTGATTACCTTTTCGGACATAGTCTTTACAATAGGCTATGTGAGTCTTACTTTCGTTTACCCTAAGCTTTACCTCCGCAAGTCTAGCTATCAGTGCTGACTTTACCTGTTCGGCCTCCGTTAAGCTTCTACAGTGGATAACCGCATCGTCGGCATACCTCACAAACCGTATCTGGGGATAGTGCTTTGCGAGCCATTTATCCATAGCAAAATGAAGATACAGATTCGCCAGAATCGGACTGATGACCCCTCCTTGCGGAGTCCCCCTCCCTTGTTTCTGCTCGATTGTACCATCTTTCTTCTGGACAGGCATCTTTAGCCACCTCTCAACATACATCAGTACCCATTTCTCTTCCATTACATGTGATACCGCTTTCAGAATCAGTTCATGGTCTACTTCGTCGAAAAACTTACTGATATCCATGTCCAGAACCCAGTCATACCTGAAATTATTCTGCCTGACCTGCTCAAGCGCTTGATGCGCACTCTTCATTGGCCTATAGCCATATGAATGTTCATGGAACAGCTTGTCTATCCGTTTCTCCATGTAGTCCTTGACCACCTGCTGCGCTATCCTGTCACGTAACGTGGGAATTCCTAGTTTACGCATCGTGCCATCCTTCTTCGGTATCTCTACCTCCCGAACTGCCTGGGGGTGATAACTCCCCGAAGCCATCCTGTTCCAGATAACATACAGGTTCCGCTCTACATCTTTTTCAAAGTCAGTCCAGCTCTCTTCATCAATGCCGACTGCTTTGCCGCCCTGCCTTACCTTGCGGTAGGCTTTCGCTACTTCGTAGTACTCTACAGGTACTGTTTTCTTTACGTGTACATCCATTGCGAATCATCCCCACTTGCGCAGGTTGTTAGTATGAATATCCATCTGAATAACCCGAACCCTTCGCTCTGCTAACCTTTCGGATAGCGTCTTCACTACTATGGTCGGTCCGACTTCCGTCCAATCTACCTCTGCGGCAGATTCCCTTTGAACGGAGATCCCGAGTTCCGTATCCGAGCCCGGAATTAGGTCATGTCGCCTGTGTGACGGTGGGCATATGGCCAGTAATCAGGTAACCGCCATATTTGTCTCAACATCCGCAGCACGATGCGATTTTGCCCGACAACTTTGCGGTTTCGTCACTTCATCAGCGATTCATTTGCATTCATCTCCTAATCCCTCACCTGACGGTTGTACCGCCTTTTCCCAGTACGTTCACTACAGCAGCTTTACAGCTTTTGCAGCTCTGGGTGGTTTGATAACTCCGCCTGAACAGCGTTATCGATACTTCAACCGTTCTCTAAGAACAGTCCGTATCATCTCAGATACAGCATGCTACAGCCAATTCAGGCGGCTGTAGCTTCACGGCACAAGCAGCGCCCGCTGCGTGAAACCTTTTTTCAATTTATTATCTGTAAATGTAAAATTTTAAAAACTCAGTATAACGGCTACATATACGTTCCCTCCTACCCTCAAAGCTCCAACCCTTTTCCCTTTTCCCTTTTTCCTTTTTCCTTTCCATCAAGGGAAAATACCCAAATCCATATAACTGGTCTGAATCCGCTCCAAAGCCAAAATAAAACCGGCAGTCCTCAGACTTTTAATATCTTTTTCCTTTCGTTTTTGGTTCATATCGTGGTAAGCAGTAACCATCGTTTCTTCCAAACCAGACAGCACCAAGTCACGCTCCGAGGCTCCTTTGATCAAAGCATCTTTCTCTTCATCAGTAAATTCCTCTCCAGTGGCATTTTCAATTGTCCCCATCAATTTCCGGTATTTCTCCATGTCATAGCGCTTCTCCAATTTGCCGAAAGAAACCCTGGAAAGGTTTTTCAACCACTCAAAGTAAGATACCGTAACACCACCGGCATTCAGGTACATGTCCGGAATAACCATAATGCCTTTTTCTATAAGAATTTTTTCTGCCTCTTGGGTAACAGGACCATTGGCTGCTTCCCCAATGATTTTAGCCTGAATCTTATCCGCATTTTCGGAGGTAATCTGATTTTCCAATGCCGCAGGAATCAAAATATCGCAGGGATAAGTCAACAAGTCTTTGGATTTGCCTATGAATTCTCCTTTGGGATAACCTTCAAAGCCTTTATGCTCCAATTGATAAACCTTCAATGCATCAATATCAATACCTTTCTCGTCCCATATAGCCCCATTCCATTCAGCTACCCCTACTACCTTGGCACCAGCTTCAGAAAGGTATTTGGCGGAATAATAACCCACATTACCCAATCCCTGCACAATTACTGTTTTTCCTTTCAGTCCTGTGTTCAGTCCCAACTCGGCCATATCTTCCTCCACACTAACAGCTTCCCGGATACCAAAGAATACCCCTTGACCGGTAGCTTCGGTTCTTCCCGCTATCCCATGCTGGGAAAGGGGCTTACCGGTTACGCAACCCTTAGCATTGATCAATTCCGGATTGAAAGCCTCAAAAGTATCCACTATCCAGGCCATTTCTCTGGCACCGGTACCATAATCAGGTGCCGGAACATCCAAAGCAGGCCCTATTGATTTCTTTTTTATCAGTTCCGCGGTATAGCGACGGGTAATTCGTTCCAATTGAGATTCCGTGTACTTGGTGGGATCAATGCTCACCCCTCCTTTGGCACCGCCAAAAGGTACATTGACCAAGGCACATTTATAGGTCATCAGCGCTGCCAATCCCTTTACCTCTTCCTCATCCACATGGGTGCTGTAACGGATACCTCCTTTGACAGGGAGTTTATGATGGGAATGCTGCACCCGATAGCCTTTGATTACCTCATAGGTGCCATCGTCATTTTTTAAAGGAAAATTAAACTTATAAATGCTATTGCACTGTTTGATCTGATCTAATAATCCAGGATGAATATTCATAAGCGCTGCCGCTTCATCCACAAATCCACAAACATCGTCAAACAGGCTGTAACTTTTCTTCTTGCTCATAAAAATGGTTTTTTTGGTGTGAAAATTTAAAATACAAACGTTTGGGGAAACATACAGGTTTTACGGAATGATTTTATTCAGTTCCTTCCAAATATCATTAAGATAAGCAAAAGGAACCAGAGATTGGTCAGGGTTCTCTCCCATCCGCACCAATACCAAGTTCATTGACGGGACAACACAGAGATACTGTCCGTTTTTCCCCAAGCCACAAACCATATCATCAGGAGCTTCAGGAGCCCATTTTCCAGGAAATTGAACCTGTAAGCCGGGCAACATAAAACTTGCTTGTCCATTTAACCACCATAAATACCCATAACTTTGATTCAAATTCTGGCTGGGTGAAATCATGTTTTTCATAAAATCTTGATCCTCTAAAACCGCATTCCCATTCCACACGCCGTTGGCCAATACTAGCAAACCAAAACGGGCCATAGATCGGGCATCACTGAAATAAACATGATTGAAACCAAGCCTCTGCCAAGAACCGCTCATGCCTATTTTTGAAGCGATCTTTTCTCTAAAATACTGCTCAAAAGGTCTTCCTGTTGCTTCTGCAATCACTTGATCTAGCAAGGTATAAGGTGCATTATGATAAGCCCACCTGGCCCCTGCATCAGCCAAAAAACGTAAATTTCCAGGGGAATAATCATCCGAATTGCTCACCCTATCGTCCAGACCCGTAGTCATAGTCAATTGATGAATGATCTTGATCTGGGCTTCTTTTTCTGGCGCCAGAGAAGTCCAACCTGTCCCCAGATACCTTGAACTGGGATGATTGATATCGAGGAAACCATCCTTTTGGGCAAGCCCTGCCAAAGTTGCAGTGAGCACTTTCCCTGCTGAAGCCCAATACCACTGACTATTTTGGTCAAAATCCAGATTTCCTACCAGACGCTTGCCAAAATACTCCTTCACCACTATCCTGCCATTGACCAAAATAAGGAATGCCCTGGTGCCATTTTGATCTAAGTTCTCTTTCAATTCCTGCAAATTGTTAAGGTTCCAGCCTAAACTTTCAGGATTCGTTTTCTCCCAAGAACTGGAATTGGAAGGTGGAAAATACAAATCTTGGATATCTACACTAGGATCTTCCTTTTCAGAACAGGACATCCAAAACATGGAGATAGTTATGCAGATTAAAAATAATACTTGTTTCATAACCTATTGAATAATAAATCAACCATATGAAATAATCGTGCCATCCTCCATCTCAATGGTCCTGTCTGTTTTGGCAGCAAGTTCAAGATCATGGGTTACCATCAACATGGTTTGCTGAAATTCCACCACCAACTCCCTGAAAATACCAAAGACCAAATCAGAATTTTTCTTATCTAAATTTCCTGTTGGTTCATCACTCATGATAATCAAAGGATCATTCATTAATGCCCTTGCAATAGAAACACGTTGTTTTTGTCCCCCTGATAACTGATTGGCTTTTTTGAGCGCATGGTCCTGCATATCAAAAATCTTGAGCTTCTCCAAGGCAATGTGTTCTAATTCTTCTCTGGATTTCTGGTTGAGCTTTAGACCGGGAATCATCACGTTTTCTAAAACAGAAAATTCATGGATCAAATAGTGGAACTGAAAAACAAACCCAATTTTCTCATTTCTTAACCGTGAAAGTTTATCTGAAGGTTGGCCTGTAATAAGTTGGTCATCCAAAAATAGTTTCCCCTCATAATCTGTATCCATCGTAGAAAGGATGTAAAGCAAGGTAGACTTGCCACATCCTGACTTGCCCATTACCGAGACAAATTCTCCCTTGTTTACTGAAAATGAAACTTCCCTCAATACCTGAGTCTTGTTAGGGCTGAAAAAGAACTTATTGATTTTTTGGGCTTCAATGACCTTTTTCTTTTCCATCTTATTTCCCTCTGATGATTTCGACCGGATCTACGCTACTTGCTTTTTGAGAAGGAAAAAATCCTGCAAAATAGGTTGTGATTAAACTAAACACCCCTCCTATCAAATAATACTTGGGATTAAAATCTACAGGGAATGTTTTAATGGTAGGCAAAGCTTCTGTTTCAAAAGGAATTTGCTCTATGCCCAAACAAGCAATGAACCCAAAAATCAAACCCAATAAACCGCCAACAAATCCTATAACCAACGCGATGGTGATGAAAATATACCGCACATCTGAACCTGAAAAACCTATGGCCTTCAAAATGGCAATGGTATCCATTTTTTCATAAATCATCATATTGAGAATGTTATAGATTCCAAACCCCGAAACCACCAGCAAGGTAATCCCGACCGCATAACTGATCAGGGACCGGATCTGAGAACCGGTTTCAAACTGTGCATTCACGGTCTGAATGTCATCTGCATCGATTCCAAATATGGAACTGTACTCCCTTGCGAATCCGGGAGAAAGGTTAAAATCAAACAACTTAACCTGAATATCAGTGACATAGGAGGAAGTCTCTCCAATCATTTTCTGTGCCGTATTCAAAGATACGTAGGACTGTAAATTGTCCAATTCACCGATTCCTGATTGGTAGTAACCCACTACCTTTAATAATACCCGATTTCCTTGGGCAGTAGTCAATTGCACATAGTCACCTAGATCAGCCATCATTTTGTCTGCGGCCCCCTTCCCCAAAATGATGCTATTTGCAGAATATTTCAAATCCATAAAATCTCCTGCCACCACATAATCGCTAAAAGCAAACAACCTGTCCTCTTCTTCCACTGCTATCCCATTCAAAACCGCTGGGAGATCCACATTGCCCACATTGAAAAATCCCTGTACCGCAATCTTGGGCGCCACTCCCAGCACCCTATTATCCGCTTGTAAAGTTCTAATAATGGCTTCATTATTATATATGCTCACCCTACTGACTGTCGGTTTGATCGAACGAATCACATTGAACCAGTCTTTAAATTCCTCGGACAGGTCTAAAGGCTGTTGCTCATTGGGTTTGATATCATTGTAAAATCTGACATGCGCGGTCCTGTTTAATATTAGCCCATCCAACAGTTCATTGAGCCCATTCATAAAGCCCAACAGTGCAATAAACATCGTAATGCTAAAAGTAACGCCTACGGCAGCTACCAATGTCTGCTTGATCCTTGCTGTCATCAATGCCCGCGCTATTTCAATGATCAGGGAAAACCGCATTACTAAGGCTTTTTAAGTTGGTTTTGCTCATTGATGCCGCTAAGGATTTCTACTTTTTGATAGCCTTTAATGCCGATTGCTACAGGAAGGGTATCCCCCTTTGTGTCTAGCACAAATCGCTCCCTGAATAAATAACTCCTGGGAATGGTCAAAGCATTTTCTTTGGATTGAAGAATGATATTTGCTTCAAAGTTCAAATTTGGGTATAGGATTTCAGGCATTTTGACAAACTCTCCCTCCACGGTAAAGCTCTTGTTTCTTTCATCCATGATAGGATTGATTTTGGTCACCACAGCTTCAAAAACTTCTCCTCGGTAGCTGTCCAATGTAACAAGAATTCTTTGTCCTGCGCTGACTTTGGTGATGTCATATTCATCTACCTGCATTTCCAAAATAAACTCCTCTGCACTGCCAATCACTGCCAAAGGGGTTTGTGGAGTGACAATCTCCCCCTTTTCTACCAACAAGGCATAAACTTTGCCTTTCACTTTACTTTTCAAAAAAAGATCACTTTCTAAGGACTTGGAAATGGCCAAATTCAAGCCAGCATTTTTCTCATTAAAGGCTATTTCCCGTTTCAGGTCTTCATACCTTAATTTAGCCGAATGGTAGGCCGTTCTTGCATTTTCAAAATTCAGATGCCGTTGCTCTAAATCAATCGCCTTCCCTATTCCTTGATCCCATAATTTTCTTTGTCTTCCCAACAATAGGGAATCATTTTCATATTTGGTTTTGGCCAATTCTATGTTGATTTCTAAATCCCTTAGCCTGGCCTTATTCTCTCTTTGATCTGCAAAGACCCTGGCCAACTGAGCAGATGCTCTGTTGAGCCGGGCAGATTCATTGCTGATCTCAAGAATCACATCTCCCGGATATACCTCATCTCCTTCTTGCAGATACCATTCCTTTAATATCCCACTAGTGTTGGCAAAAGCCCGGTATTGATCCTTGGCCCTTACAAATCCCGAAGCAAAAACCGATTCGGAAATATTTTCTCTGGAAGGAAACACTGTATCATGCTTCTTTCTACAGGAGATCAGCAAAACAAAAATGAAAAACAATAAATAGACCCAATGTCTCATAGCGTCTGGATTCTTTCAAGCTAAAGTTAAGGGGTATTTGATGAAAAAATAAATTTTGGAAAAACAATCAAACGCGCTTTTATAATATGGAAACATTTGTATCCATAAGAGAAAAAAACAGCTTTCACTTGATCGCTCAATGTTGATGATTTTTCTCAATAATACTCATTCCTCCAGACCTACCAGAAGGAGTAAATGCTTTGAGGTAAATCTTTCCATCAACAGGCATAGGAGCGGAATATAAAGGAGAATGCATTTCCGGTTCAGTACCGTCTCTGGTGTAGCGGACCTGAAGTCCGGGAGTCTCTACATTGGCATGTAAAAGCCCGCCTTCGATAATGGCCCCTGGTTTGGGCAGTCGGGTATTGAAACCTCCAAATAGATGGTCAAGCCTTGGCAGTTCCCGCTGTCCTACGGCATTGGCAAAGGTATTCCAAGCGGCCTCTCTCACAGGCAATCGGCTATCAACATCAGCTATTCCCGCCCATTCCGGATCCGCCGCCCAGGCCCGTTCTACCAAACCCAGCATTTTGGGGAGTAAATAATACTCCATCATGTCCTGCCCTTTGACCGTCTCTGTCCATAGCTGCCCCTGAATGCCTTTGATGTTGGATTTCCCTCTATCTGTCAACCTCACTTTTCCTTTAGCCAATTCCTCGGGGTCAATAGGCCTACCATACATATCGCTATCATTGGAAATGAAATTATTGAACGGTACCATTTTCCACGCAGCCTTCAAATCCACATAACCGGACCACTCATGCCCTGGCTCATCAGGGTCCAGGTTATAGGCCAAATCAAAATAGATATTGGAGGAGTTACAAATGATCACCTCATAGCCTGCATTGGCAAGTTGATAGGCCATGTCCTCACCACCCCAACCTGCTACTGCATTCCAGGCGTAAACCCTAAATCCAGCTTCCGCGAATGCAGGGTTGGGCCGGACAGTCTGTCTGCCGCCCTCCTCTAGTTCCATTTGACCGATTTCCTCCCAACCGGCAGTTTGAAGGCCTTTATCCTCAAACATCTTACTGATCCTGGTATAAAAATAATTGGAAAGGTCATGCACAGAATTAATTTCGGGAGAGGCTTCAATAAACTCCCTACAAACAGGAGATTGGGTCCACACCCCCTTTGGCACTTCATCTCCTCCCGTATGAAAGGTTTGGATGGGTACATTCTCTGAGCGGTACATAGCGATAATTTCATCAACCACCTTTTCATAAAACCGAAAGGCCGACTCTTGGCAAATGCAGATGGTATTTCCCCTGAAATTCTGTGCAGAAAGGTAGGTAGAGGTATCTTCAAAGTCCTCTAAGAGGTATTCCAAGGCCCCCTCTTGATCACCATCCTTCATTTTTTGATGGTATCTTTTGCGCATGGCGATGATGGCTGCCCGTGAGTGGGCAGGCACACCGATCTCAGGAATCACTTCAATATGTCTATCCTGTGCATATCTCAGGATTTCTTTAAAATCGGAAACGGTATAATAACCTGTCCCATTGGGGGAGTTTTGCCAATCAGGTCCGGAACCATAATAAGGCCATAAATAATCGGTTTCCGTAGGGGAATGTCCCCTTTTGCTTCCTACCGCAGTCAACTCGGGAAGACCTGGAATTTCTATCCTCCAACCCTCATCATTGGCCAGGTTGATATGGAACACATTCAATTTGTAAAAGGCCATTAAATCAAGCAGTTTCAGGACCGCTTCCTTACTTTGGAAATTTCTGGCCACGTCCAAAAACAACCCCCTGTGGGCAAACCTTGGCTGATCACGTATTTCTATGTTGGGAATCAGCAGGCTTTCCTGTTTCCCGGAGAAAAAATCCCAGGGCAATAAGGCAAGCAATGATTGTAAGGCGTAAAAGGCACCTGATTCATTTGAAGCAGCGATGCGGATACCCTGCCCAACGGATAAATGATAGGCTTCCTTTTCCAAAGTTTGATCAGAAATGCCCAAAGAAATATCAGTAGCTGCATTTTCTACCATTCGGATATTTCCGGCATAATGCCCTTGAAGCAAGTTTATAAAATGTGCCACCTCCTTTTTAAAAGGCCCTGCATCTATGCTTATATCTCCTTTCAGCTCCAAAAAACCTTCTCCCCAATGATAATTTTTAGGAGTCGGAATAATTGGACTTAGCAAATGGGGTTTGATAAAGGATAAATTGGCATTTTGTGCAAAAAGGAAATCATGGCCAGGAATTGGCACATTTGTTCCCGCTACGGCTTGAAGCTGATGGGCCAAAGTAAAAGGTTTGACTTTGAATTGATCAATAGGAATCCCGGCATCTTCCCCCTCAAAAACTACATACAGTCCATGAGGTGCATGGCTGTTTTTGGTTAAAAAACTATTGGAAGCATAGATGATTTCATGGCTTTCTCCTGCTTGTAGCACGGGAAAATTTTCTTTAGGAACCAGCTGAAAGAAATCACCTGATAGATGTTCAATCACCACCTCACCCGAAAGTATTTCGGGACTTAAAGAGAGAAAAATAGTATTAAAGAAAATCTTCCAATTTGGAGTCAATGGAACCGTGCCTGTATTACTGACTACCAATTTGGCCACATGCCTTTGCTTGGGCTGCACCTGATTTTCCACAAGCTCCCAATGCAGGCTTAGATATTGCGCTTTATTTTTTTCCTTTTCCGAGGGAGAACAACCCAATAAAATCAGCAAAAAGAAGAGAAGTAAGAAATAACGAAAAGCGCTCATAGGGGATCAATTAGAATGCTGTAAGTAGGGATTTTAGCTTAAGCCGAAATTATATTTCATCAATTCACACAGCTATTATACATTATTTTATTAGCGAAATCAACTGTAATATTCTATATTTTCGCAAAACTTATCAACCCAAACAAAAATTCTTAATAACCTATGAACCCAGCACAAAATTTAGGGGTACCGCTAAAAGAACGGTATTTGGCATTAGATGTACTCCGTGGATTAACCATCGCCTTGATGGTGGTAGTCAATACACCGGGTAGTTGGTCGCACATGTATGCCCCGTTCATGCATGCAGACTGGCATGGATTTACCATAACAGACCTGATTTTCCCAACTTTCCTTTTTGTAGTGGGTAATGCCATGAGCTTTAGCATGAAACGAATGGAAAGCATGGGCCAATCCCTTTTTCTTAAAAAAGTATTCAAAAGAACCCTGTTGATTTTTTTGATAGGATGGTTGCTAAATGCCTTTCCGTTTTTCAACTATAGCGCAGATTCTGGATATAGCATGATCAATTGGACTGAAGTGCGTTTACTAGGGGTATTGCAGCGCATCGCCCTTTGTTACATGCTGGCAGCATTGATTCTTTATTTTTTCGGTAAAAAGGGAGCCTTGATTTATAGTTTCATTGCGCTCTTGGGCTATTGGGCCGTCATGTATTTCTTTGGGGATGGGGAAGATCCTTTTTCACTCACCGGAAATGCAGCCTTGAAATTGGACCTTTGGCTGATCGGTGCAAAAAACCTTTACATGGGAGAAGGAATTCCTTTTGATCCAGAAGGTGTACTCAGCACCTTCCCCTCTGTGGTCAATGTCATCGCCGGTTTCCTGGTTGGAAAATTCATTCAGGATTCAGGTAATAACACCGGCACGGTCAAAAAACTGGTGATTTGGGGCATTATCCTTTTGGTTGCCTGCCTGATATGGGACATGGTATTTCCCATCAACAAAAAAATATGGACAAGCCCTTATGTCTTATTGACCATTAGCTTAGACCTGTTTTTGATTGGATTTCTCATGTTGGTCATTGAGGTTTGGCAAAAAAGAAACTGGACCTATCCCTTTGAGGTCTTCGGCAGAAATCCTCTGATCCTCTATGTTTTATCCGGGGTACTCATTTCTTTGTTTTACACCATTCGAATTGGAGACCAAAGCTTCAAAGGACTGGTTTATGAAAACTTATTTACTTCTTGGTTGGGTCCTAAGGATGCTTCTCTGCTCTTCTCCATTGTCTATATGCTGTTGATTTGGCTTGTTGGACTTTGGATGGACAAGAAAAAAATCTACATCAAGGTTTAGGGTTAGAAATCAAAGAAGGCCCTTCTTCTGGAAACTTTAAGGTCTTGTAAAATGGAAGATTTCACACGGATATCCACATTATAAGAAGTAAAGCGACCAAAAGGAATCCAATTGACGTTCATTTGCCAGCAATGCAAATCCCTGGCAATACCGATCATGGTCTGGGTAATCTGGGCAGTCCTAAAATCATAACCGCCATTGAAGTTGATTTTCCACTTATCGGAAATCTTGACGTCACCATTGATATTCATGGCGGAAGTGATATTGGTCTGCCCAGCTTGGGACCTGTTGTAAGCAATATTAAAACCAAAGCCCAGGTTCCATGGAATGCTCCAATCTATGTATTGGGAAGGGTCATTCACAATTCGGTTGATTTCTTCTTCTACAAACTCATTCATTACACCTCCCTGTTGAAGGAAATCATTGGTAATGTCCTCTCTGACTTCACCGGGAGATCTTGTATTCCCGCTAGGATTAAGTGTACCATTGATATTCATCTGCAAGGACCTGAGGGTACCTATACCCTGTCCGTTACGCCAGGCAAAATCATTGACCCTGCGTTCCACAGTTTGTCCTTGGGTATTGGTAAAGGTACGTCTGGCATAAGGATCAATATTTCCGGAAAGGTTGACCGATAATTGATCATTGAAAAATGAAGTACGCGTATTCATATTGATAGGCGCCATATTGAAGGAGTCGGCCGCAAAATTGTAACTGGTGGAAATATTAAGCGACTGAAGCAAAGGAATTTTCTTGGTTGTGGCTTCATCCCCGTCTGTATCGGTCTTGATTTTGGCTTCTACCACATTTCTCAAATTGAAACTCATGGCCCTAGATTCTCCCAATGGCGCACCTCCGAAAATAAAGCCCTGATGACGGGAAAACAATTGCTGTCTGCCCGTTTCATCTACCTGTACCAACTGATAATAACCAAATGCAGGGTTTGAAAAATCAGGGGTAAAGTTAAAACCAACAGAAGGCTGCATGTGGTGTCTGATGGTTTCTACTTTACTTTTTCCCTTGAAATTATAAAAACCGTAAACGTTGGTGTTCAGGTTGAAGGAGCTATTGAAGAAACTTACCCTGTTAAAGCCGTTTTCCTGGATCCTGTCTACCCGGTTTTCAACCGGATTGTAGAAGAAATTAATCCTTTCCAAATACCAAAGCTCTGTAAGGTTCATGGAAGCTGTACCCGTGAAATACTTGAACAAGGTAAAGTTAGAGGTGATGGGAATGGTATTTCTCGCACCGTTATTAGCTTCAGCCAAAAGTCTAGGAAGGTTTTCCATTGTAAATTTCAACACATCAGGAGCTCCAATATTCTGTTGCTCTCCCAAAATCTGCTGCAATGCTTGATTTTCCACCCCAAAAGCAGGAGAGATTCTATTGGTAATAGAATTTTGGAGGTTGAAATTCCAGGCAACGTTAAAAGTTTTCAAAGGCTCAAAACGCACATTCTGAAAAGGATTCTGCCTGTTCATGTTGATCGCGATGTCCGGGAGGATCAAATTCACCTCATCGGTTTGCACGTTTTGGGAATGTCTCAAATTGGCCGACATGCTAAAAGGTGTGCCCTGAAAGGTTTTGCTGTAAGAAACATTGGAAGAAAACTCGGAATTGACATTAGTCAGGAAGTTGGTCGGATTGATGACCACATTGTTGTAATTGGTGGTACCGGCATTAACAGATGCAGAAAACCTGGAATTTCCCCTTGATTCAGGCTGATGGGACCACCTTACCCAGATGGTATTATAATCCAAAGGATTCAATTCTGTTTCAGGGCTTTGGAACCTTTGGTAATCTAAATCAAAAGAACCATTGAACCTGTAGCGCTTCTTGTAGATTGTGGCGGCTTTGGCACCGTATCCCCCCAGAGAATAAATGTCCCCTGTCACCCGGGTATGCACATAATCATTGAAAGCAAAATAGTAGCCGAAATTCCTTAGGAAAAAGCCCCTTACCCTTTCCTGACCATAAGAGGGGAATACAATACCGGAAGCCTTTTCATCAGGAGTATCGGGAATGATCCCAAATGGCAATCCTGCCGGCGTGGGAATATTATTGAAGTATAAATTGAAAGGACCTGTAACCACTTGTTTCCCCCTGATGGACTTGATTTTGGCGGCATTGATATGCCAATGGGGTTCCGCCAGATTACAAGTGGTATAAAAGCCTTTGTCCAGATAAATGCTCCCATCCCGGTCCTTCTTGATGGTAGTGCCGCGCAAAAGACCATCTTGCTGCTCTGTCACTACATCTTTGATAATGGCTTTTTGGGACTTGAAATTGTACCGCATTTCCTTGCGGATCTCATAGGTCGTATTCCCTTCTTTGAAAATGGGATTACCCTGAACATTTCCCAAACTATCGGTAATCCCGGAAGCAAAGAGTTCACTTTTGTCCCAATCAATAATAATCAGGTCTGCGTCCAAACGAATGTTTCCATATTCAAACCAAGCATCATTGTACAGGTAAACCCTATTTTGGGTAAAATCCGTTATGATACTGTCTTCGGCGTAATAATTTATGGTGGTTTGAATATCACTTTGGGGCACTACTTTTGTGGTGTCGGACTTAGGGACGGTATCCTGTACCATTAGTAGGGAGTCCAGGTTGGGTAAAACCAACGTATCCGGATTGAGAATACTATCTGGTGCAGTAACTCTTCTTTCGGGCTGCAACGCTCTTCCACGGTCCTGGGAAAAGGCTGATTGGGGTAAAAAAGCCCAGAGTGTCAATAGAAGGAAGAACAATCCTGACCAAGTATTACGCACTTAATTATTTCTATTTGTTTAAAAATTTATAAATTTCACCCGGGCAAATTTAATAGTATTAAAACGCATGCGAAGTTTTAACGGCAAAAATATTCTTGTAATTTCATTCTTAACCCTTTTTTTTCTGTTAAGTGGATTTTCAAACACAGGCTCAAAGGCACCGGAATTCAAATTACGACGCATTGTCATTGATGCAGGCCACGGCGGGAAAGACCCCGGTGCATTGGGCACTTTTTCCAAGGAAAAGGACATAGCCTTGGCCGTAGCGCTACAGGTGGGCAAATATGTACAGGAATACCTGCCTGACGTGGAGGTGATTTACACCAGAAAATCCGATGTCTTTCTGGAATTGAAAGAGAGGTCTAATATTGCCAATAGAAACAGGGCGGATCTTTTTATATCTATTCATTGCAATGCAGCCGGAAATAAAGGGGTATATGGTACGGAGACCTTTGTCATGGGTACCAAAAACTTTGAGGCGAATTTTGATATTGTAAAGCGGGAAAACTCCGTAATTATTTTGGAGGACAATTATGAGGAAAACTATGAAGGTTTTGATCCTACCTCTCCTGAATCCTACATGATGTTTAACCTGACACAAAAAGCCTTCATGTCCAACAGTATTTTGTTGGCCTCCAAAATTGAAAATGATTTTTCAACCCGTGTCAACAGGTCCAGCAGGGGCGTCAAACAGGCCCCATTCTATGTGCTTTGGACCACTAGCATGCCTTCTGTTTTGATAGAATTAGGTTTCCTTTCCAATGTTAACGAAGAGCGTTACCTGAATTCCAAAGATGGGCAGGTGTACCTAGCCTCAGCGATTTACCGCTCAATTAAGGCGTATAAGGAGGAGTTGGAGGATTTGTAAGGAAGTTATTTTGTACCAAGTACTAAGTACCAGGTACTTCAAGATGCCAGAGATTAGATGCAAAATAGGACTGACCGTTTATCGTTAAAGAAGTTCAAAGTTCAATGGTTCGGCTTGCTCCGAAGTATTTCGGAGGGTTCATTGGTTCAAAGTTAACGGTTAACTGTTAACTTAACTTTTAACACTTAACATTTCTATTCCTCACTCCCCATACCCCCTAATAATCCGCTGAATATACTTCCCGATAATATCAAACTCCAGGTTGACCTCATCCCCCACTTTCAGTTCGTGGAAATTGGTATGTTCATAGGTATATGGAATAATGGCAACCCTAAAATGGCCATTTTTGGAATTGAAACAGGTCAGACTGGTACCATTCACCGTAATGGAGCCTTTCTCCACGGTCACATTCCCTGAATGGGAATCAAAGGAGAAATCAAACAACCAAGAGCCATTTTCCACCTGTATCCGCTCCACTTTCCCAATCTGATCCACATGCCCCTGCACAATATGCCCGTCAAAGCGACCATTGGCCGGCATGCAACGCTCCAGATTCACCTTTTTTCCAAGAGCCCAGGATTTTAGGTTGGTCTTTTTCAAAGTCTCATCAATAGCCGTCACCCGGTAAACATCCCCCTCCAATGCCACCACGGTGAGGCAAACCCCGTTGTGGGCCACAGACTGGTCAATTTTCAATTCATGGGTGATCGGGGATTGGATATCAAAATGCACATTGCTACCCTCTTTTTCAATTTTGACAATGCTCCCCAAAGTTTCTATGATGCCTGTAAACATTTTTCAATTTATTTTGCGATAATTCAGACGATAAACGTCCGGGCGATTCTTTGGTTCAAATTTAAGCCAATTAATCCCTTAACTTAGCATCCGCATTAAAATTCTTCAAAGGCATGTTGAAATTGGAAGACAGCTACCGGCATAAAGGTCAAAGACGGGAACTGGTCAAATTATTAAGGTCAAAAGGCATAAAAAGTGAAACTGTATTGGAAGCCATCAACACCCTACCCAGGCACTTTTTCTTTGATACCGCCTTAGATTCACATGCTTATGAAGACAAGGCCTTTCCTATCGGAGAGGGGCAGACCATCTCGCAGCCTTACACAGTAGCTTTTCAAACGGAATTATTGGAAATAAAGCCGGGAGACAAGGTGCTGGAAATCGGTACCGGGTCAGGTTACCAAGGAGCCATTTTACACCTGCTCGGTGCGGAAGTACATACCATTGAATATCAGAAAAAACTATTTGATAAGACCAAAAAATTCTTAGGTAAATTGGGCATCCCCCTTCATTTCTACTTTGGTGATGGCTCCCAAGGATTGCCCGAAAAGGCACCTTATGATAAAATTTTGGTAACTGCCGGGGCACCTATTGTCCCAAAGTCCCTGCTCAAACAACTCAAAATAGGCGGCATTCTCGTTATCCCCGTGGGCGATAGAAATACCCAAAAAATGCTTCG
>Ga0213836_100519_pt1 | contig 30854 bp, 33 predicted proteins | sample SWPATP03_FD_160578 | JGI IMG/M metagenome (GOLD analysis project Ga0213836, IMG submission 160578) | Coastal seawater microbial communities from Marineland, Florida, United States - SWPA TP0 #3 | ecosystem: Environmental > Aquatic > Marine > Coastal | place: USA: Florida | collected 2016-08-05
AGCCGTCGACGGCGTCGATGCCGACCCGCACGAGGTGGTTCCGCATCTCCTCCGCCTCCTGCAGCTCGGACGCGAGGAGCACGAGCGGCCGGTGCTCGGCCTCGGGGTCGTACACCCACGCCCCGTACGTCGCGGCCTTCGAGGCGCCCGGGATGTTGAGCGAACCGGCCACAGTGCCCTCGTGCACCTGCCGGTGGCCGCGGGTGTCGACCAGGATCGCGAGGTCTTGGTTCAGGAGGTGCTTCACCTCCGCGGTGGAGAGCTCGGGGAGCGGTGAACCCGGGCCGAGCACCGCGGGGCCGGTGCGATTCTGGGACTTCATGCGGGCGAAGTACGCGTGGGCGTCCGGCTGGCCGGAGAGCAGCTCGTCGACGAAGCCCTGCTCGTCGTCGGCGGCGAGATACGGAGCCCACCACGCGAAGGCCCGCTCGTAGCCGACCGTCGTTGCGGCGATCGAGCCGAGCGCCTTGCCGCAAGCACTACCCGCACCATGCGCTGGCAGCACCTGCACGTAATCCGGGAGCGTCAGGAAGCGATCTCGCAGGCTCGCGAAGAGTTGCCGCGCTCCCTCGAAACGGGTGTCGACGCCTCCGGCCGACTCGTCGAGCAGATCCGGTCGGCCTACGTCGCCGACGAACACGAAGTCGCCCGTGAGCATGAACCCGGGCTCCTCAGCCTGCGCTCCGTCGGTCACGAGGAACGACAGGTGCTCGGGCGTGTGGCCTGGGGTGTGCACGGCCCGCAGCGTCACATTGCCGACGACGATCTCGTCGCCGTCGCGCATCCGGTCGGCATCGTCGAAGCCACTGCCGTAGGTCCAGTCCGGCCCGCCCTCGTCCGAGACGTGCGTGCGGCCGCCGGTGCGCGCCGCGAGCTCACGGGTGCCCGACAAGTAGTCGGCGTGGATGTGCGTCTCGGTCACATGGGCGATGCGCAGGCCGTGCTTCTCGGCCAGCCGCAGGTACACGTCGACGTCGCGGCGGGGGTCGATCACGATCGCCTCCCCCGTCGCCTGACAGCCGATGACGTAGCTCGCCTGCGCGAGGTCCTCGTCGTAGATGCGCTCAAGCAGCATGGTGGTCTTGTCTCCTCGTTCGTCGTCGTGTCAGCAGCGGCAGCGGTCGGCCTCAGGGACGCCCGCGAGCGCCTCCTCAACGTGCTGGCCGCATCCGGCCCAGCTCGGTTTGCCGCAGCGGTCGCAGGTGATGCGTGCGCACATGGGAATCTCCTCTCGTCAGTGGGTCAGCGGCCGAACAGGCGCGCGAGGAAGCCAGGTCGCGCGGCCTTTGCCTCGTCGATGTCGCGCTGAGTGTGTCGGCCAGGGCACCAATCGGATGCAGCGACCGTGCGGCGCACGTCGTTCACGTGCTGGCCGCAGCCAGCCCAAGTGGTCTTCCCGCAGATGCTGCACTTCGCGGCTCTACACATCTCGCCCTCCTGGCGGTGTCGATGAAAATTGGATACCCCGGGGGGTATCGAAACTATACCCCTGGGGGTATGGTGGATGTCAACCCAGGGAGACCGATGAGCATCAGCCCAGACATCGCCGCGACGCACGACCCGGAGGCGAAGCGCAAGATCGTGAACCGACTGCGCCGTGCGCACGGCCAGCTGGCCGCCGTCATCGCTGCGGTCGAGGACGAGGCCCACTGTCGCGACGTCGTGCAGCAGCTCTCCGCAGTGTCGAAGGCCGTCGACCGAGCGGGGTTCCTGGTCGTCGCGGGTGCGCTGAAGGAGTGCCTTGCCGAAGAGCCAGGCGACGGTGAGCGCATCGACGAGCTGGAGAAGCTCTTCCTCTCGCTGGCATGAATCGCGTGGAGGCGACCAGGACGTAGCGCGCCCTCCGACGAGGTAGGCGGATCGCCGCAGCGGCGCGGCTTCAGATCTCGCTGCCCACGAACCGACGCGGGTCGCTACCGGCTCATCTCCAGACGGAGCGCGCCGACCAAGGCGTGCGCGGGTCGACCTCTCTGACGAGGCGTTCGGAAGCGGCCGCCTCTGAGCCTGGATTCGTCAGTTCCTGCTCACGCTGGCTTGCGGCGTGCCTCTGAACCTCTCGCTCCTTCCACCGCACTCGGGCCGCGCGGACCTCCGCGTTGCGCGCAGCCCATTCCAGCCTGCGCTCCTCACAAGGCCCAGAGCACGCGGTGGGCTGGCGCACGCCGAACGGCAGGGCGTATTCGCGGTGACAGGACGCGCAGCGCACGAGGCGAGCCTCAGGAGCGGCTGGCGGGCGCGCGCGCTTCTGACGACTGCGACAGCGTTCGCACGTACTGCGGGAACCGGTGATCTCCCGAACGCACACCCGGCACCACTTGCTTGTCATGTGAACTCCCTTTCGTTGACCCCGGGTTGGCCCCGCTCGCGAGACCCTCAGACCCGCGCGCGCTGCGAGCGGCAGAACGTTCACCGGTCGTGGCGCGGGACTGAGGGGAGGGGGTACCCCCGGGCACGGCCGCGGGCTCAAGATGCCCCACGTCGCCAATGATCTTCTGGGGCTCCGGGCGTGCTCGCGCTTGCTCAGCCTTGACCGCTTCACCCACGACGCGCCGATGCATGGACCTCCGGAGCAGAAGGCCGCAGGTTCGAATCCTGCTGGGGGCACGAACATGCTTGTCGAAGGCGCTTTCGCGCCTCCGACGTTCGTGCCCCGTCGGGCCCGTCCCGGGCCCGAGTCACCGACACGCTTCAGCCGCCTTCGCGCCTCTGACGTCGGAGCCCCGTCGTGGCGTCTCGGCCGCGATGCACGATGGCCCTCACCCCCCGCGCTTCCCCGCCGTCTCCTCCCGCGCATGCGCCTCGATCAGGTCGCTCACCCCTCCCTGGAACAGCGACAGCCCGAGGCCGAGCAGGATGCGCCGAACAGCAGCAGCGACTGCTCGAAGCGCGCCTGGTCGCGGTTCTCGAACAACCAGGTCGGCTGATCCGTGTAGAGGAAGTCGCTCGCGAACCAGCTCGGGGTGTACCAGGTGCTCCAGCCGGTCGAGTCGGGCGATGCGACGGGGTACGAGTCCTCGATCGTCGCGCTGGTCGCACGCTCGACCCACAGGTACGCCTGCAGACCCGTCAGCTCGTCGTCGCCGCCCTCGATCGTGGTGGCGTTGAACTGGGGCGCGAAGAGCGTGGATCGGACAGCCGCCATGGGGCTGCCGCCCCCGGTCGCCCACAGCACCGTCGACGCGATCGTGCAGCCGTGCGCGAGCGGCCTGCCCCCGTCGCTCGCATCCAGGGCGGGCACGGCGTCGCCGGCGTAGATCGTCGACAGCTCGCCCTCGATCCGCAGGAACGCGAGCTCCGACTCCTCGACGTCCGCGCCGGTCGCGGAGAGCAGGTCGGAGCTGCGGTCGATGTCGTAGGCCCGCCTCGTCGACGGATCGAGCTCGGCAGCCGCGACCGCGGACGGGGTGACCGCGTCGATGCCGCACGACACGGCGCCGTCGAGGCCGCGGCCGACGAGGGTCAGCTGGAAGTCGATGCGTGCCCGCTCGGCGCCCGAGTCGGACTTCTCACTCAGCTCCACCGCGAAGCGGAAGCGGTACTCGCCGGCGTCGTCGATCTCGGAGCGCACCTGCACGGTGTACGGCCGACCGTCGCCCTGCGTCGCCACCACGATGAGCGGCCGCGTGCCCTGATCGGGCCACCGCTGCTGGTAGACCCGCAGCACGAGCGGGATGACGAGCGCGAGGATCGCGAGGCCGAGTCCCAGCATCAGCCAGGCCTTCACGCGCCGGGCCTGCCGCTGTGTCCACATGAGCCCGCCTGTCTGTGGCGCCGGACCGGGCGCGCCGCGCGGCCTGCCGACGCGCGTATGATAACAGCGTTGCTAGGGCCATGGCCGCCCGTTGTGCGCGACGCACATCCGAGAGGGCGTTGGGGTATACGACACGCGGATCGATCGTGCCTGCGCCCGAAACAGCGTCCGCGACCGCGTACGCTCTGCATCATGGGAAGACCACGCCTGCATGACGAGCACCTCCGCCAGCGCCTGCTCGAGGCCGCGACGGAGCTGATGGCCACCGAGGGGCCCGACTTCTCGCTGCGCCCGCTCGTCGCGTCGATCGGCACGTCGACGTCTGCGGTCTACTCGCTCTTCGGTTCGCGCGGCGAGCTCCTCGAGGCGATCACGCTCCGTGCCGCGAGCTCGCTCGTCGACGCGCAGAACGAGGCCGACGTCGACGACCCGGTGCAGCGGATCCTGGGCCTGGCGCACGCCTGGCGCCGGTGGGCGACCGAGAACGCCTCGATGTTCCAGGTGGTCTTCGGGCGCGGCGAGTCGACCCCCGCGGTCGACGAGGCGCGCGACAGCACCACCGAGCCGCTGCTTCGCGCGGTCCGGTCCGCGGTCGAGCAGGGCGTGCTGCACGGCGACCCGGAGACCTCGACGCGCACGATCTTCGCGGCCATCCACGGCGCCATCACGCTCGAGCTGCTCGGCCTGCACCCGGCCGAGCAGGCGGACGCGCTCTTCGACGCGCAGCTGGCCGCCATCTGGCGCAGCTGGGCGACGCCGGAGCACGTCGACGCGGTCGCCGCCTGAGGCATTGCCACCCATACCCCTCAGGGGTATCATGGACGCATCATGAGCATCGCCACCGCCGCCCCCACGCACGGCTACACCGCCGACAAGGACGCCCTCCTCAAGCGCCTGCGCCGCGCTGAGGGCCAGGTGCGCGGCGTCGCGCGGATGGTCGACGAGGATGCGTACTGCATCGACATCCTGACGCAGGTCTCCGCCGCCACGAAGGCGCTCGAGACCGTCGCGCTGCAGCTGCTCGAGGACCACCTCGCGCACTGCGTCGCCGAGGCGGCCGAGTCCGGCGGCCCCGTCGCGCAGGCGAAGCTCGCAGAGGCGAGCGCCGCGATCGCGCGCCTCGTCCGCTCCTGATCGATCCCGCAAGCCAGTCGCACGAGGAAGGCACCACCATGCTCCAGAACATCGAGATCCTGTCCACCCCCGCCGCGGCGGAGGCCGACGCCCAGGCGCAGGCCGGCGGCTGCTGCGGCGGCGGCGCCTGTGGCGTCTCGTCGGCTGCGACCCCGTCTGCCACCGCGCAGACGTTCGAGGTCGACGGCATGACGTGCGGCCACTGCGTCTCGTCGGTCACCGAGGAGCTCTCCGGGCTCGCGGGCGTCGAGGGCGTCGACGTCCAGCTCGTGGCCGGCGGTCGCTCGACGGTCACCGTCTCCGCCGACGCACCGCTGCGCCTCGATGATGTGCGCGCCGCCGTCAGCGAGGCGGGCTACACGCTCGTCGAGGCCTGAGCCCGGAACCCAGCGCCGACCCGAAGCATCGCGAGCGCCGGCCCCCTCGGGGGCCGGCGCTCTGCTCGTGGTGCCGGGCGCGCCGGCGCCTCGCCGCCGCGAGGTCCGCTACGCGGCCTGCTCGATGCGCACGAGGTTGCCAGCCGGATCGCGCAGCGCGATGTCGCGCACGCCCCAGAACTGGTCGGTCGGCTCCTGCACGATCTCGACGCCCTCGGCGCTCGTCGCGCGCTCGAACACCGCGTCGAGGTCGTCGGCCCGGAGGTTGACGCTCCCGAGCTCGCCCTTCGCGAGCAGCGCGGCGATCGCCTCGCCGTCCTGCTCCGACCGGCCTGCGCGCGGATGCGACAGCACGAGCTGGATGCCGGGCTGCGACGGCGGCGACAGGGTCACCCAGCGGAACCCCTCGTTCTCGACCTCGCTCGTCACCGACATCCCGAGGACGTCGCGGTAGAAGGCGACCGCGGCATCCGGGTCGTCGACGATGACATGCACTGCGCTGATGGAGATGCTCATGCGCACGACACTAGGCGGGCACGGCCCGTCGCGCTTCTCGGAACCTGCTCGATGGATCGCCCTTCCGCGGCCGCGTCAGCACCATCGCCAGGCAGCCCGGCATGCCGTCGAGCGCCTCGTGGTCGCGCGCGCGGTAGGCGCTGGGGGTCTCCCCCATCAGCTTCGTGAAGCTCGTCGAGAACGAGCCGAGGCTCGTGCACCCGACCTGCATGCACGCATCCGTGACGCTCACCTCGCCGCCGCGCAGCAGCGCCGCGGCGCGCTCGATGCGCCGCGTCATGAGGTAGGCGTAGGGCGTCTCGCCGTAGGTGTCGCGGAAGCGACGGCTGAAGTGCGCGCTCGACATCAGCGCGGTGCGCGCGAGCGCCGCGACGTCGAGCGGCCGCGCGAACTCGCGGTCCATCCGGTCGCGTGCGCGACGGAGGCGGCGCAGCTCGTCGAGGTCGACCATCGGCCCATCATCGCCGATGCGGGCTCAGCCGGGCAGGGCCTCGACGAACGCGCTCACCTGCCGGCGCACGCGGTCGCGGATGCGCCGCACCTCGTCGGTGCTGAGCCCGGCAGGGTCGTCGAAGTCCCACACCTCGATGCGCTGGCCCTCGACGAGGTCGAACGGATGCTCGATGAGCATGGTGATGATCACGTCGGCGGCCCTCGCGAGGTCGTCCGTGACGGGCTTCGGGAAGCTGTCGGAGAGCGGCACGCCGTCCTCCGCCATGACGTCGCCGACCGTGCGCAGCACCTGGTCGGCCGGGTTGAGCGCCCCCGAGAGGGCCGCGATCCTGCCCTCGCCCAGCACGTTGAGGTAGGCGGCGGCCATCTGCGAGATGCCGTCGTTGCGGATCGACTCGACGAGCACGCGCAGCGGCGCGCCCTCGGCGCGGGTCGCGCGACGATCGAGCGCCTCCAGCCGATCGCCCGCGAACTGCAGCGCGAGCGGCGGCAGGTGCGCGCGGACGCGCGCGCCGCGAGCGAGCGTCGCGTGCGACTCGAAGACCACGCGCTCGACGAGCTGCGGATCGAGGTCGGGATGGCGCGCGGCGAGGCGCTTCGCGCCGCTGCGCAGCACCGCATCCGGCGAGCTGCCGCCCTGGTCGGACTCGATCATGTCGGCTCCTTCGGTCCGCCCCGCACATCCAGGCTACGGGCGGGCGGACCGCCCGCCAAGCGTCAGAGCGCGGGCGCGTGGCGCTCGAGGAAGCCGTAGAGCTCTGCATCGTCGACGCCGGGGTAGGTGCCAGACGGCAGCGGCGCGAGCGTGTGCTGGTGCATGCGGGCGGACGCCCACGACTTGCGGCGCCAGCGCTCGACGAGCGCGTCGTCCGGGCGGGCGCAGCACCGCTCGTCCGGGCACGTCGAGACCTCGCGGAACGCGGTCTGGGCGCCGCGGAAGTACTTCGCGTCGTCGAAGCGCACGCCGAAGGAGATCGAGAACTCGCCGTCGGCGCCCGAGCCGGTCTGCGTCGAGCACCAGTACGTCCCGTTCGGGGTGTCGGTGTACTGGTAGAACTCCGTGGTCCGCGAGGTGCGCTCGAACGCGCTGCGGGCGGCGAACTTTCGGCAGACGAGCTGCCCCTCCGCATGACCGGACGCGTCGACCGGGATGGGGATGCCGTCGTTCTCGTACACGCGCGACAGCGCGCCGTCCTCCTGCACCCGCAGGAAGTGCACGCGCAGGTCGAGATGCGTGGTGGCGAGGTTCGTGAAGCGCATGGCCGCGGTCTCGTGCGTCACGCCGAACGCGTCGCGGAAGTCCTCGACCGCGAGGTTGCGCTCCTTCTTCGCCTTCCGCAGGTACTCGACGGCGCGCGAGCGCGGCATGAGGGTCGCGGCGGCGAAGTAGTTGATCTCGAGCCGCTGCTGGAGGAACTCGCTGTAGTCCTGCGGCTCGTGATGCCCGAGCAGCCGGTGCGCGAGCGCCTGCAGCGACATCGAGCGGAGGCCGTGGCCGCCGGGGATCGACGCCGGCGGCAGGTAGATGCGGCCGTTCTCGAGGTCGGTGACCGAGCGCGTCGAGTGCGGCAGGTCGGTGACGTAGACGAGCTCGAAGCCGAGCCGCGCCGCCATCTCGCTGACGGTGCGGTGCGTGAGGCTGCCGCCCTCGTAGCCGACGGCGCGCAGCTGCTCCTCGGCGAGGTCCTCGATCTCGGGCAGCGCGTTCGACTGCTCACGCATGCGGTGCCGCAGCGCGGTGGCGTCGCGCCGCGCCTGCTCGGGGGTGGCGATGGCCTCCCGCGCGCGGCGGTCCAGCTCGCGGTGCATGCCGACGAGGGCCGCGAGCAGGTCGTCGCCCATCGAGCGCGTCGGGCGCACGGTCGGCAGCCCGAGGCGCCGGTAGCTCGCGCCCTCCTGCAGGCGCTGCAGGTCGAGCTCCATGCGCGAGCGCTCGCTCGGCGGCTCGGGGTCGAGCAGCTGGGCGGTGCCGACGCCGAGCACCTCGGCGATCGCCTGCAGGTGGCTGAGCTTCGGCTCGCGGTGGCCGTTCTCGATGAGCGAGAGCTGGCTGCCGGCCAGGCCGATCCGCTCGCCGAGCGCATCGAGCGTCAGCCCGGCGGTCGTGCGGAAGTGCCGGATGCGGTGCCCGAGGATTGCTGCGTCGACCATGGCATCAGTGTACGAAACTTCTGCCGATCCTTCCGGCATGCGTCTCACCGTCAGGTCCGTCGGGTACATCCGGCACGATGGCGGACCAAGATCGCTGCGACTGCGCCCGCCGATCGCCCGATTCCCCGCGACCGCGTCGGCATCGGTGCCAGCGACGATTCACGAGGGCGAAGGAAACCGCGAATCTTCTCCCCGACGGGCGGTTCTGCGGCGTGGGTCGCGCGCAGACTCGGAGCATGACGATCCTCCCCGCTGCTCCGTCCCGCTCCGCTGCCAAGCCCGTGCGGGCGAAGGCCGTGCATGCGCCCGAGGGCGCCGACCCCGGCGTCGTCGCCTGGGTCGCGAGCGTCGCGAACCTGCTCGAGCCCCGTGACATCGTCTGGTGCGACGGCTCCGTAGAGGAGCTGCAGCGCGTCACCGACGTGATGCTCGAGGCCGGCACGATCGTGCCCGTCCCCGCGCGACCGGGCAGCTACCTCGCCCGCTCGCACCCCGGCGACGTCGCCCGTATGGAGGACCGCACGTTCATCTGCGCCGAGGACGCGGACGACGCCGGCCCCACGAACAACTGGCGCGACCCGCAGGCGATGCGGCAGGTGCTCGGCGGCCTCTTCGACGGCGCGATGGCCGGCCGCACGATGTACGTCATCCCCTTCTCGATGGGCCCGGTCGGCGGCCCGATCTCGAAGCTGGGCATCGAGCTCACCGACTCGCCGTACGTCGTCGCATCCATGCACTTCATGACCCGCGTCGGCACCGCCGCCCTCGAGGCGATGCACGGCACCGACGACTGGGTGCCCGCGGTGCACTCGGTCGGCGCGCCGCTCGCGGAGGGCGAGCAGGACGTCCCCTGGCCGTGCAACCCGACCCGCTACATCTCGCACTTCCCGGAGACGCGCGAGATCTGGTCGTTCGGCTCGGCCTACGGCGGCAACGCGCTGCTGGCGAAGAAGTGCTTCGCGCTCCGCATCGCGTCGGTGCAGGCGCGCGACGAGGGCTGGCTCGCCGAGCACATGCTGCTGCTGCGCATGAAGCACGAGGACGGCCGCCAGCTGCACCTCGCCGGCGCCTTTCCGTCGGCATGCGGCAAGACGAACCTCGCGATGCTGCAGCCGACGATCCCGGGCTGGACCGTCGAGACGCTCGGCGACGACATCGTCTGGATGCGACCCGGCCCCGACGGGCGACTGTGGGCGATCAACCCCGAGAACGGCTTCTTCGGCGTCGCCCCCGGCACGAGCGAGAAGACCAACGCGACCGCGATGGCGATGATGGACCACGACACGATCTTCACGAACGTGGCGCTCACCGCCGACGGCGACGTCTGGTGGGAGGGCATGACCAAGGAGGCGCCCGAGGGCCTCATCGACTGGCAGGGTCGCCCCTACGACCCGGCCAACGGCCCGGCCGCGCACCCCAACGCCCGCTTCACCGTGCGCGCTGAGCAGGCGCCGTCGATCGCTCCCGACTGGGACGCCCCGACGGGCGTGCCGCTCGACGCCATCATCTTCGGCGGCCGGCGTCCCTCGCAGGTGCCGCTCGTGATGCAGGCGCGCGACTGGGAGCACGGCGTCTACGTCGGCGCGACCGTCTCGAGCCAGCAGACCGCCGCCGCGGAGGGCCCGGTCGGCGAGATCCGCCGCGACCCGTTCGCGATGCTGCCCTTCTGCGGCTACAACATGGGCGACTACTTCACGCACTGGATCGACATGGGTCACCGGCTCGGTCGCGGCGCGCCGAAGATCTTCTCGGTCAACTGGTTCCGCCGCGACGACGAGGGCGGATTCCTGTGGCCCGGGTTCGGGGAGAACGCCCGCGTGCTCGAGTGGATCGCGGGCCGCGTGGCGGGCACCGCGAGCGGCGTCGACACCGCGATCGGCGTCATGCCGGCCGACGACGCGCTCAACCTCGACGGCCTCGACATCGACCCCGCGGTGATGGAGGAGCTGTTCGAGATCGACGCGAAGGCGTGGCTCACCGAGCTCGTCGACGTCGAGGCGTTCTTCGGCCAGTTCGGCCGCGCCCTGCCTACGGGCCTCGTGCGCCAGCTCAACCACGTGCGGTGGCGCCTCGAGCACGTGCAGCAGGCCGTCGCCGCCTGACCCGTCGGGCTTCCCTCAACCCCGGGTTCTCTCATCGAAACCCCGGGGTCGAGGGGCGCTTCGGCGCGTGGCGGACGAGGTCTTGCTCCGGTCACCGGCGGGGCTGGAGGGTACGCTGAAGCAATGCCCAGTTCTGCTCGGATCGCGATCCTCGGAAGCTGCGTCACCCGTGACGCCTTCGAGTTCGCGGACGCGTCCTGGGTCTTGAGCTCGTACATGGCCCGGAGTGCGCTGGCGAGCTTCTGCGGGCGCGCGACCCGAGCCGAGCTACCTCCGTACACGAACATCGCCTCCGCTTTCCAGCGCCGCATGGTGCAAGCGGACGTCGAGAAGCGTGGACGCCGCTGGTTGGCGGAGCAGCATTTCGACTGGCTGATCTACGATCCGATCGACGAGCGGTTGCCGCTCGCCGATCTCGAGGACGGCGGCGTGCTGACCGTGTCCCAGGAGTTCACGCGACTCGGGCTGTCTCCCGCTAGGTATCGGCAGACGTCCTTCCCGAGCGAGGAGCACTTCGAGCGGTGGGTGGCCGGTTGGGAGACCTTCATGAGGCTCCTGGACAACCACGGAACCCGGGACCGACTCATCGTGCACCGCGCCGAGTGGGTGCTGCGCGTCGAGGGATCCGACCAGCTGACGAACGAGCCCGAGGTGATCGGTCGCGCCAACGCGTGGCTCGAGCGGGCGTACGCTCGGATGGCCGAGGACGTCCCGGCAGAGCGCTTCATCGCCGTCTCGGAGGAGCAGCAGGTCGCTGACCCCGCGCACCGTTGGGGCGTCTCGCCGTTCCACTATGTCGAGAGCTACTACCTGGAGTTCCTCGAGGAGCTGGCCCGCGTCACGTCCACACCGTCGCGGGACGCCGATCTTCCCTGAACTACGAGATCTCGCCACGAAATGCCGCGGTTCGGGGAAGTTCGGCGGAGGATGGGGGCATGCAGCCGAATCCGCAGTACCGCATCGGGATCGATGACGTGCGCGCGCTCGCCCGGCGCGCGCCCTGGATGCTGCTCGTCTCGCATCCCGCGGCCGGCATGGTCGCCTCGCCGTCGCCCGTGCTCGTCGACGACGAGCACCCCGAGGCGCAGGACGACCGGCTCGTGCTCGTCACGCACCTCGGCCGAGCGGATGCGCGCGGCCACGGCCTGCTGGCGGAGCGCTCGCCGGAGCAGGGGCCGCCGCAGATGCTCGTCGTGGTGCAGGGCGAGCACGGCTACATCTCCCCCAGCTGGTACGTCGGCGACGACCGCGGGCAGGTGCCCACGTGGAACTTCGAGATGGCCACGCTCACCTGCGACGTCGAGGTGCTCGACCCGGACGAGAACCTGCGCGTGCTGCACCGCCTCGTCGAGCACTTCGAGGGTCAGTACGCGTCGGATGGCGGCGTCCGGCTCGACATCGACGACGAGGGCAACCGCGGCATGGCGATGGGCACGGTTGGCCTGCGCCTGCGCGTCCGCGCCTTCGACGCGAAGGCGAAGATGAGCCAGAACAAGTCACCCGAGACGCGCGCCAGCGTGGTCGGGCAGCTCGACGCATCCCACCCGCGACTCGCCGCGCGCATGCGCGCCGCCGGCTGAGCCCCAACCATCGACGCCGCTCGTTCGTCCTAGAGGGTAGGAGGAGACTCGCGTGCCAGCCCGGTGGGAGCAGGTCTGCGCCGAGCTCGTCGCCCACCGGGGCGAGGCGCTCGTGCGGTACGCGATGCTCCTGAGCGGCGACGAGGAGGAGGCGCGCGACATGGTGCAGGACGCCCTGGCGGCCACGTTCGGCCGACTCCGCAACGGCTTCGAGGTCGAGCAGGCGGAGGCGTACGTGCGCAAGGCGATCGCGAACAAGTTCCTCGATCGCGCCCGCCGCGGCCAGCGCTGGCGCCGCATCGCCCCGCTCGTCGTCGAGCGCGAGGGCGTCGACTCGGGCGCGACGCTCACGGGCGAGCGGCTCGACATGGCGCACCGGCTGCAGCGGCTCTCGCCGCGCGAGCGCGCCTGCATCGTGCTGCGGTACGACGAGGACCGCACCGTCGAGCAGATCGCGACCGAGCTCGGCATCTCCGCCGGTGCCGTGAAGCGGTACCTGTCGGATGCGCTCGGCAAGCTGCGCGGGATGCTCGAGCGGGAGCAGGGACGGGCGGACCGCGAGGCGGGCGGCGCCGCGGCGGAGCAGGACCGGACGACGGGCGAGCGCACATGAGCGACGACGAGCTGCGACGGCGGCTGCACGACATCCCCGGTCCGCGCTCGGGCATCGACGTGGACGCGGTCCTCGCGGGTGCGCGGCGCACGCGGCGGCCGAAGGTCGCAGCCATCACCGCTGCCACGGCGGGCGCGGGGATCCTCATCCTCGCACCCTTCGTCGCACCGGGGCTGCAGTCGTTCCAGCCGACGAGCGCGCCGGGGCTCGCCGAGGACGCCGGCGCGCCGGCCCAGGAGGAGGGGGTCGGCGGCGGCGACGCCGGGTCGCAGACCGGTGCCACTGAGGCAGGTCCTGCCGATGGCGCTGCGCTCGCCGACGCGTGCGCGGCCATCGACGCGACCGGCCTCGGCATCGAGCTGCGGTTCCTCGACGACCCCGTCGACGGCGCGTCGGAGCTCGCCGTCTCGAGCCTCCTGGATGCGGATGCCACCATCACGCTCGAGGCGGCCGGCAGCGCCGCGGTCGATGCGCAGGGCGTCCCGCTGGCTGCGGCGCTGGACCCGGGCCGAGTCCTCCGCCTCGAGCTCACCGCTCGCGCCACCGGCTCGACCCCGGTCGACCTCGGCCCGCGCGCGGACTGCGGGGTGGCCGGCGAGGCCGCCGGCATCGCGCCGCTCGCGCTCGTCACGCTCGTGCACGACGGCGAGACCTCGACCGCGACCGTCGTCGGCGACCCCTGGGGCGTTCGCTGAGAGCGGCGCGGACGGGGGTCATCCCCCAGGCTCCCGCTCACGTCCGCTGGCTAGACTCGCGCCAGGTCGGCACTCCCGAGACGTGCCGGCAGCGGGGAGCGCAGATGCAGGCCAGGATCGTCCGTCCGTTCGCGGTCGTCGCGATGGGGGCCGCGGGCCTGCTGGCGCTCTCGGCCGGAGCGCTCGTCGCCGAGGACCCCGTCGATGTCGCTGGCGACCCGTTCGTCGATGAGACCGGCGACTACGCCGCGCTCGACGATCAGCTCACCGCGGCTCTCGAAGAGGACAACGCGGCTTCCCCGGGCGACGTCTACGTCGTCGTGGTCGACTCCTACGACGGGCTGAGCAACGAAGATTGGTCGGTGCAGGCCGCTGAAGCCTCGAACCTGGAGGCGGACGACCTGCTCGTCACGATCGCGATGCAGGATTCGCAGTACGGGTATGCGTATCCGCAGGGATACGCGCTGCCGGAGGCGGAAGTGCAGCAGCTCATCGGTGAGACGCTTCGGCCCGGTCTGAACGACGGCGACATGCAGGGCGCCGTCACGGGCTTCTCCACCGCGGTCGGCGAGGCGATCGCGACGGGCGGCTCCGAGGGCGGCACCGAGGTCAACATCGACCCGTGGCCCGTCGTGCTGCTCGTCGGCGGCGCGGCGGTGGTCGGCGGGGGCGCGTTCCTCGTCACCCGCGGCATGCGCTCGCGGCGCAGGAAGCAGGGCGAGGTCGCCGAGCGCAAGCAGCAGCAGCTGAGCCTCGAGGAGCTCAAGCAGCGCGCCGACATCGCGCTCGTGCAGCTCGACGACACCGTGCAGGCGAGCGAGCAGGAGCTCGCGTTCGCGAACGCGCAGTTCGGCGAGGAGGCCGTGCGCCCCTACCGGGAGGCGCTCGACAAGGCGAAGGCCGGCCTCACCGAGGCGTTCGCGCTGCAGCAGCAGCTCGACGACGCCTTCCCCGACTCCGACCAGGAGCGGCAGGAGTGGTCGAGCCGCATCCTCCAGATCGCCAACGGCGCGGGCACCGAGCTCGCGAGCCACGCGACCTCGTTCGCGCAGCTGCGCGACCTCGAGCGCACCGCGCCGCAGGTGCTCGAGTCGCTCGTGCAGTCGCGCCAGCAGCTCGACGGGCGCATCGCGAACGCGCGGCAGATCCTCGACCGCCTCGATGACGTGCACGCCGGCGCGTCCATCGACCCGGTGCGCGAGAACATCGCGGGTGCTGAGCGGCAGCTGCCGAACATCGACCAGTCGCTCGCCGCCGGCCGCGACGCGAGCCAGCAGGGCAACGGCTCCAACGCGGCGCTCGCCGTGCACGCGGCCGAGGCGGCGCTCGCGCAGGCCTCCGGCCTGCTCGCCGCGGTCGAGCGCGCCGAGCGCGACCTCGACAACTCCCGCAGGCAGCTCGACGAGCTCGTGCAGGACTCCATCGGCGACATCGCCGCCGCCAAGACGCTGCGCAGCACCAGCACCGTCGACCTCGCGCCGCTCATCCAGCACGTCGAGGAGCAGGTGCGGGTCGCGCAGCAGCGCCCCACCGACACCCTGACGGTGCTGAGCAACCTGCAGCGCGCCAACCAGCGCCTCGACGAGGCGACCGCCCAGCTGCGGCAGGGCGGCGGTCAGCTGCAGCGCCAGCAGGCGGGCCTCGACCGCTGGATCGACTCGGCACGCGCGAACATCGACCGCGCCGAGGACTACATCCGCACCCGGCGCATGGGCATAGGCCCCTCCGCGCGGCAGCTGCTCGCCACCGCGCAGCAGGAGCTCGCGCAGGCGCTGCGGCTGCGCGAGGCCGACCCGGCCACCGCCTCGCAGTACGCGCAGGCCGCGTCGCAGCACGCCGAGCAGGCGATGCAGGATGCCTCGGGCGACGTCAGCGGATGGGGCGGTCGGGCGCAGAACCCCTACTACCGCGGCGGCCGTGGCGGCGGCATGGGCGGCGGGCGCGGGCAGGACATGCTCACCGGTGGCCTGCTCGGCTACATCCTCGGCGACATGCTGAACGGCCCGGGCGGCGGCATCGGCGGGCAGGCCGGCGGCTACACCGACCCCTTCGGCGGCGGCGGCGGCGAGGGCGGCGGCGGAGGCGGCGGCCTCGGCGACCTCTTCTCGGGCGGCGGCGGCTCGTTCGGCGGCGGCGGCGGAGGCGGCGGCTTCTTCGGCGGCGGCTTCTCCGGCGGCGGCGGGGACTTCGGCGGCGGAGGCGGCTTCTTCGGCGACTGACACGACCCGACCCGTGCACGGACCAGCGATCCCACCGACTCACACGTAGACATCCGACCCATGACCAGAGCACGATTCCCATGGCCGCTCCGGCGGCAACAGCAGGAAGGAACATCCATGTCCAAGCAGTCCATCCTCGGCCGCATCTCGCAGCTCGCGAAGGCCAACATCAACGCGCTCCTCGACCAGGCCGAGGACCCCCAGAAGATGCTCGACCAGATGGTTCGCGACTACACGAACTCGATCGCCGAGGCGGAGTCAGCCATCGCGCAGACCATCGGCAACCTCCGCCTGCAGGAGCAGGACTACCAGGAGGACGTGCGCGCCGCGGAGGACTGGGGCCGCAAGGCGCTCGCCGCCAGCCAGCGCGCCGACGAGCTGCGCACCACCGGCTCCCCCGACGCCGCGAAGTTCGACAACCTCGCCAAGGTCGCCATCGGCAAGCAGATGCAGTCGGAGTCGGAGGCACGCGCCGCCGAGCCGTCGATCCAGTCGCAGAACGAGGTCGTCGACAAGCTGAAGACCGGCCTCGACACGATGAAGGGCAAGCTCGACCAGCTGAAGTCGAAGCGCTCCGAGCTCATCGCGCGCGCGAAGGTCGCCGAGGCGCAGACGCAGGTGCACGACGCCGTGAAGTCGATCGACATCATGGACCCGACGAGCGAGATCGGCCGCTTCGAGGAGAAGATCCGTCGCGAGGAGGCACGGGTCGTCGGCCAGCAGGAGCTCGCCGCGTCGTCGCTCGACGCGCAGTTCGAGGCGCTCGAGGACGTCGGCCGCGAGACCGAGATCGAGGCGCGCCTCGCCGCGCTCAAGCACGACCAGCAGCGGGCTGTCGGCGGCGGCACGCAGCAGGGCGCGATCGGCGGCTCGCAGCAGGGCACGCAGGGCGACACCGTCGAGGCCGAGGTCGTGGACCGCTAGGACGTCGACCGCTCCTGAGCGTTGCAGCCGAAGGCGGAGGTCCCCTGGGCCTCCGCCTTCGTCGTGCCCGGCGCGGATGGGTCAGACGCCGCAGTGCTCCAGCCTCGCGGCGCAGAGGCCTCGGGCGGAGGTGGTCGACGGCGGATCGTGGCCGCGCGGCCCGGGGTTTGGAGGGGGTGGACGAACGTCCACTCGCTGCGCGCTTCCCGCCGCTAGGTTGACGGCGTGACCGAGACGACTCCGCGCGTCGCGATCGAGCGACGCGGCACCATCCTCCACATGACCCTCGACCGGGTCGACAAGCGCAACGCGGCCGACGAGCGGATGCTGCAGGAGCTGTCGCTCGCCTACGGGCAGCTCGACCGCGACCCGACGCTGCGCGCCGGCGTCGTGAGCGCCCGCGGCGACCACTTCACCGCCGGGCTCGACCTCGCCGACATCGCGCCCAAGCTCGCGACCGGGCGCATCCGGCTCGTGCCCGACGGCGGGCTCGACCCATGGGGGCTGCAGACACCGCCGGTGCGGAAGCCCGTGGTGCTCGCCGTGCAGGGCACGTGCCTCACGCTCGGCATCGAGCTCGCGCTCGCCGCCGACATCGTCGTCGCCGCCGACTCGACGGTCTTCGCGCAGCTCGAGGTCGCGCGCGGCATCATGCCGTTCGGCGGCGCGACGGTGCGGTTCCCGCGGCTCGGCTGGGGCGACGCGATGCGCTGGGTGCTGACCGGCGACCGCTTCGGCGCCGCGGAGGCGCACCGCATCGGGCTCGTGCAGGAGGTCGTGCCCGCGGGGACGGAGCTCGAGCGAGCGCTCGAGCTCGCAGGGCGGATCGCCGCGCAGGCACCGCTCGCCGTGCAGGCGACGCTCGCCGCGGCGCGCGAGGCGCTCGTCGACACGTCGGATGCGGTCGGCTCGCTGCTGCCAACGGTGCAGCGGCTCGGCATGACGAACGACGCGCGCCGCGCGGCCGAGGGCTACCTCGACGGGAAGCCCATCCCCTTCCAGGGCGACTGAAGGGCGATCAGGCGCGGGACGGGATCGTCGAGCGGTACACGGCCTCGAGCTCCTGCGCGACGTCGCGCCACTCGCGGCGGCTGACGATGCGGCGGCCCGCGAGCCCCAGCTCGACCTGCAGGTCGACGTCCTCGAGGATCGCGCCGACCGCCTGCGCCCACTCCGCTGGATCGCGGCCGTCGACGAGCACGCCGGTCTCGCCGTCGACGATCGACTCCACGAGCCCGCCGACGCGCGAGGCCACGACCGGCGTGCCGCTCGCCGCCGCCTCGAGCGGCACGAGGCCGAACGACTCCGTGCGGCTCGGCACCACGACGACATCCGCCGCGTCGAGCAGGCGCGCGAGCGCCGGCCGCTCCAGGCTGCCGATGTGGCGCACGCGCCCCTCGATGCCGATCTCGCGCGCGATGTCGTGCAGCGACTCGAGGTACCGCTCGTCGCCCGGCGTGGCATCGCCCGCGACGACGAGCACCGCATCCGGCAGGTGCTCGAGCATGCGCACGGCGAGGTCCTGGCCCTTGAGCGGCTGCACGCGGCCGACGCAGACGACGAGCCCGTCGTCTGGCCGCACGCCGAGCCGCGCGCGCACCTCGGCGCGCGACGCGACCGGGCGCGGCTGGAACAGCAGCGCGTCGACCGCCGGCGGCACGAGCCAGACGCGCTCGGCGGATGCGCCGATGCCGTCGCAGAGCACGTCGACCTCCGCGCGCGAGACGGCGGCGATCGCGTCCACCTCGCCCGCGAGGTAGCGCTCGGTGAGCACGCGACGCTCGGGCTCGGGTCGCTCGTCGGTCGCGAGCCTGCGGTTCTTCTCCTCGGCGAGGGTGTGGAACGTCTGCACGATCGGGATGCCGAGCGACAGCGACACCGGGAGCGCCGCGAGCCCCGAGAGCCAGTAGTGCGCGTGGATCACGTCGTAGGAGTCGGTCGCGGCGAGCGCGGCGCGCTCGAGCTCTGCGCCGAACGCGTCGGCGAGGTTGGGCAGCTCGTGCTTGCGCACCACACCCCCGCCGGTCGCGAGCGCGTAGAGCGTCACGCCCGACGCGATGGCGTGCGAGTGGGGCGCGCCGGCGGAGCGGGTGAAGACGTCGACGTGGTGGCCGCGGGCGGCGAGCGCCATCGCGCTCTCGAGCACGAGCACGTTGAGCCCGCCCGCATCGCCCTTGCCGGGGCGATCGGTCGGCGACGTGTGCATCGAGACGACCGCGATGCGCAGCGGCTCCGCATCGGGGATGCCGAACGGCTCGGGGCGCATGCGTCCAGGCTATCCGCGCGCCCCCGCCCGCGCATCCGAGTACGGTCGTCGCCATGAGCTCCTCCGACACCCCGCTCGCGCGTGCCGGGCGCCGGCTCGGCGTCGCCGGCCGGACCGCGTCCGGACCCGCCTTCCGCGCGCTCACCGCGCCGTCGGTCGCCCGCGCGGGCCACCGCATCGCGACGGGCGCGGCGCGCCTGTGGGGACGCATCCTTCGCGGCGAGGAGCGGCGGGTCGGCGACCTGACCGTCGTCTCGGGGCTGCCGAGCTGGGCGTTCGGCCGCGGCGGCACGACCGTCGGCGCCGTGTTCCTGACGAAGGACGCGGTGACCCCGGATATCCTCGAGCACGAGGACGTGCACCGGCGGCAGTGGGAGCGCTACGGGCTGTGGTTCATCCCGATGTACGTCGCGGCGGGCGCCGACGCGCTGCAGAACCGCTTCGAGGTCGAGGCCGGCCTCGAGCTGGGCGGCTACCTCCCCAAGCCCCGCAGGGATCGTCGCTAGGGGCGCATGGCGGTGACGACGCGCTGCGTCCAGGGGATGCGGCGCTCGAGCTGGCGGCCGATCGCGAGCAGCGTCGCCTCCTGACCGGGACGGCCGATGAGCTGCACGCCCATCGGCACACCGTCCGCGGTCGGCGCCGTGCGGTGCACCGGGAGCGCGATCGCGGGCAGACCCACCATGTTGACGAACGAGGTGTGCGGCGTGTGCAGCACCTGCGCGTCGAAGTCGGCCTCGCCGTCCTGCGGGTACCAGTCGAGCGGCCTCGGCGTGAGCGCGGTCGCCGGCGTGAGCACCGCGTCCCACGGCGCGAACGCGGCGAGCACCCGCCGCTCGAGCTCGGTCGCCCAGAGCTGCGCGGTCGCGAGGCCGCCCGCGGTGAGCCCGTCGCTCGCGTCGATGATCCAGCGGGCGAGCGGCTCGAGCAGGTGCCGGTACTCGCGCGCGATCGGCACGGTGGCCGCGCCGCCGCGCCACAGCGCGGTGAACGCCTCCGCGTAGCCCGAGACGCCGAGGAATCCCGACGCATCCGGCAGCGCCACCTCGCCGATCTCGTGGCCGAACGCCTCGAGCGCGCGGATCGCGGTCGCGACAGCGTCGTCGGCCTCCGGCGCGGTGCGGATGTCGTGGCTCGCGTCCCACGGCGTGCCCGTCATGACGGCGATGCGGAATCGCCCCTCGCCGCGCACGGCTGCCGCGAGCAGCGAGCCGTCGTCGCGCTCGGGCGATCGCAGCGTCAGCGCGTGCGGCGTCACGCCGTTGACGCGGCCGATGAGGGCGTCGGTGAGCAGCGCCACGTCCATCACCGATCGCCCGATCGCGCCGGCCGTGACGAGCCCGCCGACCTGGCCGACGCCGCCGTTGGCCGGGATGCGCCCGCGCGTCGGCTTGAGCCCGACGAGACCGCACGTGGCGGCCGGGATGCGGATCGAGCCACCGCCGTCGGAGCCGGGCGCGAACGGCAGCAGCCCCTGCGCGACGGCGGCCGCGGCGCCGCCGGACGAGCCGCCGGCGTGCAGGCCGGGATGTCCCGGCAGCGTCGTCGCGCCGTGCAGCGCCGAGCGCGTGTAGCCGGCGAAGCCGAGCTCGGGCGCGGCGGTGCGGCCGAGCACCACGCCGCCCGCGGCGTCGAGCACGCTCGCGACCGGATCGGTGACGTCGGCGATGACGCCCTCCTGCCAGCGGCTGCCGAGCGACGCGGGCTGCCCGGCGCGGCGGGTGAGGTCCTTGTCGGCGAACGGCAGCCCGTGGATGAGCCCGGTGCGGTCGTCGGCGTCGTCGACCGCCCGCGCGCGGGCGAGCGCGAGCTCGGCGTCGACGTGCACGATCGCGTTGGCCTCGTCGAGCCGGTCGATGCGGTCGAGGAAGTGCTCGGCGACCTCGACGGCGCTCAGCTGGCGCGCGTGCAGCAGCCGCCAGAGGTCGAGCGCGCCGAGCTCGTGGATCGCGCTCACGCGTCCGCCGCCGGTCGCCGGGCGAAGGTGATGTGCTGCGCGAGCCAGCCCGTGCCGACGCCGACCGCGAGCGCGACGAGCACGCGCAGCGGCTGCCCGGCAGCGCTCGTCGCCCACACGAGCGCGGCGCTCGTCGCGAGCCCGCCGGCGATGCCGAGCAGCCAGCGCAGCAGCGCCACGGGTGCGCTGCCGGCGAGGGCGCGCAGGACGAGGGCGAGCATCGCCATCACCGCACCGAGCGCTGCGCCGAGCAGGAGCGACCAGAGGGCGATCGAGATCCACAGCACGACGTCGGTGCCGGCGGCGGTCTCGACGGCGGCGGCGAGCACGACCGCCTCGGCGAGCACCGCCGCGATGCCGACCGCCCAGAGCGCCACCTGCCACAGCCGCCAGCGGAACGGCGCCGCGGCGCGTGCCCGCGCGGTCACCCGAAGTACCTGCCGGCCCGGCGCTGCAGCCGCTTGCGCTCGGTGCGCTCACGCATCTGGTCGCGGCTCGCGTAGTTCGTCAGCTCCCGGAACGGATCCCGGCCGACGAAGCGCGAGGGCTCGGCGATGATCGCCGCGATCGCCTTGTCGAACTCCCAGTACTCGCCGATGCGGGTGCCCTGGCCGGGGTTCACGTGTCGCAGGCGGGCCTCGAAGCGCACCTCGTCGCGCACCTCGACCTGCACGATGAAGCCGCGCGTCGCGCCCGCGACCGACACCATCCAGAACCCCGGGCCGAGGTCGGTCACGGTCGCGCTCGGGTCGCTCGCGGCCGCCGCCGCCTGCGCGTCGGTGTGCTCGCGCGTCTTCCGCCAGTCCTCGAACTCGGTCACGGAGCCATCGTGGCACCGCGCGGTGACATGGGCGACCGGCGACCGCGGTGCGCTACGGCTCGTCGCGCTCACCGTGCTCCTCATCGCTGCGCGCGCCGCCGCCGATGCCGCGCTCGGCGTCCCTCGCCCGGGCGACGATACCGGCGAGGGTCGACGCTCCCTGCTGCGCGTCGTCGACCGTCACCGCGAACCTCGACCCCTCGCGCGTGGTGACGACGATGCCCGGGCCGCGCCGCAGCACGATCGCGAGGTGCCCGGGCAGGCCGCGGTAGCCCCATCCGCCCCACCCGAGCGGCTCGATCTCGTGCGCCTCGACGACGCGGATGCGCGCGAGCGGGATCGTGCGCAGCGGCAGCATCACGAGCGCGCCGCGCACCCGCAGCCCCTCGGCGTCGACCGTGACGCGGATGCGCGCGAGCGCGAGCGCGATCGCGGCTCCGGCGAGGAGCACGCCCGCGACGAGGATCGACAGCCACGGGCCCGCGACCGGCAGCACGGCCGCGACGAGCACGCTGCCGACGGCGAGGACGATGCCGAGCAGCAGGAACGGCGTCGAGCGCGCCTCGCCCCGCCACGAGCGCTCGTCGGTGGGGGCGAGCGGCAGCACCGGCTCGTCGAGGTGCGGCACCCGGTCGTCGCGCGGGTGGATGAGCCACGGCACGAGCAGCAGCAGCACCGCGCCGAGCAGCAGCGCGAGCCACGGCCCGAGCACCGCCTCCTGCGCGCTGCCCGCCTCGACGGTCGTGACCGCCGAGACGACCCACGCCGCGGCGAGCATCCCCGACACGGCGGCGAGCAGCGAGAGCAGCGTCGCCCGGGTGCGGCTCGACAGCCGCACGGCTGCGAGCACGAGCCCGGCGACGAGCATCGCGCCGGTGATCGACAGCAGCGTCACGGCGGTCGGCACCGTCGGCGAGATGCCGTCGGCCACGCCGGTGTCGGACCAGTGCGTCGCGATGGAGGCCGGCAGCCGCGGGGCGAGCGCCGCCCAGGTCGCGGCGATCACCGATGGCGGCAGCGCCAGCACGAGCGCCGCGAGCCACACGCGCGCCCGGTCCATGCCCCCATCCTGTCGGACGACGGCTGCTCGCCCGACGCGCGCGACGGCGAGCCTCAGCGGCGCGAGCGCAGCAGGCCGATGCAGGTGGCCACGAGCGACGTCCACGCGCCGAGCAGCACCCCGACCGGGGCGAGCTCGATGGCCATCTGCGTGAGCGCGTAGAGCAGCCCGGTCGCGCAGGCGACCGAGAGCACGACGATCGAGACCGCGCGCCGGTACGGCACGCCGTGCGTCAGCTCCCGGCGAGCCACGACGACGCCGATTGCGGCGAGCACCCCCGGGATCAGGCCGTAGCCGCTGCCGACCGCGAGCGCCTGCAGATCGGCGACCGCCGCGAGCGCGAGCAGGGCGCCGCTCGCCACGCCGACGGCGACGGCGACGGCCGCCGCCCAACCGACGGCGAGCGCGAAGCGGGCGTGCGCGCGATGGGCGTGGGCACGGTGCTGGACGGCGGTCATGGATGCCTCCCCGCGACGGCGCGGCACCGCCGCTGGGCCAAGCATCCTCCGGGTGGCGGCCGCCCGCAATCCGCGTCAGACGGCGGCCGTCGCGGTACGGCCGCGCGTCAGCGCTTCTTGCGCAGCGACTTCTGCAGCAGCACGATGCCGAGCTCGCGCCCGAACTTCTGACCGACCCGGCCCATCCGGCCAATCTCCTCGAAGCCCAGCCGCTCGTGCAGGCGGATCGACGCGTCGGCACCCTGGTCGGCGATCACGGCGATCATCTCGCGCACGCCGCGCGCCCTGGTCGCCTCGATGAGCGCCTCCATGAGCGCGCGCCCGAGGCCGCGGCCGGTCGCCGCGGGCGAGAGGTACACCGACGACTCCACCGTGTAGCGGTAGGCGCTGCGCTGCTTCCAGGGCTGCACGAGCGCGTAGCCGAGGATCGCGCCGGTCGCGCTCTCGGCGACGATGAAGGGCAGCTGCAGCTCGGTCGCCTCGCGCAGGCTGCGCCGCCACTGTCCGAGCGTCTTCGGGCGCTCGTCGAACGTGACGGTGGAGTTCAGCACGTAGTGGCGGTAGATGTCGCGCACGACCGGCAGATCTGCCGCCGCGACGGGCCGGATCGTGAACGCGAAGTCGGGCTCGCGGTGCTCGGGCTCGCGCAGGTGCGCCGGCAGGCGACGACGGCGCTCGTACTCCTCGGGCAGCACGTCAGGCCTCGCCCTCGGCGGGGATGCGCCAGTCGATCGGGGCCGCGCCCTGCGCCTCGAGCGCCGCGTTCGCGCGCGAGAAGGGCCGCGAGCCGAAGAACCCGCGGCTCGCCGACAGCGGCGACGGGTGGGCCGAGGCGATGACGGGCGTCTGCCCGAGCAAGGGTGCGAGCAGCTGCGCCTTCGCGCCCCACAGGATCGCGACGAGCGGGAGCGGCGCGCCGTCCGAGCCGCGGCGCGCGACGAGCGCTCGGATCGCTGCCTCGCTCACCTGCTCCCATCCCCAGCCGCGATGCGAGTCGCTGGCGCCCGCGCCGACGGTGAGCACCCGGTTGAGCAGCAGCACGCCCTGGTCGGCCCAGGCGGAGAGGTCGCCGTGCGGCGCCGGCTCGATCCCCATGTCGTCGTGCAGCTCGCGGTAGATGTTCTGCAGCGAGCGCGGCAGCGGCCGCACGTGCCGCTCGACCGCGAACGACAGCCCGATCGGGTGCCCGGGCGTGGGGTACGGGTCCTGGCCGAGGATGAGCACCCGGACGGCGTCGAGCGGCTGCCGGAACGCGCGCAGCACCGCGTCGCCCGCTGGCAGGTAGGGGCGACCCTCCGCGGTCTCGCGCCGCAGCCGCTCCCCCAGCTCGCGCACGACCGGCTCGACGGGCGCGAGCGCCTCGGCCCAGCCGGCGTCGACGAGCTCGCGGAGCGGCGCGACGGTCATGCCGCGGGAGCCGCGGCGAGCACGGCGACCGTGACCCGGTCGGTGTCGCCGGCGCGGTCGGCGGTCCAGACGCTGCCGTCACCCGCGACCTCGAGGCCACCGGCACCCACGATGAGCGAGGTGCACTCGTCGATCGCGACGACCCGGTCGGCGAGGCCCGCCGCCACGATCGCGATCGCCCGCGAGACGGTGCCGTGCTGCGCCGCGTGCACGTCGACGACGAGGTCGACGAGCCCGAGGCCCGCGTCGAGCGTGACGTCGTCGAGCCCCTCCGCGTTCTCCTGCGCCGCGACGGGCACGCCACCGATGCGCCACCCGCCCAGCAGCGCGACGTCGCCGGCGATCATCGCGCCGGCCGAGTAGCCCGCGTAGGGCACGCCGGTCGAGACGAGGCCGCGGATGGTGTCGGCGGCCGGCATGACGGCCGCGTGGTAGCCGGGGGTGAGCCCCCCGCCGATGAAGATGCCGTCGGCGCCGCCGAGGTCGGTCGGCAGCAGCGTGCGCTCGGCGGTGAGCTGCACGATGCGCACCTCCCCGGCGCCGAGCTTCACGAGGTCGGCGCGGTAGTCGTCGTGCCACGCCTCGCCCTCGGCCGCATCCGCGGCCCACAGCACGACCACGATCACGGGTGCGCCCTCGGCGCGCTCGCGGGCCTCGGCGACGAAGCGGCCGGTCCAGCGCGACTCGTCGTCGGCGTCGCCGCCGCCCAGCAGATGGATGCTCATGCGTCCGAGTCTGCCCCATTCTCAACGTCGCCTGTGGTCGCGCACGCCGCTCTGGGCGCCGTCCTACCACCCGCGACGTTGAGAATCACGGGCGGAGGGCGGCGAAGGCCTCGTCGAGGATCGCCAGGCCCGCGCGGGCATCGTCGTCGCCCATCACGAGCGGCGGCACGACGTGCAGGCGGTTGTCGGCGGCGAACGGCACGTAGCCGCGCTCCATCAGCAGCCCCTTGAGCTGCGCGACGACGGATGCGTCGACCGGCTCGCGCGTGGCGCGGTCGGCGACGAGGTCGAGGGCCCAGAAGCAGCCGCGACCGCGCACCTCGCCGATGATGGCGTGCTGCTCCGCGAGCGCCGCGAGCCCCGGCCCGAGGATGTCGGTGCCGAGGTGCGCGGCGTGCTCGACGATCCGCTCCTCGCGCATCGCGTCGATCGACGCGACGATCGACGCCGCCGCGAGCGGGTGGCCGGCGTAGGTGAGCCCGCCGGGGATGGCCCGCTCGCGGAAGGTGTCGAGGATGTGCTCGGCCATGATGACGCCGCCGACCGGCACGTAGCCGGAGTTCACGCCCTTCGCGAAGGTGACGAGGTCGGGGCGGACGCCGTCGTGCTGGTGCGCGAACCAGCGGCCGGTGCGGCCGAAGCCCGCCATCACCTCGTCGAGGATGAGCACGATGCCGTGCCGGTCGGCGAGCTCGCGCAGCCCCTGCAGGTAGCCGGCCGGCGGCACGAGGATGCCCGCGGTGCCCGGCACCGACTCCACGAGGATTGCCGCGAACGTCGACGGCCCCTCCGCCTCGATCACGCGCCGCGCATGCTGCAGCGCGCGCTCGCACTCCTGCTCCTCGCTCTCCGCCCAGAACTCCGAGCGGTAGAGGAAGGGGCCGAAGCAGTGCACGTGGCCGGTCGAGAACTCGTTGCCCACGCGGCGGTGGTCGCCGGTCGCGTTCACCGCCGCGCCGGTGTTGCCGTGGTACGAGCGGTAGTGCGAGAGCACCTTCGCACGACCGGTGTGGATGCGCGCCATCCGGATGGCGTTCTCGACGGCATCCGCACCGCCGTTCGTGAAGAACACCGCGGCCATGTCGTCGATCGTCGACAGGATGCGCTCGGCCGCCTCCCCGCGCCGCAGGTTCGTCGTGGCCGGGGCGACGGTCGCGAGCTCCGCCGCCTGCCGCTGGATGGCCTCGACGACCCGCGGATGCGCGTGGCCGATGTTCGTGTTCACGAGCTGGCTCGAGAAGTCGAGGTACTCGCGCCCGTCGTGGTCCCACAGCCGCACGCCCTCGCCGCGCGCGACCGCGAACGGGTTCGTCGTGCCGTGCTTCGACCAGGAGTGCAGGATCAGCCGGTCGAGCTCGCGGGCGCGCTCGCCGTCGGGGTCAGGACTCGTCATGGTCGCTCCTCGGTCGCGAAGTCGTAGTCGCAGGGTCGCTCCGGACTCTACCGATCGCTACTGGCCGCCCTCCTGCAGCTCGACCTCGATCGGCGAGAAGTCCTCGCCGGTGACGTCGACGCCCTCGGCCTCGAGCTGCTCGAGCGCCTGCTCGACGTACTCGTTCGTCCACGCGCCGTCGTCGGGGGCGGCGGTGAGCACCGTCGCGCCGTCCTGGTTGCGCGTGCTCATCGCGATGTCGACCGTCTGCTCCCAGGCATCCTCGTCGATCATGCCGATGCCGTCCTCGGACGGCCAGATGAGGCTGTTCGTCTCGTTCACCATCCACAGCTGGTGCGATGCCCCGAGCTGGCTGCCGGCGTCGACGACGATCTGCGCCGCCTCCTCTGGGTTGTCGCGCGCGTAGAGCCAGCCCTCGATCGACGCCTTGATGAACGCGACCGTGGTGGCCTCGAACTCCGGGTCCTCGAGCCGCTCGCTCGACGCCCAGATGGCGTCCTGCAGCATCGCGGTGCCGACGTCGTTCCAGTCGAGCACCGAGAAGTCGTCGGCGGTGTAGAGCTCACCCGTCTCGGGGTCGACGCTCTCGAGCAGCTGCGCGTACTCGTTGTAGGTCATCGCCTGCGCAGCGTCGATGTCGCCGGCGAGGAGGCCCGACATGTCGAACGCCTGCTGCACGAGCGTGACGTCGGTCATCGGGTCGAGCCCGGCCTCGGTGAGCGCGGCGAACAGCTCGAACTCGTTGCCGAAGCCCCACGAGCCGACGTTCTTGCCGGCGAGGTCCTCGACCGAGTCGATGCCGGCGTCGGCGAACGACACCTGCAGCGTGCCGGAGCGCTGGAAGATCTGCGCGACGTCGGTGATCATCGCGCCCTGCTCGCGGCTCGCGAGCGCCTTCGGCACCCACGCGATCGCGAAGTCGGCGCCGCCGTCGGCGAGCACGGTCTGCGGCACGATGTCGGCGCCGCCCTCCGTGATGGTCACGTCGAGCCCGGCCGCCTCGTAGAAGCCCTGGTCGACGGCCGCGTAGTAGCCGGCGAACTGCCCCTGCGCGAACCACTGCAGCTGCAGCGTCACGGGCGTCAGCTCGCCGTCGGCGCCGGCGCTCTCGGACTCGGTGGGTGCGGCGCCGGTGGAGCAGGCGACGAGCACGGCGGATGCGACGGCTGCGGCGGCGGCGAGGACGGCGCGGCGGCGGCTGCGGGACGCGGACGGCGGTGCGGAACGGTGCATGGTGGGCTCCTCGGGGGTGCTGGTGGTGCAGGTGCGGGTGCTGACGTACGGATCGGGCTGGGCGCGCGAGCGCGTCAGCCGACGGGGATGCGGGCCCAGCGGCTCGCGAGACGCTCGAGCAGGAGCGTGACGGTGTAGAAGATGAGGCCGAGCGCGATCGCGGCGACGACGTACGCCCAGGCGCGGGCGTAGCCGGACTGCGCTGCGGCGCTCGCGATGCGGCTGCCGAGGCCGTTCTGCAGGCCGCCGAAGTACTCGGCGACGATCGCGGAGATGACCGCGACCGACGAGGCGATCGTGAGCCCGGCGAAGACGAAGGGCACGGCGCCGGGCATGGTCACCATCCGCGTCGCCTGCCAGCCGCTCGCCCCGTAGGCGCGCATGAGGTCGCGGTGCACGGGGCGCACCTGGCGCAGCCCGCGCAGGGTGGTGATGAAGACCGGCACGAACGAGGCGATCGCGACGACGATGATGCGCGGCATCTCGCTCGTCGCGCCGTACATCGTCTGCAGCACCGGCGCGAGCGCGACGATCGGCACGACCGCGATCGCGGCGACGAGCGGCGCGACGACCTGGTCGAGCCAGCGCACGCGCGCGGCGAGCGCAGCGACCACGACCGCCACGACCGCGCCGAGCAGCAGGCCGACGAGCGCGTTCCTGCCGGTCGCGAGCGCGGCCTGCGCGACGCCGGCGATCGCCGCCTGCAGCTGGGCGAGGATCGCGCTCGGCGCGGGCAGCAGGTAGGGCTGGATCTCGAGCGCTCGCACGCCGACCTCCCAGAGCGCGAGCGCGGCGACGCCGAGCGCCGCGGGCGCGGCTATCCTCACCCAGCCGCGGTCGGTCCAGTGCGCCGCGGTCATCGCGCCTCCGCCCCGCGCGGCGCGGCGCGCGGCGTCGCGCCCTGGCGGCCGTGCAGCGCCTCCCGCACGGCCGAGACCGAGCGGAAGAACGCATCCGTCTCGCGCACCGCGTCGTCGGCGGCGCTCGCGACGGGCGCGCGCTCGACCTCGACGACGTCGGTGATGCGACCTGGCCGCGGGCTCATCACGACCACCCGGTCGGCGAGGAAGACGGCCTCCGGGATGGAGTGGGTCACGAAGACGACGGCCGCGCCGGTCTCGGCGCGGATGCGCAGCAGCTCGCCCTGCAGCCGCTCGCGCGTCATCTCGTCGAGCGCGCCGAACGGCTCGTCCATGAGCAGCAGCCGCGGGTGCTCGGCGAGCGCGCGCGCGATCGCGACGCGCTGCTGCATGCCGCCGGAGAGCTGGTCGGGGTGCCGGTCGGCGAACTCGGCGAGCCCGACGAGCTCGATGAGCTCGTCGGCGCGGGCGCGGCGGTCGGCGGCGGATGCGCCGTGCAGCTGCAGCGGCAGCTCGACATTGGCGCGCACGGTGCGCCACGGCAGCAGCCCGGACTGCTGGAAGGCGATGCCGTAGGCGCGCTCGAGCCGCGCCTGGCGCGCCGGCATGCCGAAGACCCGCACCTCGCCGGCGCTCGGCTCGTCGAGGTCGGCGATGAGCCGCATGAGGGTCGACTTGCCGCAGCCGGAGGGCCCGATGAGGGCGACGAACTCGCCTTCCGCGACCGTGAGGCTCACCGCGTCGAGCGCGCGCACGGTGCTCGCCGCCCTGCCGGCCTTCGTCTCGAACACCTTCGTGACGTCCGCCACCTCGACCGCGCTCATCGCGCCTCCGCTCTCCGGTAGTCGCGGAGCGCGAGCCCCGCGAGCGCGACGATGCCCGCCGCGACGAGGCCCATGACGACGGCGCCCGCGATCGGCGCCCAGGCCTTCGCGGGATCCGAGGAGCCCGACTGCGCGTACTCGACGATGAGCCGGCCGATGCCGCCGCGCGCGCCCGTCGACACCTCCGCCACGACGGTGCCGATGATCGCGGTCGCGGCGCCGAGCCGCAGGGACGACAGCAGCTGCGGCACCGCGGCCGGCAGCCGCAGGAACCGCAGCGTGCCCCACCAGCCGACGCCCTGCGCGCGGAAGAGGTCGAGGTGCTCCTGCTCGGGCGCGCGGAGCCCGCGCAGCGTGCCGATCGCGATCGGGAAGAACGCGAGGTACGAGGCGATGACGGCCACGCTCATCCATCGCTCCCACTGCAGCGCGCCGAGCTCGAGCCGCCCGCCCCACGCGACGACGAGCGGCGCGAGCGCGATGAGCGGCACGGTCTGGCTGAGGATGAGCCACGGCAGCATCGCGCGGTCGGCGAGCCGGAAGCGCTGCATGACGAGCGCGAGCAGCACGCCGACGACCGCGCCGAGCAGCAGCCCGATCGCGGCGGTGCCGAGCGTCTGCGCCGCGGCACGGGCGACGGCGACGACGACGAGCTCGCCCGCGGCGCCGGTCGCCGGCTGGAAGGCACGGGCGACGGCGTCCCACACGTGCGGCATCGCCAGGTCGGTCGTGCGCGGCAGCAGCACCGTGCCGCCGAGCGCGACGCCCTCCGCCGGCCCGAGCGCCTTGTACAGCTCCCAGAGCGCGGCGAGCCCGAGCGCGCCGAGGGCTCCGAGCAGTAGCGGTCGCGCGCCCCGAGCCCTCATGCGGTCACGACCTCGCCTTGGCGGTCTCGCGGAGCGCCGGGATGATCCGCTCGCCGTACTGGCGGAGCGTCTCCTCCTTGTCGTCGTGCATGACGTAGGCCGCGAACTGGTCGACGCCGAGCTCCCGCAGCCGGGTGAGCTTCTCGATGTGGTCGTCGGCGGTGCCGAGCACGCAGAACCGGTCGACGATCGCATCCGGCACGAAGTCGACGTGGTCGTTCTCGGCCTTGCCGTGGCTGTTGTAGTCGTAGCCCGAGCGCGACTCGATGTAGCTGGCGAGATCCTCCGGGATCGCGCTCCGCTGGCCGTCCTCCCCCTTGCCGTACTTCGCCACGATGTCGGCGACGTGGTTGCCGACCATGCCGCCGAACCAGCGCGACTGCTCGCGCTGGTGGTCGAGGTCGTCGCCGACGTAGGCGGGACCGGCCACGCAGATCTTGATCGACATCGGGTCGCGCCCCGCGTCGTCC
>Ga0213836_100520_pt1 | contig 30848 bp, 23 predicted proteins | sample SWPATP03_FD_160578 | JGI IMG/M metagenome (GOLD analysis project Ga0213836, IMG submission 160578) | Coastal seawater microbial communities from Marineland, Florida, United States - SWPA TP0 #3 | ecosystem: Environmental > Aquatic > Marine > Coastal | place: USA: Florida | collected 2016-08-05
GCGTGCGTCGTACCTGCACTTCCCTCAACAATGCCTTTTGAACCGGGATCATCCAACGAAAAAGCCGTCCCTGTCGCTCAGCCTGGTCCGGCAAGGGCTGAACTCGAAAAGAGCCGCGCGTTAAGGCGACATCCGACGAGAAAGTTCATTGAGGTTGCATTTGCAGAGAAAGATGAAGCGAAACGTTTGGGTGCGCTGTGGGAGCCAACGGTCAGAAAATGGTACGTGCCGACTGGACTGAACCGAAGGCTATTCCGCTGGCCGGACGCTCTGTTACCGGCAGAAATGTGGTCGATACGGTTCCCATCGGATAAGCCGCCCAAGAGACCACGACAGGAAAAGCCCCCGAATCCTGATAGGTCGACCGTATCAAATCGACAAATACACAGAACGCTCGACGCACGCCTCGACTTCCTGCTCGACAAGCCGGACTAGACTGGCGGCGTCCGCTTCAAGTGCCGTGCTGCTCAGGTAACAGCGATCAACTCGATCTTCAGCCCCGGTATCCCGTCGGGGGCATACACCGCCAGCGCCCCCGCATCCAGTGCCTTCTCGTACAGCGGGCTTTTCGTGGATATCGAGAAGTAATAGGTGTTGGGGCGCACCGGGATCGCCGGTGGCACCTGCGGCATGTGCGCCAACGGCACGCCCGGCAGGGCCGATCCGACGATGCTCTCCAGGTTGTCGGGCGCGGCGACCTTGAGCCGCATCGGCACCGTCGCGACCAGCTCGAGCCCCGGCATGTCGGCGGTGACCGCCAGATAAAGCTGCGTTTGTTTCGTTACCTTTGCCGGATCGAGCACCGCTTGAGAATAGGCACGGCGGCTGCGGTCGGCAACCAGCGGGATGATGAAATACTTTGCCCCGATGACCGTATCGACCAGATCACGCAGCAATGCATCGAGCTCCATGAACACTTCGCCCAGCGCCTCGTGACGGTATGCCGGCAAATCGGCTGTCTTGTAGCGGTCTGAAAATGTCATCAGGCCGCCGGCTGCGGCGAGCATCTGCTGGAACATGACTTCAGGATGCAGCCCTGGAGACCGGGCACAGTGTGTCAGCAACGCGTTCGCCGTACTGACGATGTTCAGCATCCACCAGGACGAAATGTCGCCTGCCCCGACTTCGTACACTTCGTTGCTGGCCTTGCGGTGCATGCGCTGAAGCGATTCTATCTTCGTCGTCATCACGCTGATCAGACCATCCAGCATGCGCCGCAAGCCAGGCTCGGCGCCAATCGTGACGCTGGGCGGAATGAACGACGGCACGATCTCGAATCCGCCCTGATCCGCACGGCGCACCTGGACAACGGGAACGCTGGTATGCGGGGCATGCGCTTCGGCGTGCGCCACCAGCCTCGCCTGTTTTTTAAGAAAGGGTACGTCGATCGCCAACGCCTCGCTGAACAGGTCGGGGGTGTCCAGCTCGCAGCGCACGTAGCGTCCATTCTCGTCGGCGTTGCCCCCATGCGGCTTGACGAGGGCAATCGCCACGTGGAAGGTGAACACATCCACAGCAGCCGGCAAGCGCGAGAGGTCGACCGGTTCGGGCAGCATGTCAGCGCCTGGCGCCTCGTATATTTCCCCGTCCGGGAAGATGACCGACATCGCGTCCGCACTGAGTCGGTTGTGCCCCAGCCCGTCCAGGTTCCACTGCACCGAGCGCACACCCCAGAAGTAAGGGTTGAGGGCCGACGCGATCCGCTGCAGTCGCGTTTCATGGTAGAGATCCTGGCGCTGGAAGTGCTGCGGCCCGAGCGTCAGGCCTTCCGACCACATGATCTTCGATATCGCGCTCATGCTTCCTCCACTTTAATGTTCTTGATAAAGAGATTCTTGGAAGAATGACTTTGCGCTTTGCGAGCGGTGTTGATTTTGCTCAAGCAGACACCCGTTTGCTTCAGCCGTGTGTCTCCGTTGCGATGTCGCAAAATTTCCCTGCTTCAAGACTCGATAATGGCTGCCGTGGTCGCTTCCGGCCTCATCGAGGAGAACACGATGCAAGGCTTTACTCCTGGCTTGTTTGACCGCTTGGACGATGACGGCGAGCATGCAGCTGGCAACAAGCGCGAAGTCCGCGCCCGCGCGCTGGATGAGGCCATGCGTAGCGTCACCCGCGACCTGCAAGCGCTCCTCAACACCCGCTCGGCGCTGTCGCAGGCGTCACTCGCGCCCTACTCGGCAGTCTCGAACTCCATCGTGAACTACGGCCTGATCGACTTTGCCGGCATGTGCATGAACAGCGACACCGATCAGCAGGAAATCTGCAAATCCGTTCGGCTGGCAATTGAACGCCATGAGCCGCGCCTGCACAAGATCGAGGTGACACTACGGGCGCGCAAAGGCGCCATCAACCGCGTCGACTTCGTGATCACGGCTCAGCTTAAAACTGGCTCGCTGACCGAACAGATGTCTTTCAATGCCGTGTTTCGCCCTTCCCTCCAGCAGTATTCGATCGAAGGCACGAACTAGAAAGAAGAAAGCGCAATCGCCAACCCTATGGACGAACTGTTCACGAAGTACGAGCGCGAGCTCGTCATCCTCCGGTCGTTGTGCCGGGAATATGCGCAGCGCTATCCCAAGGTCGCCGCGAAACTGCAGATGGGTGGTGACACTTGCGACGACCCGCACGTGGAACGCCTCATCCAGGGCGTCGCCTTGCTAAGCGCGCGTGTTGCAAAGCGACTGGACGATTCATACCCGCAGTTCACCGAGGCGCTACTGAACCTTCTCTTCCCGCACTATTTGCGTCCGTTTCCGTCATGCGCGATCGCGCGCGTTCTTGGCGAGCCGGGCGGGGAGGGCAAACCGGCAGCCATCCCAAGGATGCCCCGCGGTACCCTGCTCGAGTCAGCACCAATAAGCGGCGTGCCGTGCACTTTCAAGACCGTCTACGACGTCAGCCCTTCTACGGTCGTACTGGCCGAAGCAAGTTTCGAGACGCTCATCTGCGCACCTGTCGCCACACGCCTCCCAGAGGACGTCACCTCTTCGCTAACATTGAGACTGGAAGCCGCGCAGCCGGGACAGCCGATTAGCCCGGCCACGGCTTCTGTCATTCGGGTGTATGCCGACGGTGACTCGTCGTTCTGCGCCGCGCTGCGCGACGCCCTCTTCGTGCATACCAGAGCCGCGTACGTGCAGCTGGACGACGGCGGACCGTGGGAACGACTGGCAGTTGCTCCGATCACGCCGGCCGGTTTTACAGACGACGAGGCGCTGATTCCATTTGACGCCCGGTCCCATAGCGCTTACCGCATCCTCGCCGAGTATTTTGCGTTCCCCGAGAAATTCAATTTTTTTGACATCGACATCCCCGCGCTGCTCGCCAAGGTACCTGCCGGCCGCACGCATTTCACGCTGCACCTGGCGATTGCTGACATTCGTCCCGACGGCGACAAGGCGCGGATGCTTGCAAACCTGTCGAAGCAGCACCTGCTGGAGGGGTGCACACCGGTCGTCAACCTGTTCAGGCAGCCGGGCGTACCGATTACGTATGATCAGCTCTCCGCCGACTACACCCTGCTCGCAAGCGGAGATTCCCCGCAGGCGTACGAGGTGTACTCGGTCGACAAGGTTCACATGGTGCGCCAACGCGGCAGGGACGCAGCCGTTACTGAATTTCGCCCCTTCTATTCTCTTAAGCACGGCGAAGAAGATGGCACCAGACGAGGCCGCTACTGGCTGATGCGCCATGACGAGACACTCGCTATCTGCAGCCCCGGGCACGAGAAATCGATCGCGCTCGTCAACGCCGATTGCGAGCCGCTTGACGCCGAGAGCAACACCCTGTCCATCGACCTGAGCTGTACAAACCGCGACCTGCCATGCTCGCTCAAGATCGGCGTGCCCGGGGGCGACTTGTTCATTCCAGGAGTCACAAGCAGCGACGTGATTCGCCTGTTGCGCAGGCCAACCCGCCCGGCCCGGCTAGCGAACGGACCTGCCATGCACTGGCGCCTTATCTCGCACCTGGCGCTCAACCACCATTCGCTGGCCCTGGAAGGTGGGGAAGGTCTGCGCGAAATGCTGACCCTGTACGACCTGGCGCCCTCGCCTGTCTCGCGCCGGCAGATCGCAGGCATTGTCGCCCTCGATCAGAGTGAGACCACAGCCTGGATCAGGCACAAGCACGGATCGTCGCTGGTGCACGGCACCGAAATTCGCCTCACGCTCGACGAGGAAGCCTACGCCGGCGCCGGCGTCCACCTGTTCGTGCAGGTGCTCGACCAGTTCTTCGCTCTGTACGTTCACCTGAACAGTTTTGTCGAACTCGTCATCCTGTCTCACCGAAGCGGAAAGGAACTGTTCCGATGCAAGCCACGAAGCGGAAGCATGAATCTAGTGTGATCGGACTGCTGCTGGAAGAACCGCATCGGTTCGAATTCACCCAGCTGCTCAACCTCCTGCTGCGCGACCTGCGGCGCCAAGGCGTTCCCTATGAGCGTGCGTTCCGCGAAGTGCTCTCCTTTCGCAACAGCTTATCGCTGTCGTTCCCGGCCAGCGAGGTCCAGGCGCTCGACGTCGAGCCGAAAGTACAGGACGCCCTCGGCGCGATTCGAGCTGGTCAGCTGAAACGCATCCGTATCACGCCAGCGTTCATCGGGTTGTTGGGCGCGAGTGGCACACTGCCGCTGCACGACACCGAGCGAATCGCCGCCAGCAAGGCACATGACGGAGACGCCAGCCAGCACGAATTGCTCGATGTCCTGTCGAACCGACTGATCGGACTGTTCTACGAGGCATGGGGCAAGTACCGCGTCGAGCATGGCCTGGACGTCCGCAACCAGGACCTCCTGCTACCAATATTGACTGCTTTGGCGGGCAAGAAATCGCAGCGTGGGGAAGGCCTGGAAAAACAGGAGACTGCAGCGTACTTTGCCGGATTACTGAGGACCCGGCCCGTTTCGGCCAGCACCGTCGAACAGGTGCTGACTGCTTACTTCGGTGTACCAATCCGACTGGAGCAGTTCGTCGGCTGCTGGGATCCGATCCCGGAGACCCGCCGCAGCACGCTCGGCATCACAAAGCCGGTGCTTGGCGTCAGTGCTGCGCTGGGCGTACGCCTGTGGCGCCACGACCTGAGCGCCCGGCTCCACATCGGCCCGTTGGATGAGGCGCAGGCCCAGGGGTTCCTTCCTGGCGGCGGCTCACTCGCAGCGCTAGAAGAGATGGCTTGCCTGTTTGCCGTTCCGACGTTGCGCTACGAAGTGCGGCTGCTGCTCGCGCCCCCTTGCGTGAAGCGGCTCACCTTAAGCACAAAGGCGGCCCCGCGCCAGCTCGGCTGGAACACTTTTCTCACCGGGACACCTGGCGTCACCAACCGCCCTGACATCAGGTCGGCGCTGCGCCTGCCCAGCCGCACGTCCTCAAGCCGGACCCAGATGCCTGGCCTGGCTAAGGCCCAGTAAGCGCTGCGGCGCCGGCCCGGTAAGATTTTGGTGCAGGCACTTCGCCCTGCAGCTGATCCGCGTGAATCAGCACCGGGGCCACGAAGATGAGCTTGCGCTGCTGATTGCCAGCCCCATGAGCCTGCATTCGAAAATGCCCGCGGCGCCAGTGTGGCGCCACGCCGCTTCCCGCGCCGCCCGCAGCAGCGCCCGAAGGCAAGGACTCTGGGCCGACGAGGATGCTGTTGTACAGGGAGGCGGTCCTCTGCAACACTTTGGCGCGCTTGCGCTCGCCCAGTCCGGAAGCGCGGCGCAGCGCCTCGTCGTATTCAGGGTGTTGCATCACGCGCGCCGGCTTTAATGCCATGTAGAGGAATACCCTCACCACGTAGCTGACAGCCGCATGCATCGGGCGGTGGAACTCGTCCACAGGCTGCCCTGCGACGGCATCAAGCACCTTGTCCAACCACTCGCCGACGGTGGCGCTCCCCCGGTCCGTCTCGCCAAGCAGTGCTACGTGACCGTTGTAGCGATCCTGCCGCTTGCTGATGAAGACGAGTTCCAAGGTCCAAAGGGTTTCCCCTTTGACGCAACGCGCGGAGTCCGGCGTAAAGAAACAAAAAACCCCGTCGAAGACGCGGTCGGGAGCTTGTGAGTTCGGCACCTTCAAATATTGCATCGCCGCTTCGCCGAAGCGCAGATACTGGGATCGATAGGGTGGCGCCACGATGCTCATGGGTAAGCTGAGGTCAACGTCCGAATTCGTCAACAGCGTTTCCAGCGCCGGCGTGGCCTCGATCACCGTGCCCTTGTTTAAATGGTACTTCAGGTTGGTGCTGACCTCGACCGCGAGCATACGGCGATTCGCAGTTACCTTCTCGGTTTCTTCCTTCGGTACCAGAGACATGGGGTGCATGTGGCCCAGCTGCCAGGATACCTCCTGTCTGATGCTCCAGCAGAGCGTGTCCGGGTCCTGCCAGCGACGCCAGACCTCGGTGTTCCCGAGCGCCCGCGTCCAGGCGTCAATCGCACCCTGGTTACGAAACTGGACTGGGTATGGCCGGCTGAACAGGTTCGTTACGCGGCTGCAGTCAAGCGCCGGGGTTACATCGATGACGTCGTCCGCTGGCGGCGCGAACGGAGGACGCCCAGTAAGAATTGGCGTGGCGCGTGCGGCGGGCGCTGGTCCATGTTGCTTCACGTTTTTCGGCATACCAGGCTCACCTATTCAAACAGTTCCAGAAAACTTCGGTCAGGAAAACTTTAGACATGGCGCAGGGGAACGTATTGATTCTGGTCAATTGCAGCTTGGCGACATCGGGGTAACGTAGCTGTTGGATATTTTTTTACTTGCGCTACGGCCATGCCGAGCGGCTATCGGAGGCAGTCAATGGGCGAAAGCCAGATAATCGCGGCCGGTGCCGCGCGGTCCGCGTTCACTGGAGAATCCCAGCACAACCGGCTGATACGGCTCGACTTTCCATTGAAGGACGGGCCACCCGCCATTCTGCTGCCGAACAAACTGGTCGCCCGCGAAGAAGTCTCGCGCGGCTTTCACATCAAGGTCGAGGTATTGTCGGACGAGGCACGCATCCCCCTGAAAATGCTGATGGGCCGGATGGTGACGATCTCCCTGGTACGGGAAGACGGGTCGCTGCGCTACTTCAACGGCCATATCACCGAGTTCCGTTTCCTGCGCACGGATGGCGGCTTCGCCTTCTACCAGATGGTGCTCGAGCCCTGGCTCGCGTTCGCGCGGCTACGCAAGGATAACGTGTCGTTCCACGGTAAAAGCGTACGCGAGATCACCGAGGAAACGCTGAAGCACTACCGCCAGGCCGATTGGCACATGTACCCAATCGACGAGTCGAAGCTAAGCGTCGCCAACCAGCACAACGAGACCGACTACAACCACCTGCACCGGCGCTGGGAAGCGCTTGGCCTGCACTACTGGTTCGAGCACCGGTACGACGGACACACCCTCATGATTTCGGACAACAGCTTCCTGGCCGAGCCGATCGATGAGGAAGCATACGTACTCTCGTTCCACGATAAGGGCGGATCGCGCGAGGACGACGGCATTCACGCGTGGACGGCAATCCGGCGCCTGGGTTCAGGCCAGACCACGCTGGCGACCTTCGACTACAAGAACCCCGCCCCGCAGCGCGCCAGCTTTGATTCGACCAACCAGCAAGGCGACTTTTTCCCGTACGAGGTCTACGAGAACACCGGCTCCTATGGCTTTCGCATGCGCAGCGACGGTGAGCAGTTGGCGGCGCGGCGCATGGAGGAAGCGGACAAGGACACCCAGTATTTCGAGGCGGCGGGCAACGACAGGAGTGTGCTGCCCGGCCGCACTTTCAAGCTCGGCGGCCACTTCAGCGCCGAGCCGCGCTCGCGCGAATACGATCCAGAACCGCGCCGCAGCATCGAGGACCGCTTCTACCTCATCCTGGCCGTCGACCATGAGGCGGCCAACAACTACCAGGCCGGGCCAGGCGCATCCTCGCATTACGAAAACCGGTTCACGTGCATCCGCAAGGACATCCGCTGGCGTCCCGGCCGCAACTTCAACAGCGAGCCCGGTATCTACATGGGGCTGCACACCGCGATCGTCGTTGGCCCGGCCGGCGCCGAAATCCATACGGACGGCTATGGGCGGGTCAAGCTGCAGCTTCACTGGGATCGGCTGAGCACGTACGACGAAAACAGTTCGCCCTGGATCCGGGTAATGACGCCGGCCGCCGGCAATGAATTCGGGCAGATCCGCTTGCCGCGCGTCGGCGAGGAAGTGGCCGTCGTCTATCTGGATGGGAACATCGACCATCCGCTCATCCTCGGCGCCGTCTTCAACGGCAAACACATGCCGCCGTGGAAGCTGCCCGCGCAGTCTGCGCTGGCTGGCTTACGCTCGCGAGAACTCGGCGGAGGCGCACGCGGCAATCACCTCGTCCTTGACGACACGAAGGAGATGATCCAGGCGCAGCTAAAGAGCGACCACCAGTGCAGCCAGCTGTCGCTCGGCCATATCTCGCGCATCGAAGACACAACAGGCCGCAAGGACGCGCGTGGCGAAGGCTGGGAGCTGCGCACCGACGGGCATGGCGTGGCACGCGCCGCCAAGGGACTGTTGATCACGACCGAAGCGCGGCAGACAGCACGCGGCCCGATCAAGGATATGGGTGAAACCTCGCGCCGCATCACGCTCGCCACCGAACAGCATCAGCTGCTGGCGGAGACCGCGCAAAAGAACGGTGCTCACGATGCAGGCAACAGCCAGGCCGACGTCGCTGCCCACCTTCAAACGCAGACCGACGCGGTACGCGGTGGAGCCGCGGCCGCAAGTGGCTTCCCCGAGTTGGCGTCCCCCCATCTTGTCCTCGCCAGTCCAGTGGGCATCGCCACCGCGAGTGGCCGCGACACGCATATCGCCAGCGAACGTCACACGGCCATCACCAGCGGAAAGGACGTTTCGGTCGTCGCCGGCACGAGCCTTTTTGCGAGCATTCGCCAAACCTTCCGCCTGTTCGTTCATAAGGCCGGAATGAAAATGGTGGCTGCGGCCGGCGATATCGACCTGCAGGCACTATCCGACAACATCAAGCTGTTGGCGAAGCTCGAAATTTCTCACACAGCCAACCGGATCACGATCAGCGCCAAGGAAGAAGTGGTCATTAACGGCGGCGGGAGCTATGCCAAGTTCGCCGCCGGATCGATTGAAATGGGTACGAGCGGCACGTTCGTCGCCCACGCCGCCAAACACAGCTTGCCACCCGCGAAAAGCGTGAACATGGCCATGACAATGCCGCCGGTTGTCGACGTTGTTGGCAAGGGGCATGGCGTGCTGCACGTAGGCACGCACTCGGCAGCGGCCGGAAAAATGGGCGGCGCCTTGCCGTACAAGCTGTACAAAGACGGCGCGGTGATCGACCAGGGGCAACTTGACCAGCAGGGCAATGTCACCTTCAAGCACGAGCTCGAATCGGAGTCGAAATACCAGCTCGAGCTCGCGAATGGTCAGCGCTTCAATATCGACTCCGGCAGCCACAGCGAGCAGCACGAGATGAGTGCCGGGATGGGCTTTCACGGATACACGAATAACGGCGGATCCCTGAGCGAGCATCACGCCTCCCTTGAGGAGGACCGTTTGCTTGCAGATCCGACTGCAGATACGCCCCAATTACCATCTTAAGTGAGGCCAACATGGGTGGAATGAACGAAAACGCCAAGTTGTACGAGCAAACGCTGTCGTACAGCAAGACGGCAGGGCCGTACCAGTGCCTGACGCTACCATGGTGGGTGCAGACTCCGAAGCCGGTGTATTTTCCGCGTCATCGCGGCAGCATTGAGCCGCTTATCTGTGGAGAGGAGGTCTTCTCGCGGATCGCCGATGACCTCAAGGCCGCTACCCACAGCGTCGACATCATTACATGGGGCTTCGACCCGGGCATGGTGCTCAAGCGAGGGTTCGAGGCGAAGGACGGGCAGCGTTACGGCGATCTTCTCCTGGAGATCGCAACCCGGAAGAAAAATCCGGTGAGGGTGCGGCTGCTGGTGTGGTACGACGACCAGGTAAGCCAGACGCTAATGAAGAATATTCCGGGCTACTACGGCACCCGCTTCCCGGCCATCGGCTGTTCGAGTGAAACCGGGTTCTACAGGGAGGGCCATCAAACATACAATGCCGAGTGGTTTGAAAAAATTTGTGCCGGCGAAGTCCCGAATATCTGCTTTCATGTACGGACGATACTCCCTGAGTTATTTCCACGGGCGCTCGCGGGCGAGGATGTGCCGTCAAGTACCGCGGCGCAGGGCACGGCGCGCTTTCCAACGCATCACCAGAAGATGTTATTGGTCGATTACGAACTTCCGGCAAAAGCTGTGGGTTACGTGATGGGTCACAATTCCATCACGGATTTCTGGGACACCGCCGCGCACATCTACCGCGATCCGCGTCGCGAGACCTTCTACCGTGACGACCCAATGTCCTTCAACGCAGGCCCGACTCTCGATCATGGCGCCGGCGCCTATCTGGGCACCGCGTACAGGCCTTCCGAGGCGGAACTCGAAACAAAACAGCGGGCGTTAGAAGCAGCGTTGAAGCGTAACGCTTACGTTGCCAAACCTTACCAGGACGTGTCGGCGAGAGTACGCGGGCCAGTCCTCTACGACCTGAACCATAACTTCTGCCAGGCATGGGATGAGTCGACGCCGCCGAGCTCCTACTTCACCGAAAAGTATTGGCTGGTCACCAAATATCTGAGCAGGAACCTGCATAAGATCAGCCGATCCATTCAGAAACTAGTACACAGCGATCCGGATCACGACTTTGCCAAACGTCGCAAAGCCGTCCAGCCAGATGCTTTTATCCTTCGCGGCGGCGAGCACAGTACGCAACTGTTGCGGACACAGCCGATGCACGGCGAAAAGACGATCAAGGAATGCTACGCCAACCTGACCCGCCAGACGCACCACTACATCTTCATCCAGAACCAGTACATCCAGTACGGCACGTGGGCCGAACATTTGAAGGAATGCGTACAGAACTTGCGCAAGGGCGGCTTTACGAAACCGATCTACGTCTTCATCCTGACATCGACTCCGGAGCGCGACGGGATGGACATCGCAACCTACGACGTGGCGCAGCAGCTCGGGCAAAGCACAACCATGAAGGTCGAGCATGAGCAGGCCGTGGCCAAGGCGAAGAAAGGTAAAGGGAAAATGCCGCTCAGGCCTGAGGATCTGGCCATCGACGGGATTAATGTAGTCATGGGATCGTTATGGACCTGTGCGCAGCCGAAACCGAAGCCCGATGAGTACGAAGAGATCTACATCCATGCAAAAGTGGCGATCGTGGACGATGCGGCCTTTACGATCGGCTCGGCTAATCTCAACTTGCGCAGCATGGCGATCGACAGCGAACTCAACATCCTCAGCCAAGCGAAGGACGTAGCCTACAGGCTGCGCTGCGACCTGTTCACCCAATGCGCTGGCGCCCCGGGGCCGGGACAGTTTGCAGACATGCGGAAAACGTTCAATGACTGGCAGAAGCGCATGACTGCAAATGCACAAGCAATGAAAAGTAATGAACCTCTTCTCGGCCAGATCGTCGCGTTTCAGGTCGACCGGAAACCAGGCGCTCCCCTAATCTAGCCATGAACAAAGCATCAATCCGTTGGCTGTCCCTTGCCGCGCTCGCCGGAGCGCTTGTTTTCGGCGGTTTCCGATACCACGCACACCTGGAGTACGTTGCCATGCATACCATGCCCCCTGGTCTCTACGAGTTCAAGGTCACCGATCCTCCGCCCGTGTGCGGCCGCTGGAAGGATCACATGCCGCGCCAACGTGATCCCGAGGCGTATCGCATCTACATCAAGGCGCGGAACTTCTGGCGCAGCAAAAATGAATTCGAGTTCACCCGCCAGGAACTGCAAGGCATCCTCGCTGATGTCAGGCTAGCGGCCGAAAAAGGCGACTGGGGCGCACGAGCATTGCTGGCGCATTTCCATCTCCATGGGTTAGGCCACTTGGACACGAACAAGGTGTTCGATCCCGAACTGGAAAAAGGCGTGCAGATCGTCCGCCAGGCGGTTGCAGCCGGGCAGGCATGGGGCTACTACGACCTCGGCGTTGCGCACCAGTATGGCTACGGTGGTGCAGCCATGGATGAAGCGATTTCATGGGCGTACTACCGTCGGGCCGCCGAGCTGGGCAGTCCAGATGCGCAGATGGCGCTTGCCGAAGCATACGAGGATGCCAAACGGCATGACGAAGCCCTCTATTTACGGATGTGCGCCTATAAACAGGAGCACGGTCCGGCTGCAAAAACGCTGGGCCTCATCGCAGAGGTAAAGGGTCGATTTGACGAGGCGCTAAAGTATTACCAGGATGGCGTCCGGTTTGGCAACAAGGAATCGGCTGCAGCGCTGATGCTGTTCTTTGGGAATGAAAATTGGAATCATCTTACAGCAGAGCACATGAGCAAGCTTCGCGAGCTGGAATTGAAGCCCGATGTCGAGCGTGAAAATCGGTATGACAAGATCCTAGAGGTATTGGAGCTCAATCCGGACCTGAGATTGAAGCTGCTCAACAAGGTGCTGCCGCTCCCCCCTGCCGAACTCCCGCCGTGGAAAGGGGTGCAGGACGCAATCGAGCCGGAAATAAACGCACCGCCGACCTATTGAACTGCTCGAACTTTATAAGAGCAAGTCATGCCCATAAAAATCATCACGGTCGGCGACAAGACAGACCACGGTGGCACTGTCATCAGTGGTTCGCCCACGCACGATATCCGCGGCCGCGCGATCGCAAGGCTCGGTGACCAGGTCAACTGCCCCCAGTCCTGTCCTGGAGGAAAACCACATGGGGTGAACAAGATTACTACCGCCTACAATTCCTTCACCGTTAACGGCGTGCCTGTCGCCGTTGCCATGAAGGTCGAGTATGAACAGGCCGTGGCCAAGGCGAAGAAAGGTAAAGGGAAAATGCCGCTCAGGCCTGAGGATCTGGCCATCGACGGGATTAATGTAGTCATGGGATCGTTATGGCCCTGTGCGCAGCCGAAACCGAAGCCCGATGAGTACGAAGAGATCTACATCCATGCAAAAGTGGCGATCGTGGACGATGCGGCCTTTACGATCGGCTCGGCTAATCTCAACTTGCGCAGCATGGCGATCGACAGCGAACTCAACATCCTCAGCCAAGCGAAGGACGTAGCCTACAGGCTGCGCTGCGACCTGTTCACCCAATGCGCTGGCGCCCCGGGGCCGGGACAGTTTGCAGACATGCGGAAAACGTTCAATGACTGGCAGAAGCGCATGACTGCAAATGCACAAGCAATGAAAAGTAATGAACCTCTTCTCGGCCAGATCGTCGCGTTTCAGGTCGACCGGAAACCAGGCGCTCCCCTAATCTAGCCATGAACAAAGCATCAATCCGTTGGCTGTCCCTTGCCGCGCTCGCCGGAGCGCTTGTTTTCGGCGGTTTCCGATACCACGCACACCTGGAGTACGTTGCCATGCATACCATGCCCCCTGGTCTCTACGAGTTCAAGGTCACCGATCCTCCGCCCGTGTGCGGCCGCTGGAAGGATCACATGCCGCGCCAACGTGATCCCGAGGCGTATCGCATCTACATCAAGGCGCGGAACTTCTGGCGCAGCAAAAATGAATTCGAGTTCACCCGCCAGGAACTGCAAGGCATCCTCGCTGATGTCAGGCTAGCGGCCGAAAAAGGCGACTGGGGCGCACGAGCATTGCTGGCGCATTTCCATCTCCATGGGTTAGGCCACTTGGACACGAACAAGGTGTTCGATCCCGAACTGGAAAAAGGCGTGCAGATCGTCCGCCAGGCGGTTGCAGCCGGGCAGGCATGGGGCTACTACGACCTCGGCGTTGCGCACCAGTATGGCTACGGTGGTGCAGCCATGGATGAAGCGATTTCATGGGCGTACTACCGTCGGGCCGCCGAGCTGGGCAGTCCAGATGCGCAGATGGCGCTTGCCGAAGCATACGAGGATGCCAAACGGCATGACGAAGCCCTCTATTTACGGATGTGCGCCTATAAACAGGAGCACGGTCCGGCTGCAAAAACGCTGGGCCTCATCGCAGAGGTAAAGGGTCGATTTGACGAGGCGCTAAAGTATTACCAAGATGGAACCCGATTTGGGGATAAGGATGCCGCCGCTTCCCTGATGCTGTTCTTTCGAACCGAATTCTGGAACCAGGTTTCTGCGGAGCACATGGCCAAGCTCCGCGAGCTAGAACTGAAACCCGATGCTGAGCGTAAGGCACGGTACAAAGCGATAAAAAATGCATTGGAACTCAACCCTGACCTGAGGCTGAAGCTGCTCGACAAAGTGCTGCCGCTTCCCCTCGCCGAACTCCCGCCGTGGAATGGGGTACCGGACGCGATTGTTCCGGAAACAGATGCGCCGCCAACGTATTGAGTTGCCCGAATTTTATTGGAGCGAATGATGCCCTTTAAGATCATCACGGTCGGTGACAAGACAGACCACGGCGGCACTGTCATCAGTGGTTCGCCCACGCACGATGTCCGCGGACGCGCGATCGCACGGCTTGGCGACCAGGTCAACTGCCCCCAGTCCTACCCTGGAGGAAAACCACATGGGGTGAACAAGATTACTACCGCCTACAATTCCTTCACCGTTAATGGCGTGCCTGTCGCCGTCGAGGGCTGCACAACAGAATGCGGGTGCAAATTGATCGGCAGTTTGCCGGCGACTGTTGGCTGAGATGGTGTAGACAAGATCAAGAACGTTACTGTGGCATGTTGCGGGATGTGGAGCATGTTACAGTGAGGGAAACTTAGCCGAAGCTTTTCAGCTGCCGGACAATTTCGGGCGGGTCATCCGCATTGAAGGTTGTGCGCAATCCCGACCCGTCATCGACGCAGACACAGCGCGTCGTCTTAAAGAAGCAACTCGGTACTAAAACCCGCCACAAAGTCTCGGCACGCCGCGATCAACAAAGCTGACAGGTTTCACTATCCACCGTTCGAAAGATACGCCGCTGCGATCTCGAAGATGGAATCAAACGTCATTCAGGATGACATCAGCGCCTCGCCGTCCCGCCTACTTATGCTTCTCAAGACGCGCGACGCGTTTCTCAACGGCCGACACTCGGTCCGCCATTTCCTCTGTACAGGTTCTATAGCCGCGCATCTCGTAGTCAGAAGAAATTCGATCCATACCTCCCCGAGCAGCGATCCTCGCTTCTCTTGCAGGGCCTCCGGAAATCACCTTACCGTCCGGTAGCTCAAGCGGGCTACACCAGCTATCTTTGTCTCTAGTTTTCACGGCACACCTCCCTCTGCAAATCTCCCAACTGCGCAGCCTATCGGCAGAGCAGTAAGAACCGCGATGTTTTCGGCTGCCCAAGCACTTTAGCAAACGAAAGACTCCTGAGTTCACGTGCTGCTCCCTATCTCTATTCTAGGCGACAGGATCGCTAGATGCCGGAGATTGTGTCGGCGCATTCAGACGCGCTCATGGCCGGCCATAGTACCCCTGTTGACTTCGTCTACACCTCTGAGGACCAAGACATTACTGCCAGACTCCAGTCGACTTCAGCAGCACGCTTTTAAACCTGTAATGTAGCGGTGTGCCGAGCGGAACCCTAGGTCTGGGATAGTCCCATGGACGGCAGGTGTGACGCATTTGTGACGTACAATTCGACAAGTATCGATTCTTCCCCTTGAGTGACGTTGACTGTCGAGCTTGGCAAGCGTTGCAAGTCTTTGAATATTAAGGGTTTCGCATTCCGACCCGGCGACTTTTAATCCGTTGGTCGCAGGTTCGAATCCCGCACGGCCTACCAAAGATTCAGCGAAAACGCCAACCTTCACGGTTGGCGTTTTTGTTTCTGCACTATTGCCATTCATTCATTCCCACCTTGCGCTCCTGGCGTCAGATGCCCGCCCTCGCCTTCCCAGTTGGCGACCTCGGGCGCCACGTCGTAGCCCGGTGGACGGTAGGTCACGGTCCTGCTCACGGCCGCATCGATTTCCTGGGGCGTCAGCAGCACCGACGTCTTGCACGTGGTGACGCCGGAGGCATCGACCCTGAGCGCCAGCGCGGCGGCGGCGGTGTTGTCGGGAAGCTCGCCAATGATGACGACATCCCTGTCGCCGAACACGAAATAAAAGGCTTCGACCTTCCCGCCCAGCGAGTGAAATAGCTGATCGACAGCCTCGCGCCGCCGCGTGCCCCCTTCCTTCAGCAGGCCGTTGATCCCTTCGCTGAGATAGTTCGCTTCCAGCAGATACTTGGTCATGTGAGGTCCTTCCAAAATGAGGTTGCCGGCGTTTGCGTGAACCGATGTTTGACAGTTCGCTGGGCGCGGCGGTTCAACCTCGCGGTTACAATAGCGCTGCGCCCATGCCCCATACCCTCACCGCCCCCGTCCACCACGAACTGCTCATCAAGAAGAGCCGTTTCATCGCCTGCGTGCAGCCGATGACCGACCGCGCCAGCGCGCAGGCGGTGGTCTCAAGCTTGCGCGCCCGCCATCCGCAGGCGGCCCACGTCTGCTGGGCGCTGCTGGCGGGCGGCCAGTCGGCGGCGGTCGACGACGGCGAACCGAGCGGCACGGCCGGGCGGCCGATGCTCGACGTGCTGCGCCACCAGGACCTGGAAGGCGTGCTCGCCACCGTCGTCCGTTACTTCGGCGGCATCAAGCTCGGCGCCGGCGGCCTGGTGCGGGCCTATACCGACAGCGTGGCCCAGGCCTTGCTGGCGGCCGAGAAGGTCGCGATCGTGCGTCATGTGCAGCTGGCCTGCACGGCGCCGTATGCGCAGGAAGGCATGATCCGGCGCGAGCTCGACGCCTGCGGCGCCACCCTGCTCGCGGTCGGCCACGGCGAGGCCGTCGACTTCACTTTCAGCCTGGCGGAAAGCGCGGCGGCGCTGCTCGTCGCACGCCTGAACGATGCCGGCCACGGCCGCATCGGCTGGCTGCGCGACGACGCCGGCTGAAGCGCCATCAAGGCGCCGAATACCCGACATCACGAGCCGAAAGCGGACTGGCGCCGGCAGGCGGGCTATAGTGATCGGTTCCACTCGGCCCGGCATGGCGCCCGGCTGGTGTCACCACTGTAAAGACACCTTATTTTGATCAAGAAAAGCCTGCTCCCGCTGGCCCTTGGCGGCTTCGGCATTGGCATGACCGAATTCGTCATGATGGGCATCCTCCCCGACGTCGCCCACGGCCTGGCGATCACGATTCCGCAAGCCGGCTACCTGATCACCGCCTACGCCCTGGGCGTCGTGGTCGGTGCGCCGACCCTGGTCAGCATGGTGGCCAAGCGTCCGCCGCGCACCGTGCTGATCTGGTTCATGCTGATGTTCGCGCTGTTTAACGGCTTGTCCGCGCTGGCGCCGAATTTTGGTCTGATGCTGGTCTCGCGCTTCCTGGCCGGCCTGCCGCACGGCGCCTTCTTCGGCGTCGGCGCGGTCGTGGCCAGCCGCCTGGCCGACGAAGGGAAAGTGGCCGCCGCGATGGCGACCATGTTCACCGGCCTGACGCTGGCGAACGTGATCGGCGTCCCGCTCGGCACCTGGCTCGGCCACAACATGAGCTGGCGCCTGGTGTTCCTGATCGTGGCCGCGATCGGCCTCCTCACCGCCATCTGCCTGAAGCAATGGGTGCCGGTGATCGCGGCGCGTCCGAGCGCAGGCTTGCGCAAGGACCTGGGCATCTTCCGCAAGCCCGGCTTGTGGATGGCGCTGGCGATCACCTCGATCGGCACCGGCGGCTTCTTCGCCTGGTTCAGCTATATCGCGCCGCTGCTGACCGACCTGTCGCGCTTCGCGCCTGGCCAGATCCCGCTGATCATGACCGTGGTCGGCGTCGGCATGACGGTGGGCGTCGTGGCCGGCGGCCGCCTGGCCGACCGCTTCGCGCCGATCCACGCGATCGCCATCCTCCTGGCGTCGATGACCGCCCTGCTCCTGATGAATGGCCTGTTCGCGTCCTCGCAGCCGATGATGCTGGTGCTGGCCTTTGCCACCGGCGCGAATGCGCTGGCGATGGGGCCGCCGATCCAGATGCTGCTGATCGACCATTCGCGCGAAGCCGAGATGCTGGGCTCCTCGCTGGGACAGTCCGGGTTCAATATCGGGAATGCGACCGGGGCCTTCCTGGGCGGGATTCCGCTGACGCTGGGCTACTCGTATGCGGCGCCGCAGTGGGTGGCGGCGGGGCTGGCGTTCACGGGCGTGCTGCTGGCGCTGGGGATGCTGGGGATGGGGGCATCGGCGGCGCCATTGAAGCTGCAACAAGACCCGGGCTGCTAACGTTCGCCGCTCTTCATCAGGTTGGAGAGCATATCCACCGGCAGTGGGAAGACGATGGTCGCGGTCTTGTCGCTGGCGATCGTGGACAGGGTTTGCAGGTAGCGCAACTGCATTGCGCCATCCTGGCGGGCCAGCACCTGGGCTGCCTGCATCAGTTTTTCCGACGCCTGCAATTCGCCCTCGGCATGGATCACTTTGGCGCGCCGTTCGCGCTCGGCTTCGGCCTGGCGGGCGATGGCGCGGATCATCGATTCGTCCAGGTCGACGTGCTTGATCTCGACATTGGCGACCTTGATGCCCCAGGCGTCGGTCTGGGCGTCGAGCACTTGCTGGATGTCGATGTTGAGGCGCTCGCGTTCGGCCAGCATGTCGTCGAGCTCGTGCTTGCCGAGCACCGAACGCAGCGTCGTCTGGGCCAGCTGGCTGGTCGCCTCCAGGAAATTCGCCACCTGGATGATGGCGCGCTCCGGATCCACGACGCGGAAATACAGCACGGCGTTCACCTTCACCGAGACGTTGTCGCGCGAGATCACGTCCTGCTTCGGCACGTCGAGCACGACGGTGCGCAGGTCGACCCGCACCATCTGCTGCAGCACCGGGATCAGGATGATCAGGCCCGGCCCCTTCACTCCCCAGAAGCGCCCCAGCTGGAACACCACGCCGCGTTCGTACTCGCGCAGCACGCGCACCGACATGGCGAACAGCACCAGCAGCACCACGACCAGCACGGACAGGCCGAAACTCAGTTGGAACATGGCAGTTCTCCTGGTATCAGTTGGCAGACTTCCCGTTACCGTCGGCCGCCGCACCGGGCGGCGCCCGTCCCAGGGGCGCGACCAGCAGCACGCGCCCGCGCCGGCCCAGCACGCGCACCCGTTCGCCGCGCGCCAGCGGCGTGTCGGACGCCACCTGCCAGGTTTCGCCGCCGACATTGGCCCAGCCCTCGCCCAGCATTTCACCCAGGCTGCCCTCGAGCGAGGCAAGCGCGCCCACGCGCGGCCTTCGCCGTGTGCGCAGCGCGACCTGGGCGGTGGCGCCCACCAGCAGCGCGGCCGTGACGCCGATGCCCGCCACCAGGCCCAGCGGCACGCCGAAGCCCGGCGCTTCGCTGTCGAGCAGGAGCAACGCGCCGATCACGAAGGCGATCACGCCGCCGAATCCGATCACCCCAAAGCTGGGCAGGAAGGCCTCGGCCACCATGCAGGCCAGCCCGAAGAAAATCAGCGCCAGTCCCGAGTAATTGATCGGCAGGAGTTGCAGGCCGTACAGGCCGAGCAGCAGGCAGATCGCGCCGACGACGCCCGGCAGCACCGCGCCCGGACTCATGAACTCGAACAGCAGCCCGTAGGCGCCGAGCGACAGCAGGATCAAGGCCACGCTCGGGTTGGTGATGACGGCCAGCAGGCGCGTACGCCAGTCGGGCGGGGCATCGAGGATGGCGGCGCCCCGGCTGTCGACACGCCAGGGCTGGCCGCGCACGCTGACGCTGCGCCCGTGCGCCTGCGCCAGCACACCGGCCGTATCGCGCGCGACGATGTCGATCACCTTGGCCGCCAGCGCATCCTCGGCCGACAGGCTCAGCGACTGGCGTACGGAAGCCTCGGCCCAGACCGCGTTGCGTCCGCGCAGCTGTGCCAGCCCGCGCAGGTAGGCGGCGGCATCGTTGACGGCCTTGTTTTCCATGGTCGAGGGCTGGCCCGGTTTGGCGCCTGGCGTGGCGCCGACCTGCACCGGGGTGGCCGCGCCCAGATTGGTGCCGGGCGCCATGGCCGCGATATGACAGGCGTACAGGATATAGGTGCCGGCGCTGGCGGCGCGGGCGCCGCTCGGTGCGACGAAACAGGCAATGGGAATCGGCGCGGCCAGGATGGCGCGCACGGTGATGCGCATGGCGGTGTCGAGCCCGCCGGGCGTGTCGAGCTGCAGGACGACGAGGGTGCGTCCGCTGGCGGCCGCCTGGGCGATGCCGCGTTCGACGTAATCGGCATAGGCCGGGCCGATCGGCCCGTCGACGGTGAGCAGGCTGGCCGAAGGCGGCTGCGCGCGCACCGCGTGCGGCGCCAGCAGGCAGAGCAGAGACAGCAAGCCCACGACCTTCAACAGCAAGCCCGTCAAGTGGCGACCCACGCTTCCTCCCGCAGGATGAATTCCTTACGGTTAGAAAGGCTGGCCTCGTTCTTGGTTCCCGCTCGTGCCTTGAGCTGGGATCAGACCAGCAGCGGCCCGCCCATCGCCTTGCAGGTTTCGGCGGCTTCTTCCTGGATCGAGGCCAGCAATGGCTCGTCGATGATGAAGTCGAGGGCGCTGTCGGCATGATCCGGCAAGGCGGGCCTGGCCGCGCCCAGCGGCGAGGCGACCGGCGCGTACTGGTTCGCCAGCAGCAAGGTATCGAGCAAGGTCGACGGCGGCATGTTGATCCAGGCGCGGCGCAACTGGCCGATGGCGTCGGCGACCGGCGCCGGCACCGACAGTTTTTTCACGACTTCGAGACCGACCACGTCCTCGCACAGCTCGCCCCATTTTTCGGGATCGTCGTCGAGCAGGCCCGGGAACTCGTCGGCGCGCGAGAGCAGGTAAAAGCCGCCCATCTCGTGGATGATGCCGGCGAACAGGGCCGTATCAGGATTGGCGCCCGTGACGTGGCGCGCCAGCGACCAGGCCAGCGCGGCCACATGGGTGGTGTGCTCCCACAGCTGCTCGGCCTTGGCGCGCAGGCCGGGATCCTTGATGCGACTGCCGAACTGGCGCACCACCAGGCTGGCGACCAGCCCCTGCAGGCGCCGGTAGCCCATGCGGGTGACGGCGGCGCGCACGTTCGTGACCGGCGGGCCGCCGCCGCTGAAGGCGGCCGAGTTGGCCAGCGCGACGGTGCGCGCGGCCAGCAAGGGCTCGGCCAGCACGAGACGGATCGCCTCGTCGAGCGGACAGTCGGGATCGTCGAGCGCCTGCTGCAGGCGCAGCACGGCATTCACACTGGTGGGGAAAGAAATATCACCGCGGGAGGCTTGCGCCACGATGTATCCAAAGGCTTCGAGTTTATTCACGCGAAAATTATAACCGCCCACCTGCCGGGCCGCGTGTTTACCCGTCCCAAAGCCCTGGCGGCGGCGCGAATGCGGCGTGCAAACGACAACGCGCGCAGTCACCGGGATGACTGCGCGCGCTGGAATACGGCGCAAGCTGCTTACTTGACCTTGATCGCGCTCTTCACGTTGGCCACGCCGTCGACTTCCTTGGCCGCTTTCACGGCCTTGTCGGCCTCGGCCTTCGATTCGACGAAGCCGCTCAGCATGACGACGCCCTTCTCGGTCTCGACGTGAATGCCCAGCGATTTCAGTTCCGGCTGCGCCAGCAGGCTCGCTTTCACCTTGGTGGTGAGCGCGGTGTCGGAGGCGGCAACGGCGGTGGTGCGGCCGGCGTCACGGGTCTTGTCGGCGGCGCGGTCGGTGGCGTTATCGGTCTTCACGGAAGCCGTCGCTGCGGCGTCCTTCGTGTTTTCGCGGGCGTTGGCGGCGGCGTTGCGGGTCTTGTCGCCAACGTTTTCGGCGGCGTTCTCGGTCTTCTGGGCCACGCTCGAGGCCACGGCCTTGGTCTTGTCGACCACGGTGGAGGCGACTTCCTTCGTCTTCTCGGCAACGGTCGAGGCAACCGACTTGGTCTTGTCGACGGCGGTGACGGCGGCGGCCTTCGTGTTGTCGGCGGCGCGCTCGGTGGCGTTCTCGGCACGGCCGGCCATCGTCGTCACATTGCCTTTGCTGTCGACCAGGCAACCGGTTTTCGAACCGCCGGCAGCCTGTTCGCACTTGGCGACGGCCGAGGCCTTGACCGGATCCTTGGTGTCGGTGCTGGCGACCAGGCCGGCGCTGCCGCTGGCGCCGACGGCGCTGTTGGTGCCGTCACGGCCGGCCTTGGCGTCGGCCAGCGCGGCGGTGCGCACCGACTTGGCGTTGTCGATGCAGCTGTCCTTGTCGGCGCCGCTCATGGCGTCGCACTTGGCCTTGGCCACGTCGAATTCGGCTTCGGCCACCTTGCTGCGCGCGCTGGCGCGGCCTTTTTCGGAATTGTTGTACTTGGCGATGGTGTCGGACTCGGTACGGGCACGGGTCGCCTTGGCTTCGGCCTGGCAGACGTCCTTGTCGTTGCCGCTCTTGGCATCGCATTTGGCGATCGCGGTCTTGTACTCGGTGGCAGCCTTTTGGCTCACGTTGCGGTAGGTCGCTGGATCATGGTTCAGGGCAGCGGTCGGTGCAGCGGCGAAAGTAGCGCCGGCTGCGGTAGCCAGCAGGGTGGCGAGCAACGATTTCATGGCGGAGTCCCTTGTGTCGGTTGTTGTGATAGCGTCATTAAACGCTGCCCCCTCCGCGCCATCTGTGCGACAACGTACACTTGTCGAAAAAACCATACATGGGCTTGCGCCGGCACAGTCCCGATCGCCGTTCCTCAATCCTGCAGCAGGCCTTCGCGCCACAGCGGCGCCGCGTCCTCGAAGGGTGCGGCGGCCTCGCCAAAACGCGCGCCGTCGCGCACCAGCGCCACCCAGCTACGGGTGTCGTGGCCGCCGCGCGGCGTCTGCCCTGCCCGTACCGATGCCAGCCAAGCATGGACGCGGGGATAGGCGTGCGGGTTGCTGTGGCGGGTCCAGGCCAGCGCCGCCAGGTCGGCATAGGCTTCCTCGCGCCGCGATTCGCGCAGCGCGCGCGCAACGGCCAGCAGCGAACCGTCGCTCGCCGTTTCCTCGCCGACTTCGGTAAAACCCGCCGGCAGCGCATTCCAGGCGCCCTGGGCATGGCGCCAGCAATGGGCGATCTCGTGCGCCGCCATCGCTTCGATCAATTCGCCCTGGCTGTCCTCGGGAATCCCGGCAAAGACGGCCTCGGCCTGCGGATTGCCGCGCAGCGACAGCACCAGCTTGCAGCGCCCGCGGTCATAGCCCATCGCCAGCGGCACGTCGCTGGCGCGCGCCTGGGGCTGGACGATGATGTCGATCGGCAGTGCGAGCTTCTGGGAGTAGACCAGCACCGGGGATGCCGCTCGCAGCCAGCGCGCTTCGAGCGCGGTCAGTTCGGCGGCCTGGGCGGTTGCGCCGGCGAGCAGCGCGATGGAAAACAAAGATTTGAACATGGGAGACTTCCGGGTTCGAAGAAATGCTTCAAGGCAATTCTAAAACCCAGAATATCTTCCCATGCGGGAATATTTTTGCGCCTGTTCAAACCGGCAATACAAGCGGCGAACTTTGCTGCGCGGAAACAACAGAACGATTATTGATTGTCGGAATTATTTACACCCGTTCACCCTTGATCTCGCTCAAAAAATGTAAGTGCTTGTTTCAAAAGCCAGTATTATTGCTGGCACTAAATTTGCATTACATCAAAGAAACGATGCGCAGAGGCCGATCGTCCAACCAAATAGGGATCACATGAAGGTTTCAATCAACACCACCAAGACCATGGCGGCCATTGCCGTCGCGCTGCTGGCCAATGTGGCCGGAGCAACCGAGATCTACGGCAACAATCCAGCGCCAGGCGATGCGTTCACGAATTCGGTGGGCGACGCCGGCCAGGCCATCGGCAGCAGCGGCTGGTATTACAACAACGTGCGCAACAGCACCACCGTCGGCATCAGCACCGCCAACCCGCATGCGGGCAACGGTTCGGTGTCCTTCGTGGCCCCTGTCAATGGCAAGGCGGACGTCGAATACCTGCCGAACCGCTCCCTCGGCGCATTTTCCGGGCTGAGCAGCATGTCGTATGACTGGTACCGCGTCGGCACCAGCGGCGCAGCCGATCACCTGCATCCATCGCTGCGCGTGCTGGTGGACCGCGACGGCAACCTGTCGACCAACGATCGTGGCTACCTCGTGTTCGAGCGCGTCTACAACAACGTGACCACGCCGGAAGACGCATGGGTCACCGACACGATCGGTTCCGGCACCTTCCTCTGGAACACCAAGTTCTTTGCGAACTCGATGCCTGCGGAAACGAATATCAATGCGACGCCGTATGCGTATGACGCCACCCTCGCCCAGTGGCAGGCTTACATGCCGAACGGCGTGATCCTGGGCTTCAGCTCGGGCGTCGGCAGCGGCTGGGGCAGCTTCAGCGGCGCGGTCGACAATATCTCGTGGACCATCAACGGCGTCACGACGCTGAACAATTTCGAAGTCGCGGCAGCGGCCGTGCCGGAGCCGGCCAGCGCCGCGCTGCTCGGACTCGGCCTGATGGGCCTGTTGGCGGCGCGCCGCCGCAAAGCGAAGAACTGATTTTCGCTGCAAGCATGAAAAAAGCCTGCGGATCGCAGGCTTTTTTCATTGCGCAACAAGACCGGTTCAAGCCAGCAAGGCCGGACGCACGGTGCGCCCCTCCTCCATCTTGAAGACGCTCACGACGTGCGCCAGCGTCGCGGCTTCGTCCTGCAGCGACGCGGCGGCGGCGGCGGCCTGCTCGACCAGGGTGGCGTTCTGGCGCGTCGCCTCGTCCATGCGGCCGATGGCGCCGTTCACCTGCTCGATGCCGGCGCTCTGCTCGGCGCTGGCCGAACTGATCTCGGCCATGATGTCGGTCACGCGCTTGACGCTGGTGACGATCTCTTCCATCGTGCTGCCGGCCTCGTCGACCAGGCGGGCGCCGGCATCGACGCGCTCGACCGAACTGCCGATCAGGGACTTGATCTCGCGCGCGGCCGCGGCCGAGCGCTGCGCCAGGTTGCGCACTTCGGTGGCGACCACGGCAAAGCCGCGGCCCTGCTCGCCGGCACGGGCCGCTTCCACCGCCGCATTCAAGGCCAGGATATTGGTCTGGAAGGCAATGCTGTCGATGACGCCGATGATGTCGACGATCTGTTTGGACGAGGCATTGATCGAGGCCATGGTGTCGACCACTTGCGCCACCACGGCGCCGCCGCGCGAGGCCACTTCCGACGCCGATTCGGCCAGCGCGTTGGCCTGGCGTGCGTTGTCCGCATTCTGGCGCACGGTGCCGGTCAGCTCCGCCATCGAGTCGGCGGTGTCCTTCAGGGTGCCGGCCTGGTTTTCGGTGCGGTTCGACAGATCCTGGTTGCCGGCGGCGATTTCGGTCGAGGCGTTCGCGATCGTCAGGGTGCCGTTGCGTACCTGCGAGACGATGGCGACCAGGCTGTCGCGCATGCCCGCCATCGCGAACAGCAGGCTGGACTGATCATCGGCTGCGGTGCGGATATGCACGCCCAGGTCGCCGGCGGCGATGCTGCGCACGATATGGGCGGCGTAGTCCGGCTGGCCGCCAAGCTGGCGCAGCAGGCCGCGGCTGATGAACCAGGCGCCCAGGCTGCCCGCGGCCACGGCAATGGCGCACAGGGCCGCCATCCAGGCCAGGAAACTGCCGGTCAGCGCGCGCGCTTCGGCGGCCGAGTCCTTGTTGAGCTGCTCTTCGAGGTCGATCAGGCGGTTGACGCTGGCCAGCCAGGAGACGAAGGCCGGTGCCGCGCTTTTCCCCAGCAGCGCGCGGGCGCCGTCGACATCGCCGGCCAGGCGCAGTTCGGTCACCTTCGCAATCAGGGGCTGGGTCTTGCGCTCGTCTTCCTTGATCGCGGCGAGCGCGCTTTTCTCGTCGGCGAGGATGTCGCTGCGCGCGGCGAAGAGCGCGTCGAGGGCGACGCCGGCGCGCTCGTAATTGGCGGCCAGCACACGGATTTGTTCGATGGCCGGCTGCGCCGCGCCGTTGTCGCCGGCCAGCACCACATCGCGCAGGGCGATCGCGCGGTCGTGCACGCTGCCGCGGAAATTGATGGCGTGGCGTTGCTTGACGTTGTTGACGTCATTGATGCGGTTCAGGGTGGCGTCGATGTTGCCGACGCGGCTCACCGCCAGCGCCGTCAACACCATCATCAGCGCCAGTACGGCGCCGAAACCGAGCGCCAGCCTGGCGCCGATCGTCATTTTCGAAGAAAACATGGAAGCTCGCTAAAGTCAGCCGGAACAACGCGCCGGTCACGCCGCAGGGAATATTGCCTAGCGGAAAATGTGCAGACTATAGCAGAGCACCCATGTGATTTCGTCAAATACGTTTAGATAAGTAACTCTAGCGTTGTAATTTGCCGAATTTGTTGATCGATCGCTATCAACGCTTGCCGCTTCCCGTCAAGGCGGCCGCCGTCACGAAGGCCGGCCGTATATCGTTCGGCACCGCCTTCATCTTGTCGAGCGCCTTCTGCACGTCCGGACGGATGACGACATACTTCGCCATCAGCGCCTTGGCGCGCGCATAGTCCCCTAGCGCCTCGATGGTGAGGAATTCGCGGTCGAGGTCGATAACGGCCTGCTTGATCTTCTTGAAGTCGACCGAGAAGGTGCCATCGCCATGCGAGACGAAGGCACCCTTGTCGAGCAGGTAGTTGACCTGGATCGCCATCCCGCGCGCATGCGAATCCGTCAGGCCGAAGTGCAGCGTGCGGAAGCACGAGGCCAGGAAGGTGTTGTACAGCTTGCGCTCGGCCAGTTCGCCCTGCCCCAGGGTGTCCTTCAACTGGCCCTTGTCCATCATGTAGGCCAGCGCCCAGAGCCCGGTGACGTCGGCCTTCGCTTCCTCGATGGTCGAATAGGCTTCCTTCAAATCCTGGCGCGGGGTCGATTCCTTGCCGCCCACCTTGGTGTGATGCGGCCCCAGGCCATGGGTGATTTCGTGCGCCAGGATGTGGGTGAAGAAGGAATCGAAATCGAGGTCCTTCTGGTCTTGCGGGCGCAGCACCAGCTTCGTGATCGGTTTCAGGGTCGAGGCGAACTTCGCTTCCTGGATGTTCTTCAGCATGACGCGCTTGGAACCGCGCTCGCGGATGATGCGCTCGTCGTTCGGCAGGTTGTAGGCGGCCGTCTGCACGCCCATGTTGCCGTCGCCGGCGCCATAGACCTGGTTCACCACCACCATCGGCGCCATCGCCCCGACCTTCGGGTTGCGGTACTGTTTATCCAGCGGCAGGTTGTCTTCCAGTTCCTGCATGTGCTTGCCGAAGAAGTTCAGCTTCTGCGTCTCTTTCGGATCGCGCACGCTGACATAGGCCTCGAAGGCCGCCTTGTAGCCGAACAGCTCGTCGTTATAGGTCTCGTAGGGCCCGATCGTGATGTCGACCGGCGAATCGAGGTCCATCCAGGCGAAGTCGGAGGCCAGGTAATCGTTCGACAGGAAGGCGTCGGCGCGCAGCAGCAGGAATTTTTTCAGGGAGGCGTTGTCGGTGCTGGCGGCGGCGTCGCGCAGCAATTTCGCCAGCTTCTCCAGCTCCGGCTTGTATTCCTCCGAATATTTAACGGTGCGGAACTTGCCGTCCGGGCTGCTGCGGATCACGGTGAAGAACCACTGTGCTTCTTCCTTCTCCTTGGCGGACAGCGCGTTCATCCAGCTCTCCAGCGCTGCCTTGGTGGCGCCGGCCGGATAGAAGTTCGCGCCGTCCGGTTTGCGGGCGGGGATCCGCATGCCGGCGTACTCGGCCGGCATGAAGGAGGCGTTGCCGTCGATGATGGACCACGGCCCCTTGTTCAGCCAAAAATAGTGCTGGCGCGCCTTGCCGAGCGGCGTAGTGTCCTTTTGCAGCGCCGCCCACAGCGCTTCGTTGCCGGCCCAGCGCTGGCGCAGCTGCAGGGTGTCGACGATTTTCGCCGCTTCGATCAGTTGGCCGATCGCCGCGCGGTCGCCCTTCGACAGCCCGGCCGTCTCGGCGCTCAGGTCGACCGGGGCGAAGCGCTTCGCCATGGCGTTCAGCTCGGCGCTTGTCGCCGCCTGCGGCTTGGCGGCGGGCGCTTCGGCCGCGTGGATGCTGCCGGCGGCAATCGCCAGCACGAGTGGAGCGAGAAGATGTTTCATGGGTCTCCTGGAAGAATGGGAATGCAACCGGGAGATTGTAGCCTCAGGGCGGCAGGGAGGCTGCGTTTGCCGCGGCCGGTACAGGATCGGCTTGACCATGTTCGTGCCCTGCGCCATGCTGGCGCGGCACGCCATTCACGCCTAATCGAGGAGCTCGGATGTACATCAGGCAGGACCACCGCCAGGACGACCGCGACGCCATGTTCGCGCTGATCGACGGCCACCCACTCGGCGCCTGGGTCGCCCGGACCGGCGACGGCCTGGTGGCGAACCACATCCCCTTCCTGCTCGACCGCACGCGCGGGCCGCACGGCGTCCTGCTCGGCCACGTGGCGCGCGCCAATCCGGTCTGGCGCGCGCTCGAGGCGGGGGTGGCGTCGATCGTCATGTTCCAGGGCCCGCAGGGCTACATCACGCCGAACTGGTATCCGGGCAAGGCCGAGCATGGCAAAGTGGTGCCGACCTGGGATTACGCCGTCGTCCACGCGCATGGCGAGGCGCGCGCGATCGAGGATCCGGCCTGGCTGCTGGCCATGTTGAAGCGCCTGACCGATGCCAACGAAGCGGCGCAGCCGGCGCCGTGGAAAGTCGACGACGCGCCGCGCGACTACATCGACAAGCTGCTGCGCGCGATCGTCGGCATCGAGATCCCGATCGGGCGTCTGGAGGGAAAATTGAAAGTGAGCCAGGACGAGGCGGTGCGCGACCGCCTCGGCACCGTGGACGGCTTGCGCGCCCTGGTGCAGCCGAAAGCGGCGCTGGCGGAGCTGGTGTCGCAGGCGCTCGCGCAGGAAGGCAAGACAGGCACCGTGCGCTGACACGGTGCGCGCTTGACGCTGCCGCGGCCTGTTAACGCACGGTGGCCAGCGGCGCCGCTTGCGACCAGCCGCCGCCAAGGGCGCGCGCCACGGCGACCGATGCCAGCAGGCGCTGGGTGCGGATCTGGGCGGCGGCGCGGTCGGCGGCGAGCGCGCTGCGCTGGGCGTCGGTGACATCCAGGTAGGTCGAGATGCCGCGCTCGTAGCGAGCCTGCGCCACCAGCAGCGCGCGCGCCGACGCTTCCCGGCCTTGCGCCTGCACGTCGCCCTGCTTCTGGCGCTGCTGGGCGTCCGACAGTGCGTCTTCGACTTCGCGCAGCGCCGTCAACAGGCGGTTCTCGTGGTTCGCCAGCGCTTCGTCGTAACGGGCCTTGTAGAGCGCCAGGTTGGCCTTGTTGCGGCCGCCGTCGAAGACCGGCAGCGACAGCGCCAGCGGGCCGATCGAGAACTGGCGCGCGCTGCCGCCGGCCAGGTCGCGCAGGGATTGCGAGGCGTAGCCGAAATTGCTGGTCAGCGTCAGCGAAGGATAGAACATGCCTTCGGCCACGCCGACCTGCGCATTCGCGGCGCGCAGGTTGGCGACGCTGGCCGCCAGGTCGGGACGCTGGGACAGCAGGCTGGCCGGCAGCCCGACCGGAATCGTCGGCGGCAGCGGCAGCAGCGGTTTCGCTTCGCTCGCCAGCAGCGGCGTGCTCGGCGAGACGCCGACCAGGATCGCCAGCGCGTGCTCGACCAGGTTGCGCTGGCGCTGCACTTCGTGCATGTCCGCTTCGGCGTTCGCGCGTTCGACGCGGGCGCGCGACACATCGAGTTCGTTGGTCAAACCGGCGTCGAAACGCGCTTCGACCAGTCCCTGCGCCTCGCGCCGGCCGGCCAGTGCGTCGCGCAGGATGGCCTGCTCGACGTCCAGGCCGCGCAGCTGCCAGTAGCCCTGGGCCACCTGGCTCGACAGCATCAGCAGCACGCCGTCGCGGTCGTCCTGGGCGGCCAGCGCCTGGGCGTCGGCCGCTTCGACCACGCGCCGCACGCGGCCCCACAAATCCAGTTCATACGAAAGCGCGGCGCCCACGCTGAAGTTGTTGCCTTCGATCGAACGCCCGCCCAGCGCCAGCGCCTGCGAGGTTTCGGCCGAGGTGCGCGAATTCGACAGGCCCGCATTCACCGAGACGTTCGGCGCCTGGCCGGCGCGCAGCACGCCCAGTTGCGCCTGCGCCTGCAGCAGGCGCTGCGCGGCGGCTTTGGCGCCCGGGTTGTCGCGCAGTGCGCGCTCTTCCAGGCCGCTCAGGGTGGCGTCGTTGAAGACGGTCCACCAGGCGGCGGGCAGGCGCGCAGTGTCGGCAACGACGGGCGCGGCGGCCGCCGCCGTCTCGACGTGGCGGTAGCTCGGAGCGTCGACCGCTTTCGGCGCCACGAAGTTGGGGCCGATGGTGGAGCAGCCGGCCAGCAGGCCCAGCGCGGCGGTGACGCCGGCGGCAAGCGCGCGGCGCGGGAACATCGTGATCAGGGAATCGAACATCGTTTTTCTCATCTCTTCAATTCAGTTAAATCAGTGACCGCCGCCGCCGGCGCCGCCGGGGGACTTGACCTTGTCGGCGAGCCAGACAATGGCGATGCACGAAATCAGGATCGTCCCGACGATAAAGAAGCCGTCGTTATACGCCATCACATACGACTCGCGCCGGACGATGCGGTCGATCGCGGCCAGGGCCTGGTTGGCGGCCGTGGCCGGGTCGATGCCGCTGGAAATAAAGGCCTGCGTGATCTGTTCCAGGCGTTCCTGGGTCGCTGCCGCATAGCTCGAGACCGATTCGCCCAGGCGCGCCGAGTGGAAATGCTCGCGGTTGGTGAGCGAGGTCGCCAGCATGGCGATGCCGACCGAGCCGCCCAGGTTGCGCGTCATGTTGAACAGGCTCGAGGCCGACGGCATGTCCTTCGGTGCGATGCCCTGCATGGCGAAGTTCGACAGGGTCAGCATCACGAAAGGCTGGCCGATGGCGCGC
>Ga0213836_100521_pt1 | contig 30760 bp, 26 predicted proteins | sample SWPATP03_FD_160578 | JGI IMG/M metagenome (GOLD analysis project Ga0213836, IMG submission 160578) | Coastal seawater microbial communities from Marineland, Florida, United States - SWPA TP0 #3 | ecosystem: Environmental > Aquatic > Marine > Coastal | place: USA: Florida | collected 2016-08-05
ACCGACTAGAGTCTCAAAGCCACCTGGCTTTTTCAACGGCTCTGGCGCTCCTGGGTTTCTTGGATGTCATTACGATACAGGGATGCTGGGGACTTGAACAGGTTTTCGCCAAAATGAGAATTGCTGATCACCCCCATAACCGGACGCTGATAGGGTAGTTCCCTTGTGATACCCGTCAATGGCAAGTCTATCGGTTCGTTCCTCACCATTGACTGCTATCACATCGGTCACTCCCTTTGAGTGCTTGTCCCGGTTATGGGGGGAGGGTATGATTCAAAGCCAACACGATCGCCTATCCGGTTATCTATGGGTCCAATTGATAATCTCCGGTGAGGGAAACTAAAAGTGCGATCGCAAAACCTGAACTATCATCTACCGGAACCAACCCGATACCCCCCAAACAACTTTTCAACTGGAGGCAATTACCGGGATGGGAATCGATACCCACATAATTCTCAGCAAGTCTCCAATCTTTGATGGTAATCATCACCTCCAACAGTCACTACCAACATAATCGCCTTACCCAAAAATCTTAGTCGTAGGTTGTAGGTAAAGCGATCGGTTAGGGGTAATATCCGTTATGGGTAATATCTGGACATGATAGGGTGAGCATTCATATAAACCCGTAATTAGACTGTTGCAGTTAGACTGTTAGCATTTAAGCTAATGAAAAAATTGACATTTAATTAGACTGTTGCAGTTAGACTGTTAGCCCAAAATACATAGACACCCCCTACAGTCAGAAACCATAGGGGGTCATTAAGTTATTGAGTTAGCTGTTAGGCTGTTAGGGTTTACGCCAACCATCCATCATCGTCAATATCATCTCTGTTGATTTAGTTAGGTGGTAAACGCGTATCATGGTCATATATTTTTGGGCAGATTATACTATCTAACGAATATTTCAAAAACTCAAATAATATGTCGAAATTTTTATTTTTTTAATCTAGCTTAGACTCCATTATTTTATTGCCTATAAATGAAGAAATTACCAAATAAACAATAATAATTATCAATAATATAACCTCTATTATAATTAGATTAATTGTATTAATCTCCAAAAATAAATGGTAAACCACTTAATCCTCTCTAAGGGGTCAAATACTGCGTCAAAATTGCTATATGGCGGCTCGGCAATGATTTGATATTGATTAAGCCAAATAATATATCGTTTAACCATCATATTCTGTTGGACATCATTGTATGCGTAAAATTTTAACCATCCCGCGATTTTCCAATCAACAGGAATTTGGTCCGCCTCAAATAATATCCTCACAAATTGGCTACCTGATATATCTGGAAATTTCTGACTACCATGTTTTGAATCATCCTCTTTGATGAAATATTGGTGATAAACTCAAAACCAATGAGTCTCAGATATATCATAGTTGTTAGGCATTATCTAATCTGTTTGATTACATGATCGTTAGCTGTATCGCACCATAAATCACCAACCCTTAAACCTGTAGGGCTTGTCGGTAAATTACTGAAATTAATTCTATGCCCTCTTATATTTCCATTAACATCTAATCTTGTTTGTGCTACTGTGGTTCCGATACCGACGACGTCAGCAATACTGACGGAGCCAAAGTCATCGATGCGTATGGGTTCGGAGCAAGCGGTTCAAAATGATATTGAGCCTAATCCATTTAGTCTAACAATTGGGTAGATGTACAAGTTGGGCAGGTAGGCATGGAAATTGAACCCGAGTCGGTTTTTACACCTCTATCATTAATATTAGGCACTACCCCCGGTAATTGCCTCCAGTTGAAAAGTTGTTGAGGGGTATCGGGTTGGTTCCGGTAGATGATAGTTTAGATTTGGCGATCGCACTTTTAATATCAGCCAGATGATAGCCCATAGTTTCCCCTCACCGGAGATTATGAATCAGACCCATAGATAACCGGATAGGCGATCGCCATACTTTCATAATCTGATACTGAAAGGCGGTCTGATATCTTTGTACGTTGATTCCCTAGCGGGTTCCCCCCCCACCTACGGCTATCGTGTTGGCTTTGAAACATACCCTCCCCCCATAACCGGGAAAAGCACTCAAAGGGAAGTGACCGACGTGATAGCAGTCAATGGTGACGAACGAACCGATAGGCTTGCCATTGACAGGTATCACAAGGGAACTACCCTATCAGCGTCGGGTTTAGGGAGTGATATGGGTATTTGACAGATTGATTAAGTTGTGCTTGTTGACTGAGTAATCATCCTATTGACAGAATTATTTTCCTGTGCTAGGACTAGATTGTGAGTAATATCTGAGTAATTAGGTGCGACTATCGGGTTAAGTGAATCCCGGTTATCGCTGCTAGGATAAGGATTTCCCGAAAATGGGCGATACTGGACTTGAACCAGTGACATCCTGCTTGTAAGGCAGGCGCTCTACCACTGAGCTAATCGCCCTTTTGCATTCGATGTTTTCTATTGTAGCAGCAATCGCTAAAATAGGGAAGCTATTTTTGAAAAAAATTTTTGTGCTATGCCTTCTGGCAAAACCCACGATCGCATAACACTCTGGAGCTTGCCACTGGTGGCGGGTTTGACCTTTGGACAAACTCGCAGCAGCCATCTAACCCTCCTAGTATCTGCCAGTTTTCTATTTAGTGGCCTGATGTTTGGGCCAGATTTAGATCTAAACTCGCGACAGTTTCAACGTTGGGGGTGGTTCCGTTGGCTATGGGTTCCCTATCAAAAGAGTTTGCACCATCGCTCGTTTCTGTCCCACGGGCCTTTTATTGGCACTGCCTTACGGGTTCTGTACTTGTTCACCTGGCTAGGCGGTTTTGGTGTGATTACGACTATGGCGATCGAGTTTCTGTTTTCGGTAGAGTGGACGATATCAAGTTTAGCAGGGGAACTATGGCAATTTCTGGTAAACCACTCTCTGGAATGGATCGCTATCTTCTGCGGTTTAGAACTCGGTGCTATGAGCCACTATCTATCTGATTGGGGATCATCTATTTATAAACGCCTGCAAAGCCAAGGGGTATATGGACTGATACCACCATCAGTCCTAGTCAAAAAACCGAAAAATACCACCTCCCGGCGGTCTCGCTCCAATTCCTCGTCAACTTCCCCAAAATCCTCGTCAACTTCCCCAAAAAAAAGCAGTCGTCGTTCTAGAAATTCCTCGACTGTGGGGAACTCCCGCAAACGATAGTATATATCCTAACTGTTAGGAGCGATGCTATACGGTAGGATTTTATCGGTTAATCAAATTCGTACAATCAACCCTAAATCAATATGTCTGATTCTAGTCATAATCAACCCGAAAACGACACGCTAAATGCCTTACAAGAACTAATTGATGTGGTGGCTAAATTACGATCGCCTGATGGTGGGTGTCCTTGGGATTTGGCTCAAACGCCCCAAAGTTTAACCCCTTATATTCTCGAAGAAGCCTATGAGGTAGTCGATGCCATTGCTACGGGAGACCCAAAAGCGATCGCTGATGAATTAGGAGATTTATTGTTGCAAGTAGTTCTACAAGCTCAAATTGCCAGCGAATCTCAGCAATTTTCCCTGGCTGATGTGGCGGCTGGTATTACGGAAAAACTCATCCGCAGACATCCCCACGTTTTCGCCGATGTGAAGGTTGATAGTGTCGAGGAAGTACACGAAAACTGGGAAGCTATTAAGGATAAAGAAGCGGCAAATCATCAAGATTCCCAGTCTTTAAGTGCTAAATTAAACCGTTATTCCCGACAACTTCCGCCTCTGATAGCAGCTATGAAATTATCTAAAAAAACTGCTGCTGTTGGCTTTGAGTGGGATAATGTTGATGGGGTTTGGGATAAGTTTCATGAGGAAGTGGCGGAATTTGAAGAAGCCTTACGCTACGAAGATAAAGCACAACAACAAGCGGAATTAGGAGATATTTTATTTGTGTTGGTCAATTTAGCCCGCTGGTATGATATCGACCCTCATGAAGCGCTACGGGAGACTAATCATAGGTTTATTCGCCGATTTTCTATGGTAGAGGCTGCTTGCGATCGCCCTTTAGCAGACTACACCCTAGCTCAATTAGATGTCTTATGGGATAGGGCTAAAGCTATCATTAAGGAACAGGGGAATTAAGGGATTGATAAAAGGCGATCGCACATCCTCCATAGACTTTTTGGCGGACGATCGCTAAACCGGAAACCTCTACCATTTCTCGTTTTGGGTCATGTTCAGCAATTAACTCTCCCCCGGCGGCGAGTAGGGAATATTTGGCGATCGCTTCTAGGACAGGTTCATATAAATTGGCTGTATATGGTGGGTCAAAATAAATGCGATCGAACTCCTCGGCGGCTAAGGATTTTAGCCGTTTAACCACATCTCCCCGTAGGACGCGAAACTGTTGTTCTGGTGTAGCTACTTGCTGCCAATTTTGCTTAATAATTTGACAAGCTGGCCCGGACTGTTCGATCGCCACTGCGATCGCCGCCCCACGACATAGAGCCTCTGCCCCCATTGACCCACTACCAGCACAAAGATCCAGCCAACGACATCCAGTAATGTCCTGCCAAATATTAAACACGGCTTCCCTGACCCGTGAGGGAGTAGGTCGGGTATTTTGTCCGGGGAGGGTTTTTAGTTGGCGATTACCATAAATTCTCAAGGCCATTTGTGAACACTATCCCATCTAAGTAATTACCTTTTGAGAAGAGTTCACCAACTGCACAAAATTAGATAATAATTGCAGTCCGGCGAGTGAGGATTTTTCGGGGTGGAATTGTACCGCCATCACATTTTGGTAAGCGATCGCAGCAGTCACGGTTTGGCTTCCGTGGGTGATAGTGGCGGCGGTAATCGTCGAATCAGCCGGATCGACATAATAAGAATGCACAAAATACACCCAGGGATTATCTCCCAAATTATCCCAAAGACTGACTGATGGTTGAGTAAATGTTAGTTGATTCCAACCCATGTGAGGAATAGTCAGTCCGGGTTCTGATTTAAACCGTCGCACTTTACCCGGAAAAATCCCTAACCCTGCTTCTTCCCCTTCTTCCCCGGACTCGAACAAAATTTGCAACCCTAAACAAATCCCCAAAAATGGCACACCGTCAGCAATTACCTGTTTAATGGGTTCGATGAGATTACGCGATCGCAGATGTTGCACCGCCGGGTCAAAGGCTCCTACTCCTGGTAAAAGCACACCATCAGCCGCATTGATTACCTTTGGATCATCGGTAATTTCTGGGGTTCCTCCTGCATTTTCCAAGCCCTTACAGACCGAGTGCAGATTACCCATATCATAGTCAATTACTGCGATTCTCGCCATCTATATCCCTCAAGCCACCATTTGACATTATCTCATATTTACGGACAATTTGGGAACATTTGGGAGTTGATGATTATTGAAATTATTAATTGATGGCTCCGTTTTCGGTTGGCTGTTGACTGTTCAAATCCAAGATTAAGGCTTGATTATAGGCATCACGAGCTTCTTCGGAACGGTTTAAACCCTCTAAAGCTAATCCCCTTTGATGCCACACTTCCCGGTCTTTGGGGTCAGCATTTAGGGCTTTATTTAGGGCTATTAATGCCTGTTCATAACGGCCTAAATGATTTAAAGCTATCCCCGTATCTAACCAGCCATTTAGTTGATTGGGGTTAATGGCGATCGCCTTTTCCGCCGCCTCTAATGCTTGTTGATATTCCCCTAAATTCCGCCAGGCTACACTTTTTTCTATCCAAGACCAATAGGCGCGGGGATTAATTGCTAAAGCGCGATCGCTTGCTTGTATAGCATCAGCATAACGACCCAAACCCCGCAACACCCAAGCGCGACTTTCCCAGGCTAAATGGGAGTTAGAATTGATTACTAAAGCGCGATCGCAACTCATTAGGGCTTCCGGCATTTGGTCTAAGATACGCAACACCCGACAACGATAAAGGTGGGCATCAAAATGGTGAGAATTTTCGGCAATTGCTTTATCATAAGCACTTAAAGCCTGTTCATAATCACCTTTATCTCGCGATATTTCTCCCTGATTAAACCAGTCAGTAGGTGTGTAGTTAGATATAGCCGATTTATGTAATCTCTCGGTAGCCCGTTGATAATTGCGGGCGATCATGGTATTCTTAGGGTTAATACTGAGGGCGCGACTGTAGGATTGTAGCGCTTCCTGGTGGAGTGATAATCTCTCTAAAGCATAACCTCGATTATTCCATACCCACTCGGAATTACCATCAATTTCTATAGCGCGATCGCAGGATTTTAAAGCATCCTGAAACTGGTGTAAGTTATTCAAAGACCAGCAGCGACCATTCCAACTATGGACATAATTGGGATGAATCGCAATAGACTTGTTATAAGATTCTAAGGCTTCCCGATATCGCCCTAATTGATTTAAAATGTTGCCTCGTTGATGCCAGGAATGATATGACTGAGGGTTAATCGCGATCGCCGCGTCGCAACTTCTTAGGGCTTGATCATACTGTTCTAAATGATATAATGCTGAACAGCGACCCTCTAGGGCTTGCAGATAATTCGGGTTAATATCCAAAGCCATATTATAGGCAGATAAGGCTTTATCGTATTGTTCTACACCCAAAAAACTCTGAGCTTTATGGCGTAATTTGACCGCCTGTGACCAGGGAAAACTAGCTGTGAAATTTTCGGATGGGCGATTAACTTTTGATGATTTATAATTGCTAAAATCTCGCGCCTCTTCCATAGCCATATTGCCCACTAGCACCATAAAAAATAGCGCCCCTATGGGTTTAAGTTGAGAGATAACTACATCCCTTGAATTTTTCGTGCTAGTCAAAGCTGCTAAGGCTTGAGAGGCATTTTTAAACCGTCTTTTGGTGCTAGGTTCTACCAGCCTTTCTAACCATGCCAAAAAACGGCGATCGCCACCTTTTACTAGATGTCTAAATTGGAAACAATAGTTATCATCAATAAGCTGACCAATATGGGCGGGCTGAGTCCCTGTTAGCAGACAAATTAGGGTAGCCCCCAAACTGTAGAGGTCGGAAGATTCTGTTAAGGGTCGGTTAAAGAGTTCCTCCGGTGGCATAAACCCCGGTGTTCCGGCGGCGATACTACTGGTGGCGGTATCTTTTCCACCTACTTTAGCAAAGCCAAAATCCACTAGATAAGCATTGAGGCGATCGTCTACTAGAATGTTACCTGGCTTAATATCACGGTGAATAATTGGCGGATTATGCTGTTGTAAATATACCAGAATCCCTAAGATAGAAATAGCAATTTGCCTAATCTGTTCTGGGGTGAAGCGTTGACCAGACTCTAGGGAAGGTGCCTTTTTGTACTCCTGCACCAAACAGAAGCCAGCCGGAGTCTCAAAGGATGTCAGATAGCGCGGTATACGGGGATGTCTAATCTGCTGTAACATCTCGATTTCCCGTTCATGGGCTTTTAATCCTGCCCAACTCGCCCCAGTAAAGGCAAAGCGAAATTCTTTGATTGTCACTGGTTGATTAGTTTTGGCATAGGTTGCCAGGTAGGTTATCCGCCCCCCTTCTGGGTTACATCCCAATTGCCTAATGGTGTGATAACCTTGATGTTGGAAGTCTGGAAGGTTGCTCATGGCTGGCTAGGATTGCTTACAATATACCCCATTATATCACCCACTATCGGGATTATACCGGAAATTTACCAGAATGTCAAATATATTGTAATTATTAGGTTGATTGATTGAGTAATTGTTGAAAGTGGGAATATAAATCTTTAGCCAAGGCTTTAGGATTCCATAAAGGGGCTAAATTATCAGGGTTTTTAGATGCCATTAACTGTTCGCGAATTGATTGTCTAAGTTCCGGTTCACGACCCAAACGGATAGCCCAATTTTGATAGTCTTCCCAGGAGTCGGCTATCCCCATTTCTACACCTACTGCTTTTAAGAAAGAATAACCCATGCGGGATAAAAATTGTGAGCCTCGGCGAGTGACTAGGGGAGTATTAAACCAGAGGGCTTCCAAACTATGAGTACCACCATTGTAGGGGTAGGAATCCAATAGCACATCTGCCAATATATAGATTTTCCGGTGTTCTTCTTCGGTCGCAAATCGACTTATTTGTTTAATGCGATGTTGACCGACACCGATCGCCTTACAAGCGGCCGCATAGGTTTCACGAATTATCTGGGTATCTCCTAATGCTTTGTGAACTAAAATACTATCGGGAACTTGTTTAAGGATATTGACCTGGGCTTTCACTAAATCAGGGTTAAATTTACGTCCCGGTGCTACACACAAATAAACCACCTGGTCGCGACTAATACGGTAGGCTTGTCTGAGGAGGTTTTGATCTGCTGATACTCTCTTGAAGCCAGAGACGGCCATAAATGTCTGAGGCATCCTAATTAATTTTTCAGTATAATAAGATTCTCGCCCTGGGGGATGGGTATAATGGTCGCCAATAAAATAGTTATCGGCGGAAATTTGAGGGCTATCAAAACCTAGCCAAGATATACAAAAGCGAGCAGGTTGGTGGGCTAAAATTTCGGTATTAATTTGGACACTGAGAGAGTCTAAGTCTAGGAGAATATCGATTTGGTCTTGGCGAATAGCGTTCACAATTTCTTGGGGGTTGGGGAGTCCCTGGGGGAAATTTTGGGGGGCAAAAACTTTGTGAGCAACTTGTTCAAATGCTGGAGTTTGGTTATCTCGGGTAGGCCGATCGCTCCAATATAGATAAATTTCTGTATTCAGGGCGGCTAATTCTTTAATGACATCGGCACTACACCAGCCGACGGAATGACGACAAAAGTTTTTAGAAAGAATCCCAATTTTCACGGTTTTGGGGCTGGGGATATTGCCAAATCCTTTAGTGGTTTGAATAGTGGTGGGTGTGGAAGTAGGAGATATTAGGCTAACATAGCGATCGCTAATTAATCGTTGTAGCTTATAATTCTTTTCTAAATCATCCCGCAGATAGGGCAGGGCGAATAATAGGTTAGCATAAAGGGATTTAATCTCTACTGGTTTGGTGTGAGCTAGTAAAGCCGGGACTTGTGATTCTAGCTGCAAAAATCTTGGTAAAGCCACGGCATTTAAACCGGAAACCTGATAGATACTAACGGCATAAATAGCGGTCATAATCGGATCGATACTACCACAATTTTTGAGGTAGCTTTCTACGGCATTCCGGGCGGAGGCGAGGTCGGAGGAGTCGCGATATATGCCACAGATATTTTGATAGGCGGCGATAAAATTGGGTTTTAATTCGATCGCCTTTTCTAAGAAGGGGATAGCTTCTTTCGGCTGGCCTTGATGTCTATGAATTATACCGATTTGACAGTAGGCTTCTGCCAGATTGGGGTCAGCGACAATAGCCTGTTTCCACAGGGCGATCGCCTCTTCTAATTTACCCTCATTGACGAGTTGATTTCCCTGGTTATAAAGATGAATTGCGCCCCCGGTAGAGGAATTAATTTGATGAGCCTTTTGTTCAACTATTAAGGCTTCCGACTCTCGCCCCAGTTGTCGCAAAGCACGAGCGAGGTTAACATAAACTGCGGTTAAGTCTGGCTTGAGGGCGATCGCCTTTTGATAGCTGGCGATCGCCGATTCCAATTGTCCTTGTTTATAGAACATACTACCCAAATTAGCATGGGCTTGGGGTAAATTCGGGTCAAATTCTAAAGCCTTGGCATAGTATCGGATCGCCTCTTGAATTTGACCCCGACCCTGAGACACATTACCCATAGTCACATAAACCGGAGGCCAGTTAGGTTTCAATTCTAACGCCTTTTGACAGGCGGCGATCGCCTGATCATAGTCTCCCTGAAGATAACAAGTCTCAGCCTGGTGCAAGAATACTTCAGGACTAGGGTTAGATGGGGAGTTAGAAACAGAAGGTAACTGGGAAGACATCTGATAAGATCTCGTTTGATGGGTAAAAATGGGTTCAGTTGATTCTGAGATACCCTATTTTTCTATCATAGCCTGTTGATACTGACAACAGTACAGGGGGGGGATTTTGATCAATTGCTCAGATCTATCCTTGATCCTGATAGAGGTCATCGACTCTTGTATACACAAAATGAGCCAATTGAGACTACAATAGTATTATATGAACCTTTAACTGCTATAGACTCAGCCAGTCTTAAATACGAAGGAGGTGTTATTACAGATAAGCCAACAGTTAACGATGAATCTAACAATGAATCATTAATAGATAAAGCTAACGCTGAAGGAAATCATGCAGTTTATCAAGCAGCATTAGTCAGCCTAGTATGGGGATTAGCCGGATTAAATCGAGACTCCAATTCCGATAAATATGAGGAAAGCAAATCGAAAATGCACGTCAACATTGACCCTCTCAAAGAATCTTAAAGCTATCTCAAAATCAACAAAAGAGGGATATAGCCTGGCTATACCCCTCCTTTTCATGGTCAGATAATTGACCAACTTCTTAACGTCTGGCATTCATTAAATTAGTATTGAATAAATTGGCATCATCCAAATTAGCGCCCGCTAAGTCTGATGCAGTCAAATCAGCCCCACTTAGATTAGTTCCTGTTAAATCAGTATCCCGCAAATTAACACCAATGATATCAAAGCCATATAGGCTTCCTTCTTGAAGACGCACCAAACCCAAACTAACTACAGACTGACGAACATTTTGAAGATTCGCCCCAGTTAAATCAGCACTTTCCAAATTCGCACCAACTAGATTTGCACCTCTGAGGTTCGCATCAGTCAGGTCAGCAATCACCATCCCCGCTAGGGTTAGATTAGCATTCCTCAAGTTAGTACGGGTTAAGTCTGCGCCGTGAAGTTTAGCTGCAATCAGGCTAGTATCTGTTAAGTTAGCCTCAACCAGGATAGCCCGGTTGAAGTTAGCCTCATTCAAATTAGCACCAGTAAGATCAGCACCACTGAGATCAGCCCTTCTCAGGTTAGCACCACTAAGGTCTAATCCTTGTAACTGTGCCCCGGTAAGATCACATCCCTCACAGCTTTTAGTCTCCAGCAACTGCTTCAGGTGAGCGGGGTTTTCTGCACGAACTGCAGTAGCGATACCAATGGTAACAAGTAATGTTGCGGTTGCGTAAGCTAATAATTTCATCCCACACCCTCCTCGACTCTCGATACTATTACTATGACTGATTTTGAGCCCGAAAGAAATGAGTAAAATCTCACCGTAAGCTGATCGATATCACAGTCAGGATCTAAAATAGATGCTGCGATCGCATTTTCTACCTAAACAACAACGGCCCTAACCACGTCAGCTAGGCGGTTAGCGCTATCAACCACTGCCAAGGACCCAGCCGCCTCAGCCATCCGATTGAGTTCTGTAGAGTCACCCAATAGATACAAAACTTTACCTTGGAGTTCTTCTGGTGTCAAGTCCTGCTGTTGAATTAATACCGCCGCCCCTTGTTTAGCAAAAACTTTGGCGTTAAAAGTTTGGTGGTCTTCGGCGGCGTAGGGATAGGGAATGAGAATAGCGGGGGTTTTAGTAATGGCCAATTCTGTTAAAGTTCCCGCCCCGGCGCGACTAACTGCGAAAGTAGCGCGTTTGAGCAAGGCTCCCATGTGATCATAAAAAGGCATAGCAATATAGTGGGGATGCTGGAGGCTGTCAGCGTCGGGGTCGAGATTTCCGGTAAGGTGAACGATCCAAACACCTGCATCTAACCAAGCTGGTGCGGCGGCTCTGACTAAGCGATTGACGGCTACAGCGCCCTGAGAACCTCCTAACACTACGACGAGCGGCGCATGGTCAGGAATAGGGAATTCTAAGGGCTCTGACTCGTTGGTAAAGGCTGCGCGTACAGGAGTACCCACAACGGTAGTTTTGGCTTTGGGAAGATATCTAGCGGCTTCTGCGAAGCCGATCGCCACCTGGGTACAGCGAGGGGCTAACCAGCGGGTGACTTTACCGGGAAGGGCGTTAGACTCATGGAGAATGACGGGTAAACCGAGGGAACGAGCTGCTAAAATGGCGGGGGCGGCAATATAACCCCCTGTAGTGAATACGCCTTGAAAATTGCCCTGTTTGAGGAGGTGGCGGGCTTTGAGGATAGCGGTGGCTAGACGAGTCCCGGTCATGAGAGTTCCTAAGCCGGGTTTTCCCTGAAATCCACCCACGGCGATAGAATGGATAGGGTACTTTTGGGGAACTAGCTGGGTTTCCAGGCGGTCTGGAACTCCTAGCCATTCGATATGATAATCACTAAGACTATCGGCGGTGGCGATCGCCGGAAACAGATGCCCTCCAGTACCACTGGCTGCAACTAATAATCGCGTGGGTGTCTCGGTCAAGGCTGCTTTTCCTTTGGATACTCAATCAATAATTTCGCTACAATCAAAACACTGGAAGAATCAGAGGGGGTGTTCCCAACGGAAATCCCTAGCTCCTGATTACTTTACCACTCTGACGCACAACTGACAACTATACTTATGACCCGCCTTGTGATTTTTCCGTTGCGCTACCCGGCTTTTTCCCCAGTTTTATCAGCCATTCTGACAATTGCTCTCTGGTGCGGTTTAGGCTGGGGGAGCGATCGCGCTTGGGCATCCGAACCAGACACCGCCCCACCGGAACTGAAAATGCTGCTAGAAAATATTGAGACTGAAGCTAATCGCCAAAATCTGGAAGCGTTGATGAGGTTTTATGCTCCAGATTTTGAAAATACTGATGGTTTAAATCATGATACTTTAAAACGGGGTTTAAGGCATTTTTGGGAACAATACTACTCTCTTAATTATCGCACGACTTTGCAGGATTGGGAACGAGATGGAAATGCGATTATTGCGACAACGGTTACGGAAATTGAAGGGGTGAAACGCTTTCCCGATCGCGATGTAATTTTGCGATCGAGGATTACTTCCCAACAGCGCATTGAGAATGATCTGATTATCGCTCAGGAAATTTTAGCGGAACGCAACCAGTTAACTTCTGGTGATGCTCCCCCAACGGTTACATTGAATATTCCTGAACAGGTGTTCACGGGTCGAGAATTCAGCCTTGATGCTATAGTTGAAGAACCCCTGGGTTCGGAATTGTTGATTGGAGGGGCGATCGTCCAACCCGTTAATACTAATGCTTACTTTGAGCCTACACCTGTATCTATTCAGTTTTTAACATCTGGTGGTATTTTCAAAATTGGTCAAGCGCCGATATTACCAGAGGATAACTGGGTTTCTACTATTCTTATGCGTCGTGATGGTATCACCTCCATTACCCAGCGCATGAGAGTTGTCGATTAATCGATATAATAGGGGCGAAAAATTTCTCGCCCCTACTAGGTAAGATAGATCCTGTAGGGGCGGGTTCTCCTATTTCCTCACCTCCCCACAGGAAGATTGATAAACCCGCCCTTCCCAAGGGGGGTATTTGCTAACCTCCCCACAGGAAAATTGATAAACCCGCCCTTCCCAAACCGGGTATTTCCTCACCTCCCAACAGGAAGATTGATAAACCCGCCCTCCCCAAACTGGGTATTTCCTCACCTCACCAGGGGAAGATTGATAAACCCGCCCTTCCCAAGGGGGGTATTTGCTAACCTCCCCACAGGAAGATTGATAAACCCGCTTTTTGACCTGTAGGGGCGGGTTCTCCGAGTTCCTCACCTCCCCACAGGAAGATTGATAAACCCGCCCTTCCTTCCCAAACCGGGTATTTCCTCACCTCACCAGGGGAAGATTGACGGGCTCGCCTTTTGAGGTAAAGCCCTCACCCCAAACCCCTCTCCCATACGGGAGAGGGGCTTTGAAAAGTAGCTCACCAATCCACCAAACCGGGTATTTCCTCACCTCCCCACAGGAAGATTGATAAACCCGCCCTTCCCAAACCGGGTATTTCCTCACCTCACCAGGGGAAGATTGACGGGCTCGCCTTTTGAGGTAAAGCCCTCACCCCAAACCCCTCTCCCATACGGGAGAGGGGCTTTGAAAAGTAGCTCACCAATCCACCAAACCGGGTATTTCCTCACCTCCCCACAGGAAGATTGATAAACCCGCCCTTCCCAAACCGGGTATTTCCTCACCTCCCCACAGGAAGATTGACGGGCTCGCCTTTTGAGGTAAAGCCCTCACCCCAAACCCCTCTCCCATACGGGAGAGGGGCTTTGAAAAGTAGCTCACCAATCCACCAAACCGGGTATTTCCTCACCTCCCCACAGGAAGATTGATAAACCCGCCCTTCCCAAACCGGGTATTTCCTCACCTCCCCACAGGAAGATTGACGGGCTCGCCTTTTGAGGTAAAGCCCTCACCCCAAACCCCTCTCCCATACGGGAGAGGGGCTTTGAAAAGTAGCTCACCAATCCACCGAACCGCTATATTTGCTAACCTCCCCACAGGAAGATTGACGGGCTCGCCTTTTGAGGAGAGGATTAGTAAAAAGTTCCGGTTTTGCGATAGTGAACTGCTGTTACACCTTCATTATTTAACAGTTTGCCGTTTTGGACTTGAGCATAAATAACCCAGTGGTCGCCGCATTCCATGCGGTTTTTTACCTCACATTCTAAATAAGCCAAAGCATCATTTAAAATCAGACATCCGTTAGAGGCTTCTGTGGTTGATAAAGATGCAAATCTATCCTCACCGGGAGCAAACTTTTTCATAAAGTGTTTACGGAGTTGTTTACCTTCGTCCAAAATGTTTAAAACAAAGCGATCGCCTATATGGGTCATCGATTCCATAGCGCGATCGCGAGCCACAGCCACAGTCAATCCTGGGGGGGTAAAAGTAGCTTGAGATACCCACGAAGCCAACATCCCACTTACCACCTCTCCACGGCGACAGGAGACCACGCACAGGGAACCTACCAAACGACCTACAGCCTGAGCAGTTCGGTCAGCACTAGCAGACTGGGAAGTAGATTTTAAGGCGCGGCGTTTTTGGTCACGTCGCAACATTTGAGCGAAATCAATAGCAGTTTCTTCGCAGGTTTGTAGGGTGATATCTGTGGGTTTAAACTTGACCCTAATTGGTTCAAAGCCGAATTGATAGCCAGCATCTTTTAACTTATCGGCGATTAAATCTACCGCCTCTCCACTCCAACCAAAGGAACCAAAAACCCCGGCTAATTTATTAGTTGATGCGGTATTGAGGATAATTCCCAAAGCGGTTTGTATTTGTGTGGGAGCGTGACCACCGAGGGTAGGGGAACCGATAATAAATCCATCGGATTTTTCGACGGATGTTTGAATTTCGGTAGATTTAGCGTGTTCACAATTAATCAATTCTACCGCTACTCCCGACCTAGTTAATCCTCTGGCGATCGCATGAGCAATAGAGGCGGTATTCCCGTAAGCAGAAGCATATAGCAACGCCACATTCAAATCCTGAGATTTTTGTTTTTCGCTCCATTGTCGATATAAATTAGTTAATTCATTCATCCCATAGCGCACTAAGGGACCGTGACCCGTGGCATAAAAATCAATGGGTGATAACTCAGCAATTTTATCTAAGATTGACAGAATTTTTTTAGGTTGTGCCGCATGGAGACAGTCATAATAAAAACGGCGGTCTTCGCTGTAGACTGACCAGCCTTCATCAAATACTTGATCACCGCAAACATGGGCTCCAAAAAACTTATCTGTAAACAGGATTTGACTACAGGGGTCATAGGTCAATAAACCATCAGGCCATCGGGGAGTTGGTGCAGTGATTAATTGCAGTTCATGTCCGCGACCCAGGTCTAATTTTTCCTCACTTTTAACTGTTAAAATATTTAAGGTTAATTCTGGGAAAAATTCCCGCAGCGCCAAGGTAGCGGGGTTAGAACACACCCAAGTAATTTGGGGAGCCTTTTCTAACAAGGCTTTAATTGTCGCGCCTCGGTTAGCGTTAAAATGCCCTAAAATCACATATTTGAGGTTGTTAAAATCTAAGCGGTCTTCCAGGGATTTAAGATAGTTGGCGGTAAAAGATTCTCCGGGAGGGTCGATAATCGCCACTTGGTCAGCTTCGATTAGATAACTATTAGCTGTCGTCCCCCGTTGTAGGGAATATTCCACCTCAAACTTGAGTCTATCCCAAGTGCGCGATCGCAAAACCTTGGTATCATTACCAATTAAGAAAACTTGAACATCACGAGCTTTTGAATTATACATTTGTTAAAATGGATATAGTGAACATAGAAACCCAAAAAAGGCGGGTGATTTGGCAATATTTTTGATATCAATCAACCCGCCATCAAGGAATTTTTTAGTAGTGATTTCCGACCTTGCGATGATGAACGGCTGGTAAAGCATCAGGGTTACTAACGCGACCGCCATCAATAGTGGCATAAACAATCCAATGATCGGTTAATTCCATGCGACTAGCTACCCGACATTCCAGATAAGCCAGAGCATCATTTAAAATCGGACTGCCATTATTAGCGGCTTGAGTTTTCACGCCTTCAAAACGGTCAGCACCAGGGGGAAAACGCTTGAGAAAATGCTTCATCAAGGCTTGATAATTGTTCTCCTCCAAGACATTGAGAACAAAGGTATCACCGACCTGCATTAAGGCTTCGATCGCCCTATCTTTGGCAACTGCAATAGTTACTCCCAGAGGTTCAAAACTCGCCTGAGACACCCAGGAAGCCAACATAGCGCTACTCACTTCCCCTTTAGCAGCGGTGATAATATACAACCCGCCACTAATGCGACCCAAGGCTTTATCGACATCGCTATCTAGGGATTTCATCTGCTTAATAGCCTTATCCCGACTGAGTAACTGTCCCATATCGGTTCCGGCTTCATCACAGAGTTTATAGGTGTTTTCGGTGGGGGTTTCGGTAATCCGAATTGAGGGAAAAGCGGGTTTAAGTCCGGCGGCTTTAAACTTGACTTCCAGGGGGTAAACGGACAAATTATTATCGCTACCAGATTCGTACAAACCAAAGGTTTGCTTTTTGTTGGTAGATGCTAAAATGGTGCTGATGGCTTGTTCGGCAAGTTCTGCATCTTCACCAGACACCGGAGGCATTCCGATAACTAATCCGGTAGCCATACTAGCTAACTCGCGGATTTCCTGGTTATCAGCCGATCGCAGATCCATCATTTCGACAGCGACACCAGTTTTAGTAATCCCGTGGGCGATCGCTTGGGAAAGACGATCGCTATAACCGAAATCGGAATAGTAAAATACCGCCGCCGTGGTTTCGGCTTTGGACTGTTCCTGACTCCATTTTTGATAGCGATCGGTCAATTCCTTAACGTTATGGCGCAGCAGGGGGCCGTGTCCGGTGGCGATGGTGGTAATAGTTCCTAGTTGCTTCATACGCTTAATGGCGCTGAGAACAGACCGGGCGTTAGGAGCCATCAAACATTCGTAGTAGAATCGATAATCAGCCTCAATGTCGGCGAGGTTTGAGTCGTAGGTGAGATCGGAACAGTAGTGCATTCCGAAAGCGTCACAGGTAAAGAGAGTTTCGGTTTGGCGATCGTAGGTGAAAATGGTATCAGGCCAGTGTAGGTTAGGGGCGGAAACGAATTCCAGCACATGACCGTTACCGAGGTCTAATGTATCACCGTTTTTAACTTGTTGAGACTTAAAGGGCTGGTGAACTAGGTTTTCTAAAAATTGAATGGCAACTTTTGCGCCGACGACGGTAATTTGGGGGGCTAGTTGCAGAATATCAGCCACTAAACCGCTATGGTCGGGTTCTGTGTGGCTAATAATCAGATAATCAATGGCGGCGGGGTCGATTAATCCTTGGAGAGTGTCTAGGTATAGTTGCCGAAATTTGGCGTGGGATGTATCTACTAAGGCGGTTTTGTCGCCACGAATGATAAATGAGTTATAGGTTGTGCCGTTTTGCAGACCAAATTCGATATCAAAGCGATCGCGGTCCCAATCAAGCGATCGAATTGTGGTGGTGTCTGTAGTAACTTCTGCTACCTCAACGGTCAACCGACCTGCTTTAACCCGGTCAGTGAGGGCTACCATGTATGACCTCCCAAAATTTAGCTATCTAATAGTGTGCAAGTTTACAGATATTCTGACACGGATACCGAATCTGTGGGGGTTTGAAAAACCTATCAATGGGTTAAGACCCACAAAACCGAATAGGGAACTCTCTGGGCTTTTCTGATGATTGTTAGATTTGGAAAAGTGGCGATCGCACCTGAGATGATGGTATAGGTGAATATGCTCAAGAAATCTTAACGCCACTGGAATTAACGTAAGTGTCGCCAGTTGGGGATAAGTGAAATAATTATCACCCTATCACCAATGGGAAATCGCCCCAAGTCTGTGCTGATTAATATTATGCCAACCTGATGAATTGCGATTAACAATAAGATAATAATGCGATTACCCAATTGCTATAATCAAACTGTCCCCTAATCTTTGGTCGATACTATGCAGCTAACTTCTCCGATCTATCCACCTTTGGAAAATGGCGATCGCCTCAGCTATCGAGAATTTGAGCGACGTTACGCCGCCATGACTACAGATCAGAAAGCCGAATTAATTGAAGGAGTCGTATATATGGCATCACCCCTGCGGTTTACCACCCATGCGAAACCCCACGCGGATTTAATCGGGTTGCTATGGACTTATAAAATGGCAACCCCAGGGACAGAAATAGGTATTGAACCGACGGTTCGCCTCGACTCGGACAACGAATTTCAACCTGATGGAGTTTTGTTGATTCCGGGGGGAAGTTCTCAACTCACCTCATACGGCTACATTCAAGGCGCGCCGGAATTGGTGGTAGAAATTGCGGCTAGTAGTGCGGCGATCGATTTAGGGGATAAAAAACGGGTTTATCGGCGCAATGGGGTACAAGAATATCTAGTTTGGCAAATCTTCGACCAAAAACTAGATTGGTTTTATTTAGAGGAGGGAGTTTATCAGTCTCTTTCTCCCAATGATGAGGGGATTTTGTGCAGTGGCGTGTTTCCCGGTTTATGGTTGAACGCAACGCAACTATTACAAAATAATCTCGCGGCGGTTTTGGCAACCCTACAAACCGGACTGTCATCCCCAGAACATCAAGCCTTTATTCAACCGGATTAAAACAGAGGTTAGAAATGAATATCTCGTTAAGTGCAGAAATTGAGCTTTCTGGAAAGTCTGGTAGAAAGCGGTAAGTATCCTTCCGCTGAAGATGCGATCGCCACAGGTATTAGGCTGTTAAATGATAAGCCTCTGATGGCATCTACAAAAATTAAATACTCATCAACAGTTTAGCCATTGTTTTAGCCATCGGCATTTGTGTCAATTCCTCAATCCAATACCATTGACCGTTAGGGTTGCATTCTAAAAAGTAGTATTCCCCTTCAGGAGTAAGAATCATATCGAAAGTTGAGAATACCAAAGAATAATGACGGTTAAAAGCCAAAAGTTTCTGCGCTATCTCAACGGGTAAATCGTAAACAGTGTGTTTAATCTGGTAACTATCTATTGCCCGCCAGTCAGACTTGGTTTTTTCAATTTCCTGAGAATGAATTGCGGCGGTAAAAACTTCTTCTCCGATAATTGTCACCCTTAACTCTATGGATTTATCGATGTATTGTTGTAAAAAAGTGGGAGCAAAACTTATGGTTTTCGCAAATTGAAGAAACTGCTCCTTATCGATACGTTTAGCAAAGCAGTGCCATGCCTCAGTTTGATTCACCACAAAACCGGAAAAATGAAATGTTTTTACCAGTAAATCCCATTGACAATTCTCCCCAAATTCTCTGGCAACTTCGGGATTGTTAGTAATTAAAGTTTTGGGAACTTTTAATCCTAATTTTAGTGCCAGTTCCAAGTTAGGTAGTTTTTGGCTGGAGTGTCTTAAATTCCAAAACGGATTAACCCATGTTTTGTGGGAGTACAGGTTATAAAATGAGCGTAAAAAATAGCTATACTCCTCTTTGACAAAAACCTGTGCGTGTTCTTCGGTAATGTTTGAGTCTGGCTCAACTTGTTCTGGTTTTCGATACCAAATAGTATCAAAACTGTCTGATGTTACTGTTTTGTCAGAGTCTTTAAAGTGGAATTTGAGATGCCAAGGTTCTGCTAAGTCTAATTTTCCCAAAGTAAAGTCTGAATTACAACCCATATCTTGGGTATTCATGCGGACAATATCGCCACCTAGTTTTCTGAGTTCAATGGTGACAAAATCTGCGTGAACATCGCATTTATCCGTAATTACTAAGATGGGCTTAATCATATTGATGAGGATTAACTATTCTTTAATAAACTTTATATTGAGGACTTTATCAGTAATTTTCATTCATCAGCCACATTATCGTCGTCTTTGTCTCCATGCCATATTATCAAGCCACTATTAGTTGACTTTTTGATACTCGTGCTATTTAGAACACCTGAAATACTAGCTAACTGAGTTTCCTCGTTAATTTGGAATCTAGCATTATAGCAAAGGTTTTCTTGCCCATATTCTTCAGAAATGCTAGTAAAAGCAGGTTCTACTGCAAAAAGCATAGCAAAAGGCATTTGGTGGGAACAATTTTTTTGAGTCCCTAATGTTTTAACCATTGGATTTGCAATTCCTCTAACCAAATAAACTTATCCCAGAACTTGATTGAAGACAGGTTTAAATAGATAGGCGGCTATAAATTGGTAGCCACCTATTTATATGGGTTATATAATCAACAATTTATTGACTTTCATCACTCATATTCATCACCCATAGTATCCTCATCTGAATCCTCAAAAAGCCCAGTATTAGTTGAGCGTTTCTGACTTGTACTTGTTTGTCCACCTACAATCAGATTCAATTGAGTTTCGTTGTTAATTTGAAGCACGGGGTTATAGCATAGTTCCTGTTCGAGTGACTCTTTAGGAATGCTGGTAAAAGCAGGCTCTACCGCAAAAAGCATTGCAAACGGTAACTTGTCAGAAGTCTTTTCCTGAACCCCTAATGTCTTGACCATTGGTATTTTCCTGGGCGCTAAAATTAAATTTTCTGTATTAACACTATTTTATGATGCTAATTCCTATCTGACAACCCCTAAAAATAGGATTTTGTAGGAACCTTTTAAACCATGTAGTACCTGATTTTATGGGAAAACATAGGATTTTATCCCCCCAAATAGGAAAAAGTATGATAATATAGGATAAAATCCACAATCAAACCATATCTCACGTCTATGGATATTGAAGAAGCTTTAAAGTGGACTGACGATCGCCTGTTCGCGAAAACCGGAAAACATCTGGATTCTCTACAAAAGGCTATTTTAGAGGGGGTTTGGCAACGGGAAACTTACGAACAAATAGGAGATAATGAACATTGCAGCAAACATCATATCAGAAAAGAGGCTTGGAAATTATGGCAACTTCTGTCGGATGTTTTCGAGGAAGATGTTAGAAAAGCTAATATTAGGTCGATTTTAGAAAACGGGAGATATTCGCACATTGAAAATCTGCATATTGGTAATGGCGACATCAATGTTTGTCGCGAAAATCCACCCTATGCAAAAACCGCAAAAAAACGTTCCACTAACAACGCAGATAAGGTTCAAACAGAAAAACGCCACGATTTAACGGAAGTTCCCAAAAGCGATCGCCTCTACAACCGCACCCAGGAACTCAACACCCTTAAACAATGGATACTCGAAGATAAAATCCCCATCGTCAGCGTTATCGGTTTATCGGGTGTTGGCAAAACTGCCCTAGTAGTGGAACTGGTGAGACAAATTCAAGATAACTTCGATCGCCTCTTATGGCGCAACTGTACCAACGCGCCCACCTTAAAATCGCTCAAAACTAATTTAATCGAATTTCTCTCACCACCAACAGAAACCAAATCCCCATCTTTAATCGACTGTTTGCGATCGCATCGTTGCCTGATTATCCTCGATGACTTTCAAGAACTATTTACCAGTGGAGAATTAGCCGGAACTTACCAAACAGACTGCCAAGATTACAGCAAATTTATCAAAGAAATAGCCACCACGCATCACCACAGTTGCCTGCTGATTATTAGTTGGGAAAAACCTATAGAATTGGCGACATTAGAAGGTCGAAAAAGTTTATGCCACACATTACCAATTGATGGTTTAGGCGAATCAGCTAAATAAATCTTAACCGAAATGGAATTAACCGATCCAGATAGATGGTTAGAATTAATCCAACTTTATAGCGGCAATCCTTTATGGCTAAAGATAGCAGCTAATACGATTCAAGAACTATTTGACGGCAGCGTGGCTGACTTCTTATCGCGTGAGAGTCCGTTTTTGGGAGATTTAGAAATTCTATTGCAGGCACATTATCAACGCTTGTCGCTCATAGAAAAACAAGCAATTGTTTGGTTAGGCAGCCAAGACATACCCGTGGAACTTTCCGCATATACGACAGATTTACCTCTCTCCGAGTATGACTTATTAAAAGCTGTTCAATCTTTATTAAAACGCGGTTTACTTGAAAAAGTGAAGGAAAAAGGGCGATCGCGCTTCACCCTTGCACCAGTGATTAAAGAATATGTTAACAATCAATTTTAGAGCGGAATGAGTCAAATGATTATTGCTCCGTCTCCCCCACCGCGCCCTCCTCCTGACGGACTGCGAACATCCCACCCCAGAACTCATCAGCTTCTGTGAAAAACTCACCGGGGTCATCGCGATCGCATTCCTCTCTGATGATTGTTAGATTTGGGAAAAACTGCGGCTCAATTCCCACCAGAGAAGGTCGCCAAAGTGGCGATCGCACCTGAGATGATTGTATAGGTGAATATGCTCAAGAAATCTTAACGCCACTGGAATTAACGTAAGTGTCGCCAGTTGGGGATAAGTGAAATAATTATCACCCTATCACCAATGGGAAATCGCCCCAAGTCTGTGCTGATTAATATTATGCCAACCTGATGAATTGCGATTAACAATAAGATAATAATGCGATTACCCAATTGCTATAATCAAACTGTCCCCTAATCTTTGGTCGATACTATGCAGCTAACTTCTCCGATCTATCCACCTTTGGAAAATGGCGATCGCCTCAGCTATCGAGAATTTGAGCGACGTTACGCCGCCATGACTACAGATCAGAAAGCCGAATTAATTGAAGGAGTCGTATATATGGCATCACCCCTGCGGTTTACCACCCATGCGAAACCCCACGCGGATTTAATCGGGTTGCTATGGACTTATAAAATGGCAACCCCAGGGACAGAAATAGGTATTGAACCGACGGTTCGCCTCGACTCGGACAACGAATTTCAACCTGATGGAGTTTTGTTGATTCCGGGGGGAAGTTCTCAACTCACCTCATACGGCTACATTCAAGGCGCGCCGGAATTGGTGGTAGAAATTGCGGCTAGTAGTGCGGCGATCGATTTAGGGGATAAAAAACGGGTTTATCGGCGCAATGGGGTACAAGAATATCTAGTTTGGCAAATCTTCGACCAAAAACTAGATTGGTTTTATTTAGAGGAGGGAGTTTATCAGTCTCTTTCTCCCAATGATGAGGGGATTTTGTGCAGTGGCGTGTTTCCCGGTTTATGGTTGAACGCAACGCAACTATTACAAAATAATCTCGCGGCGGTTTTGGCAACCCTACAAACCGGACTGTCATCCCCAGAACATCAAGCCTTTATTCAACCGGATTAAAACAGAGGTTAGAAATGAATATCTCGTTAAGTGCAGAAATTGAGCTTTCTGGAAAGTCTGGTAGAAAGCGGTAAGTATCCTTCCGCTGAAGATGCGATCGCCACAGGTATTAGGCTTTTAGCAGACCGAGAACGCATTTATCAAGGGCGGTTTGAGGAATTGCAACGGGACATTATGGTTGGTGTTCCTAACTGAAATGCACCCATTATGACACCCCCACCTCGCGCCCCGAGGTGGGGAGAGCTTCCTGTTATAAAACTTTACAAAATTGGCTCAAAAAGTCTTGACATCCTGAATTTCCCAAGGCTAGACTAAATCGGAAACTTAAATCTTGACATCCTACTAAATCTCAAGAGGCTGAACTCAATCTGGTGCTGGCAACATAACTAAATTTTTAGTACGGTTTTCGTCCATTGTTTATGGCGGTTTTCGTACTGTTTTAGTTTCGTATATTTTTCCTTCGGCAACTGTCCATCCATGTTTGTACGGTTGTTGATTTTTGAGTATCGAGTTATCTAGCGTTTTCGTAAATTACGGAAGCTCTACCTTTTCCCCTTTAATGGGGTTGAGGGAATTTCTTATGTTCCATAGCTCCAGAAACTGGTATAGCGTTTGACGCAATCATGATGTGAAGTCCTCATCACCCTAAGCCCCTCTCGCCAAGATCGCAATGGGTTTCGGATTGTGCTTCATAGATGTAAAAACTGCTTGTTCAAGCCTTTTTGATCAATTGACTATAAAAACTTCAAAAATTTCTAGATGGAAATACTAGGACTCTCAGAATTACGAAACCGCACCCAAGGTTCTCCAGAAATCACCATCGCCGTCATGGATGGCCCCGTCGATCGCACCCACCCCTGTTTCCAAGGTGCTAACCTCACCACCCTGCCCACCCTCGTCCCCCATGCTGCCCGCAGCGACGGCAGTATGTCCGGCCATGGCACTCACGTCACCAGCATCATTTTCGGGCAACCCGACAGCGACATTCCTGGCATTGCGCCCCAATGTCGGGGTTTGATTGTCCCTGTGTTTCCTGACGATCGCTGTAGTGCCAGCCAACTTGACCTCGCCAGAGGCATTGAGCAAGCCGCCAACGCCGGAGCGCACATCATCAACCTCAGTGGCGGTCAGTTAAGCGACTTTGGGGAAGCTGAGGGCTGGCTGGAAAACGCCGTCCGCCTCTGCCAGGAGCGGAACATTCTGCTCGTAGCGGCGGCGGGTAACGACGGGTGCCAGTGCCTGCACGTCCCCGCCGCCCTCCCCGCCGTCCTAGCCGTGGGTGCGATGGATGCTCGCGGGCAACCCTTGGACTTCAGTAATTGGGGGTCTAAGTACCAAACCCAGGGCATCCTTGCTCCGGGCGAGCAAATCTTGGGGGCCAAACCCGGCGGCGGGACGGAACGGCTCAACGGCACCAGCTTCGCCACCCCTATTGTTTCCGGGGTTGCTGCCCTGTTGTTGAGCCTGCAAGTCGAGCGCGGCGAAACCCCTGACCCCGCCCGGGTGCGTCAAATCCTGTTGCAGAGCGCCCTGCCCTGCGATGCCGCCCTGCCTGCCGATGCCCAGCGATGTCTGGCAGGCCGAATCAATATCGCTGGAGCTTTAACCTTACTCACTGGAGGAAATATGTCTGAAGCACAAGAAGCCGTCACCCCCGCAGGTGTAGAACCATCGAGCGGTTGCGGCTGCGGCGGGGGTTTGTCTGTCCCCGATGCCACCCCGGCTCAGGAGGAGCCACAAGCTGCGGTCACTCCCAGCAACACTGTCCAATCATTCACCCCTACTCAATCTACCCCTATGACCTCTAGCAACGCCGTCACTCCCAGCCAAGCCCCCAGCGAACTTGCATCCAGCCAACTGGTTTATGCCTTGGGTACCTTGGGCTATGACTTCGGTTCCGAAGCCCGCCGCGACACCTTTAAGCAACTGATGCCACCCTTTGAAATCAGCGAGGGCGTGTCGGTGCCAGCTAACCCCTATGATGCCCGTCAGATGGTGGACTACCTGGCCAGCGATATTTCTGAGGCTCGGTCTTTGATTTGGACGCTCAATATTGAGTTGACTCCGGTCTATGCCATTGAACCTAAAGGCCCCTTCGCCCGTGAAGCCTATCTGGCACTGCAAGAACTCCTGGCGGGTCAAATTCAGCCGGAACATGACGACGACTACATTGAGCGGGTGAGTATTCCGGGCATCTTGACCGGGCGCACCGTGAAGCTGTTCTCTGGGCAAGTTGTCCCTGTTATTGAACCCCAAAGCACTCGCGGACTCTACGGTTGGAAGGTTAACAGTCTCGTCAATGCCGCCTTTGAGACGGTACAGGCAGCCGAAGGTGAAGCCGATCGCGATGCCATGAGCCGCACCCTAGGCAGTTTCCTCAACCGGGTCTACTACGACTTACGAAACCTGGGCACAACGTCTCAAGACCGCGCCCTCAACTTCTCCGTCACCAATGCCTTCCAAGCCGCTTCCACATTCAGTCAAGCCGTCGCCCAAGGGATGGAACTGGACAGTATCACCGTGGAGAAAAGCCCGTTCTGCCGGATGGATAGCGACTGCTGGGATGTGAAACTGAAGTTCTTCGACCCCGAAAACAGCCGCCGCGCCAAGAAAATCTTCCGCTTCACCATCGATGTCAGCGATTTGATTCCGGTGACGTTGGGCGAAGTGAAGAGTTGGTCTTCGCCGTATTAATCCTCAAGGTTTGAGGCGGAGGAAAAGTCAACTTTTTAGCTGCCTCTCCTCTTTTTTCCGTTCCTAGTTCTTAATATACCCATCAAAAAACAATGACATTTCCTAAACAATCCGCCCCGGTTAAACGACCTCATTTCACCCAACCCGCCTTAGCGGTGGATTTGGAGGATGGGGAGATCGAGGATTTGGTGCATATTCGGATGGATCTGCTTCACGGTGCGAACTATAACGACCCGGCGGTATTTGTCCCGCGCAGCTACAACCAAGTGATGCACTCTGGCTTTGCCTCAATGGGTCGTTTTTTCTAACCCCAGAACATTGCCAATTTTTACTGTTCTTATTGAAATAAGGAGACGATGATGGCGAAAAAAAACACCCCAAAAAATCCAGATGATCTACCGGAAACTGCTCCGGCAGCTAACCCGGCAACACCACCCGCGCCAGCGCAAAAATCCTATGTTCCCACAGCGATGACGGGGCTTCAGGATTATTCCTACTGGTGGGAGTATGCCCGTAAACACGCCAATAAACCCAAACCTAACAGTAAAACCTTTCGCCGAGGGCGGATTTGGGCCTGAGTCTTGGCTGCGAATTGATCCCTTGAGCCTTGAGGCGATCAGGGCATTGTGAGGTGAGAGGGGGGAGCAAGGGGACTGACGCCTAGGGTTAAGTTTACCCCATCGCCTCGTTACCCTTTTCTCGGCTCCCCTACCCTCCGAGTTGCTGCTTCAGATTACGAATAGCTGCACTGGTATTCCTCTGATAGGCAATTTCTAAACATTGAGCAACGAGATCGGCTGGGTTTACCGCCGGGAAATATTGGCTTTGGGATGTGATGCCGTATTCATTGCCCTGAAGTTGGTAAATCATCAGTTGCTGGTTTTGAAATAGCCATACTTCTGGCACTTGATAGGGCAGATAATCCTGCACGTCTGAGTAGCTAGTGATGTCAATTTCTAACACCAAATCTGGCGGGGGTCATTGCGCCAATCAATCCGTTCCTTACCGGAAACCGCTTGCCAATGGTCAATGTAGAAACAATAATCTGGTTCAATCCCGCTTTCTTCTGGCAGTTGCATGGTTACGGGTGTAAAAGCATCGTATTCTCGCCCGTGATTATCCAACAAGGTTGTAATGATGGCAGCAATCAAATGAGCATCACGACCATGCTTAGGTAAAGGCGACATCAACTTTTGCGAATCCAGAACGATATTTAAGCCGGGGAATGGAACCCTCTCCGCGCTGTTCGCACAATGCTTGATATTCCTGCCAGGTGGCAGGCGATCGCATCACTGTTCCGGGCGAAAGATAAAGTTTTTGGGGTGAAACGACGGTCAACATTTCTTCACCGTATCTGGGTTTTTGCCTGATCAGTATTGTACTAACCCTTATCTTCCTCTACCCTATGTCCTTCCAAATCAAACCCCACTACCACATCGAAATCATCCCCCCCAAACAGGTCTATCTCCTGGGGGAACAAGAAAACCACGCCCTCACCGGGGGACTCTACTGCCAAATTCTTCCCTTTCTCGACGGCAACCACTCTCGCGAACAAATTGCCGACAAGCTCAACGGTGAAGTCCCCCTTGACCATATTGATTTCGTTCTCAATCGCCTGAGCGAAAAAGGCTACCTCATTGAGTCTGCACCAGAATTGACTCCCGAAGTGGCTGCTTTTTGGAGTGAGTTAGGTATTGCCCCCGCAGTAGCCGCCCAAGCCCTCAAACAACCCGTCACCCTCAAAACCGTCGGCAACCGCATCAGTGAGGGTATGGTTGACATTCTAGGTACGGCTCTGCGTGATTTAGGCATTCCCCTCCAACCCACCGAAGCCGCCCTCACCATCGTCCTCACCGACGACTACCTTAACCCCGACTTAGCGACAATCAACCGTCATCAGGTCGAAACCGGCCAACCCTGGATTTTAGTCAAACCCCTAGGCAGTGTCCTCTGGCTGGGCCCAGTCTTCAAACCGGGGGAAACGGGCTGCTGGCACTGCCTCGCCCAGCGTTTGGAAGGCAACCGGGAAGTTGAAGCTTCGGTACAGCGGGAGAAATACGCTGCTGGCCAAACCAACGGCAACATCCCTCACACCGTCAATAGTTACCTCCCCACAGCCCGCGCCGCCTTGCCTTCGACGTTGCAGACGGCCCTTCAGTTTGCGGCGACGGAAATCGCCAAATCCCTCGTTATTGCCCAGTCCTCCACGCCTTCCCCCACCCTGGAGGGCAAATTAATCACCTTCAACCAGCGCACCCTGGACTTCAAAACCCACAGCCTCATCCGCCGCCCCCAATGCCCCACCTGTGGCGACCCGGAAATCCTCCAGCGTCGGGGGTTTGAGCCGGTGATTCTGGAATCTCGCCAGAAACATTTCACCCGCGACGGCGGCCACCGCGCCCTCACTCCCGCCCAAACGGTACAGCAACATGAGCATTTAATCAGCCCGATTACGGGGGTGGTGACGGAATTGGTGCGCGTCACTGACCCGGCTAACCCTCTGGTGCATACCTACCGGGCGGGCCATGCCTTTGGGGGGGCAACTTCCCTGCGGGGACTCCGTAGCACGTTGAAACATAAGAGTTCGGGCAAGGGCAAAACCGACAGCCAATCCCGCGCTAGTGGTTTCTGTGAGGCGGTGGAGCGCTATTCGGGAATTTACCAGGGGGATGAACCGCGCAAACGGGCGACCTTTGCGGAGTTGGGGGAGTTGGCGATTAATCCTGAAGATTGTCTCTGTATTAGTGACAGCCAATTTGCCCGCCGTGAGGAGATTAATCAAAATCGCCAAGCTGCCCACGACTGGATTCCCCAACGGTTTGACCCTGACCAAAGCATTGACTGGACTCCGGTTTGGTCGTTAACAGAACAACGTCACAAATACTTACCCACGGCTTTTTGTTACTACAACTATCCGATGCCGAAAAATCAACGCTTTTGCAAGGCTGACTCCAATGGCAACGCGGCGGGGAACACCCTAGAGGAGGCGATTTTACAAGGGTTTCTGGAATTGGTGGAACGGGATAGCGTGGCTTTGTGGTGGTATAACCGCTTGCGTCGTCCGGCTGTGGATTTGAGCAGTTTTGATGAGCCTTACTTTTTGGAATTGCAGCAGTTTTATGGGGAGAATGACCGGGAATTGTGGGTGTTGGATTTGACGGCAGATTTGGGGATTTCTGCTTTTGCTGGGGTGTCGCGGCGGATGGTGGGCGAGTCGGAACGGTTGATTCTTGGTTTTGGGGCGCACCTCGACCCGACTATTGCGATTCTCCGCGCCCTGACGGAGGTGAATCAGTTGGGGTTGGAACTGGATAAGGTGCCCGATGACCAACTGGATGGGGATGCGAAACTCTGGCTCTTGGAAGCGACTTTGGAGAATCAGCCTTATTTGGCTCCTGACCCGACGCAACCTTTGAAAACGATGCAGGACTATCCGAAACGTTGGGGGAATGATATCCGCGAGGATGTGCGGACTTGTGTGGAGATTGTGGGAGGGGCTGGGTTGGAAACGTTGGTACTGGATCAAACTCGCCCGGATATTGGTTTGAATGTGGTCAAGGTGATTGTGCCGGGAATGCGTCATTTTTGGTCGCGGTTTGGGCCGGGTCGTCTCTATGATGTGCCGGTTCGGTTGGGTTGGCGGGAGACTCCGACACCGGAAGGGGAGATGAACCCGATGGCGATGCCGTTTTAGCTCTAAATAGGGGAGGCTATTTGAAATATTTGTTTGGCTCATTTTGGCGGTTTTAAACAGGGAAAATGGATTAAACAGTTGTTGTTGATAATCCTTTAATGGCTTGCAATGTCGTGTGATATTGCACTATTTTCTCAAGCGTTGGAAGTTGATAAAAAACGGAAAAATGAAAGTTGAAAAATATCAAAAAACCTGTTGACAAGGCAAGTGAATGTGTTAATATCTTGAGCAACAAAGTTAATGCTAATTCACCCGATAATACCCTCACTCTAAATCCTTATCCCAAGTGAGGGAGAGGGACTTTAAACCCCTCACCCTAAATCCCTCTCCCAAGTGAGGGAGAGGGACTTTGAGAACCGAGTAGGTTATTGAGCAGGCTGTAAAAGTTAAGACAAAGTTTGGACTGATTGTCAGTCCAAATCCAACAGAATTTTCAGAGTTTTCGTGCTGCCTAGCCTACCGCTACAGCCCATAGCAGCACCCACAGGCTTCTTGACCATAAGAAGGGATTGACCGCCCTAAGCGGTCAAACTGTCAACCTAACAAAGAGTGGAAAACTCCAATGGATAAGAAAAACATCACCCCCAACCCCCAACAGCCCGTTGACCGCGTTCCTTCGGGTCAACTGCCTAGCGCTTTGGCTGAATTGAGTGAAGAGGCGATCGGCTCCCTTGAGGCCCTTCCCGCCGGGCGAGGCGGCTTGCCGCCGTGTGTGTGTTCTTATGATGGTGACGACGAGTAGTCGCCATCGAATTCTACCACAGGCCCAATCGATCCTCAAACTTCTTGTGAGGACTGCCAGGGCACTGGGTTCGCCTCGATGAATTGACGGGCAACCGTTGATACCTCGGGACTTTCCGATACCTGGCACGCTGCTGGGGTGGAGGGAGCATCACTCCCT
>Ga0213836_100522_pt1 | contig 30754 bp, 35 predicted proteins | sample SWPATP03_FD_160578 | JGI IMG/M metagenome (GOLD analysis project Ga0213836, IMG submission 160578) | Coastal seawater microbial communities from Marineland, Florida, United States - SWPA TP0 #3 | ecosystem: Environmental > Aquatic > Marine > Coastal | place: USA: Florida | collected 2016-08-05
GCTATTGCAGATGAGCCTTCTGACAGACGTTTCTCTAAATGTCAGAATTCATTTATGAGGGTCACGCTGCAAGCATCGCTAGACCTAGAGTTCTGCCGCGTTATTGATCACTTTCTCTCTCAGGATTTGTAACAGACCACGGATATGGCCAAGAAAACCTCTGCTGTCGAAGCATTCATTTTTCTCGCAAGCAAGCTGCCTTGGTGGGCGAGCATTGCGCTTGCCGCTGCCTCGGGAATGTTCCTCCACGCCCTTGCCACCGCTGCCCCGCCGACGATGAGCGACGTTCGACATCTTGATACGGTGCTGACTCACTCGGTGTTCAGTGGACTGGCGACGTTCGGGCAGTTCTTTGTGCCAGTGATTTTTGTGGCGGGCGCGGTTGCCTCGATCTTCAGACGCCGCAAACGCAGCCATCTTTTGAATTCAGTGAGCACGGCAGGCGGTAATACCCTGCTGACCATCAGCTGGCACGATTTCGAGCTGTTGGTAGGTGAAGCCTTACGGCGCCGTGGTTATGCCGTGCAGGAAACAGGTGCGAACGGACCTGATGGCGGCGTGGATCTGGTTGCGCGCAAGGATGGCGAAACGTATCTGGTGCAATGCAAGCAGTGGCGCTCGATACAGGTCGGCGTGCCGGTGGTGCGTGAGCTTTACGGCGCCATGGCTGCGGAGGGCGCGGTAGGCGGTTTCGTCGTGACCAGTGGGAGGTTTTCCAAACCCGCGCGCGCATTTGCCTCGGGGCGCAACGTGCAGCTGATTGACGGCGAGCAGTTAAAGCAGTGGATTGCCGAAACGAAGAACCGTCAACCGCCGCCTCGCCCAAAGGCGACCGCCGAGCGCGTCGAGCCAGCAGTTAAGCCAGCGGTTGAGCCAGCGGTTGAGGCGCCGACGGCGAAGGTAAAGCCGGCGGAATCAGTGGCTGACGTGGTTGAGCCGACAGCGCCGGCCTGCCCGTTTTGTAAGAAGACGATGGTGACGAAACTGGCACGTACCGGGAAAAACGCCGGCGGGCATTTTTGGGGATGCGTCGATTATCCGAAGTGCCGGGGGATTCGGCCACAGTTCGCGCCAATGAAGGTGGGGCGTTGAAGGGTTTGCCGTAAGCTTCAACTGATTAATTCCCTCCTCTGCACATAACATTTTTTCTAAAGAATCTTTACCTGGGTTTCATTTGATCCGGCGTCGCTGTGTTCTTACAGTGGCGTCACCTGATCGAACTTGCACGAGCAAGAAGGTTTATTCAAATGTTTAAATCCATCGGTATTGCCAGCGCACTTATTCTTTCTTCTTTATGGGTCGCTCCTTTCGCAATGGCTGAAGAGTCCCCAGCGTTTGTCGCGCGTAACGAAGCGCTGCACGCGAGCTTCGAGCAGCACGAAGAGGCCTTGGCCGCCAAGGCCAGGGAGCAGGACAAGACTCAGCAAGCCTCGACTTACAATCCACAAACGGAGAATGCCAAACATACCTGACCTGTACGTTGATTCATCGTGTCGTTTCTGTTGTTTCTCCGCGTCGTTGCTCCCGGCGTGGGGCCTCAAAGCTCCAAACTTCAGCCGCTGACCCCAGCGGCTTTTTTTCGATTCAACGAAACATGATTTATATCCTGGCTACTTTTACAAGTTGCCAAAAACGAAGCCTGTCCCCAATAAGACCGACTGCAAATCCTTCAATAACGGCAGAGCATTCAAATGATGCCCGTAGCAGGCAGGCGCCCATGTCAGGCAAAATGCCGATTCTATGTAGGACTTAGCCGCCGAAGGGGTAGGAATGCGCTTGTTCAAATTGAAGACTGCCTTGATTTGCATCGCGCTGGCGATGGGTGTCGGGGCGGCCGGTGTACAAGCCGCGACCGACACGCAGGGGTCGTCCAAGTCGTCGAAGACCGCGCACTCTTCCAAAACGACGAAGTCTTCGAAGACCTCCAAACCTGCCAAGTCGTCGAAAAAACCAAGCAAACCTACAGGTCAGAAAGTCTCGATGCTGGGCGGCAAGTTCCTGTTCTACCTGCCTAAGGACTACGTCAAAGGGCCGATGGAAGAGATCGACGACAAGGCGAAGGCCGCTGGCGTAACCGGTTTGCTGTACATGAACAAGCCCGCGAAGCGCGTGGTGATCATCACCGAAACGCCGCTGCCGGACGGTAAGTCTGTTCCTTCCAACGATACCGAAACGCTGGACACCATCATTGCCGAAACGCTCGTACAACAGCAGTCCAGTTACCGTGATTTCAAGAAGCTCGGCGAGAAGAAGATGGTCAGAAAAGGCCTCGGCCTTCGTCAGCTGGATATCGCGGGCGGCGTGGACGGTGGCAATGTCCTAAGCACCACGCTGACTGCCGCCTCGGGAACGCGCACTGCAATGGTCAATGTGATTTCGCTCGCCAAAGACGCCAAAGCGCACGCGCAGCTGATCAAAAACATGACCGGGAGCAAGTGAGCGGCCTGTCTGAAGGACGCGCCCCCTGCGGACACCGACTGCAAGAAGCCATGTCCGTCGGCGTATTCGGATGGATTGCAGGATGGAAGGGGCAATAGGGTCTACGCTCTGCCCATCCGATCAGCCTGATTCGTCCTCAGGCGACGACCGGCGATGCGAAATGGACGAATAGTGGCAAATCGCTCTTCCTTCCCTTCAATCGGCAAGCGACACTCTGGGTCATTGGTCGTGGCCGATGTTTCAATCCGGACGCTGTGTCATCACCCGGTGAAGAGCTATGAGCACCTCAAGCCACAAAGGTCTTTCATTTGCACGGCGTCTGCATCTGCCGCGCAGCGTGGGCTTGGGCATGGGTTTTTTCACCGTGGCCGCCGCGTTATATCCTTCTCATCCGCCCACGTGGGTCTGGGTGCTGATGGTGCTGCACGCTTACGTCTGGCCGCACTTGGCGTATCTTCTCGCTCGCTATTCCGACAAGCCCTACCAGGCTGAGCGCCGCAATCTGGTTTATGACTCAGTGGCCGGTGGTTTCTGGGCTGGCGCCATGGGGCTGAACCCGCTTCCAGCGGTGGCGGCGTTATCGATGCTGGCCATGAACAACATCGCCGCGGGCGGCCCACGAATGCTGGCAATTGGCTCGGTGGCGCAGGCCAGCGGCGCGCTGCTTTCGTACTGGATTTTCCGCCCGGAACTGTTTCCGCCCGTCACCCAGATTCAGGTGTATGCCTGCCTGCCGATGCTGGTGATTTATCCGCTGGCTCTCGGTTTGCTGTCCTACCGCGTCGCGGTACAACTTTCCAACAGCAAGAAGGCGCTGGAGAAGCTGAGCACGACCGACAGCCTGACAGGTCTGATGAACCATGGCGCCTGGAAGGATCTGCTGACGCTGGAATTCAACAAGAGTCGGACGCTGGACAGGCACAACAGCGTTGCGCTGATCGACATCGATCACTTCAAAACCATCAATGACACCTATGGCCACATCATCGGCGACAGCGTGCTCAAGCAGTTGAGCAACGCCCTGTCCGCCAACCTACGGGAAACCGATCTGGCCGGACGCTACGGCGGCGACGAGTTTTGCGTGATCCTGCCCGACACCTCACTTGCGCAAGCCACCGACATCCTCGAGCGCCTGCGCCGCACGGTGAACGAGCATTCTCACGCCGCCCTCCCCGACCTTAAATTGAGCCTGAGCGTCGGCATCGCGGCTTACGGCGCCCATCTGAACGATGCGGGCATGTGGCTGCATGAGGCCGACATGGCGTTGTACAAAGCCAAAAGCACCGGGCGCAACCGGGTGACATCGGCGCCGCCCGGCGTAAGGGCCTGCGAATCAGCGAGTGCCGAACTTGAGTGAGTCAGCGTCGGAGGCGAGCGAGGGTCTGGAAGAGTTTGTGCCTGCATTCGGTCAGTCGGCGCAGCGCTGGGTCAGCTTGAGCAACTCGACGGGCGACACCGTCTCCAGCAGGGCAACTAGGCTGTCGCTCAGCGTCAGAGGACCATATAGCCCTTCTTCGCGGTCCAGATGCGCTTGCTGGACTTCGCGATAAGCACCGGGATAGATGCTTTTTTCGATGGGCAGCAAGCGATCGAAATGCTCCAGCAGCCCTCGGAAAACGATGCGCCGCTCCACCACGCCGCGAGTGGTGGCGATCAGTTTGATGAAGAAATCCGAATCGCTCTGGCGCATGGCTTCATACGCGGCATAGCGCTCGACCAGCGTGTACGCGCCGGTTTCATCGAACACCACACAACACAGATCGTGGCGCGCACGACCGCTGAAAGGATTAACGGCGGCGCCGCGACGATTGCTCTGCGCCAGCGCGAAGGCCACTGCGCGCTCCGCCTCCTGTAAACGCTGCGGGTTGTCGAGCCAGGTCAGATCGTCCAGCGCCGGCGCCTGTCGTCCCAGGCGCTCGACCTCTGCACTGAAGGTGGCGAACAGGCCCTGCGGACCAAACCATTGTTTGTGGAGTGCATTGAGTTGGTCTCTGGAAAGCGCGGCCTGCTCGTCCACCAGCCGGTCGAATTCAGCGGCGACCCCGACGTGATCAGGTCGCGAACGACGCGGAGCCGAAGGCTGTGAAGTGGCGCTTTGAAGTGTCATCGGATCGTTCCTTTTTGTTGTTCAAATGTTGTTCGGCAGCATTGCTATGGCCGCGCCATCAATCGTTCTGCATAGCCGCGCCCTGCTGGTGATGGCTCCGCAGCGAGGCATCGTCAATCAGCGCAACTTTTTTCCAGCACATCCAGCCGCATTCTTTTCCTCGCCATAACGTTGACTGACACCGCGCAAAACAAATAACGCAGCCGAAGTATCGCTCGACACCTGATCCATGATCTTTCCTGCCAATCCATTGATGCACGCGAGTTGTAACTTCACAGGCACGCGCCTGTACCGATCCAAATAAATTGCGGATGTCGCAATACTTATAAATGCTCAGTCTTCACTCGGTTTTATTATGCGCGCCTCACTCGGCGATACAATCCGTCAAATGTAGGGGTGTAGAGATTTTCTTCTTACGCAGCCCGGGCACATGCAGCGCCATTAATTGCGCCCGGTTTTTGACCTCGTTTTTCTTCAGCAGCGACGAGACATGGTCCCGCGCCGTGTAATCGCTGATGCCCAGCCTCTGGGCGATGTCCTTGTTGGTGCAGCCCAGCAGCACCAATTGCAGGACTTCCTTCTCTCTCGGCGTCGCTCTGCTCGATCGTTTTCGCTTGCGGTCTTGTTCCATCATCGGCCTGCAATAACCTCCATTAGTTGCCTTCCCTGGCATTGAACAGCTCATCGGCACTGATACAGTTTTATTGAGTAAAATTTTCGAGCGCGCATAACTTCGGCTATCGATCAGGCGAAGGGTTAATAATGAGCACAACAAAGGTAATTATTCCTACAGCACGCAAGGACAACTCCTTGCTGGCCTAACCAATATCGCCCGCGCAGTTATTAATCCTGGCGCAGACCAAGTTCGGCACAGTTATATAGAGACAGCTTGTATAGACAGGCACGATAATACTTACGAATGATAATTACAATCATCTGTTACAAATCAGGTGCGTTGATTCACGGCGTTCACGCGCCCGGCGATCAAACCGGTCAGGGTGCAAATCACGCCGGGCGGGTGCAGGAACGAGAAAAGCGTTTCAGGAGGAAGGTTGAGCGAAAAGTTTCGCCGCGCGCTCACGGATTTCATCGGGAGTGAGGTCCTCCTTGTGCGTGCCGATGAACCACAGATGCCCGAACGGATCACGGACGCTGCCGCTGCGGTCGCCGTAAAACATGTCTTGGACTTCGCTGACCACTGTCGCGCCCGACTCCACGGCGCGCTTGAATTGCGCGTCGACGTCAGCGACATACAGGTGCATGGCGAAGGAGGTTTGGCTGCCGGGTGCAGGGCTGACGAACCCGCCCTGATCGCAAGGCTCGGCGAGCATCAGGCGAGAGTCGCCGATTTGCAGTTCGGCGTGACCGACCTTTCCGCCCGGCCCGTCCAGCCGGAACATTTCCTGGGCATCGAAGGCTTTTATGTAGAACTCGATGGCTTGGTCGGCGGGCGAGACGCCCATGTACACGGTCAGGCTATGCTGGCCGTCGGGGATAGGTTTGACGCTCATGGCAGGCTCCAGAGGCTTTAGCCTTCTCAGATGGTTGCGGTGCGGCGCAGGTTCGCTCACCCGATGACCGCCTCGCGCGGTTGCTGGCGGGGAGCGCCGTGCCCTCCGGCCGCGCCCATCCCGCCCCTGTCTGAAACCTGCTCCACCGATCAAGCGTAGTTCTGCCAGAGCAATCGTCCGGATTGCCCGACGATCAGTTGCCTGTCGGCGCCACCATCACGTCGTCCACCTGCATGCCCTTGCGCATGCCGAAGAACATCGCGGTCAGCAGGCCGACCGCCCCCATGATCACGCAATAGCCGACGCAGACCCACGGACTCCACGGCATCAGCGCGATCAGGGCCAACGGCGTGGTGCTGGCCCAGAGCGCGTAGCTGACGTTGTAGGTAAGGGAGATGCCGGAGACGCGAATGTTCGCCGGGAACAGTCCGACCATGACCGATGGCACGACGCCGACGATGCCGCAGGCCAGGCCCGCGACGGCATAGGCCAGGCCCACGGGCAGCCACTGGATGACCAGACTGGCGTACAGCAGACCGACGCCAATCGGCAGCAGCAGGCTGTACAAGACGACGCCGCGCCAGGCGCCGATGCGATCGACCTGCCTGCCGGCCAGCACACAGCCGATGTTCAGAAACACGATGCCGACACTGCTGAGCGCGAACGTGTCGCTAGGGCTCATGCCAAAGCGCTGTTGCATCACCGTCGGCGTGATCACCACCAGGGTCACCACCGCAGAGGTCAGCACGCAGGTCAGCAACGCCGCAGGCAGCAACGATTGGCGATGTTCACGAATCACCGCGCGCAGCGGCAGTTCGGTCATGCCTTCCCGCTGGGCGTGCAGCGCCATGAAGACCGGGGTTTCGCTCAGCCAGCGGCGCAGCCAGACGCCAATCACACCGAACAGGCCGCCCAGCAGAAACGGGATTCGCCAGGCGAAATCGAGGATTTCTGCGTGGGTGAACACGCGCGCAAGCCAGGTGGCCGTCAGCGCGCCGATGAGATAGCCGAAGGTGAGCCCGGCTTGCAGCACACCCAAGGCGTAGCCGCGGTGACCTTTGGGCGCATGTTCAGCGACGAACACCCAGGCGCTCGGCACTTCGCCACCCACGGCTGCACCCTGCAGAATGCGCAATGCCAACAGCACCAGTGGCGCCCAGTAGCCGATATCGGCGTACGTCGGCATCACGCCGATCAGCAGGCACGGCAGCGCCATCATCAGAATGCTCAGACTGAACACCCGCTTGCGCCCCAGCTTGTCGGCGAAATGCGCCATCAGGATGCCGCCCAGCGGACGCGCCAGGTAGCCCGTGACGAAGATGCCGAAGCTTTGCAGCAGGCGCAGCCACTCGGGCATTTCAGGCGGGAAAAACAGCTGGCTGAGCGTCAGGGCGAAAAAGACGAAGATGATGAAATCGTAGATTTCCAGCGCCCCGCCCAATGCCGCCAGGCCCAGGGTCTTGTAGTCGCCCCGGTTGATCGGTTGTGGACGTGGTCGAAGAATGGCTGTCATGAAAGACCCCAAATCACAGGTTGAAACGGCAGTTAAGTGCGACAAAGGCGCGCAGGATAACAAAGCTTACAGATTGAGGGCGGTTGGCAGACGGCTGACGTGACGCCACTTGCGTCCGATCACAGGGTGTATGCGCCGGGAGTCGTGCCGAATTGGGCGCTGAAGGCGCCGATAAACGTGCTGACGCTGTCGTAGCCCAGGCGCTGCGCGACGCGGTTGACGCTGTCGCCTTGTGCGAGCAGTTCCAGCGCGCGTTTCATTCGCGCGACGATGCGCCATTGCACCAGCGACATGCCGGTTTCGGCGCGAAAATGCCGGGTCAGACCGCGCCGCGACATGCCTGTGCGCCTGGCCCAGTCGTCCAGGCTCAGTTTGTTGGCAGGATCGGCCACGATCGTCAGCGTCATTCCCACCAGATGCGGACTGCTGGGCATCGGCAGAAACAGCGGCTCGGCGGGAGATATTTTCAACTCGTCGAACAGGACTTCCAGCTGACGATGCTGCGGCGGCGTGAGTTCGCCAGCGCTGTGCTCGATCAGCGCGCCGCTCCAGCCGCCGATGCGTTCCAGCAAGGCGCGGGACAATGACGTCATGTCAAAAACCGTGGGAGTGGTGGGAAACAGCGGGCAGAGGTCGGGGCGCAGGGAGATCATCCACCCTCTGGCGGCCTCATGGATCCGCGCGGCATGGGCAACGCCCGGAGGAATCCAGCCGATGCGACGCGCCGGCACGACCCAACTGCCGGTGTCGAGCTCGGCCGTAATCACGCCTTCCCGGACAGCCCACAACTGGCCTTCACGGTAACGGTGCAGGCTGTCTTCGCTGCCCGACTGCAAGGGCGCATTGACCAATACGGGTCGGCCGTCCTGGATGCGACGTTGCAACGGGTACTGTGCTGGCATGGCCCGATTTCCCGGTTGAGAGGCTTGCCGACGTTAGCAAGCCATAAGGACCGTTGCCAGTGATACGGCAGGTTTTCCGCGCTTACTCAGTGAACGGAATGGGCCGGTAATGCCCGCTCCATGTACAGACTGCGCAACGTAATGCCGCTGGGGTGTTCGTAGGGCTCGTCACGAATCGCCACAAAGCCCATTGCACGATAAAAGTCGGCGGCGTTGAGCGACGCGTAGAGATGAAGCCGGGTGAAGCGCTCTTCGGCGGCAATGGCTTCCAGCGCGTGCATCAGATGTCGCCCGATGCCCTTGCCGATCAGTCCGGGTTCGACGAACAAGGCGACAACCTCGCCGCTCTGCCGGTCGAGAATGCCGTAGCCGAGCCACTGGCCATCCTCTTCGGCGATGACTGCGCATCCGGTGGCGAGCAGTCGCAGGTAGGACTCAGGCGGCGGCGAAGCGCTCCAGACGTCGATCTGTTCGGGAGAATAATGACTGGCACACACCCTGCGCACGGCCCGCGTACGCAGCGACCACAACAACGGAATATCGGCGATGCTGCCTTTTTTCAACTCGATCATCTTCGCTCCTCGCCCTCAAAACCCACGAACCGCCCTGTCCATGTAATGCCACTGCTCAGGCGACAGAATGCGCTAATGAGCTTAGTGGCGAAAGCGCCGAGCTCGGATCTTGAATCTCGGGGGAATGGCAGGCCGTGGCTCGGACGCACGTCCCGTAGGAGCGCGCTTGCCCGCGAAGGCGTCATTCCGACCAACACATCTCCACCGGATGCAACCGACCTCTTCCCGGCTGAAGCCGGTCCTACGGACGCTGCGGGCTTTTCGTAGGACCGGCTTTAGCCGGGAACGCGCCGGGCGTCAGGCCGCTGCATAGAAGGTGCTATGACCAATCTCACTCCCACAAGGATCTCCGGGCATTCCCGAATTCTGTTCCCGCACACGAATCCTGTAGGAGCGCGCTTGCCCGCGAAGGCGTCATTCCGACCGACACATCTCCACCGGATGCAACCGACCTCTTCCCGGCTGAAGCCGGTCCTACGGGCGCTGCAGGCTTTTCGTAGGACCGGCTTTAGCCGGGAAAGCGTCGGGCGCTCCGCCTCAGAAACTGACGGTCGCTGACAGGCGGGCCGTGCGGGGGGCGCCGAGGAAGATGTAGTCGTCGCCCAGGTATTCGCCCACGTCGCGCCAGTAGCGTTTGTCGAACAGATTGTCGACGGTCAGCCGGAACACGGTGTCGTAGCCGTCGATGCGCGTGCTGTAGCGGCTGCCGGCATTGAACACTGCATAGTCGTCGACCTTCACCGAGCCTTCCCGGTTGGCGTACTTGCTTGAGCTGTACTGCATGCCGCCGAGCAGGGCGAGTCCCGGAATCGGCAAGCTGTAATCGGCGGACAGGCTGCCTCGCACTTTCGGCACGTTGATCGCCTGGTGGCCTTCGTACGCGGCAGTGCCGCTGTCTTCCACGCGCGCGCGGATGGCCGCGACGCTGGCGGCGATCTGCAGCTGCGAAGTCAGCCAGCCGTTGGCGCTCAGCTCCAGACCGGTGTTCTTCTGCTGGCCCTGCTGGACGAACACCGAACTGATGCCGTCATCATTGGGCCTGGAATACTGGTACGCCTGGCGCGTCTGAAACAGCGCCGCGGTGAAACTCATCCGGCGCCAATCGTACTTGACCCCGGCCTCGAGCTGACGGGAGATCGTCGGCGCCAGAATTTCGCCCGCGTTGCTGTCGAACACCGACGCCGTGCCGCCCAGCGAGAGGCCTTTGCTGTAACTGGTGTAAAGCGAAACGTTGTCGACCGGTTTGTAGATCAGCGCGGCCTGCGGCAGGAAAATCGAGCGCTGCGTGTGACGATTGTCGCTGCCGTCTTCGTTGTAGGCCTTTTCATCGAGGCGCACCTGGCGCCCACCGATGACGGTCTGCCAATGCTCGTCGAAATGGATGTGATCCGTGGCGAACAGGCCGTACTGACGGCTGTCCAGACGCCGCTCGGTATGCCCGACCGACAGGTCCGACGGATCGAACGTCTGCGGCGTGTCATGGATATTGCCCGAGCCCACGTATTCGCTGAAATACGGCCGGGTGTCCACAGTGCGGCGGAATGCGCTGGTGCCGAACGTCAGTTCATGCTTGAGCCAGGCCGTGCTGAACAGCCCGCTCATCGACGCCTCGACTTCGTCATTGCGTCGGGTGTCGTCGGGGCTGCGGAAGTCGTAGATGTCGTAACCGCCGCCTGGGGTGAAATGCCCCGTTACCGGTTCGCTCGGGCAGTCGCTCTGGAAATAGCAGCCGTAAGCGAACGCGCTGTAATCGTCGATCACCACGCGGCTGCGCGAGGCGCTGAGGCTGGCCTTCCAGTCATCGTTGAAGCGGTACTCGTAACGGCCGCTCATGTTCAGCGAGTCGATGCCGACCGGGTTGGACCAACTTTGATAGCCGAGCAACTTGCGCGGCGACGCGTCGTGAGGCGGCTCGGTGCCGCCCAGCAGTTGATAGCCCGGCACCGATCGCTGCTCTTTGGTCTGATACTCGACGTCCAGTTGCAGCGTCGACTGATCGTTGATGTTCCAGTCGAACGCCAGAGAGGCGAAATCGCGCTTGCCGTCAGCATGCTCGACATACGAGCGAATGTCTTCGTGGGCAACGTTGGCGCGCAGGCCGAACTGCTTTTCGCTGCCGAACCAGCCACCCACATCCGTGGCCAGGTAGCGCTCGCCATGTTCGTTGGTGGAGACGGTCACCGAGCGCACGTCTTCCGGGCGCTTGGTCTTGTAATTGACCACGCCGGCAGGCTCGGAAACCCCGCTCTGCAAGCCCGACAGGCCTTTGAGCAGTTCGACCTGCTCCTTGTTTTCCAGCGCCACGTTCTGCTCGCCAGTGATGCTGCGGCCGTTGATGCGGTAGCTGTTGGCGGCGTTCAGAGAAAACCCGCGGACGACGAAGTTTTCGTAATAACCCACCGGCGCGTAGCTGTCGCCCACTGACGCATCGTTACGCAGCACCTCGCTGAGCAGCCTGGCCTGCTGATTCTTGAGCATTTCCTGACTGAACACCGAAATCGAGGCGGGTGTATCGATCAAGGGCGCCTCGTTGAAGCCGCCAACCGACGCGCTGCCAGCTTGATACGCCGACTCCTGTTCGCCTGACACATTCAGCGCATCGAGCGTCAGCGGTTCGGCCTCCTGCGCGGCCAGCCAGGGCGATGCGAAAGCGATGCTCAGCGGCAACAAGCGACGCGTGAAGCCTGCGACAGGTCGGGACGGGGTGTTCATCGGCGGCGGAATTCCTGGTTGATAGCGGTCGGCGGTGAACGACGCGCAGGCGAATCGGCGGCGCATCTTTTACGTTCTGCGCCGGATTTTTACAACCTCGATATAAACCTCGCGCGCGCCTCGAAATGTCAGGGCAGCCTCCTTTACACTCCGGGCTTACTCTTCATGGACGCTCCCCTATGACGCCCTCGCTGCTCCTGGCCGTGCTCGCCTCAGGCTTCATCTACGCCATTTCGCCAGGCCCCGGCGTGCTCGCCGTGTTCGGCATCGGCGCGTCCAGAGGGCGCCGCGCCGGGGCGGCCTTTCTGTGCGGGCATTTGCTGGGCGATGTGATCTGGTGCAGCACGGCGCTGGCCGCGATCATCGGTGCCAGGGTGATCGGGACGACGGCGTTCGACGTGCTCGGGCTCATAAGCGGGGTATTTCTGTTCTGGCTCGGCTGGCGTGCCCTTCGCGCCAGACGCAGCAGCGACGACCCGACCAAAGCGCCGGCGCGGCAGCCTTTCTGGCACGGCATCATGTTCGGTCTGACCAACCCGAAGGCGTACCCGGTGGCCGTCGCGACCTTCACGGCTCTGCTGTCCAGCCGCGCCGACATGCTCAACTGGTCGATGTTGCCGCTGCTGATCCTGATCAGCACGCTGGGCGGCATCGTGGCGTACGGCATCATCGTCGGCGTGGTCGGCGCTCGCCACGTGCGGTCGGTCTATCAACGGCACGAACTGACCATCACGCGGCTGTGCGGCGTGATGTTCATCGGTTTCGCGATCAATGCGCTGATGCATGCCGTACCAGGGCTTCTGCCGCGCAAGCCCTGATCAGGCGCTTACTGCGCCAGGCCGACCTTCAACAACTTGCCGTCGTCTTCGTCCGTCAGTACGTAGAGATAGCCGTCCGGGCCCTGGCGCACATCGCGAATGCGCGACTTCAGCTCGCCGAGCAGTCGCTCTTCGTGCACCACTTTGTCGTCCTTGAGCTCCAGCCGGATCAACACCTGAGCCGACAGCGCGCCGATGAACACGTTGTGATCCCACTGTTTGAAGCGGTCGGCGTCATAGAACGCCATGCCGCTGATGGCCGGGGATTTTTCCCACACATGAAACGGATTCTTCACGCCCTCGACAATCTTGCCTTTGGCCTCGGAAATAGGCTGGCCGGTGTAATCGATGCCGAACGTGGAGATCGGCCAGCCATAATTCGCGCCCCGTTCGATGATGTTGATTTCATCCCCGCCCATGGGCCCATGTTCGTTGGTCCACAGCGTCCCGCTCCATGGGTTGAGCGCGGCGCCTTGCTGATTGCGGTGGCCGTAACTCCAGATTTCCGGGCGCACGTTCTTCTGGCCGACGAAGGGGTTGTCCTTGGGCACCGTGCCGTCGGGATAAAGCCGCACGATTTTCCCCTGCAGCTTGTCCAGATCCTGGGCGGTCGGCCGGTTGTTGTTCTCGCCCAAGGCAATGAACAGGTAACCGTCCCGGTCAAACACGATGCGCGAACCGAAGTGATTGCCCACCGACAATTTCGGCTGTTGCTGGAAAATCCGCGTGAAGTTTTCCAGCCTGGTCAGGTCTTCGGACAGTCGCCCGCGCCCCGCAGCGGTGCCGCCGGTTTTGCCATCGCTGCCGGCCTCGGCGTAAGTCAGGTAGACCATTCGGTCCTTGACGAAATCAGGGGAAAGCTCGACATCCAGCAGCCCGCCCTGGCCCTGCACCCAGACCTTCGGCACACCGGAAATGGGTGCTGACAGCTTGCCGTCAGGCGCCACGCGCCGCAGGCTGCCAGTGCGCTCGGTCACCAGCATGCCGTCGTTGCCTGGCAAAAATGCCACGGCCCACGGATGCTGCAATCCACCGACGACTTCATCCACGGTCAACGTGCCCTCCTCGCTTTGATAAGTGGCTGCCGACGCGTGCATCGACAGGCCAAGCAAGGCGCACGCACTCACACTGGCAATCAGGGTCCTGCGGATCAACGAGCTATGCATCATGGGCAATTCCTTTTTGGCGGGGAGCGAAAGTGGCGGTCACGATCATCGTTTTCATTGAACGCGGCGCGGTGCGTTGGTGGAAGGCGCCGCAGGCGCAGGCTGGCGCGCCGGGTAGCCATTGCCGATACCGCCGTTTTCGAGGGTCGGCGGCCGCGGCTGAACTGGCCGCAAATCAGGGCCGCGCATGCCGGGCGTAATCGACTGGGTGCCTTGACGGCTGTTGGGGTTGGCGCGGCGGATGGCGCCATTGTCCGGCGTAGTGTTCGATCGGCCAGGGTAGTTGGCCGCAGCCAGTTGCAGGGATGAATCCGCCCCGCGCTCAGCGGCCTGCGCGGCACCGGCGCAAAGCAGACCGGTCAGAGAAAACATCACGAGACGTCGCAGGAAACTGTTCATCGGTTATCTCATGTGGGTGGGCGATCGAATGAATCACGAGTCCGGTGTTTGATGACGATCGAGCGCGTAGGTTCGCGCCGCAGGGGTGGCGTAGCAACGCGTAGGACGATTCGCTTTGTAACAAGACTAGTCTGTCGCCGGGTGATGGGCAGTCGGTCGGCTGCTGCACAAATCTTCCAGACCCGACCGTCCGCTGTTGATAAGGTAAGCAGCGACGGCAACGCATTCGCTCGCAGCGCGAGGGTATCGAGCGGATGCGCCGTGCAGTTCGTTTCGCCAAGCCGTTCCCTTCAGGAGCCCCCGATGTCCAACCGCAACTGGATCGATCTCAAGCAGGACGCGATGTCCGGCATCGAGACCGTGCGCGCGCATTTCGAGGGCCACGCCTACGACCCGCACTGGCACGACAGTTATCTGGTCGGCATCACCGAACAAGGCGTGCAGCAATTCAATTGCCGGCGCCAGCAGTACAACAGCACGCCGGGCAAGGTCTTCCTGCTTGAGCCCGGCGACATCCACGATGGCCACGCCCCCGATGCAGGCGGCTTCACCTATCGCACGCTTTACCTCGAACCCGCCTGGCTCGATCGCGAGCTGCGCGCACAGTTCGAGGAAGCGCCGGACAACGCCAGCCTGAGCTTCGCCGAAACCCTGGCCGAGGACAGCCGTCTGGCCGTCGCGACGGCCAATGCTTTCCAAGCCATGCACCATGACGAACTGCGCATCGTGCGCCAGACCGCTCTGGATCAGCTGCTGTCGAGCCTGACCAGCCATCTGCGCTGGCGCACGTCGATCACGCCCGATCCGCGCCTGCCGCTGGTGGCACAAAGGGCTCGCGATTACCTGCACAGCCACCTGCATCAGGACATCGGCCTGGATGATCTGGCCCAGGCCACCGGCGTGGACCGCTTCCGCTTGAGCCGTGCATTCAAAGCGGCGTTCGGCCTGGCGCCCCACGCGTACCTGATTCAGTTGCGCCTGACCCGCGCCAGGCATTTGCTGGCGCGCGGCGAACTCCCCGTCAGCGTCGCAGCGGCACTCGGTTTTTCCGATCAGAGCCACATGGGCCGCTGGTTCCAGCGCGCTTACCGCATGACCCCGGCGGACTACCGCAGGCGCTGCTCAAATCTTCCAGACTGACGACCCGGGCGGCAGCGATCATCGATTCATGATCAATAACTGCCGAGTAGTCCCATGCAAACCTTGCTTCCTTTTCTGCTGTTCGCCTTCGTCGCGTCAATCACCCCCGGCCCGACCAACATTCTGGTGATGACCAACAGCTCGCGTCACGGCATGCTGCGCACCCTGCCGATCGTGCTGGGCGGCTGTGCTGGCGCGGCATTGCTGGTGTTGCTGGTCGGCACGGGCCTGGGTGACCTGCTGGCACGACATCAGGCGATACAGACGGCGATGTCGTGGATCGGCATCCTCTGGCTGACTTGGCTGGCCTGGCAGATTTTCCGGGCACCCGCTGAAGCGGTCGAGCCTGATCGCACCAAAGGCACCCCGCAACTCGGCCTGTGGGGCGCGGCCAGCCTGCAGGTGGTCAACCCCAAAACCTGGATGATGGCACTGGCCGTGGTCAGCGTGTTTGCCGGAACCGGCGCTGACCGGATGCTGCAAGTGATGTGGCTGTCGCTGGCGTTTTTTCTGGTGTCGGTCCCATGCCTGATCGTTTGGGCCTACGTGGGCGTGAGCGCGGCGAAGCTGTTCCGCTCGGCGCGCAGCATGAAGCGCTTCAATCAAGCGATGGCGCTGTTATTGCTGGCCTCCGCCTGGCTGACGCTGGTGATGTGAGGCGCACTAGCGGGCGTGTTTTAATGCCTGCTTTCAACGCCGATCAGGACGCAACATGGCGCCTTTCTACGATGCACGCGGCAACATCTACGCCGTCATTTCCCCCGAAGCCCTGCGCGCCATGGGCGTCAATGTGCCGGAGTCAGCCGCTCAAGCCGCGTCGGCCCGTCAGCACTGGACGCCAGCGGCCATCAGCGCAATCTGCGACTGGCCTGCGGGGCAGCGTCCGCAAGGGAGCAAAGCCCACCGCTCGGATGGCTTGCTGGTAGGCCCGTTCCCGCGCGTTGCGCCTTCGCAGGGCGTTGCGCCGTTCGACGTGCTGATCGTCAACACCGACAGCACCCTCGCCGAGCGCAGCGGCAACGGCCTGACCATCTTCGCCCAATCCCTCACCGACACCGGACTGATCGACGCCGGCGAAAGCTTCACCCTGCACGTTCATCACGACAACGCCGACTCCGCCAGCCCGCAGCCGACTCAGGTGGTCCCCGCAGTCGTCAACGACGTGAGCGGCTTCTGGCTGGACATCGGCACCCCAGGGTTCGGCCCGCAAGCCGTCGGCGCAAAAGGGGACGGCGTGACGAACGCCCTGCTCGGCCCGCATCGGGTCAACCGGGTCGAACGACTGGCCTGCCTGCACCCGGCGTGGCACAGCAGCGTGTTCGTGAGGGTCGGCAATCCGCACTGCGTGACACTGGTCGCCGACATCGAGGCGCTGCCAGGTTTCGAGCAACTGCATGAAAACCCGTTGAACGATGCTTTGACGCGCATTGCCTTCGCCGCCGGGGCGCTCGGCAGCGGCGATCCCTGCCCGGCGGGCGTCAACCTGCAATGGGCGGCCAGGCTGGGCCCCGACCGGATCGCCGCCAGGGTGTTCGAACGAGGCGAAGGCCCGACGGCGTCGTCAGGCACCAGTGCCAGTGCAGTGGCTTCAGCGGCCTGGCGATGTGGCTGGGTCAGAGCGGGGCTCGTTGAAATGGTGATGCCGGGCGGGACAGCGCCCGTTCGACTGATCGAGCAACAGGGTGATTTGGCACAAGTGCAGCTGTTCGGCGCCGCGCGCCTGCAACGCTGAATCGTTGCCACAACGTCGCGCAGGCTGCGGCGACGTACGACGCTTGTGCCAAAGTGCGAACCTGCGCGCAGGATCATGGGAAAATGCCACTACCGCGATTGCATCGCTCCAGCATTTGTCTATGCTTTCAGCAATTGTCGTCTGCCATCCGTTTGAATGGCGGACCAAAGGTCAGCTGGTCATCGACTATGGACGTCAGGCGCCGACATGGAATCTCCGTTTCTCTCCCGATTTCTGCGACCGTTGATCGTTTCGATGCTCATCAGACGACCGGTCGACACGCCTTCCGTACAACGCGCAGGCCTCTGGCCCGGCCGTTTCAGCCCTCTTCTGCATACTCAATCGAACATTGATGCCATCCCGCCATGACTCAAGGCGGTTTTCCGCAGGTCGACTCTTTGGTTAGCCAATTCAGGGAAGACGGTCCTCCGACCGCATTTCGCAATTATTGAGGTACATGGCAGATGTTCAATTCACACCGCAAGGCCGTTGAAGCCGAGTTGCAGATGTCCACTGCGGCGCTGAGCCAGTCTCAGTCCAAGCTTGCTGCTATCAGCCGCGCCATGGCGATGATCGAATTCACGCCTGACGGCATCATCCTCGACGCCAACGAGAAATTCTGCCGCGCCATGGGCTATGAACGCGACGAATTGGTGGGCAAGCATCACCGCATCTTTTGCGAAAAAGCGTTCTATGAGAGCGAGGCATACTCCAGGCTCTGGCGCGATCTGGCGCGGGGCGAGCCGGTGTGCGGGACGTTCATGCGGCTGGACAAATCCGGCCGGGAAATCTGGCTGGAAGCGGGTTATGTGCCGGTTTTCGATGCGGGCGGCAAAGTCCAGAGCGTCGTCAAGATCGCGTCCGACATCACCGCGCGCTCGCACAAGGAGCATGAAAACCAGAGCATGATCGATGCGATCGGACGCTCGATGGCAATCATTGAATTCTCCCCGGACGGCCGCGTGCTCACCGCCAACGAGAACTTTCTGCAGACCATGCATTACTCGCTGAACGAAGTCATCGGGCAGCATCACAGCATTTTCTGTACCCGCGCTGAAGTGGAGTCGCCGGCCTACAAGGCCTTCTGGGCGTCGCTCAATCGTGGGGAATACCATTCCCATCGCTTCGAACGGGTGAACAAGCTGGGTCAGACGGTTTATCTGGAGGCCTCCTACAACCCGCTGTTCGACGTGAAAGGCCGGCTGTACAAAGTCGTCAAGTTTGCCAGCGACATCACCGAGCAAGTGACGGTCCAGCGCCATGCGGCGGCCACGGCCCATGACACCTCGGTCCGCAACGACGCCAGCGCGCAAAAGGGTTCGAGCGTGGTGCAGCAGACCGTGGAAGTGATCGAGCAGATTTCCAGCGACCTTAATGAAGCCGCGCGAAGCATCGATGCGGTGAACAAACAGTCGGAAGTCATCGCCAGCATCGTCCAGACCATTCGCGGCATCGCCGATCAGACCAACCTGCTGGCCCTCAACGCCGCCATTGAAGCCGCCCGTGCGGGCGAGCATGGTCGCGGGTTCGCTGTGGTCGCCGACGAAGTACGCGGCCTGGCCGCACGAACGAGCAAAGCCACGGTTGAGATCGTCGACGTGGTGCGACAAAACAACGAACTGGCGAAAAGCGCGGTTTCAAGCATGCAATCCAGCCTCAGCCGAACCGGCACCGGCGTGGAACTGGCCAACGAAGCCGGAGAAGTCATCCTGGAAATCCAGCAAGGCTCCCGCCACGTGGTGGATGCCATCAGCCAGTTCAACTCGACACTGCAGCTGGATTGACTTTGGGCTCACCGCTGCGACCCGGCAGATCGCCAGCGGTAAGCCGCCTTGACGTGTTCGATATCGGGAAATTACTCGCCGATGTCTTCGTTCCACAGCTCTGGCTTGTCGGCGATGAATTGCTTCATCAGCGCGATGCAGGTGGGGTTGTGGACGACGTCGACCTGGACGCCGCGCGAGCGCAGCAACTCCTCTTCGCCCATGAACGTCTCGTGCTCGCCGACGATGATTTTGCGGATGCCGTAAAGCAGGATGGCCCCGCTGCACATCGCGCAGGGCGACAGCGTGGTGTACAGCGTGGCCTCGCGATAAACACGGGCGGGTTGGCGACCGGCGTTTTCGAAGGCGTCCATCTCACCGTGCTTGATCGCGCTGCCTTCCTGGACCCGGCGATTGTGCCCGCGTCCGATGATCTTGCCGTCGTGGACGATGACTGAACCAATCGGAATGCCGCCCTCGGCCAGCCCCTTTTGCGCCTCTTCAATCGCAGCCTGCATGAATGGGTCCATGATCCCTCTCCCGTATGTTCAATAAATCTGCAGCCCTGCTCGTGCAGGGTCAGGCGGGCTCAAGGCTTGGCTTTTTTCAGCGCGTTGTCCAGTGCAGTCGACACATAGACCTTGAGCAATTCGCTGGAGCGTTCTTTCATGTCCATGCCGACATCGCGCTGTTTGGTGCGAAATTTATTGGCGATTTCGGGCTCCGGATCGCCGATGTCCAGCGCCTGAAGCTCTTCGGGCGTGAATGACGCGGCGTAGGCAGCGGCCAGATTCCGGTCCCATTCCTGCTGATACTGAGGCTGCAGGTACTGAAGCTCGTCCTGCACAATTTCCTGCGCCTTGGTCCGGCCGACCGCCTCGACGATGGTGGAGAACGCCACCGTGCGTGACGCAACCTGATAGCCGAGCCAGCCGAGGCTTTCTCCCAGATGGCGGTCCTTGACGAATGTCAGCGCGCTGTCTGGCACAGGCGCTGCCGGCGCCGCTTCCGATGCCCTGGCCTGGGCAGCCGTCGCGAGCAACAGGCTGAGCATCAGCGCGCTCGCCCCCTTTGAAATCGTCAACGCAGTCGATCTGCAATATCCCATGTCCTCTCCCCGGCGACTTTTATCAGTGTGATCAACTCATTGACGGCTCGGTGTCACGTCCGGTGAAGCTAGCAGTTGAGGCCTGCTTTGCCAGTCCTCCAGGCGCGCGTTATCGGTCAGCTCAGGCGCAAGACGGGTTTGATGAAGACCATTGCTGCGCGCTCATGCGATAGATCCTCACGCCCTGACGGTGGTACTGGCTGTGCACGAAGCCTTGGAAGCCGACTTTCTGTATTACCCGAACGGACGCCACATTGGCGGGCTGGACGATAGCGATCACTGAATCAACACCGGCGCCTGCGAATCCCGCTTGCAGCGCGCAACGCGCCGCTTCGGTGCCCAGTCCTCTGCCCCAGAACGCTGACGCCAGCCGATAGCCAAGCTCGACCTCGTCGGCCCCATCCACGCGCTCAGCATTCAGACCGCAGAATCCGGCCAAGGTTGAAGAAGCGTTGTCCACCACCGCCCACGGCCCGAAACCGTACTGGCGGTAGGAACGGCGGCACCACTCGATGAATTCTGCCGTGGCCTTTTCCGACAGAACCCCGCGTACCGAATGACGCATGACCTCAGCGTCGCCAAGTATCTGCGCCAGCGCCTGCGTGTCGTCAGGGATCAATTCACGCAGCGTCAGACGCTCGGTGTGCCGGGAGAAAACGTGATGAGTCATGATCGCTGATCCTGCGGGCATAAGCCTTGAGCATGGCGCAGGCTGGTGCGTGTGACTGGCGGCAGAGAAGTGAATGCCTGCCTTCACGGGGGGTTGATACCGGGCTGTCAGAGGTCCGATGACTGACGGCCCGGCGCAATCCTGCGGCGTGTGTCCTGGCGCCTTACAACGCCGCGGAGACTTTCTCCGCGACGTCGGCGGGCACCCAGGCTTTCCAGATTTCCGGGTGGTCTTTGAGGAAGGTCTTGGCCACGGCATCCGGTTCCTGGCGCTTCTCGCTCATGACACCCAGCGTTTTGTTCAACTGGTCGATAGGCAGGTCAACCTTTTCGAAGAAGCTCACCAGCTCCGGGTACTGCTTGTGAAAAGGCTCCGAGACGCCGATGGCCAGATGCGCCGCGAGTGAACTGGAGCCGATCGGATTTGGATTGTTGGCATCGGACAGGGTCTTCCAGGCGACTTCGTTGAACGGCGGCTCTTCCAGCTTGATCAGCTTGAAGCGTCCAAGCAGCGGCGTGGGCGACCAGTAATAGAACAACACCGGCTTGCCACGACGGATCGAGGAGGCAATTTCCGCATCCAGCGCGGCGCCCGAGCCCGTGCGGAAGTTGACGTAGCTGTCGTTGAGTTTGTAGGCCTTGAGTTTCTGCGTGTTGACGATCTCCGAGGTCCAGCCGGTCGGGCTGTTGAGGAAACGCCCCTTGTCCGGCGATTCGGGATCCTTGAACACGTCCTTGTACTTGGGCAGATCGGCGACCGATTTCAGGTCCGGCGCCAGCGGCTTGATGCCTTTTTCCGGGTCGCCCTTGATCACGAACTCCGGCACCCACCACCCCTCAGTCGCGCCTTTGACGATGTTGCCCAGGCCGTGCACCTTGCCTTCGGCCTCAGCCTTGACCCACGCAGGGCTGCGACCGGCCCACTCTTCGCCGATCACCTGAATGTCGTTTTTAGCCAGCGCGGCTTCAAGGCTGACGGTACTGCCGGGCAGTTTGTCGGTGGGGTAGCCGTAACCCTTTTCGACGATGGTGCGCAGGATCTCGGTGATCAGGCTGCCACTTTCCCAAGTGATGTCGCCGAAGTGGATTGGCGCTGTCTTTTCTGCGGCGTTCGCTGAGCTCGCCAGCGCAGCCAAGGCCAGCAGCGAGCCGCCCAGCCAGTGTTTGATCGATGTCATCGTTGTCTCTCGTGGCTCAAGAATAGGAAAGGCCCAGTTGGGTTTAGCACAGCTCACGCTTCATTCCAGACAAGCGCGCCGGCAACAGGTTTCAGCTTTGTCCATGTAAGCACTGACCGAGCTTTGCGAGATGCCCAGATGCACGGCAATTTCGGGGTAGGTCAGGCCTTGTGTGTGGGAGAGCACGAAAGTCGCTTTGACTTTGAGCGGGAGACGGTTGAGGCGCCGGTCGATGCGGTCGAGGGTCTGCAGCGCGGCCGCCAGATGCTCAGGGGAATGCGCCTGCTGTTCCTCCTGCGCCAGCCCTTGCACGTAATCGCGTTCCAGATCGCCGCGGCGCCAGCGCTGATAAATCAGGCGCTGGGCGATGGTGGTCAGCAGTGCGCGCGGCTGACGGATCGGCACCACATTGGGCGACGCGAGCAGTTGCAGGAAGGTTTGCGAAGCGATGTCTTGTGCGCATTCGCGAGACTTCAGCAGCCGACGCAGGCGCTCGCACAGCCACGCATGGTGCTGTACGAACAACTCGCTGAGGTATTGGCGATGGGTAAGATCGGCGCCAGCCATGAGACGTCCCCTGACGTGTTCTTGTTATCCCGGGAGTGCCGGTGGCGCCATGCTAACAAGTGCCGTTATGCAGGAAAAAGACTTAAAAGTGCTTCTTATAGACGAATCGGAAATAAATGAAATCAGCGGAAAGCCTTAGCCCGCGCCGACGCGGTGGCAGTCGCGCTCACAGGATCGAACCGCCTAAAGCGTGCTCAAGCCCTGCCTATGGGCGTCACGTTCATAATCGAGCAGGAGCTGATAATCGCCTTCGGCCGCAGGCAGCACTTCACTGATCGCCAGCGTTCGTGCGACGTCCGGCAACGCTTCGAGTGCCTGATTGAGCGCCCTGCGGATCGCTGCGCCGTCGTTATCCAGGCGGGTGATGTACGGCAGACACGGTCCCGCCGCTGTGCGGGCAATCACCTTGATGCCAGCGACCTCCTCACTGTGGTCGCGTGCCAGATAGTCGAAGGTCACGCTGTCGATGGCGGCAAGATCCCCCTCTCCGGCCTTGATCCGGGCCAGACTGTTGCGATGCCCGCCGGACAAGGACACCTGAGCGAAGAACCGGCCGTCCTGCTGCAACGGCGCCAGCGTGTGACGGAACAGGTTCATGCCCGAGTTGGAATCCCGCGAATTGAGCAGGCCATGGCTGCCGCGGAAAGCCTCCAGCGTCTGACGCGCATCGTCGGCACGCGCGACCAAAAGGCTGCAATGGTTGCCGCCAGCGCTGTGGGCCAGTCGATACACCGGTCGGCCGACCACCTGAACCTGCCCGCGCAATGCGGTCATCAGTGGATAACCGCAGGTCTGCGCGAGCAGCAGCTGCGGCGATAACCACAGCTGCTTCAAGTCCAGCGCCTGCGCATCCAGACGCTCCACGCCGAGGATGTCCAGCGCTCGCAGCAGCCACTTTTCCTGCGCCTCATGGACGCGCGCTGGCGCGACATACATCAGCAGTTCGGCAAATCCCTGGGGCATGTTCGAGTTCCGGGTCTAGACGTAAGGATGCTGTGGGCTGTCGATGGGACTGAAACTGTGACGCCGGAACAGTTCAGCATATCCGGGCACCAGAAAACCACCGCTGCGTGCCAGCCACTGCTCGCGACGGGCGCGATAGACCTGCGGAATGTGATACCAGGAAAGCCCCGGCAAGTCGTGATGAACCAGGTGCAGATTGAGGTTCAGAAACAGCCAGCCCCACGGCCATGATGCCTCGTTGATCACGGTGCGCTGCTGCGGTTGTTCGCTGGGCCGATGCTCGTAATAGGAGCGGACCATGGAAATCGCCAGCGCTGGAACGGTGCCGAAAGCCAGGTAATGTAGGCTGGACAACGCGCTGTAACGCTCGATGAAACCGAACATCAACACCAGAAAGAACCCGTGCGTCACCCACATCGCCCACGCCTGTCGCTCGCCTTGCTGCAGCCGCGTTGCTTCCCCGACGATCAGGCCGTAGAGCGCCAGCGGCACGCCAAACACCAGACGCCCCGGCGGCGTTTTGTCCAGCCAGCGCAGCAGACGCATCGGCGCGCCAGTCTGCTGCCAGCGGGTCTGGCTGAGGTAACGACTTTCCGGATCCCGGCCCGGAATGGTCAGGTCCTCGTCGCAGTGGTGCTGCAGGTGGGTGTCACGGTACAGCGTGTAGGGATACCAGACCGCGAAGGGCGCGTAACCGAGCATTTTGTTCAGCCACGCACGGCGAGTCGGATGGCCATGAAGTAGCTCATGCTGCAGCGACATCCACAGGATCAGCAGCGGGATCAGCAGCAGCGTGGTCGGCCACACACCCAGCGTCGGACTGAGCAGCATCAGCACAGGCCAGCCGGCATACACAGCGATTAACAGCAACCACGTCGGCCACTCCGTGCGGCCAGTGAAGCTCGTGCGCAGGCGTACGATCTCATCGCGTTGCGCGTCGTCCAGATAGTTGGGCATTGCCGGTTCCTGCAGTGGGGCTGATACAGGGATGTGCATCGGCGCAGGAAAAACTTGTAGATCGATTGGTTATGACGGTAGAACGAAGCCCTGAGCGCTACGCTGCGCAATATGTCCCCAACCTTGTATCGCAGATGTCCACGATCCGGTTTCACGCCCTGCCCGACCTGCAACGTCCCCTGCTGGACAAGTTCTACCGTGCCCAGCGTTCCTCCATGCGCAGCAAAGGCGAGGCGCAGTTCTGGGTCGCCAGGACAGGCGAAGTGGTGGGCGGCCTGTGCCTGACGCCGATGGCCGAAGGGCACTGGCTCACCGGGTTATTCGTCGCGCCATCGATGCGCGGACGCGGCGTTGGCGCAGGTCTGGTAAAGGCGGCCGTCGCGCACGTCCAGGGCTGCGTCTGGTTGTTCTGCGAGCCGGATCTGGTCGCAGGCTTTTACCGGCGGTTGGGTTTTGTCGAAACCGAAGACCTGCCCCGGACCCTGGCCGATCGGCTGGCCCGTTATCGCCAGACAAGGACGCTGGTCGCACTGGTTTTCCCCGACGTCGCAATCCTTAGATCCGTTGGTGCGGACCACCAAACCAAATGTGCCATTCCCCGCTGAATCCCGCGTGCTAGCCTCGCCCATCACTTCTGATCGAACGGGATGCACATGAAACGCACGCTTCTGGCTTTGTCCCTGGCAGCACTCATCGGCCCGACGCTGGCCACTGCCGCAACACCCGCGCCAGCTTCAACTATCAGCCATGCGCAGTTCGCGCCGCTACTTGCCGGCGACTGGCGCGTGCCGCAGAACGCAGCCCGCGATCAATACCGCCATCCCGAGCAGACCCTGCAATTCTTCGGTCTGCGCGATGACCAGACGGTCATCGAGATCACTCCCGGCAACGGCTGGTACAGCGAACTGCTGGCGCCGCTGCTCAAGGAAAAGGGTCATTACGTGGCGGCAATCGTCGCGCCTTCAGTCAGCGACTACGCCAGAAAATCCGCCGATGGTCTGAAGCAGAAATACGCCGCCGACCCCGCGCATTACGGCAAGGTCGAGGTCGTGGAATATGCGCCAGACGCCCCGGTCCTGGGCAAGCCTGGGTCTGCAGACACGGTCCTGACCTTCCGCAATGTGCACAACTGGGTCGATGCCGGCAACGAAGCGGCAACCTTCAAAGCCTTCTATGAGGTGCTCAAGCCCGGCGGCACGCTGGGCGTTGTCGATCACCGCGCGAAAAGCGGCACGACTGCGAAAGACAACGAGAAGAACGGCTACTTGCCTACGGATTACGTGATCAAGCTGGCCGAAAACGCAGGCTTCACGCTGGCCGGAGAAAGCGAAATCAACGCCAATCCCAAAGACACCAAGGACTACCCGGACGGCGTCTGGACCTTGCCACCGGCCTTGGTCAAAGGCGATCAGGACAGGGCCAGGTACCTTGCAATCGGCGAGTCGGACAGGATGACGCTGCGCTTCATCAAGCCCGGCAAATAGGTGAGCCCGGAAGACCCGAACTCAATCGTCGGCGTTCGGGTCCATGTCCGGGAACAGCACTTCGGTGAAACCGAAACGGCTGAAATCGGTAATGCGTGACGGGTACAAACGGCCGATCAAGTGATCGCATTCATGCTGCACCACCCGTGCGTGGAAACCGCGGGCAGTACGCTGAACAGGCTTGCCGTCGGGATCGAAACCTTCGTAGCGGATGTGTTCGTAACGCTCCACCACACCCCGCAGCCCAGGCACCGACAGGCACCCTTCCCAGCCTTCTTCCAGCGTGGGCGCCAGCGGTGTGATCAGCGGGTTGAGCAAGATGGTCTGCGGCACGGGTTCGGCATCGGGATAACGCTCGCTGCGCTCGAATCCGAAGATCACCAACTGCAGATCGACACCGATCTGCGGCGCGGCAAGGCCCACGCCACCCACGCTTTCCATGGTCTCGAACATGTCCTGAATCAACGTCTTCAACTCGCGAGAGCCGAACATCGATGCAGGCACGGGCGGCGCCACGCGGAGCAGGCGCTCGTCACCCATTTTCAGAATTTCACGAATCATGGCAGAACCTTTCGACTGGGCGGATGCGCCGGATAAAGGCGCATCCTGCCACATTCTCGATCAGGGTTTGTCGGTCTTGAGCACCTGAGGCTGCTGTTCGTAGTCGTGATCGTGGCGATGATCACGACCCAGCCCGGACAGGTGCTGCTTTTCGTAGGCGGGCTCGTAGGAGGTTTTGCCGGCGCCGGTGGCGCTGTCGTTTTCGCCCGCCTCGCGCTCGCCTTTGTCCTTGCCCTCGTCGGACATGTGCTCGATCACCGCATTCATTTCAGCGCCCAGCAACAGCACCGCAGCCGAGATATAGAAGTACAGCAGCAACACGATGATCGCTCCGATGCTGCCGTACATCGCGTTGTAATCGGCAAAGGTCTTCACGTAATAGGCGAAGCCCAGGGAGGCGACGATCCATACCACGACGGCCAATACCGAACCGGGCGTGATGAAGCGGAAATTCTGCTTAACGTCCGGCATCACGTAATACATGATCGCCACCGCGACCATCAGCAGAATGATGATCAGCGGCCAGCGCAGGATCGTCCAGAGCGTGACGATGAAATCTTCCATGCCGATCTGCGCAGCCAGCCAGCTGATCACTTGAGGCCCGGTGACCATCAATGCGGCAGCGGCCAGCAGCATCCCGGCAATGCCGATGGTGTAGAGCACTGACAATGGAATGCGCTTCCACACCGGCCGTTCTTCGACCACGTCGTACGCCGCATTCATCGCGCTCATCATCAGGCGCACGCCCGCCGAGGCGGTCCACAAGGCGATGACGATACCGATCGACAGAAGCCCGCCTTTGGACTGCTGCAATTGATCGATGACCGGGTTGACCTGATCCAGCGCCTGAGGCGGCAGCACCAGCTCGGACTGTAATCGCAGCCAGCTGAAAAAGTCCGGCAGGTGCAGGAAACCGATCAGGGCGATGAGAAACAGTAGAAACGGGAACAACGAAAACAGCATCTGATAAGCCAATGCCGAGGCGTACGTCGACATCTCGTCATCGAGAAATTCTTTGACCGTTCTGACCAACACCGTCGTCAAACGCAGCTGGCGCAAATCCGGGAATATCATGGCGTCTCCTTTCGCAACGTAGACGTATCTGAAGCACATTTACCTATACGAGCGGGCAAACGCTTTGAAATTCCGTGTGCCCGCTGCAACGGGCCGGTTTTTTACAGACAGTTAAGCAGCTTTGCCATACCCGATGCGTTTCAAAAAACAGCACCGGACACAATAACGGCCATCCGAGGATGGCCGTTATGGGTGAAACGTGTATCCGCTTCAGGCTCATGCGCCTGAAGCGAAGAGGCCTCAGGCCTTGTCGACGCCTTTCTTGACAGCGTCTTTGGCCTTGCCGGCCGTCTGCTGCGCTTCACCTTTGATTTCCTGCGCCTTGCCTTCTGCACGCAGTTTGTCGTTGTCAGTCACTTTGCCGACGCCTTGTTTGACGTTACCGGCTGCTTCGTTGGCCATACCTTTGACTTTATCGCTGGTGCTGCTCATGGGAAATTCTCCAGTGTGAGATTCCGGAAGCGGAATCGGGTGTCATAACCTCGACGTAGTGATTGACTGGCCTCCCGCGAGCAGAGTTTCAATTATTTTCTCGGCGGCCATGCGCGAGGCGGTCGTACATTTCGTCCCGTCCGCCAAGTTTGCCTTTAGTTTTGTCCGAGAACCCCGGAGAATGCGCGCCCGAGCCGGGCTGTGCCTATCATGCAACACCAGGTTCACGAGACAGAGATCCACAGGAACGTTATGAAACTCGACAAGCAGCAGGCCATCGCGCGCCGCAACGAACAACTGGGCGGCGCTGTGCTCGGCACCAACAACACCCATTTCGCCACTCTGGACCCCAAGCGCAATATCTGGTGGTTCGACCTGCCCGTCAGCCGCCTTGCAGTGGGCCAGTACGAATGGCTGCACCTGCTGCTGCATACACCGGCCACCGACGAGTTGATCCATCTGAAGGTGACCACCCGATTCCTGCGCGAGAACAAGGACGGCGTGGTTATTCGCAACGAAGGCAAACGCAAGTCGACCGTCAGCCTCGAGCTGTCCGCCGACAAGGACTCCTACCTCAAGGACATGCGCCCCAACGGCGCCAGCCTGAGCTTTGCAGGCTTCGTGCAGAAATAAGCCCGCGGGCCGGAACGCCGGCTCTCACATTCGCTGACGTGAATGCCGCGCCCCGGCAATCTGATGCGCGGGGCACGACAGCAGGGTTCAGACCAACTCGATGCGGTCGGCGTGAATGACGATCTGGCCTTGTTTGTACAAGGCGCCGATGGCTTTCTTGAAGTTGCCTTTACTGACCCCGAACAGATTGCTGATCACTTGCGGATCGCTCTTGTCGCTGACCGGCAACACCCCGTTGTTTTCGCGTAACTTGTCGAGAATCTTCGCGTTCAGGCTAGTGGCAAGCTGTTCGCCCACCGGTTGCAGGCTCAGGCTGATATTGCCGTCGCTGCGCACTTCCTTGATGAAGCCTTTTTCCTGTTTGCCCGAGCGCAGGAACTTGAACACTTCGTTCTTGTGGATCAGGCCCCAGTGCTTGTTGTTGATGATGGCCTTGAAGCCCATCGCGGTCTCTTCGGCCACCAGCAGGTCGACTTCCTGCCCGACCGAATAGTTGGCCGGCACTTTGTCCAGGTAGCGGTCCAGGCGGGTGGTCGCGGTGATGCGGCGCGTGTGTTTGTCCAGGTAAACGTGGACGACGCAGTAATCGCCGGCCTTCAGCGGACGTTTCTCTTCGGAGTAAGGCAGCAGCAAATCCTTGGGCAGGCCCCAATCGAGGAAGATCCCGATGCTGTTGACTTCAACTACTTTGAGACTGGCGAATTCGCCCACCTGAACTTTGGGTTTTTCAGTGGTGGCAATTAACTTGTCATCGCTGTCCAGGTAAATAAAAACGTTGAGCCAGTCTTCATCTTCGCTGGGAATATCTTTAGGGATATAACGATTGGGCAGCAATATTTCGCCGTCCTGCGCGCCGTCCAGATATAAACCGAAGTTAGTGTGTTTGACCACTTGCAAACTGTTGTAGCGCCCGACTAAAGCCATGTCCAGATACCCTCATTACGTGGGCGGCATTCTACCCGAGTTTGCCAGCGGATTGCCGCTTGCCCCGCACGGGTTTGATCGGGGGCGGCGCAGGCCTTGAAAATCAACGCCTTGGCACGGATGAGCGACGCAATGCATCGGCTGCAAGGGGCCATTCGTCAGGTCGCGAATCGGATTCAGGGCGCCATCGCGCATGAATTCGCGGACGGCATCATCACAGACTTGGCAATTAAAACAGGCATTTACCGAATATTTTCAGGAAATGATTTGCGTCTTGTCGACTTATCGGTATAGGGTTTGGCGCCAATATTTGCCGAGCAATTTCCTGCGCATTCAGATAACATGGCCGGCCGTATTAATTTTATATAGGTTAATAGCAGCCATGCGCGTAAAAGCATCCAACTCGAAAGCCAAGCCAGCTCCAGCCGTTGAGACCAGTGATTCGATCAACGCTCAGATCGCAGCTTTCCTGAAATCCGGCGGCGAAATCCAGCAGATCGCCAAAGGCGTCAGCGGCCAGACCTTCGGCCCGTCGAAACAGATCTCCCTCGGCAAAAAGTAAAATTTTTCCCCGCCTCCGCGGTCGACATCCAGGCGCTTTGAGCACAAAGCGCCAGGTCCATCGATCCTCGCTGCACAAAGCTCTGCTTTACTGTCCGTCATTGACCGCTCGTCGCTGTCCCGGCACGGCATTCGGCTGAATGACCAGACAGACAGGACGATGCCCTGATTTTCCAGTCGTCCCTGCGGAAACCCGATATGAAAAAATGGATGTTCTTCGGCGCCCTGTTCTGTCTCGGTCTGGGCGGTTGCGCGACTCATGGGTGTGACAACACGGTCGCGGGCAGTTCATGCCGGGCAGACTATCTGCTGTATCAGAACGACATGTTGCAGGCCAAGTTGCTGATCAATGAGCGTCGTCAGGAAAATTACGAGCTGGCCAGCGCTCTGCTGCAACGAGCCGCCCGCGAAGACAGTACCGGTGAGGCCGAGTTTTATCAGGCGGTGCTGATGCTGCGGCAGAACGCCGATGAGGCGCAGGTCAACGACAAGCTCAAGGACTCCGCCGATCGCAAGTATCCACTGGCCGTCGCGTTGATGGCCCAGCGCACTGCGACACAGGATCAGGCCAAGGCTATCCGGTACCGCGCGCAGTACGACGAACTCGATGTGGCGAAGAGTGGATACCCTTCATTTTCCGAAGCCTTGATCGTGGTCAACAAGCTGATTTCGCAGGGCAACTGATCGCAAAGTTCACATTTTCTGCATCGAATCGATGAGCGGTCGAGTCGTCGCGGCAATCGGCGGTATGCTTGCGACGCTCTAGCTCGCGGTTCCTATCGAGCCAATCGGCGTACCGATAAGACACCTTCGATCCCACTCCTCTGAATCTGAAAGGAGTGAAGCATGCCTTATGCTCGCTGTTTTAC
>Ga0213836_100524_pt1 | contig 30724 bp, 26 predicted proteins | sample SWPATP03_FD_160578 | JGI IMG/M metagenome (GOLD analysis project Ga0213836, IMG submission 160578) | Coastal seawater microbial communities from Marineland, Florida, United States - SWPA TP0 #3 | ecosystem: Environmental > Aquatic > Marine > Coastal | place: USA: Florida | collected 2016-08-05
AATTCGTCGGATGTAATTTTTGAACAAGGAATAGGACTGGTTGAGAATGATGTCTTTGAAAGTGCTTATTCTGAATGTTCCTTTAAAAATCAAAAGGGAGTTAATGCAAAATATTGGAATAATCCTGAGACTAAAGGATCTCCTAAGGTTGTACAACAGCTTGCAAATCCTTTTAACCTCTGTACGTCCGGCAATACTGTTTTTGCACCTGGTGTTGAATTGACAGGTTTCTCAGCTGAATATGAGACAGTGTTTCAACCTGCAAGATCGGGAGAGGTGAACCTTCAACTGTACGTGAATGGAAAGGTGCAGGTTATGGTGAATGATAAGTTGGTGAAAGAAGCAAAAACCGGACACGGGGCTAGAAAACTAAATCACAGTTTTCTGGGAGAAAGCGGAAGATCCTATCATATAAAGATCATCTTCGCACACGGTAGCGGTGACGCACAACTCAATTTTGATATTGGTTACAATGAGGCAGTTGATTATCAGAAGTCTTTACGTAAAATAAAAGATGCGGATATCATTGTTTTTGCAGGCGGTATTTCTCCATCGCTGGAAGGAGAAGAAATGGGTGTTGATCTTCCCGGATTTAAAAGAGGTGACCGTACAGACATTAATCTTCCGGATGTGCAATTGAATTTTCTTAAAGAACTTCATAAGACAGGAAAGCCGATTGTGTTTATCAACTGTTCAGGTTCATCGATCGCGTTGGGAGAAGTAGCAGAGAACAGTTCAGCTGTTATACAGGCGTGGTATCCGGGACAGGAAGGTGGAAAAGCTGTGGCAGATGTTCTTTTCGGAGATTACAACCCTTCAGCACGCCTTCCTATCACTTTTTATAAAAATATTGATCAGCTTCCCGATTTCGAAAACTATGATATGGAAGGCCGTACCTACAGGTATTTTCGTAGTGAGCCACTTTATCCGTTCGGGTATGGTCTGAGCTACAGCAACTTTAAGTATGGAAAAATCAAGGCAGAGAAAAGAAAGATGAAAAAAGGCAATTCAGTCGATTTTACAATTCCGGTTACTAATACAAGCACTGTTGATGGGCTGGAAACTGTACAATTGTATGTTCGCAAAATGGATGATGTAAAAGGTCCCATACGAAATTTAAGAGCTGTAAAAAAAGTTTTCATTAAAGGTGGTGAAACCGTTTCAGTGAAATTTACCATTGGAGAGAAGGAATTGAAATGGTGGAGTGATAAGGAAGGCGAGATGACTGTTCAGGAAGGAAAATACGAAATAGAAATAGGCAAAAGTTCAATTCAACAGGACTTAAAAGATGTGATGCTAAAGGTTAATAAAATTTAACAAATGCCCTCTAAAAATGGTTTTAACAATATCTAATCTCCGCTCTTCACCTAAAAAGGTACCAATAAATCTTAACTAATCGTACTAGAACACATGCAGAGTCAACAGTACTGATCAGATTTACTGCTAGAATTGTTAATGTTTTATTGTAGATTATTTTATGATTACAAAGCATTTGCTATTTAACGCTGTAATAAATTAATTACTTTTCAAGTACAATGATAATAAAAAAGAAGATTATCTTGATTCAAGATAATGAAACGATACTTCAATTATTGCATCAGGTATTGGAGGAAGAGGGTTATGATGTAACTGCCTCATTGACAATTGAGCCTATAGAAAATATATTAATGATAGATCCTGACATCATAATTATAGATGATCATATCAAAGGAAAACTTACGGGGTCGCAAATTATTAAAAGATTAAAATCTAATACTGTAACAAATAAAATTCCAGCAATCTTGAGTTCAACTTCAAATAATATAGTACAGGAAGCCATTATGTGTGATGCGGACGGTCTAATTGAAAAACCATTTGAGATTGAAGATGTTTTAATGGTTGTAAAAAAAAAATATGACTGATTATTTTCATTTATGTCATTTTTCCATTTAATAATAGAAACTCCCAATATTTATTTTTTTAGGCAGCGACTTACAGTGTCTCTTGTGATTAATTTCTAATATATCTTGCTGTACTATAAATTATTGACGTCACTTATTTTTTTGTAATCAAAAAATGGGCGAAGCACAAGCCCCGCCCATAAGAATTTTTTTTTTGTTTTTTTATTTTGGGAAGAATGCCTTTTCCAATTCTTTGTGAAATTCTTCTGCTCCCAATTCTAGACGTTTGTTGTAATCGCCATTTGCGACATCACCAACCAGATAACGCAACTGATTTTTTCCGTCAGTTGCTGCTTCATAAATAACTTTTGAAACTGTTTCAGCTGGAGCGAGACTACTAATAACTTCATCACTGAAAAACATTTTCTTGAAACCATCAAAAAATTCGTCGTAAGCAGGGTGTTCTGGAATGACCAAAGACCGGCCAACAAAATCTGTTTTAGTTGGTCCAGGTTGAACCGTTTTGATCTGAATTCCCAACTGATTTAATTCGAATGCCATACTTTCAGTCCATCCTTCGATAGCCCATTTCGTAGCATGATATAATGAAAAGAAAGGGTAGGCCACTAAGCCACCGATTGAAGAAATGCTGATAAATACGCCACTTTTGTTTTCTCGGAAATGGGGAATAAATTCTTTTGTCAACCGTATAACGCCCATGAGATTGGTATTTATAACCTGTTCAATTTCGATGTCTGTTGTCCCTTCCAAAGCGCCAACTGTTCCATAACCTGCGTTGTTAAGCACGACGTCAATTTTTCCTAATGAAATAGCTTTTGCAACAGTGGATTTGACTTGTTCAAAATTTGTAACGTCCAAAGGTAGAAGCGTAATATTTTCTATCGATCCTAATTCTGTGTCTTGTTCTGGGTTTCTCATTGTTGCGATTACATTCCAACCTTTTGCCTGAAAGAATTTTGCGGTTACTTTTCCTATTCCTGATGAAGCACCTGTAATGAAAATTGTTTTTGCCATTGTTCTAAAATTTTTATTAATGCAAAATTAGAACACACACATATCGGTTTGCTAATAAAAATCAATCCTATATGTGCAAAAATCAATCAATCCGAAATTGAGAGGGTGTCACCTTACTATGCTTTTTAAAAAAATTATGAAAGTGTGTCGCCTCTTTAAAACCTAATGCAAAAGCAATTTCCGAAACATCTTTATTTGTATATTTCAGCAATATTTTGGACTCAACCAAAATACGTTCTTGTATGAGGACAGATGTTGTTTTATTCAAAACTTCTTTCAAAGCCTTATTCAAATGATTGACGTGTATGGATAACTTTTCAGCAAAATCACTTGCTGACCGTAAAGGGAGTATCCCGACATCCTCAACGGGAAACTGCCTTTCCAGCAGTTCCAAAAATTGTGTAGTGATTTTTTGAGAGGCGTTGGTATGATTATGTGAGGTTGATTTTTTTGGAATCAATTTCTCTGTGCTATATAATAGTTCAAAAACCAATACACGCATTTTGTCATATTTATACCTATTGTCAGATGTCCATTCCGTTAGCATCTCAGAGAATAATTTCTTTGTCCATTTGGCTTGTGTATCTGTCAATTCAATGATTGGAAAACCTTCTGGCTGAAATACGGAATAGTTTTTCGGATTCCCAAAATGATGAAAAAAACTTTCTGTAAAAACACAAGAAAATCCGCTTTGCTGATCTCCTATCTGCTCCCAATTATAGGGAATTTGCGGATTCGCAAATAATAATGCCTGTTTTTTTATTTCAATAGTTTTATCTGAAAAATGCACTTTGTTTTTTCCCTGTATCAGGCTGATTTTAAAGTATCCTCTGCGACTGTAAGGAATAGATTTTATGCTGCAGCCTACCAGATCATCAAACGCAAATACATTAAAATGTCCAATCTCATTTCTTAAGCTTTTTGGTACAGAACTGAAACGTTCAGTATAAAAATCTTCTAATGTTTCTACCTTTTTCATTTTACAAAGTTACAATATTCAAATATTTGTGATTATACCTATTTCAGACATTTTGTTAGTGAAAACAGTTTTGTCTCTGACTAGCAAAAATTTGATGCCAAGCAGCAGCGACTGAATAGATTCAAGCTGTTACCAAGTTTAAAATGCTTGTGTCCTCTTAAAAAGATTGGGACGAAATTTTAAATACAATTCTGGATTGGAATAAGAACTCTGTTAAAATAATACAAAAATATTAAAAGGAAGCGATGGACAGACGAGGTCCCTTGGTTTCGGAAGATGTGATTATCTGATACTTGTCGTATATGATTCAGATTTAATGAAATAATGCTTTTTAAGCCTGCAGATTATAAATAGTATAGAATCAATAATATAATTTTTTGCAATCTTATTTTGAACAGCTGTCTTAGTAATGAGTAGCCTAGTAAAATCTTGTGAACTCCTTTTTATCTTAATCAATAGCTGAAAACATTTGTCCATCTGTCCCAGGTCGTTAAACTTCGGACAGATGGCAAGGATTATTTGTGAGGAATTATTATTATAAAAATGTTTTTAAATAATCGGTACTCGCTGTCCATACAATATTTTCATAACGATCATTTGCCAGATCATTGTGCTGTGTTGTGAACATTGAGTACATATATTGTCCCTGCTGGAATTTTGCATACAATTCATTTTCCCCTGCAGGATCATCTGCTCTTTGTTTCTTGATATATTCCGCAAAATTCTCTAATGTTGAAAGTTGATGCAGATTGTATTCCTGTCCAGTAATTTCTATCACATGATCCGATATCATATTTGGACTGATCTGAAAACTTGCGATCTGCAGATCTCTGGGTGCTGACTCATCTAATGCAGTTTCTGCCGTGAAGGATGCCGTATTATCCATTGTTGTGAAATCTAATTTCCAATCTGACTTATCTCCCCAATACCCAATACTTTTATCTTTGAGGTTAAGAATGGGTGTATTGTATTTTAAAATATCTGCGAAACATCCATTAAAAATAGATGTAGCCCGGATAGGCGATTGGTCGATATACTTTTTAAAAGTTCTGCGTAGATCGAAATTTCTGTTTTCGCCTTCCTTCAAATCATTATAATCAGTACAGAAATCGGAAGGGATAAATCTTGGGACACCTGCTTTTATAGCCCCGTCTAAAATCTTTTTTTGCAGATCAATAATAACATCTCCTAATCCCGCAAGTGCAGAAACTACGCAGTTAACATTTTTACATTCAGCGGATATCGCATCAATATCATTCAAATCAATTACCCTAACTTCAACGCCTATTTTTTCAAGAATTTCAATCTTGTCCAAGTCGGTTGAATCACGAACAATTGCTTTGACTGTAGCGCCAACTTTTACTAATTCTCTGCAAATTCTGTTTCCCAGATTGCCTGTTGCGCCTGCAACTAAAATTGTTTTTTCCATAAATATTTATTTTTTTATGATGCTAAAAAGGGTAGTACGATATCAAGCACTTCTTGTGGTTTTTCTTCAAATAAATAATGTCCGCTGTCCATAATCCCGACAACCTGAAGATCAGCAGCAACAAAAGGCAATCCGTAATTCATATAATTGTAACTGATGTAGCTTCCAATTCCCAAGACCGGCATCGTCAATTGCTGATAGTGCTTTGCATCCTCAATATCCTGATGAAAGGTTTGATACCAGGCGTTGGACGCCCTAATGCTATCTTTGTCATTGTAAGCTGCTGCATAAACCGCCCTTTCAAGTACCGTCATTTTGCTTTCATCAATCATTACGTAATTAAAAAGCCATTGCTGCAGCAAATGAAATCTGCCTTCCAACAGTTGCTCTGGAAAATTTTTAACTTGATTAAAACCCATCCACCAGGCATAAGGCATTTCTCCATCCATTTTTTCATTGAAAGTTCCCGGAGAAGGAATCAGTGGCATTTGATACATTCCTTCACTTGGATGTGAGCCGTCAAGGACAATTAATTTTTCCGTTAATTCAGGGAAATTAAAGGCGAAACTCATCGCAACCATTCCGCCAATGTCGTGACCCATCAAACCGACTTTCTCAAATCCTAATTGTGAAACAAGCTGATGAACATCTGTAGCCATAGTTTTTTTATCATAACCCGATCTGGGTTTTTCTGAAGTTCCCATTCCTCGAAGATCAATGATAATGACGCGGTATTCTTTAGCCAGCTGCATCGCAACGGGTTGGAATGAATACCAGGTTTGCGGCCAGCCGGGAAGACAGATCAATGGTTTCCCGTTGCCGCCCTCCACATAATGAAGTTTGATACCGTTAACGGTTGTGTATTTATTTTCAAAGCCCGGGAGATTCTTGATCAATTCTATATCAGAATATTGATCAAAGATATCATTTGAATTATCGTTCATATCAATTTTAATTTGATACAAAGGTAAATTGTCTTTTTGCAGGCAATACTACCATCTGGTAGTAAATGATTTATTTGATGTTTTTTCGTATTCGGCTCAAAGCATTTGGTGTGATGCCTAAGACGCTTGCCAATTGTTTTACTGGGATTTTCTGCAGAATTTCCGGTGTATTGACGAATTCCAGATAGCGTTCTTCAGCAGTGAGTGTTTGAAAATTCAAAATCTGATCGATCATTCTGACAGTCGTTTCCTCCCAAATTTTCCTGCCGAATTCATGCCAAACAGGGACGTGACCATAAAGAAAGTCCATATCTTTCTTATCGATGACAATCAGCTCTGTATCTTCGATGGCAATGATGTTGAACCTGGTTGGTTTTTGCGGATTAAGGCTCGAGATTTCTGTGAAAAACTCATTTTTAAAAACGACCCAGGTTGTATTTTCACTGGTCAGGCCTTCATAAAAGAAACGCAGACCTCCGGAAATAATGAAAAAATACTGATTGGCGATCTGTCCTTTTTTCAGAACTAATTTCCCTTTCGGAACCAACTTTTTTCTGCATCTCGATAGTACGATCTCCAATTCGGTCTCATCAATACTAATGGTTTTTTTTATAAATCTTTCGAAGTTTTCCATTAAAAAGTTACAGATTTTTATTCTTTTTAAGACTGCGCTTTTACTATATTTCAAAGAAATCCAAACAATGAATCTGAATCAATCAAAAGCTTAGCTAATATACAACATACCATCAAAAAAAGAAGTTGCAATTTTCTATATGGTAGGCACCTTTCTTTACATTTTCTCTGAAATAAAAATACAAGTAAAATTGTTTTCTATAACAGACGGTAAATATTTTAAATTAAATTTCTTTTGGCCAATTGACATCTAAAGTTCGAATTGGAAATGGAATAGTAATATTGTTTTGATCAAATGATTTTTTTATTGCAATAATTGCCAAGTGACCTACTTTCAAATATTGTAGCTGCTCCGAGGAGGTGCACCAGATACGAATAGTAAAGTTAATTGAACTTTCGGCAAACTCCTTATAAAACAAGGTTACTTCGTTATCAGCTGAAATTCCGTCAATATTTCTAACGGCATCTATTGCCAATTGTGCAGCTTTTTCTAAATCGTCAGAGTAAGATACGCCCACTTCTAAGTCAAATCTTCTTTTTCCGAGTATCGAGTAGTTTTCGATCGGATTCTGAAAAACATCTTTGTTGGGTATGATTACCATTTTTCCCTGAAACGTACGAATAACAGTATCACGTAAATTGATTTCTTCCACTTTTCCCATGTAATCTTTGATTGATACAATATCACCGACTTTTAAGGGACGTAGGAAAGAAATAAAGATTCCAGAGATAAAGTTGGCGGCAATATCTTGAAATGCAAACGCCAAAGCCAGACCTACAATACCAGCACCTGCAAGAATTGACGTTACGGCCTTATCTAATTTTAAAATACTTAAAGATGTAAAAATTATTATTCCAAGTGAGAGAAGATAAATAAATGAAGAAAATAATCTGGTAATCGTAACGTTCTGCGTAAATCTCAAAATTAGTTTTTCAGCGACTTTTCGCAACCATCTTGAAATAAATAATCCAATAAGGAAAATCAGAATAGCTAAAACTAAATTTGGCAATATTTTTATCAGTGTCCGAAACCATAATTCTAATTTTTCATTTATTAAATGAATAGCTTTATCAAGATCAATCATAATTGTTAACGAGGTGTATAATATGTGATCTAATTTACGAAAACTTTATTGACCATACGAATCTTTAGCAAACATTAGCCATGCACCCTTTAAGATCCACATCTATCAGGTTTGTAAAAAAATTGCTGAAATTTAAATGGTCAACAACATTGCTTAGCCGTTAGTGTTGATCTTTGAACATATAAGATTTCTCAGATCATCTGAAGAAGGCTCTTCAAAAACCTGTAGGTCAAAATAATGAATGGCGGCAAAGAGATGATCAAAAATGTCAGATAAGGTATCTTCGTAAAAAGCCCAGCTGGTTCCATTGGTAAACATATATAATTCAACAGGAAGCCCCTTAGAAGTAGGCGGAAGTTGTCTGACCATTAATGTCATTTCCTGATTAATATCCGGATTGTTCTCAGAAAAAAAGGTGATGTATTTTCTGAAAAGACCGATGTTTGTCATTCTTCGTCCGTTAACCTTAACATCAGTGTTAAAATTATTCTTCGAATTATATTCAGTGATTTGTTTTTCGCGTTCTTCAATAAACGAAGTCAATAAAGAAATTTTTTTGAGTTCCAAAAGATCTGCATTCTCTAAATATCGAATCGTGGAAATCTTTACATTAATCGCTCTCTTCAAACGTCTCCCGCCGGTTTCCTGCATTCCCCTGTAATTTTTAAAAGAATCGCTCAATAATGTGTAGGTTGGAATCGTTACGATGGTTTTATCAAAATTTTGGACTCTGACATTATTTAAATTAATTTCTAAAATATCACCATCCACACCATATTTTGGCATTTCTACCCAGTCTCCTACACGTACCGAATCATTGGCTGAAACCTGTATGCTTGCTACGAATCCCAGGATGGTATCTTTAAAAACCAACATCAGAACTGCTGATGCAGCACCTAATGACACAAGGAAAGACCATGGTGAGCTGCCTGTAAAAATTGAAACGGTAAGGGTTATTAAAATAAAAATCAAAAAAATCTGCACTACTTGAAGGTAACTATCGACAGGTTTGTTAGCAAATGCTTTGGAGGTCCGAAGTACGTCCCGCCCGGTTTTAAAAAGGCTGTTGAAGAACTTATACAGGAAAAACAATATCAGAACACTTAAAATTTTATCCAGCAGAGTGTTAAATGCAGGAAAGCCACTAAAAATCACCGGGATGAGTTGTTGCGATACTACTGTTAGAATTAATCTTGTCAAATTGGTTAAAATCCTGTTATCTGCAAGATAATTTCCCCACTTATTGCTTGCTTTTCTGACAAAATTCAACACCATTGAGCTGAAAAAGAAACGCAGTATGTAATCAACTATGAAAAGCAGAAATAGTAATGAAATGAGTAATATTGAAATTGTGCTAATTTGCGCTGCTTGGTCGCTAAGTCCTATTGACTGTGAAAGTTGAAGTGTCCATTTGTAAATAGTGCTGGTCTGTACGTTACTGATAATCATAGATCATTTTTAGAATTAGCATAACAATTTACAAAAAATTAAATTTCTCACTGTTCAGTAATTATGTTGATTTTCTAATTTAATGAAGCTTTTATTGAGATCTGTCAATAGACTTTCGATTTCCTATGAAAACTTCACTTTGATGATCCCTTCTATTAAACTATATAACTACTGGCAAATTGATAAGCTCTAAATATTCCAATTTCCATTATTCAACAAGAGCTTTTACTAAGAACAAATTTTAATGAATGCTGTTTCGTATGAGGCTACCTGATTTTCTATAGCAAATATATTCTGTAGTCCCTGCTGAAAAAAAATGTTTTTGGGTATAAGAGATCGGAGATCCCAGAACCTCCGAAAAAAGATTTCATGCTTTTCATTAATGCTCTTCCTTATTGTTTCAAGGAATTGATTGCAGTTTTCCTTATGCCTACTTGAATGGGTACCTGCATAGAAAAAGTCAGAAACCTCACAAGGTGCAATTGCAATTCATCAAAATTTTGATCCTGATGATTCTCAAAAAGATCTAACGCCAATGATCATTCTTAATTCGCCCTGTTCTTTTCCTCAAATCTCATATTTCGATCCTGTGCCTTTATTTTTTTATTTCCAAAATTGTAGGTTAACGAAACGGTCAGGCTTTGTCCGTCATAGTAGTTGTTGAATGAATGTATGGAATTCTGATAGTAGATCTCCCCGTGACTCTTTGCCTGACGAAAAATATCAGAAACGAAGACATTCATCTGAAGATCTTTGTTCATCAGATTTAATTTCACGCCGGAGGTGAGATTTCCGACAAAGTAAGAGTAGACATTTCCAATGTTTGACGGCAGGCGAAACCAGTAGTTTATAAAGAACTGGATGGTCTTGTCCTTTTTCAAGGCAAAACTATTCTGAAGATTAAAGGTCGTGCTGCTTCCTTTTCTGGAAGCAGCATCGGTCGCATAGACTTCGGTTTCCATATGTGAGAGGTCACCTGAGTAGTTCACTTCCCAGAAATTGAATAAGGTGTCGGAATAACTCAGGGAAATTCCCGCACTGTTCTTGTTGAAGAAATTATAGAAATTACTGGTCTTGTTTTCCCCGTCCAGAACTACGATCTGACTGAAAGCATCCAATTCCCTCTGAAAATATGCAGAGACGGAAAATTTGCCCCTATACAGATAAGAAAGTTCAAAATTATGATTGATGGAAGGATTTAAAGCCGGGTTTCCCGAATAGTAGGAGTTTATGTTAGTGTACCATCGAAAAGGATTGATGGCTCGAAAACCCGGACGGTTGATCCTTTTTGAGTAATTGATGTTAAAAGTATTGTTATCATCGACCTTGTATGAAAGATATGCGGTGGGAAAAAAATTACCGTAGGACTTTTCGGTGTTCTGTCCGGTGGACGCGGATTCGCCGCTTACGGTAGAGTATTCATATCTAAAACCTGCTTTTAGTGTCCATCTTTCAGCAAGTTGCCTTTCCAGGCTGATGTACGCAGCATAATTCTTTTCCTTATAATTGAAAAGATCCGATCTCAGCGGATCTGTAAGATAGCTTCCATTGTTCAGATCCTGGTATCTGATGTCGGAATTGTTGTCGAAGGTGGTGAACTTGACTCCGGCCTCCGATTTTGCAAACTCAAACGGAAGCGTAAGATCGGCCTGACCTGAATATATTCTGTAATTCAGTTCAGATGGTGTCTTTACGACGGAAGAATTACCAGAATTGCCAATCGTCGTGAAATCGATATTGCTTGAGGGCGTATTTGAGAAGTAATTTCCTGTAACACTCAGTTTGTTATCGCGCTTTCCGAATTTCAGGTCGTAATAGGCGCTTATGGTACTGTTCCTATTTTTGGTACGGTGTTCTGCGTATGTAGATAGGGTATTGGTGTAACTTCCACTTTGAAAATAATCCGAAGTGTTCGTGATGTCCATCCCGGAGTTTCCTGATCCCTGATCGTAGACCAGCCCTACACTAGATCTTTTATTGAGCTCATAGTCCAAACTATAATTAAGACCTCCGCCTCTCCAGAAATCTCTTCTGTCATCTGAGCTTGCCATTCCGTCTGAACCTGAGATCTTATAGTTCTCATACGAATGTTTCTGACTGTCGTATTGCCTCAACTTCAGTGAAGACCTCAGTTTTTCACCTTGATAATTGACCGTTGCGGAATTGGAAACCCCAGCATATGTGGTCTGAAAGAGACTGGTCGTCAGGCTTCCGTTCCAGCCCAGATTCTGGTTTTTCTTCAGAACGATGTTGATCAGTCCACTGTTTCCCTGGGCTTCATATTTGGATGGAGGTGCGGTGATCACCTCTATTTTTTCGATGTTTTCCGAACGAAGGCCTTTGATGTAATTGATGAGCTCGGTTCCGGTAAGGTTCAGCATCCTGTCATTGATCATCACTGCGACCGCGCTTTTCCCCACCATAGAGATCCCCGCATTTTCATCAACCCTGATCTGTGGTGTGTTGTTAAGTGCTTCTATGCCGTCCATTCCCTGCGAGGCGACAGAATTGGCAATATTAAAGACCAATCGGTCCGCTTTTCTTTCGATCAATCTCTTTTTCGCCGTTACGACAACGCCTTCGATCTCTTTCAAAGGCTTGTTTTCAAAAGCAAGGTCGTGTTTCGTACTTCCGTTGACCGTAATGTCTTCTTTTGAGACTTCGATTCCGTCGAAAATGCAAACTATTTGATAAACTCCATTTTCAGGAAGTTTCAGAGCAAAATTTCCCTGTTCATCGGAAATAGTCGTTTGTTTGAAATGATCTTTTACTGCAACGACCTCCACATAGGAAACCTGTTTTCCAGATCGTATGATCTTGCCTGTGATACTTTGTGAGAAGGCCAGGAAAGGCGTTATTAAAATAATTGATAGCAATGTCTTCTTCATGATCCTTTTAATAGTTCAGTATTATGACAATCCTGAGCTATTTTTTATTACATGCGGTAACAATACTTTTTGAGGTAAGGACTGAAACTTCACTTTTTTAAAAGAACAACAGGTTTCATTTTTAGATACGTCAATAATCAAAAATCAAGTGATCGTGGACTGGAAAATACTTATGAATGTTAATAACAAACTTTATAGAGATCTAAAAAATTCATTGAAACTTTAATCGTATCGGTATTCCTTTATACTACCAATTGAATCTGCAAACGTAATATTTTCCGGGATTTTAAAATAAGGTAAATGATAATACAATTACAGTTCATCGATGTTCTCCAAAGCATCTGAGAATATCGATCGGATGTTTTACAGAATTGGATAGAAAAATTTCTACTATAGAAAAAGGGGGTAAAATAATAAATCTCATTTTACCCCCTTATGGTTTTGTTGCTTGTCCTAAATCCTAATTGATACTTTCCAATGCCTCAAACTTGGCATACGAAGATTTGAGTTGGTGAAGCTGGTCAAGGACCATAGATGTGCTTTCAGGACAAAGGTCTCCACTGTCCAAAGCGTCTTGGTACGCATCTATCGCTGCCTTCTCTCCAAATACCACATTTTCCAGCGTAGATTCGTCTTTGTCAGACGAAAAAGTGTTCTTTACATCGATCCACGCTCTGTGAAAGGCGCCTGATACACTAGTGCTGTTGTCAGCTTCGCCACCTTTGGTGTTGATAAGGTTGATAAGGTCATTCTTCATGTCTGTGGATCGGGCAACCATGTCGTCATATGCAGACCTTAGATCGGAGTGTGTCTCCCACACTTTGTCCTCAACTTTTGCAAATCCCGCAATTCTGTCGTTGGTAATGTTCAATAGATCGTTCAGTACTGAAATTGTTTTGTCGTTGTTCATAATATTTTTATTAAGTGTATTCAAAAATTTGCAATAATGGTGCCTCGAAAATCTTCAAGATCATCTTTGTGAAAATTTTATAACATCTTAACAATTTAACTTTTTCTTTTAAAGAATAATCCTAAGACAATCAGCTAATTTTTTAAATGGGGATATATTTAGTGTATCTGAGATCGATCTCAAATTACTTAATCTTTTGTTAAATCTGATTTTTTTCTGTACAGTAATATTCTGTCCAATTTGATCATTTCGGAAGAATTGTTGATTTTTTTTCAATTCTAATCCCTACGCATGACATCGTAGCATTTGTCCCATCATTTTTTGTGAGGCCTGTAGACATTTGTATATGCCATTTTAAGTCAAAGATCACGTACTCGTGGACTAAAGTTTTGATATTTAATAAATTTTTGACGGTTATCTTTTATATTTGAATAGATTCATGGAACTGTTGATTTTTATTATGATCAAAATCAATTTTAAAAAGTTTTGGTTGAACAGGTATTATTTTGATGGGGACAAAAAATATGATTTTTTTTATAGTTGTAATTTACTTCTGCTAACTATATAAAACAGTTGTCTATACATACTTCGAGATCCAATATGAACATTGAAAACTTAGGGTTTTAGTTTTTTAGCATTTCCTTTGCTTTTATGATTTTTTTGTCCTTTTTAGGATCATCAAAGTTATCACCCTGAAAAACTTCTACGTCAGGTTGGATGCTGCTTGTGTAGATCTTGGAATTTCTGTCTACCACATAATCGGTAGATAGATTCAGACCAGCATCTTTATTGATCATGAAACCCTGTACTGCCGTTGTATAGTCAGCAGTTGGTTCCCCAACAATATAAGTGTTTTTTCTCCCGATCAAAGATATGGCGGTCATTTCACCTGCACTGGCAGTATAACAGCTGGTTAGAACAACAATCGGAATATCTTTCCTCACCGGAACTTTTAATGGGACATGCCGTACCAGTTCAATACCATCTATCATCATTTTACCATCTTTGATCTCCCATTTCCCTGAAGATTCACCTTTTGAATTCCTGAACCCACCAAATACAATATTGTCACTACCTATAAATTCCTTCAGTCCTAGTAAGATCGGATACATATTGCCGCCTGTGTTGACTCTCAGATCTATGATCCAGGCCTTGATCTTTGCTGAGTTGACCGTGTTGATATGATCTGTGATATCGTTGGCAATACTATCAACTTTTTTAAAGGCAAAATCATTATTGCCCGGTATCCTGATGTAGGCAGTTGTATTATCGATCACCTGACTGAAAACGTGCTTCTCGGTCTTTAATTTGTCCTTCAGATAGCTATTGGTGGAGCCTGGAGATTTGTTCCATCCAAATGTCTTGCCCTTATATTTCAGGCTACCGTGATGGTCGTTGAGCATTTCGAAGATCTCAGTGTACAAAGGTGCCAGGTCAGAAACTGAATTGAGGTCTTGCGCCTTATTATTTAATGTGCTTTCAATCGATTTGATGTTTGAATTATCGACAGCATTTGATCTGATCAGGTCAATGGATGAATCGACAAATGATCTGATGCTGTCATTTTTAAAGTTTTGGGAAGATGAAGAAGTATAAAAGAATAGAAAGATTGCAAAGAGAAAAGATTTGATCATAACAGAATATAAATAGGATAAACAATGGTCCAAAGATAATTATTAAGATGATAATGATGTTTATTTATGATTATTTGATGAGATGATCTAATTTGGTAAGAAATAAAAAATAACAGTTTGCAGCAATTGACGATTACAAGTTTTAAATTAAAATTGAGAGGTGGAAATTGTAGATTCTCCGCCAGGAGATGCTTGTTCAGTAATATCGCTGGGCAACTTGCTGAATTAGCCAAACAATTTTACGACTGAACTGGTAATTATTTATGTCGTATGATTTCAATGCCGATCTGAAAGAGATGTCGCGACAATTGGCAAAGAGAGAATTTCAATGGTTTGTATATCAATAATTTAGACAAATTATTTGATCAACAGGGGCTCTTTTTTTATTTGGCCACATAATAACTTCTCCTCCTGCCTTTGCCTGAACTGCTATATCTATAAAGATCTTTTTCAGCACTTTGTAAAACGACGGTGTCGGATATTTTTACATTCGAAAAGTCGGAAGTGATATCTTTTGTTTTTGTGGGGAACACAAATATTCCTGCAAAGAATACGATTAAAATAAATTCAAGGATGATCATAGTTTAGAGTATAAGATTATTGGATCCTTTCATAGGCATTGAAAAGAAGACAATTTATACTAAATAAAAGGATTGACTTAGCTGTTGACCTAGAATTCACTTAAATATATTCCGTGGTCAATGCGGAAAAAAATCTTTTTGGGTATACGGGATCGGAAATCCCAAAACCTCCGCAATAGATCTATGATGTTCCGACCAAGTTCCTATAACATCTCTAAAAAATGGGTGATCGATCTAGTCTTAAAGATCTAAAGCTTAAAGAATTCTTTATTCTATGAGGTTTATTGTTTTTTCAAACAATAAGTTATTATTTTTGCTGAACTAACAATTGTAAAACTAAAAACCATAGTTCGATGAAAGATGAACAATCTTGTGAGGGAGATAAAAAAATCGAAAGGATAGACGCCAAATATATTTCACATGAAATTCAGCATCTTTTGCATTTAGATAAAGGTTTTCCATTTACCTTCAAAGAAATTTTGATTCGTCCTGGAAAAGCAGTGAGAGAATATCTTCGGGAAAATCGTGAGAAGTATGTCAAACCAATTGTGTTTTTGGTCTTCTCTGCGGTTTTATACACTTTTATAATTCATTTGTTTCATATTGATGTTGTGATATTCAATATCAAAGATCTTGGAGATACTCAGCAACTTAATAGCGATCTGGACATTTCTGTGATCAATAGATGGATTGATTCCCATCTTGCTTATTCTGCTTTGATCATCGGTTTTTTCATGGCAATCTGGACTAGGATCTTCTTTTACAAAAACGATTACAACATCTTTGAAATTTTCGTTTTACTATCTTATATTTTCGGGGTGTTTTTCTCTGCGCTTCTAGCTTTTCTATTGATTTCAAAAATAACAGGTTTACTGATGATCACACAAATTGGCATTGTCTTGCTTCAAGTTTACTTTGTTGGTGCCATCGGTCAGTTTTTTGGTGAGAGGAAATTTCTAAATTATTTCAAAAGTTTGATTTGCCTGATTCTAGGAGTTTTTAGTTATAAATACAGTGTGATTTTCCTTGCTTATTTGATGCATCTTTTCAAATAATATCGACATAGAAATTTGAGATGACCGTCATTATTGACGGTTATTTTCTTTTCATTCAAATAAACTGGAATATTATTCACATAATGATTCTTATAAACAAGTTAACGATGCCAAATTGCTGCGATGCAATCAAAGCGTTATATTAACCAGCATTAATTTATTTCGTTTCGGTATTATCATATCTTCCGTGGTCACTGCAGAAAAAAATCTTTTTGGGTATCCGGGATCAGAGATTCCGGAAGGTAACAGGCAATTATAAGAGGGTGACTAGAAGAAAGCATCGGGGAATCATCCATAGAATTACGTCTTGTAGATTTAAATCATTATTGACTCTGCAATCAATAATGAATCTAAGAAAATAAATTATCGGCGGAAGGCACTCCAAATTTCAGAATCAGTTTTGTCAGCAATTAACAATATTCTAATTTTCTAGATAATCCATAGCAAACTCTTCCCAATCGTTGACAGTTCCATCAAGATATATATCCGGCTGAACTCCAATATTATCAATTGGAAAGTCTGGTAGTCTCAAGCTTCTGTAAGTAGGTAAAATTAAAGAATGTCCATCATATTCGTAATTAGAAATCATTGCATTGGCATAATCTAAAACTCCGGAGGTTGGCGTTCCCAGGATTTTCACTTTCTTGCTTTGTTTTGCTAAAAGAGTAAGCACTTCTGCCGAACTTGCCACTTTTTTATTGACCAAAACCACCACTTGTTTTGGACTTAATTCATTGGCTTCATAATTCTCTGTCTCTACAGATCTTGTGTTAGGACGCAAAACATATTTTCCCAAATTTTTCTTGTAGAAGATAAGATTATCTAAAATGTTTTTTTTCTCCTCTTTGTATTTATCTGTGTCAGGAAGGTTTCTAACATAACGTTCCTGATTAGAAATATAAAAATCACTGACAAAATATTCTACATTCATATTTCTTACTTTTCCGGCCATGATATAAGGTAAAATTGGTGTCATAGAATTTGTGGTTCCCCCGCCATTATCTCTCAGATCTATTATGAGATTTTCTGAATTTTCAATCAAAATTTTATTATCATTAATTAATTTCTCTATTTTTTCTACAAATGGATAGTCAAAGTTTTGAAGTTTTACCAGAGTTGTTCTCGGGGACATTTTTTTGACAGACAATCCGAATAATTCATTGACTTTTTGATTAAGTATTTCTCCATTCAATTGGTTGTTGTTGTCTTTGAAAAAAAATCTGCGCGTCTTGACAAATCGAAGAATCTCAGCATTTTTCACTTCGTAAGTGTCATCGAAATATGTTAGATCACTACTGAAAAGTTTTAACCTTTTTTTAGTACTCAAAGTGAAGAGAACATCATTAGCTTTCCAGGCTTTGTTTGCAGAAGTAATGACAAATCCTTTATAAAGACTGTCTTTGACCTTTTGAATACCGATCTTAAACTCTTCATTTTTCCAAATGCCTTCCAAGGAGTCTTTTGAAGTCGAAATTCTACCCAAGGTCTTTTTTGTGACTTTCAAATTCTCTATTTTAACGATTTTATTAAGCTTAAGAGAATTAGAATCGTCTAAAAAGAAAATATGTCTATCGCGGAAAAATGAAAGATATTCTTTCAAAAGATCAAGTGTTTCTTTTTGATCTGTTATTTTTTTGGATTTTTCAAGCAAACTATTTTTAAAGTGATCGTACAGAATTTTATCTTTCGATTTTTCATCAAAACCGGGGTAGTTTTTCTCTGTATAATTTATGAGTTTTTCTAGAGCAACACTGCTGTCCATTTTATCTTGTGCAAATGTCAAGGAGCATAGAGAAATTAGTAAAAAAATAATTGTTTTTTTCATTGTCCGAAATTAGATCACAAAGAAAAACTATTGTAATTTTTAAAAATTGTAAAAATCATTCAATTTGATCTTTGTTATAGATCCACATCAAATCGTTCTGATTGACAGAGATTTTCTTTGTTAGTTTTTTTGGCGAAAATCCCGAAAACATTTTGAAGTCTTTGATAAAATGCGCCTGGTCATAAAATTGATTCTGATATGCGACTGTTGTCAGGGACTTGTCCGGTTGAGAGAGGTCATTTAAAACATTTCTGAACCGTAATGTATTAAGGAAAGATTTAGGATTTTGTCCTAAATTATTTTTGAAAAGCCGAAACAAGGTCGCTTCACTCATTTTGAGATTTTTCAAAAGTTCATCTATGCTCATCATATTATTTTGATTGATGAGCATCAATGCTTCTTTCATTTTGTCACTAATAGAATTATTCAATTTTTTAAGAAGAAGGATTTCCAGTTCTTCCGCTCGTTTTGATAGATCACTGATTTCAAAAATCCTTTCAAGAATATTTTGGTCGTAAGAAAATAGTTCATCAAAAACAGAATCGGATAATAGCAGATCATCATAAGATTCTTTGGTAAAAGCTCTTAACGCAGCAGGATGAAAAATAATACACATTTGATTTAGCGAAGAATCGATATTGACCTTAAAAGGTCTTTTATGAAATCCGTAAAACCGACTTTTAAAAGCACTGCCGATGTTCACTTCACACATATTGGTTTGATGGTTATAAAAGATTTTATTTTCCTTATAGATGGCAAGACACAGATTACTGTTGGGGAAGGTCGTGTAGGTCAAAAAATTGTGATTCGCTTTTTCGAAGAATAGAAAATATTGAACATATTTTTTCAGAATCTCATTTTTAGGTTTTATGATCACTGACTTCATTGTCTGATTTTCTGCTTTAAATATATTCTGTCTAAAGTGGGACAAACTGTTCCAAAATGTAAATTTAATAAACTTTTATTTCTGATAAACCATTCGAAAGACTTTTGAGTTAATAACCTAAGTTGCATAATAAAGGCAGCAGATGTTAATAAAAGACATGTGTTGCTTCCATTTATAAATAATTATATTATTCTGGTAGATATATTAAAGTTGGCGTTTATATGGTAATTTTTACTTGAATCATTGTTTTTGCTCAAATCTAGCTATTAGACTTGCACTTAATTCTGGATATTTCATCAATAAAACGTAAATGTAGTAACTTCGAATAAAAATCATGAAAGTGTACCTATGTCACAATAGTTCGTCAGTCAAAATCAATTGGAATCTTACCTTCCTTCCTCGAATTGGAGAAACTCTGTCTGTGCTCGGACTTCTTTCGGAAAAGCAAAGTAATGAGCTTTGCATGAATAGAGATTATTTTACCGTTACACATATCGCATGGTTTCCATCACGGCGGGAAAACCAGTCATTCGTTGAAATAATTTTGGAGTAGCTTGTTATAACATCTTTATGATAAAAGGCTTCAATATGTGTCTGATCCATCCGTTATAAGGAGGTGCAACGATGTGATCTACCGGATCTGTTTCGATCTTGGCCACGAAGATGAATTATGGCTTATTATTTCCTCGAAAATCCTTTCTTCAATATTGATCCATAGCCTTAATACCACGAATGTCATGGAATATCTAAAAAATAGAATAGCATCAGTTACTGGGGTTACTGAAGAAATACGCTGACATTATCAGGCCTAACGGTATTTTATTAAAATTATTTTTTATTTGTGCTTTCCGTATCTGTTCCTGGTGCTGGAATTTATGTAGATTCCTCCTTTTTGAGAACTGCCTTTTCCACTTTTATTAGTACCATTATATTTTTTTTTATTTCTCAAAGTCACTGGCTGATCATAATTTGATTGCCATACTTGCATCTGAGGCCACCTGATTTTCTATAGCAAATATATTCCGTGGTCACTGCAGAAAAAAATCTTTTTGGGTAATCCGGGATCTGAGATCCCAAAACCCTCCGCAAAAATATTTCAAGCTTTTATCAATGTTCTTTCTTATTGTTTGCAAGGCATTGATTGTAGTTTTCCTTGTGCCTGCCTGAATGGTAATCAGCATAGAAAAAGTCAGAAACCTCACAAAATGCAATTGCAGTTCTTTGAAATTTTCATCCTTAATATTCTCTTGATATAAATCATCTTATAAAGATGTTATTATAGAACAAGTGATCACATTCTTACAAATCGATTGATCAGATTCTTTAATAAACCAATTCTTCTGATGTTAGTATAAATTAATTTATCAGATATGACCAAGTAAAAGGTAAAAAAGTCAAAGCTTCCTTCGATCTGCAATATACAGGGTTTTAATGTAAGTGCGGGAAAAACAGGTCTCCGCGGTACTCGGAGCAGGAAATTATGAAATTCAATATTGTGAACGAAATTAAATTGAGATATTCAAGAAAAGGAAATTGTGAAAGGTCTATATCCTCTTCGATTGATGCAGTAAATGTTTTCAGAGCGCACTTCGATGCGGAGGAAATGGACTACAGGGAATGTTTTTTGCGCTGTATCTGAATCAGGCAAATAAGGTGTTGGGGATTAAGAAAATATCGAAATGTTTGAATGAAACTAAAGAAACAGTCCTGAGCTAACTGATAATTTTGTTCAATACACCCCTAGAGACCTGTCTCTAAAATATTATTCTGTAGTAGTATGTCAGGATGTTAATAATAATTTATGTTCAACCAATTGACTAAAATTGTTATTCTACACTTTTAATTAAAAGACTTTCTGAAAGCTATAGGTGAAAGGCTGGTTCTAGACTTAAAGAATTTACTGTATGGTTGTGGATAATCAAATCCCAGATGGCAGGCAACTTAGGTAGCTGTTAAATTAGTGGTCAATAAAATATTCTTAGCTCTCTGTATCATTTTCTCGTTAATATAATATTGTGTGGTATGTCAGGTTGTCGCTTTAAGCATATTCAAAAAAATATTGTTGATTGATAATATTTAGGAATAAAAATAGCAATCAATTTTTTGGATACAACTATCAGTGATTTAGACACATGTCAGAACGTAATAAATTGCGTACTTTGTATTGCACTAAAGGGATAATTTCCTGTTTTTAAATAAACACGATGAAAGATAAGCCATATAACATACTAAATTCCATTTCACAGCTTCATTCATTATTTCAGCTGAAAAAGCCTGATCACCCCCTAGTGAGTGTTATTAATGTAGGTGATGTTGATTTGGAGAAAGTAGAATTTCTGGAACCTTTAGTTTTAAATTTCTACGTAATAAATCTGAAACAGAATTGCCAGGGCAAAATTAAGTACGGTCAGCAGTACTATGACTTCGATGAGGGAGTAATGACGTTCGTTGCTCCGGGGCAGAGATTGGAGGTGGAAGAAAAAGTAGCCGTAGAAAACACCTCAAGTTTACAAATGAGGGGTTGGATGCTTATTATACATCCTGATTTTCTGCAAGGTTACTCTATAGCAAAGAAAATCAAGGATTTTGGGTTTTTCTCTTATGCAGTTAATGAAGCTTTACATTTATCAGAGAAAGAAGAACAGTTAATAGCAGGTGTGCTACAAAACCTGCAGGAGGAAATAGCAGCTATAATTGATGGGTATACACAAGACGTGGTAATTTCGCATATTGAATTACTTCTCAATTACAGCAACAGGTTCTACAATCGCCAATTTATTACCCGCAAAAAAGTTTCGAATGATTTACTGGTAAGGTTTGAAGAATTGCTTAAGTCATATTTCAACAACGAGAGAGAGAAAGCGGATAACCTTCCTTCGGTACAATATTTTTCGGAGCAGCTATTTGTTTCCCCGAATTACCTGAACGATATGCTGAAAAACCTCACAGGACAAACAACTCAGCAGCATATACACAATGAGTTGATTGAAAAAGCAAAGGAGCTATTAAGCACTACGAGTTTTTCGGTCAGTGAGATCGCTTACCAACTGGGGTTCGAATATTCTCAATCATTTAATAAACTGTTCAAGAATAAGACAAGCTTAACCCCATTGGAATTTCGCCAATCTTTTAATTAAATGGTACATTTTCGTCGTATAATAAAAAGAATGTTATTGTTTTTAATAAGTCTTACAGGCTTAATTATCATCATAATTTATTTAGCTATGCAGCTTCCCCAGTTTGGAAAAGCCCCTAGAGGCAAACGCTTGGAACGAATAAATAAATCTCCCAATTATCGGAATGGTAAGTTTCAAAACTTAGAATTTACTACTTTGCTTCCGGAAGGGACAACTATGGTTGGAGAGGTGGTCAGGACTTTCCTTATTCGTAACCCACGGAAGTTTCCTACAGATAGTATCCCTACCTCTAAGACCGATCTATTAAGTATTCCTATTGATCGTAATGTACTAGTATGGTTTGGTCACTCATCCTATTACCTGCAAATCGACGGAAAACGAATATTGGTTGATCCCGTTTTAAGTGGTTTTGCATCACCGTTCTCATTTGGGGTCAATGCGTTTAAAGGTACAGACAGGTACAATGCAGATGATTTTCCAGAGATAGATTACGTGTTGATCTCTCATGATCATTTTGATCACCTGGACTATAATACGATGATGGCCTTAAAAGGAAAGATCAAATATGTTGTTTGCGGCTTAGGGGTAGGTGAAAGTTTGGAGTATTGGGGATTTAAAGAGGATCAAATCGTTGAAAAAGACTGGAATGAGACTATAGTTATTGAAAAAAATTTCGAGATTCACACAGCTACTGCGAGGCACGGTTCAGGGAGGAAACTACAAACTGATAATACGCTATGGCTTTCGTATATAATTGCTGCTCCCAGCCAAAGGATATATGTTGGTGGGGACAGTGGCTACGGAATTCATTTTTCCGAATTAGGAAAGAAATATGGAGCTTTTGATTTGGCCATTTTAGACAACGGACAGTATGCCGAAGATTCGTATTCAACGATTCATATGCCGGCAAAATTTTCTCTTAAAGCTGCCCAGGATTTAAATGCAAAACGTCTTTTTCCCGTACATTCTTCCAAGTTTGTTTTATCGCGGCATCCTTGGGACGAACCATTAGTGCAAATTTCGCAATTGAGCAGAGAGGCTAAAATGCCTCTGGTTACTCCTATGATCGGTGAAGCAGTAAATCTTAACAATCCAGACCAACTGTTTAAAGATTGGTGGCAAGGACTAAAATAGAAACTTTCTTTATTATATCAATAACTCTTCATTATTGAGTGAGGAAAATGCAAGTCAACAAATTGTTTAAAAAAAATCTTACATACAATGGAAAATGAACAAATCAATCGCAGGGATTTTATCAATAAATCTTCAATTTTAACAGGCAGTGTATTGGGTTTATCACTCCTCCCGGACTTCTCGAGCCTGAAGGCAGAGACCTTAAAAAAAACTATCCTTTCCAATATGACAGCTAATTCAAAACGCAAACTTGGGAATCTGGAAGTGTCATCTATAGGCTTTGGATGTATGAATCTGGCGGGTATCTACAAGCCAGCAACTGATTTTAAAGAAGCTGTAAAAGTAATTAGAGAAGCCTATGATAATGGCGTCACGTTTTTTGATACAGCACAAAGTTACGGTTTTGGTCTTAGTGAAAAACAGGTAGGAGAAGCAGTAAAACCATTTAGAGATAAGGTGGTGATTGCAACAAAATTTGGATGGGACCTGGATTTTGACAAGAAGGAAGTGAAAGGTTATAACAGTCGTCCTGAGTATATAAGAAAAGCTACTGAGCTTAGTTTAAAACGTTTGGGTACTGATTACATTGATCTTTATTACCAACACCGAATTGATCCTTCTGTCCCAATCGAAGATGTAGCAGGCACAATTAAAGAACTGATTAATGAAGGAAAGGTACGTCACTTTGGATTGTCTGAGGTTGGAGTAGCTACGATACGTCGTGCGCATGCGGAACAGCCGGTAACGTCGGTGTCCAATGAATATTCTATCTGGACACGTGATCCCGAAGCAGAGGTGATTCCATTTTGCGAGGTACTTGGAATCGGATTCTCACCTTGGAGCCCAATAGGACCTGGTTTTTTAACAGGTACAATCAAACCAGGAACGATATTAGATCCGAATGATGCCAGGGTGAAATTCAAATTTCCAAGGTTTACGCCAGAAGCGATCACTGCTAATTATCCGCTTGTAGAGGTCATTGAGAAGGTAGCAATGCGTCATAATGTAAAACCTGTTCAGATTGCCTTAGCATGGCACCACTCACGTAAACCGTTTATAGTGCCTGTGCCTGGCACTACGAATGTCAATCATTTAAAAGAAAATATGGCTGCTAACAAAGTCCAACTTTCTTCGCAGGATATTCGAGATATAGAGATAGGCTTTGTGAAAATTGGTGTTACGGGAGCCAGGTTCGCACCGGAACAACTTGCTATGGGAGATGATGGTTCATTACTGGGAAGTAGTTCTGTTGGGAAAAATGGAAAATCACCCCTTCCAACCACGCAGAATCATTAGAATCAGACTAACTTGACAGTTAACAGATAGCTATGTTTGGTAATATTATAACAATATAATTGGTTCACATTATGATGAAATATATTATAGCCCTGATAAGCATTGTAATGGTAGCAATATTGGTTTCTTTTGTTCAAAGACGATATAAGGGAATGCGCTACGCCATTCAAAATGCTAAGACAGGAAAAAATTTGCGTCCTTTTGCAGCTGGTAAACAAAATGATAATAGGCTTGTGCAGTATGATCATCACAGTTGGAAATGTATGACCTGGGACTTTGAAGAGGTAGGCTTTCAAACCTATCTGATCAAAAATCGGTACACGTCCAAAACTTTTCAAACTAGCGGAGAGCCTTGGGCGAATTCGAGATTATTTCAACAGGAGCTTATTGGGGGAAGCTCGCAACAATGGGAATTAATTAGGCAAACCGAGGATGCTTACAGGATCAAATTGAAAGGAACGAATTTATTTATCAGCGTCTCAAGTGATAAAGCAAATTCTGATATAGTCCTTTTGCCCTTTCAAGAAGATGATGCTCAACTATGGAAATTGGTCAAGCAAAATCCATTGTTATAGAAAATAATTTAATAAATAATAACAGATATGGAAGTAAATGTAAAAGCTTTTGGTGTTGAATCGGCTGAAACACCTTTAAAATTAATGACAATTCCTCGTCGTGAATTATTACCGAAGGATGTCCAAATTGAAATTTTTTATTGCGGAGTTTGTCATACTGATCTGCATATGACCAGGAATCATAATGGTTACAGTATTTATCCCATGGTACCAGGTCATGAAATCGTCGGAAAAGTAACCGGGGTTGGTGATCAGGTAACAAAATTCAAAATCGGTGATATCGCAGCTGTCGGACCAATTGCAGATTCTTGCGGTCATTGTAAAAATTGCCGCCATAACATGGAAGTGTATTGTGAGAATGGACTAACTGCAACCTATGGATCCCCGGACAAACATCTACCAGGTAGGACTACCTACGGTGGCTATTCAGAGAGGATCATTATTGATGAACACTTTACTTTTAACGTTCCAAGTAATCTAGACCTTAGAGGTGTGGGGCCACTATTATGTGCTGGGGCAACTGTCTGGGCACCACTTAGAAAATGGCATATTGGTAAGGGTAGTAAAGTGGCGATCGTTGGTCTTGGAGGTTTAGGTCATCTGGGTATTAAGCTGGCGAAAGCTTTAGGAGCCGAAGTTTCATTATTCTCCCGCACGCCAGCAAAAACCGAAGATGCTTTTGCTTTAGGCGTTGATAACGTAATTATATCAACTGATCAACAGCAGATGCAAGCTTCCAATTCACAATTCGATCTAATCATTGACACTGTCCCTTACAATCATGATCTTAATCCTTATATACAGACATTGAATACCGATGGTACAATGGTTTTGGTTGGTTATTTTGGAGAAATAACGCCTTCTATCAATACAGGCTTGTTGGCAATGGGAAGAAGGTCAGTTGCTGGTGCTTACGGAGATACAGGCGTTGAAGCTCAAAAAATGCTTGATTTCTGCGGCGATCATAACATTGTCGCCGATGTTGAAATGATTCATATCAATGATGTTAATGCTATGTTTGAAAGATTGGAAAAAGGAGATGTTAAATACCGCTTTGTGATAGATATGAAGTCATTGAAATCTAATTAAGAAAATATATTATAATTAATTGACTCCGTCTCACAACCAACAATTGAGACGGATTTTTATTTTTATCAATTTATATTTATTGAATTTTGATGTGATGGGAATGTATCACAGAAAATCTTTCTTTGCGTTGTACCTCAATCGCCCAAACAAGGTTTTGGGAATAAAGAAAATATAGGAATGTATGAACGAAGCTGCAGAACCAATCCTAATATTGCAAATTAGTAATATATGCCAATATTATTAATTTGATTGCAAACTCTTCAAGGACAAAAATTGTTATCTGATTATTTATAATCTTAACTTAGCAATAAGTTATTATAATTTAGGAAAATAATTTTTTATCATATAGAAAAATTACAATACTCACTAATGCTCTAACGTACTGTATATGTGCCCAGCATCTGAAATATTAGAAATGAGTTCTTTTTTTCTCTTTTTAATGAAATCAGCTGGTCGTATACCATTTTGTTCAAAGAAAATATTTGAAAAACTTTGTCTATTACTAAATCCACTTAAACTTGCAATATCTTCAACAGAATACTTCCTCCACTCCTTATCATTATAAATCTTGTGAGTAGCATAATTGATTCTTAAAGTATTAATGTAAGTATTGAAATTGCTTAATTTGTATTCATTGATAAATTGTGAAAGATAAGAAGTGTTGGTATGAAAATCCCCAGCTAGTTTACTTGCTGTAATACCTTTCTCAAGAAAACCTTCACATCGTTCAAATTCAGATAATTTCTTTTCCAAGATCACTAATAGCTTTTCATCCAATTTCGAGTTCCTGTCGATATTTTGTTCCACTACTATTGAGTGTTCTTTGTCATCTTCTTTTTTTATTCTAGTGAGTAGATCATCATATTTTTTCTGAACTTCTTTTTTTCTTCTGAACCAGGTCAATAGAATTGCTGTTAAAGTTAAGATAATTGCTGCAAATAAAAATAAAAGATATTTGCTGTAAGAATTATTATCCTCTAGATCAGCTTTTGATTCTAATAATTCCTTAGTATCATAGTCCTTATGGATTCTAGAAGAAAGATGTTTGAAATCGTTAGAAATGATCTCGTCAGCTTTTAATAGTTGTTTAGTAAAGTATAATTCCTGTGCAGTGTCTGGATATTCTTTATAGTGATTTATAAGTTGTTCATAATTATCACGTAGTTCTGGTAAAATAAAATGATACTTATTGAATATGGAATCTACTTTCTTGAAATTTTCAACAGCCATATTTGATTTTCCTAATTTTTCAAAGCTCTTACCTTTGTAATAATAGACAACAGAAACCCAAGTAAAATCATTTTTCTTTTTGAGACCTGTAAGAGAAAGGTCTAAATACTTTAGAGCCTCATCAAATTTCTTTTTATCAAAGGCTGAAATACCCTTCGCTTTTTCGAGATAACTTTTTTCCAAATAGAAGAATGATGTTTTAGGTGTTTTTTTTACACCTTCGATTATTAGTTGATCTACCTTTTTTTTATCTTCCAATGCCTGGTAACAAACAATCATTTGATGTAAAGTATTAAGATATCCTTTTTGATTGTTGATAACCAGATTGGGGTGAATATGATATTTGGTATTTTGTTCAAAATATTTAGCACATTCTGAAAAAATGAGCAAAGCTTCGTCATAATAACCGAGATAGCTTTTAACGACACCAATATGATATAGGTTTTGATGTTTTAGAAACTGATCATCAGATCTTTTTAAATATTCAAAAGCCTTTAAATATTCATCTAAAGCACTTTGGAATTTTCTGTAAGTAAAATAGTAGACGACCCCTTTGTTGATGTGTGAGCTGCCAATGAGATCTTTGTTTTTTGACAAGCCTGCGGCAGCAATCGCACTGTCTGCATATATGAGTTTTTTATCTGGAGAAAACTTGATAGCATCATCATAGGCTTGAAAAAGCTCCCCATAATTCTTTTGCTTTTTTGCTGTTGCAATGTAAATGTCCAGATACACAAATGCTCTTAAGTCATTCCCTTCGTAGATATAGTATTTTTTTCGCAATTCAGAATAGAAATCCTGTGATTTCAAAAATGAAAAAAGAATTATTGCTAAAAACATTGCGGTTTTCCTAACCATTTCAGTGGATGTGTTATTAGTTATCATCAAAAATACTGAATTACGAACGATTTCAGAACAAGACTCAAAATTATTTTGATTTTTCTTTGTTGTCTTAACCTCTTGTTTAATAAGGTTTTGCAAAAAATAAATGTAAAAATTTGTAAATCATTACGTAGCAATTTATAAATCGTACCATATACTGCTTGCACCCAATAGATGACCTCTCTAATTTAGCTGAAAACAAAACGACATTCCTGGCCGGGAGTTATGCAAAACCAATAATCAAATGAAAATAAAAACAACCAGTATTATCATAATACTTACCGGCATTTTAATGGTCTCTTGTAGAGAAAGTGAAGAATTAGAAATAGTCCCAACAGAAACGATAAGTGATATTCCTTCCAGATTATTTCTAAAGGGTTCTGATTCGTTAACAACAAATGATTCTATATCATACCATACAGATCCACCAAAAGATCCACCAATAAAGGGGACTGACTGGAGATCAGGAAATTGATTTTTCATCCGTATATTTTGTAGTGCGCAATGCAAATAAAATGGATTTTTAAATACAGTGTAATTCAAATGTTTTAATCTTAAATTAATTTTTTATGAAAACAACTTTTAAAATCTTTTTAGCTGTAACAGGAATGAGTGCAGCAACGATTGTAACCTCTTCTAATCTTAAGGCAAGCAGTAAGGTTGCTGCAAAAGCAGGCCATTGTGCTAATACTTCAGCGACTTGTGGAACCACTATAGAAGGAACTAAACTTAATGGTACGTGGACTGAAGGGACTTCACCTGGCACCTAACGTAATGAGAGTCTTGCAAAAGACTCTTTATTAATTTAAAAAGTATTAAATTTATGGAAACTATATTTAAAATATCTTCGATTATAGTAGGTATAATATGTTCAATCATTATTACTTCAGCTGATTTAAAAGCTGGTAATAAATATATGTTGAAAGCTGCATATTGTAAACCTGTTGCCGTTCAATACTGTGGAGTTACAGCAGCAGGAACCAAAATAGAAGGAGAATGGACTGAGGTAACAAGTCCATCTAATTAATGAATTAAGAGTCTTGCAAAAGACTCTTTTCAAAAAAATTACAACCGATCAATGAGAACAATAATTTTTTGCATATTATTTTTATATCTTAATAATTTTAAGGCGCAATCATCATTTAGAATTTTTTATAAGGTCGATTCTAAGCAGAATAGGGACAATGACTCCGTGAGGTCTGATATATATATAGTAAATGCGTATCCAAACCAGAAACTTAGCTTGTTTTACAACAATGTGTATTACAATTCAGATTCTATAATGACTAACTTAAAAAATATCTCTGACGCAACAGGAGGGGTCAATATCGACTTTGACAAATTAGGATCTGTCAACTGGAACAAGGGCGTTCTGACCAAAAACAATGAAATGTACATGATTGAAAACTTCGATGGCGATTCCTACAAGTACATCGATAATACAGCAATAAACTGGAAGATATCGACCTACAAGAAAAAATGTGGAGAATACGATTGTCAAAAGGCTACAGCAGATTACAAAGGCAGACAATGGGAAGCTTGGTTTGTTAATGACATGCCTATAAATGTATTTCCTTACAGATTTTCTGGATTACCTGGATTAATTTATGAGATCAATGACAGTACGAATTCTTATCATTTTACATTTCTCGGTTTAAAAAAAATAAAAGATGACCCATTCTATCCTAAAATTTTTTCTACAGCAATATTGACCACTAAAAATAAGTATTCCAAAGCTTTTTCGAATTACAAAAATGATCCATCAAAAAAATTAAGGGAAGGGAAATTAGTGACAGATAGTGGTGAAACAATGATCATATTTGGGGGTTTCAGCAAAAATTTTATCGAAGAAAAAGTAAAAGCTACTAAAACTAGATTAGCATTGATCAATAATCCAATAGAACTCGAATAACCTCCAATTCTTTAATATGAAAAAAAGTATTTCAGATATATTTTACTATCTGTTAATTATATTTATGTCTTATGTGTTCGCAAATAAAGCAGTTGATATTGAATCTTTTCAGATGAATATCTTCAAGACTGGAATATTTAGTGAAATTGTTTCCAACAGCTTAGGATATATTGTTTTATTAATAGAAATGATCTCAATAATATTATTGCTATTAAACAAAGGTAAAGGACTTAACTTTCTAATTATCATTTTACTC
>Ga0213836_100525_pt1 | contig 30643 bp, 35 predicted proteins | sample SWPATP03_FD_160578 | JGI IMG/M metagenome (GOLD analysis project Ga0213836, IMG submission 160578) | Coastal seawater microbial communities from Marineland, Florida, United States - SWPA TP0 #3 | ecosystem: Environmental > Aquatic > Marine > Coastal | place: USA: Florida | collected 2016-08-05
ATGAGCTTGCCCAGTCCCGGCCGGGTGAAGACGATTTCCGTGAGAACGGAGTTGCCGATCAACGTTCCGAAATACAGCCCGACGACGGTCACGATCGGGATCAGCGCATTGCCGAGAGCGTGGCGTACGACCAGCTTCATCGGCTGCACACCCTTTGCGCGTGCTGTGCGTATATAGTCCTCACCCATCACCTCGAGCATCGACGAGCGGGTCACGCGGGCAATGTAGGCCGTCATGATCAGCCCGAGATTGAGCGCCGGGAGGGCCAGATTGCGCAGGTGGCTGATGGGATCAGACGAGGCGCGGCTCATCACAGGCAGCCACTGCAGCCAGACGGCAAAGGCAAGAAGCATGAGGATTCCAGACACGAAGCCCGGAAAGGAGAGGCCGACGAGAGACAGAACCCGGCTCAGATAGTCCGGCCATTGATTGCGCCGGACGGCCGCGAGAACCCCGAGCGGTATTCCCAGGCAGGTGCCGATCAGCATCGCCGCCACGGCAAGTTCGAGGGTATAGGGAAGGACCAGGGCCACCTCCTCCAGTACCGTTCGACCACTCGTCATCGACCTGCCGAAATCGCCGCTGAGCATCTTGGTGACGAACTGGACGTACTGGACGGCAATCGGCTGATCGAGGCCAAGTTCGGCGCGCAGGGTCTGCAGCGTTTCTGCACTTGCCCTGTCACCCAGCATGGCAACGGCCGGATCGCCGGGCACGAGACGAACCAGGACGAACACCATGGTCAGCATGGCAATCAAGGTCGGGATTGCCAGAAGCAATCGTCGGATAACATAGCCTATCATGCGGCAGCCCTTTCTATGGCGATGCGGGTCACATCAAACGCGCTGAGATCATGGTCGGTGCTGCCCTGGCAGACAAGGTCGGCGACGGCTCGTCCGACCGAGGGGACAAGCTGGAATCCGTGGCCAGAAAAGCCGAACGCGTGGATCAGGCCTTCGACCCGGTGAGAGAAGCCGATCACCGGAAGATGGTCAGGGGTCATCGCCTCCATGCCGGCCCAGGTGCGGACGATGCGGATCCCCTCAACCGCCGGGATGAGCCGGACCGCCGCCCCGACTGATGCGGCGAGCGCAACCATGTCGACGGACGCGGACTGCCTGTCGGGAGCGAGTTTGCCCTGCGAGCCACCGCCGATGACGAGCGTACCCTGCACCGTTTGCTTGAAGGACAGTTTCTGGCCAAGCGAAGAGACGACCGGCTTGACCCGAGCCGAGGTCCGCTCGGTCACCACCATCATCGAAGTGCGGATCGCCTGATGCACCGGGTCGCCGGCAAGAGCTGCCACCTGATCAGCCCAGGCGCCGGCGGCGTTGACGATGAGTCCTGCCTCGATGACGCCCCTGGATGTCTGTGCGAGCCAGTGGCTGGAATGCCGCACCAGACCGGTGACGAGGCATCTCTCCAGAATCTGGACGCCGGCCGCAATCGCGGCATCGCGGAACGCCCCGATCGTCCGATGCGGATCGGCGGAGCCATCGTCAACCGTCCAGGCAGCGCCCAGGCAATGGGGCGCAAGGTCGGGCACCAGCGAATGCAACTCATTGGAACCGATCAGCCGTTCGTGGGTGAAACCCTGCGCCTCGAGACGAGACACTCTGTCCTTGATTTTCGCCAACGCCGCCTCATCCTCGGCGACCTGCAACTGTCCGCAGGCGTTAAAGCCGCAATCATCACCCACCAAATCCTTCATCGCATGCCAGGTGGCGGCGGCTTCGAGGCTGAGCGGCAGTTCGGCTGGATGGCGACCGAGCGTGCGAACGCCGGCGGCTGTCGCTCCGGAGGCGTGCCTTCCCAGAAAATGCCGTTCGACAAGAATGACGGAGACGCCGTGCCGTGCCGACTGCAGCGCCGCGGAGAGGCCATGGAGCCCGCCACCAATAACCAGAAGGTCCGCCTTCATTCGGCATTCTCCAGCTCGCCAAGCGAGGCAATCTCTCCAAGCGTGACCGGCTTGAGCGGAGGCCGGATGTTGAAAAAGCTGACGTCGCCGACCGGCAGATTGTGAACCTCGGCGAGAATGGCCTGCACCGTGTAGCCGCATTGCCGTCCTTGGCATGGACCCATCCCACACCGCGTGGCCGCCTTGATGGCGTTCGGATCCGAGGCACTCGTCCTGGCAACCTTGCGGATCGTTCCGGCGGTCACCTCCTCGCATCGACAGACAACGACGTCGTCGGCAATCGACGTGTTTGGAGGCGTGTAAAACGCGTCCAGAAAAGGACGCAGGGCTAGCGCACGCGAACGGCGACCATCGAGTTGGCTCTCGCGTCGCAACGCCTCGATATCGATCTGAATGCCGAGATGGCCAGCCAGACCGAGTGCAGCAATCTCGCCCGACACGGTGGCCGCCGTCCATCCGCCAATGCCGCTGGCGTCGCCGGCGACGAACAATCCCCGCCGGCTGGTCTCGCCCCATCGGTTCGATCTGGCGGCAAAGTAATTCTGAGTGGAATTCCAGTCGTGATCGCATCCCAGCGCCAGGGTTTCATGAATGCGCGGCACGACGCCTTCATGGACCAGAAGAACGTCTGCCTTTGCTTTGCGACGCACGCCGCCTGCTGTCCACTCCAGCTGTTGGAGGCGGCCGTCGCCCTCTGCCCGCAAGTCGCTGATGCCCCGGATCAAGTTGCCACTGCGGCGAAGCTCACGTTGCCATTTGAAACCTTTAGCAAGGCTCGGAAGGTCTCGCCAGGCGGCGGGCAGCTTTGCGAGGGCTCCAAGGTTCAGGCCTTTCGAAGTGTCGAGAAAACCGGAAATCTGGCCTTTCAGGCCTAGCACCTGAGTTGCATAGAGAAGCGGCAGAGGGCCAGCGCCCGCAATCCACACATTGCCTTGCGGCAGCATTCCACCGGATTTTAGAAGGATCTGCGCCGCGCCGACGGTCATCACGCCGGGAAGTGTCCAGCCCGCAAAGGGAACGGGCCTTTCCTGCGCGCCATTGCTAAGCAAGACCGCTCGTGCCCTCACCCGACGCGCCTTACCTTCGCTGGTGAGAAACAGCGTCCACTCGTCCTCGATCTGCCAGACCTGTGTCGATGGAGAATATTCCGCTCCAGATGCGCGGAAAGCAGCGGTCAGCGCTCTTCCCTTTTCATAATCAGCACCAAGGGCGGCCGCGATCGCGCCGGACGCGTTCCGTTCGATACCGCGCCAGATTTGGCCGCCTGGCGCGGGCTGCTCATCGACCACAAGTACGGACGCCCCGAATTTCCGCAAATGAACCGCGGCTGACATGCCGGCCGGTCCCGCACCGATCACCACAACATCATGGATCATCGTCCGATCTCCCTCGGTCCCTGCTGGCTTTCGATCCGCATGCCCGGTTTGACCGGCACCATGCATCCTTGCGTCGAGGCTACCCCATCGACGATGGCGAGACAGTCGAAACAGACGCCCATCTGGCAATAGGGGAGACGAGGCTCGCCGCTGACGGCCGATGTGCGCCCTGCGCCGGGCACTCGCAACAGGACGCCGGCAACTGTTTCGCCATCCCAGGCAGGCGTTTCCGCGCCATTGACGAGAACGGTCATGTCGGCTTGGGCCGCTGGCCCCTCAAGCACACTTCTGAACATTGAATCTTCCATTTGAGAACGGTGCGAACTGGTCCGGCAGATGTCCATTTGCCATCGCCGGCGCGATCATTGCCGCATGGGCTGCGGCAAGGGTGACGCCGGAGTGGCAGGCAACTGCGAACAAGCCAGGATAGTCGAGCGACTCCGCATAGATCGGAGTTTTATCGAGCGGCAGGACCCGCATTCCCGCCCATTGACGCACCAAACGCGCCGATCCAAGGGCCGGTACGATCCGCATCGCCCTTCGCGCCAGCTGGGTCGCGGAAGAAACCGTGACCCCGGTATCCGCTTCGTTTTCGTTGGTCGCACCGATCATGATCGTCCCGTCCGCGCTTTGCCGGAGACCGCTGCCGGGATAAGGCAGTATCGGCGCGAGACGCTCGGTCACCAGAATTTGCCCCCGTTCCGAGCGCAAGGGGACCGAAAGGCCAAGCGGCTCGGTCAGTGTCGGTGTTGCAAGGCCCGCAGCAACGATGACGCGCGGCGCCTGCAGAGGGCCCTTGGCGGCAATGACGTTGAAGCCACCTTCAACCGGCACGATCTTTTCGACAGGATTGCGAAACATAATCTTGCCGCCCATCGACGGGATGGCGTGGTGCAACGACGCCAGAAGCTGAAGCGGGTTCACATGGCCGTCGAGCTTGCAGTAGCTCGCACCGACAACGTCGGGCCCAAGCGTCAGAGCCGGCAGCATGCGTTCAAGCTCGGCGCGCTCGACCATGACCGTATCGGCTTCTGCACCCTGATTGTGCGTGCGCTCGTTGATCGCCGCGCGGTTTTCGTATTCCGTCTCGCTGAGACAGAAGGCAAGGCCGCCTGGCCGCGAATAATCCAAGGCCAGCGGCGACCTGTTCGCCAGCTCATTGCGAAAGTCTGGCCAGAGTTCCGAACTCTGTCGTGTCAGCAAACTGTAGGCTGGCGCATCGGATCCCTTGCCCTGCACCCATACAAGCCCGAAATTGGCGCGGGCGGCACGCAGGTCCCGATCGCCGCCATCCAGAACGACGACAGTCCGGCCGGCTTTTGCGATACCGTAGGCTAACGCTGCCCCGACGACGCCCGCCCCGATTATGATGACATCAGCATCCACGCGAAGATCTCCTTCTCTGCTTGCCACAATCAGGAACGAACAGTAGTAAGTCAAAGTCGATTATTTTAGCGACGTATTCGTGGAGGTTATACCGTTGCGAAACCCGAGTTTAAGACAGCTTGAAGCGTTGATGGCCGTTGTCGAAGCCGGAACGGTTAGCCGAGCCGCAGAAATTCTGCGGATCTCGCAGCCGGCGGCCAGCAAGCTCATCCAGGATCTCGAGGCCGATACGAGCTTGCAACTGTTTGAACGCGATAGCGGTCGGCTGGTACCGACCGGCCGCGGCATGAGGCTTTACGAAGAGGTCGAGCGGATATTTGGCGGTGTCCACCAGTTGGCGCGTGCGGTCGATGCCATTCGCCGTGAGGAGCATGGCCATCTCGTCGTCGGCACTATGCCTGCCTTGTCGGGACCCTACATCACCCGGGTATTGTCCATATTTCGCGCCCGTCACCCGGATGTGTTTGTGTCCGTCGAAGCGAGAAGTTCGCAGTTTCTCACCGAAGCCGTATTGTTGCGCAGGCTCGACGTCGTGATGGTGATTTCCGGCCTTGAGCACCCGTCCGTGATTGGAGAAACGCTCACCAGCCCGCCAGCGGTCGCTATTTTGCCGCGCGGTCATCGTCTTTCCGGGAAGGTTGAAATCACGCCCGCCGATTTCGACGGTGAGCCATTCATCTCCTTCTCACCATCCAGCCTGATGCGCAGGAAGGTGGATACCGCCTTCGAAGCGCTCGGTTTCAGACCGAAGATCGTCATTGAGGCAACGACCGCGCCGAATGTCGCCGAGTTTGTCGCAGCGGGCTTCGGCGTGTCGATAGGCGACCCCTTTAGCATGGAGGTTGTGGCGGATCGGGTTACCGTTCTGCCGTTCAGACCGGAGATAAGGTTCGACTACGAGATCATCCGGCCCGTCCGCGCTCGCAACAGCAACCTCGTTGCGGACTTTGTCGCAGCGGCGCACGCGGCTGCTCAGACGACGTCGATCGCACCGGCAAGCGTTAAAAGCGCCGATCCAGCCCCAACAGTGCGATGACTGGCGGGACCGGACCGGGACTGCTCGGCGCACGCGTTTTCAGCGCTTGAGGACTGTCTGCTCGGTGATCGGAGGCGCGAGGTTGAGCGACCCCTTCAGCTCGTAACCGTAGTCGAGCGCGGAACTGCGCACCCAGACCTGCATCAGGCTGAAGAGTGGCACGGCACAGACCTGTTCATGGATCTTCTGTTGTGCCGATGACCAGAGCTTGAGCCGTTCGGCGTCGGTGGTGGCGCTGCGGGCAGCGGTGATGTCCGCATCAGCGGCGTCGCAGTGGGCGAAATTGGTCACCGCGGTCGGTTTGCCGACAGAGGCATCCGAATGGTAAAACTGGCTGAGGTAACTATCGGCAACTGGGTAACGGGCAGCGCCGTAGAACACCAGGTCGCCGAGGTCTTTTCGGATCTGCTCCTGGTAGGTCGGGTGATCAACGACCTTCATCTGCAAATCGATCCCGGCCTCCGATAGCTGTGACTGGATGACTTCCATGATCGGCAACTGTGACGAATTGGAAGAAACGACCGCCGTGAGTTTCAAGCCATTCGGATGTCCCGCTTCCGCCAGCAGCTTCTTGGACTCGGCCGGGTCATAGGTGTACGTCCAGCTGCAGTCTTCACCGAGATAGCCCGACGGTACGACAGAGCAGCCTTTTGGCCCGACGCCTTCACCGACAAATTGCACGATCTGATCCACATTGATCGCCTGAGCGACAGCCTGTCGAACCTTGACGTTATCGAGGGGAGGATGCGTCAGGTTGATGAACACCGTTCGATATTCGCCCGGCGCGAAGATATCGACAATCGCCTCATCCCAGGCTTTCGCCTGATCCACCCAGCGCTGTTCGCGCTTGCCATAGATCAGGTCCAGTTCGCCTGAACGAAAGGCAAGTTCACGACTGGAATCGGTAGGGATGAGGTCGAAACGGATTCCATCGAGCTTCGGCGCGCCGCGGAAATAGTCTGGAAATGCCTTGAGGTTGACCGCCTGCTGCGTGACAGCGCTCTCGAACATGAATGGCCCGGTACCGATCGGCCGGCTTTTGAATTCGGCTCCAAGTGCCTCGAAAGCCTTTTTGCTGATGATGTTGCCGCCGTGGTAGTTTGCAATCAGCCCGAGAAATCCGGGTACCGGTTCGCTCAGGGTGATGCGGACGGTCGTAGGGTCGATCGCCTCGATCGATTTGACACCCGAGAAGTCGCTCGCAAAGGAAGATGTATTTGGGTCCTTGGCTCGCAACAGCGAGAAGACCACGTCATCGGCGGACAGGGTTCCGTAGTCGCCGTGAAACTTGACGCCGCTCCGCAACTTGAAAGTCCAGACCAGGCCATCTGACGACGACTCCCAACTTTCGGCGAGATCCGGCTCGATCTGCGCCGGATCGGCGCTACCGGGCCGAAAGCGCACCAGTCCGTTGAAAATCCAGGACACCAACGACACGTCTGCAGTGGCGGTGGCTCTGGTCGGATCAAGGGTCGAGATATCCGCGGCGTTAATCCCGACACGCAATGTCTCGGCGTGCGCCAAGTGTGGAAGAGCCACGCTGGCCCCCATGATGGCAAGCATCATTGCGGTTTTCCGGGCATTCAGTTTTTGCATGTTCGCCTCCTTATTGTTGGCGATCAGTCAAAATGAATGGTGAGTATATGTCAAAGTCGCATTTTTTAACCGGCTATTCCTTGGGGTTATACGCGGCCCATTGCGGCGCCGCTTCGGCAACGAAGTTGCATATCAAGCAGTTTTGTATGGCATCTCATTCGAGACCGGCGAGGACATGGAAATTTACAGAAGTGCTCAGCGCCTTGAACGGAATCGAACCGCCGACCCTGTCGCTATATTTCCATTAAATCATCTAACCCAGTAATCACTTGCACTCGAAATGACCGGTAGGGGCCGTGAGCAGTCTAATCTGTTCCGGAGGTTCACTCCCTCTGATCCGGAATAGTTTTCGGTCGACTTATGGGCAAGACGTTTGGGACTTGGACATGGCCAGCGCGTATCATGTATTCTACCTGGACACGTTGGTGAGCGGCGAACATAACGGAGGCCGTGATACGATTTTTGAACCGCCTCTTCCGCCGCACGCAGGCCGCACTGGTGCCGCTGACGTCTTGGCCAGACGGTCCCGTGTCGGCGGAGGTTCCATTACTTGCCGATGGCGTGAACCCGATCCTCTGCCTTGCGGACGTTTGGCGCTTACCCCGTCACGAAACGCGCACGGAGGTCTTGGCGCGCTGCGGCGTTCTGCCCGATCCGATCTACAAATGGCCAGCGCTCGTCCTGACCGACGCCGAACCCCTACCAGGCGCACTTGCGCCTTGGACGGCAAGCGCCTCCGAGCGCATCCCACCCCAGTTCCCGATCACCCGTTTCACCGCCCTTGCGTGGTTCGAGGACGACGCGCACGCCAACCTTCGGCGCGTCGCCGACAGTCTAACGGGATCGCTCGGGCCCACGCCGGCCGGTCAGCGGTGGAATACCGTCGTCGCCACGTGGCGGTCGGGGCTGGCTGAGGTCTCGCTGACAGCCTGGCCGCCGGAGTGGCAATCGCAAGATCTGCAAAACCCGTCCGAGGATCGCGACCCTCGCCTCAGGACCGCCTGCCACGTGACGCTGGCGACGGGCTTCCGCCTGCCTCTAAGCGCAAGAGAACGAGAATGGGTGACAAGCTCCGTGCCTCTCGCATTCGAGGGGGATGTCGGGACAGCGCGCATGGCACAGGCTGGCCGCCTTGCGCCGGGCGAGACGGAGCTCGAATATGTGCGCGACCCAGAAGACCTGGTCGAGGACCGGCAGCGAATGCTTGGGCTGTCAGCAGACGGCGAAGCGCTGATTGTGGTTTCGGATCAGCTCTTCGTCATGCACCGCACCGACATTCTGCATCTTGAGGTCATTCGTATGACGCCGGCCAAGGGCGGGGGCGGCTCGTCGCTTCATGCCCATTGTTACACGCATGCACCCGGCGCGGACAACCAGTCTGTGTTCCTGGCGCAGCACAGCGATCCCGATGGCATGACGGCGCTTGGGCAAGAACTCGGCAAGCGGCTCGGTTGTTTGGTCGAGGTCAGCCCATACTACCCTGATTGCTGACCATGTATGGATGACGGCTGGGACAAGTGTCGATAAGAGCGCCAGAGCGAAACGAACAGAAGCGGGCTCGCTAATGGAAGGCAGCAGAACGGGCGCATACCGGACCAAAGCTGGAACCAAGTGGCGCGTAGGAGTGCTTGACCGTTTACGACGGCTGGGCACCTTGGAGCTTCTCGTCTCCTTCTTGTCTTGCCGGTCGCAGCGGAGGCGCACGAGCCCGGTTACGCCGACGCAAAGATCGCCTCGCCCGCACGCACTAGCCGCGCGGGCGTCCGTCTCGCCTTTCCTGTTGGTGAACTGCCCCGTCGCGGGATGCTGGTCACGACCGGCAAGGTCCTGTCGCCGCTGGCTCGCTGGATCGTCATTGATCTCGACCTCATGACGATCCAGCAGGCAACAACCCGTCTGTCCGATGCGGGAGGGCCGGTGGAGATCGAACGCGAACGCACCGATGCCATTTCTGATGACGAGCGGCGCAACGTGATTGCGTCCGGGAACGAGGTCTGGATCATGCCGGATCCCGATCCGCCAATGATCGGCGAGCCGACCGACTATCTGTGCAGCGTCGCCCTGTTCGATGGCGACGACGTCCTGCAGGAGGTCGGCTCCGATTGTCCAAGACCACGTTTCGTCGCAGTGCTGGAAGCGTTGGCGGCGTCCGCCAACAGGCGAGCCAGTTCGCAGGGGCATGCGCCGGCTCCTCCTTCCGCGGAGGCGTCGATCGGCTCAGCGCATAGCGAGCCCGATGGCACGCTGGTCCTATGGCTGCGAGCCGAAAGCGAAGACGGGTCCGTTGTCGGACATGGTGAGTTGCGCTACTCGCCGAGCGACCATCACTATGACCGTGTCCTGCGCCATTTGGGACCGATCCCGCCGGGCGGTGAGGTTCTTGTGTGGCCATTTCCACCACGCTGGCCGGACGATGCTGCGTCGCCTCAGCGACCAAGGTCGTAGGTCGCCGTCGCAATCACCTGGGCGCGGTCACGTCGTGCACCCGGTGCGTCGGCACGGCTGAGGACCAGCGCCAGCTTTGGCTCCTCGCGCAGTCGGAAGAAGGTCGACACCATGTCCTCTTGGCGCTCCTCGCCGATGCGCTCCCAGCGATCAGAGAAGTCCGGCGAGGCGGCCATGGCTTCGGCCGCCGGCTGGAAGTCGACCCCGCCGCCGCCCGTGATGTGACACATCGGGATGTCGCGCGAGACCACCAGCGCGTAACCCTCGTTGGGTCCGGCATTGATCCGCCAGTAGCGGTTGCCGCGCCGGAGGGGCTCAGGGGGGAGGAGCGGCTCGGGCAGTTTCTCGGTCTCGTACACCGCGCTGCCAAGATCGATGGCCGCGAGGAAGCGCGTCGGATCGTTCAGCCAGCTTGACGGGTCGAGGACCCAAGTCTCGCAGCCGCGCAGTGCGCCCTCCAGACCGCTGCGCAACGGATCCGCGACAGGCCCATCCTGCGCCGATGCGGATCCGGAGATGGAAAGTAGCATCGCGGAGGCGAGCAGCAGGCGGGACAAGCGTTCCATGTCGATGCAACACATCATGCGCAGCATTATCGGTTCTCCAGACCACGTGAGGCGCGCTCAGCTCTGATCATGTCCGCTTCTCGGCCGATCTGGTCTCGAAGGGCCGTCAGTCCTGCCCGCATCCGCTCGTGTACAACCGGATCCAGCGAAGGATCGGGATAATGTGCGTCCCAAAGAAGCACGGCGTCGATCGTCCGCTGGAGCTTGGGGATGTCGCCGAAGGCCCAAGCATTGACGGGCGGCCCCAGTGTCTCGAACAGCGACGAGAACAGAGCGGGTTCGCCGGTCGGGTCCTGAGCTGGGCCGCCGTTCAGGCGTGAGCGCCAGCGAAGTTGTCCGGCATAGAACCAGAACGTCGCCTCGTCGCCCATCCCCGCCTGCATCAAGGGTGCCGCGCGTAGCATGATTTCGCTGGGCAGCGCGTTACCCGCGGTCTCGGCACCACGGAGCAAGGCCGGCTCCTCTGCGAAGGCAGTTGGCGGACCAAGAAGAAACAGGGCTGCCGCAGCAAGGTGCAGGAAGATCGTGCGATAGGACATGCGGCGCGGTGGCTCTCTACGCTTCTGTTGATAAAGGTTTAGGCAATGAGGAAGAAAAGTTAACGGCAGTCTAGCGGGTGGACGAGCAATTGTGCACACCATCAGCTAGGCGGGACGCAAACCGTATGTAGCCGCTCCATCGTCGACCATGAACACGTCCTGCCGCCTCGCAACTTGCAGGCGCCCAGCATTTCCACCGACTTTGTCAGCGCCAAACTCACCGTTAGTTCCACTAACCAGCAATAGACAAAGCCGTCGGCCTCATCAGCCAGCGCACCCCTACCCTCCTTTGCAGCTTGGAGTTTCAGCGCCAAGCCATCCGCATTTCATTGAGAACTCGCTTACGCAGCGAGACTTGGCGGTGTTCCAGAAGCAGCTTTCTTCAAAAGCTCGCACAACACAACGAACCTTCGGTCAGCTTTGGCTAACACGCTTGCGTCGGCAATCGGTAGTTCGATTACGCCGTGGCGCGAACGAGCGAGATTTCGAGCAGCCTTCCGAATCTCCGGAGAAGCCAAAGTTCCGGCCTCCCCGATCTCCAAAGCGATTGCATACATCTGCCTATGGCTTTTTGCTTCGATAGCCGCTGAGAGCCATAATCTCAAATAAGCGTTGGTCATAAGCGAGTGTACGCCCCAATCCGAGATTGGTTGCAAGATATTAGATACGTAGTCAACCTAACGTTAACCAATACATCGAACGCTTATCAACGAGACGCGACTGCTACCATGGTAGTCACGGCAATCATAAGCGCGGTCACCCAGACCATCGCCGTTGACAGCCCCACCAACGCAAGCAATGCACTTGCAAATACAACGCCGACTGCCTGGGAAGTCCGCAGGAGCGCGAAGATTTCCGGTCGTCGTTCAGGAGGGGCCAGAGCATCCAGAGCTAGCGAGTAGTAGGTGCCAAGAGGCGTGAGCACTGCACCTATGAGCACCGTTCCAGCAATGGTTACCGCCATCGAGTGATTGGCTGCTGCGAGCCCTGACCCACAGGCCATCACGACAAGCTGAACAAGCAAGACCTTTCGCGAGGCCATGCGATTTCGGACGCTTATCCAGATGCCTCCGGCGACGGACGCGATGCAGAGCGGCACAGTGAACAGAATAGCGAGAGCGGGTTCGTAACCAAAGTTCAGTGCCAGCGCGACGGCTCCGATTTCAATGACGGCGACCGTCGCTCCACCTCCTGCAGCACACGCGAACCACACGAGCACTCCGGGGGTAAAAACTCTCCCGCTAAATCTTGGAGATGCATCTACACGGTGCACACCGGTCCATGGAACAAAGAACGCAGGCAATGACCCAAAGATCATCAGCGCAACGAGCGAAACTATCGGTGAATAGGTCGAGAGCCCGGACGCCGCTACCGGGGCCATGACGAACGTTACTTCGTTCAGCGTCGACGCAATCCCAAGCGCTCTTGGCAGTCGCGTGGTTGGGACGAACTGGTTCAGCAATGATCGCAGATAGCCATAGGCTGCGCTGTTGACCAAGCCTGCCACCCCGGCGAACAGCACAAGCCATGCGAACGGAAGGTGATATTCTGCGCCGATAACAATCGCGGCTAGAGCTACGGCGCGAAAGCAGACCAGTAGCCTGAACATCGTCGCGGCCGATAGGTTCTTTCCGGCTCGCGCCAACGGGACAGCGCCGACCATCTGCGCCACCGTCATGGCTAAAATCATAGCCGCGCCGCCCCTGGTATCTCCAGTAAGGCTGAGCGCGACGAATGAGAAGGCGACAGGTCCCGCAGCCTGCGGCACAGGCAGCGTGGCCGATGAAGCGTACCAGCGGACAAGCGCCGATTTTTTGGATCGTTGACTCTCGTCGGGGACGGCGCTGCCCTGTTCCAATGTATCTATTAGACTGACCATCCTAATGCGTAGCCTATAAGTTGACCGCAGTACGGAGTCCATCGACTGCCTCTGCGACCCGGACGCGTGCTTCAGGTTGAAGCCCCAGAACTGGACGGGGAGGCTCGAAGCTTCCTACCCCAACTATCTCTGCGATTGCGTACATAACACGAAAGCTCCCGAACTCCTTGAACAGAGACCACAACGGTCCGAACGCCCTGTCGACGCGCTTCGCTCGCTCTATGTCGCCGGATTGAGCCGCTCTGGTGAGAGCCAAAGCCTCCGATGGAAGAAGCCCTGCGACAACGCTGTACCAGGCGTCGGCTCCTGCCAGCAGCGCGTTGGCAGCACCCCAGTCCCCGCTATAGCCAGTCGCAAAAGTAGACGCCGTGTGATGGCGGATAGTGGCCATCTCGGAAAAGTAATCTCCGTTGACAGGCAGCGGCATCTTTATGGCCACGATGTTTGGAACCCGCGCAAGCCGCTCGATCAGTCCAACGCTGAACGTGAATTTCGTGGTGCTCGGGTTGTTGTAGACGCACAGAGGAAGTTGTCCGACGTCAGCGACTGCCGCGTAGTGCTCATAGACCTCCTGCTCGGTAAGAGGCGTGTAGGACACAGGAGCAAGGAGAAGGCCATCCGCCCCTGCCTCTCTGGCATCCCTTGCCAACACCTGAGCTTCATCCGTCCGAAGAGCACCGACACCGACGATGACGGGTATCTTCCCCCCGACCGTCGCCAGCGCGGTTTCCACGGCGCGACGTCGCTGATCACGAGACAAGAACGCGTACCCCCCGGTGCTGCCGAGCAGTCCGATGGAATTCGCACCCGCTTCGTTGATACGATTCAGAATGAACGCCAATGCTGACGTATCGACAACGCAAGCCTGGTCAGTGGGGGTGATGGGGACTGCCGACAGTCCTTGAAACAGGGTCATCAAGGTTCCTTAGTTATAAGCGCGAAAGCAGCTCCATGCTTGCCGCTCCATACACGACTGCGAGGGTGCCCTCGATCCAGCGGGGACCGCGACGGTAGACACGGACCATCTGTCCGGTCGGCAAAGGAGTGCGGAGCATCAGATCGCCGTTTCCGTTCCGCTCATGACGCTCGGCTTGACAGGTTGCGGCCTCTCAGGACGTTTTGTCGCTATCAATCTTGTGTCGTTTTTCGGTTTCCCGCGACATTCTCAGCTTTCGCAACCGGTCGGTCTTTTGCTCACGTGCGGACGCTTCCTTGTCCAGGATCTCGTAGGCAGCGCGATCAGTTTCCTCTCGCTTCGCAATTCTATCAATCTGCTTCATTCCAACCTCGATTGCCGATCCAACTAACGTAGCGCGACAACGGCGTCTGCCAACTCGCTGTGGGATTGCATTTTGCAAGAAGTCGCCGAGACAACCTCTTCAATTAAGTCACGGCCATCAGACGTCTGTCGGTATTGAGAGATTGATCATCGCCGTATAGGCGCCAGATCCGGATTAGTGCGATGACTGTTCCGACCTCTTCCGGCTTGCCGCTCGTCGAGCGGGCCGCAGTTCCTCAATAGTCGGTTGCCACCGTTCCGCTCCATCGGCCGCAGGCGTCTTCGAGGGCCACGCCTGCACTAGCTCTTCAAACGTAGGTTTCCGCCATGTTCCCCAGACGTGGTCGTCGGTGGCGCCTGGGTAGAATTCGCCGACGACATCCGGTTCGACGAGTTCCCCGGTGATCTGTTCGAAGACAACGAGTCCATACTGGACCGCGATGACACGGCCGAGTGGCGGTAGCTTGTCGATGTTTACCGGATAGCGTCGTCGCTTCCGCTCCGCGGTCCGCGCTTTCGACTTCGCTTCCTGTTCGATACCCTTCCTCTCTTCGGCGCGGCGTCGCCTTTCTTCTGGTTCGTTCCGGCGCGCTGCTTCCTCGATTTCTGGCCATCGATCCTTGAGCTCTCGGTACGACCGATAGGGAACGTGCCATAACTTGAGGTCGCTATCCCACCGCGAGTAGGGAATCTCGCGAAGCTTCTCGACGACTGTCCTCGAATAGGGAGTGTTGATCCGGAATCCCGCTCTTCCAAGCTCAAGATAGACGCTCGCGATCGGATCGAACTCAAATGCGTCCCTGCCTTTCGCGTCGGCGAATGCATCGGCTTCCGCCTCCAGCTCCGCGAGCCACCGCGTGAAACGACGAGAGGCAGTGGGGCCTGGGACGAACCATGCTTGGCGGGCTTCACTCCACCGTGCACGGGGGAAGCGTTTCCGGAGCTGCTCCACGGTCATTCTATCGAACGGAAAGCTGACATCAGCACCGAGCCTGGTGTCGGCTTCAGTCGTCGGTTCGACGTCGTCTGGTGTAGCTTTGGCGCTCATCGCCATGTTAACGCCCATCGGCCTGGTCAGGTTTCAGCCAGGACTACGCCGCTGCCCGAAAGCGTATGGCGGCAAGTTCAGCGGAGAGGTTCGGGTCGACAGACAGGTCAGAACGTATAAGGCCGTGGCTCCAGCGGTCACCAGAGAATGGTCGATGCCACGGAGGGCAGTCGACGATTGGATACCAGCACACCCCGGCTATGACAGCGCCATGGAACACCGCGATATCGACCTGCTCCAGCACGTGCCGGAGCCAGCCGCCTTTGTTGAGGCCGGGATATCTGCGGTGGTGTATCGGATGTCCGTCGTGCCAGCTTGTCTCCGACACCATGATCGGCTTGCGGTAACGTCTCCATGTCGCAAGCAAGACCTTCACGAGCGACGTTCGGGCCGTATGCGGGTAATAGTTCACCCCGACGACGTCCACATCGACCGCGGAAACGATTGCGTCTGTTGCCTCGAACTGGCGCTCCCCCACTCCCGTGATAGGGTCGTTCGTTAGAATTCCGACATCGGGATGATGAACCCGAGCGACCTTTGCCATCACCACTGCCATCTCGACAGCCTCGTGACGCGGCATTCCGGCGATCACCGGATAGAGCGACGGCTCGTTGACAGGACAGAGCCACAGCTTTTCATTTCCGTTCACCGCAAGTGCCGCCTCGGACGCAATACGAGCGCACCGAACTGGATCCTGATTGCGGTGATAGTGGGAGAGATCCCAGATCGCTTGAACGCCCGCGTCTCGTGCTGCAACGAGGCGAGAGAGCGCGTGGTGTCCGGGGACGAGGCCGTCGCGGATCGTGAGAAGTCCGTGGTCGCGAACAATACGGAAATGGTCGGCTAACCGCGCATCAGCCGTGTGCCCGGTGGTGACAAGAAGGTCGTGCCGGCCGCGATGAACAAGGCCGCACTCGAAGCCCGCCATAATAGGACTTCGGAAGAGTGCAGCGGGATGGAGGGATAGCGGCAGTTGGTTCATTTCGTCGGCTGAGACCGCACAGTCAGCTTGTTTCCGTCCGGATCACGAAGGTAAGCAACGAACGATCCGTTAGGTCGCTTGGAAGGAGGACTTTCGATCGCGGTACCCCCATGTTGGGTTCCAGCCACATGCCAGGCCAGTACGTGATCGTGGCCCGCAGCCGAGATACCGATAGTCCCGCCGTTTGCAACGGTCGCTGGCTCGCCGTCGATCGGCTTCGTGATCATCAACCGACCGCCCTCATGCAAGTAGATCAGTCTCCCTCTTTCATCCATATCTCCGGGCTTTCCGCCTAACGCAGCAAACGTTGCATCATAGAAGCGCCTAGCCTGCTCCAGGTCGTTGCTGCCAATCATAACGTGGGTGAACATGCTTCGTCTCCGGTTTGATCCTTGGTTTTACCATCCGTCGCTCGACGACCAGCATTGGGAAATCAAAAAACAAGGCAGCCGTTTGCCATATAAACTTGTTCGGGGAAGTGCGGAAGCGGTTACGCGTCGGGGACATCTAGGGACAGCCTTCCAGCGGAGGGCATGTAAGATGCTCTGCGGGATGGCTAACCCGCTTGATCACCGATGCAGGTGGCATCTTTTCGGTTTTAGGATATCTTGCGCATCTCGGCAGACGGAGGCACCCGATGTTCATCAAGACGGTCGAACCAAGCGATGCGACAGGCGAGATCGCCGCGCTTTACAAGGCGGAAATCCTCTCGATGGGACAGGTCATGCAGGCTACCCAGTGCTGGTCCGCTCGCCCGGATGTTATCGTACCCATCGAGAACCTGCTCCACCAGATACGCGACGGCTTTTCACTCGGGCTCCTGAACTTTCGCCTGATCACGTTCGTCGTGGCGGTAGACGTGCCATCGAGCTATTGTTCGCACGTCTATTTCCGCAGCCTGTCGAGCGAACTTGGCCGTGATCGGGTTCTTGCCATCCGTAAGGACTACCGGAACGCAGGGCTGGCCGAACAGCAGGTCGAAATGCTTGCGTATGCGCAGCAGATCACCCGCGACGCTTCCATGATCAAGGAAGCCGACATACAGCGGTTGCGGGATGTGGGTCTCACCGATGTCAACATCGCCGATATTGCGCTGGCAGCCTCGTTCAGAAACTTCGTCAGCCGCTACTTCGACGCGGTCGGCGCGACCGTCGAGCCTGAATTCCTCGATAACGATCCGGTTGTCAGGGAGATGATGGCGGTCGGACGGAAACACAGCGATGGTGCCCGGACCGTCTGATATCTGGTTGACCTGAACGGCGCCTAAGCCTTCGTCTGGACGCTTGTCGGAGTTCCCACGCGATCGCCTCGACGCATCTAGCCGTCAAGCCGCCTTCGGCACAGAAGGGAAGCCGTCCATCAATTCCCGGTTGAAAGTAATATTGCGAAACAACTTTCTTTTAGGAACGATAACCGCATGGTTCTGTTGTCCCGCCACAGACAGGGAGTAGGGCATGCGCAGAGTACTCGTGGTCGAGGACGAAGTCCCGATCCGGATGACGGTGACCGACGCTCTCGAGGATGCGGGGTTCGAGGTAATCGAAGCGGGCACGGCCGACGACGCCATGAATACGATGGACGACGGTGCCATCCACTTTCTGTTTACCGACATCCAGATGCCCGGCCGTCTTACGGACGTTGATCTCGCCCACGAGGTGGCGGCGCGGTTCCCAGAGGCTGGGATAGTAGTCGCATCGGGCCGTATCAAGCCATACGAAGTCGACTTGCCCCGTCGGCTCAGTTCTACTCGAAGCCATACGACCTCGACCTGATTGTCGCGAGGTTCGAGGCGATGTCCCGCGCGCAGATCAACGATAGCTGACCGCTTCAGGTCGGAAAAGACAATCTGCCGTTCCGGTCCGTGACCATCGAATTCGAATGGTCCCGTACCAGACCTTCCTTGCCCATCATGCGCGGACCTGCCTTCTCATACCAGGGAAGGACGTCGTGCGCCCGGAGATAACACGATGCGTTTGACCATGCCCTCGGCGACGGAAATTGCCCAGGCCTCCAGCTTCCTGACTTTGATCGGGAACGGGAAGCGTATGCTCATCCTGGATATCGTCAGCAGAAACGAAACCTCGGTTGGTAGGTTGGCCCAAATGGTGGGTATGGGGCAGTCGGCTCTTTCGCAGCATCTGACCATCCTGAGAAACGCCCACCTAGTGCAGACGCGACGCGATGCCCAGACGATCTATTACAGAAGCGAGTCTGCATCTGTCGCTTCGATACTGGCGGTCCTCCACGAGATTTTCGACATCGAGGTTCCCGCTTCCCGAGGCGTCGAAGGTGTCGACGAACCCATGGTCGTGGTATTGCTCAGACAGTAAGCGCGACGGCAGGAGACGTCGGTATGAATATCATCGTAGTCGACTTCCACGCGCGCTGGAGGACGCCCGTCGTCATCATCGGAGAAGAGCCGTCATCGAACGCAACCATCCTTGGTCCGGCTGACGCGTTGCGGTATCTGAGGACGTGCGCGGTCAGGTCGGACAGGGTTTACGTCCGTGCGGTCGATCTCTGCCAGCACGCCCTCCTGAACGGCGTTGACCCGGAACTGTCGCGTCCGCACTTTCTCGCTGCGTGCGCCAACGAGGGTTTAGAGGAGCCATGATAGGGCTGAATGAAACGATCAGGAGGCCAGGCGGCGCGCATCCAATGCTAGCGTGACAAGGGCGCAGACCGGGGACCTGTAATCGGAGATCGTTCCGCCAAGATGGGCTGACACGGTCCGCTAAATCAAAATGCTGCGGTAGCTACCCGCACCTTGCGGTGTAACTACTTCGGGAGCGCCTGTTCGGTTCAGGCAAAAAACACGTCGTCGCCGTCGACCGACCCCGAGACGTCCTTCGTCCCCATCGCTGCCAAAGAAGACCCGACCCGTCACATATGCCTCGGCTACCCGATCCTCGGCACCTCTCCTGATACGGCCGGAGAACGCCGTCCCGTCGTAGGGAGCGAGCGCCTGAGTAACGGAGGTCAGCGCATGGCGTAATTGAGTCTTAGTCCTTGGCAAACACCGTAGCGGACTCTGAGGTGGAGACCATCGTGTTGTAGTCGGAGACCAACCATTCGAGATCGTCGCCTGCCCCTTTGCGGGCGTCGCCTTTGGCCATCTCAAGTTTTTCGTCGAAATTGCGAAGCTTGGACAGGAGCGACGCCGGGCTGGACTCAAACACGTGGAATGAGTTGGGATGCTGCAGCGCGTAGTCGTCGAACTCCCGGACAGCCTGAGCGTAGTCGGCAAGCACTGATCTGAATGCAGGCATGGCGACCACGGGCTTTTCGTTTGTCGGCATCACGTCCATCACGGCCTCTGCCCGGAACATGACGTTTCGCACATGCCAGCGCGATTTCTTGCCCTCGGCCTTTTCGAGCGCGAGCAGCGATGCGCGGTCGAGCTTGACCTTTTCGGTCCTCAATGCGGCGTCCACTGTCTTCCGGCGTTCTTCATAGACGGGCGAAAGGGCAGCGATGTCCTTATGGAACGCCTTACCGTCTGCCATCTTGTCCGACTTATAGTCCTGGCGCTCGTAATACTTGTTCGCCCGCTCGATGACGGGAGCCAGTTGCTGGTAGGTCTCGACATAGGCTGTCATGGCAGCGTCAAGCTCCGGCAGCTTTGGCTCTTCCTGAGCGGAAGCCAAGGCTTTGCCCGCCAACTCTCTCACGTCGTATAGAGAGTACATGCCATAGATGATGCGCTCCTTGCCGGTCGGGCCCTTCTTCATGTCGACCCAACTGTCGTAACGCTGTAGCGACTCGGACGCGCGCAGGGTTTGGTTGAGAAACTCGACGTACGTGTTCATCTTGCCCATCGCCGCGTCAGATACGGTGGCATCGGGTGGCGACTGGGCCTGTACGTGGGATGTCCCCAACAGATATGGGACCGAACCCTGAAGGATCAGGACCAGAACCGAGGCGGTAACCGCCTTTGCGAGCGTCTTCATCGGATGCATTCCCCCATCGATCAGCCTGCTATCTGTCGCGCAAGATCCCTAGATCAAGGCCTCGTCTTACTCGGAAGCGCCGGGACGCCGCCTTCATGTTAATGACGCTCCGCCGTCATTTAGCCATTGAAAGCGCTGTTGATACTCCAGCGTGGCCGCATATCTAAGCACGACACGGAGAGACGGGCATGTGCAACCTCTACAACGTCACGACCAACCAGCAGGCGATCAGGGACTTCATCAGCATCACGCGGTTCAGGGAAGGAAACCTGCCACCGTCGATCAACGTCCATCCCGATCGCGAGGGACCGATCATCCGCGTGGACACCGAAGGCGAGCGCGAGCTTACGATGTCGACGTGGGGCATGCCGACGCCCGAGGTGCATCTTGACGGCAAGCCCGACAGGGGTGTTACGAACGTCCGCAAGACATTCATTCCCCATTGGCAGCAGTGGCTCCGCGTCGAGAACCGTTGTCTTGTTCCCGCGACGGCATTCAGCGAGTACGAACAGTCGGCTGACCCGGCCACGGGAAAGAAGCCGCTACGATGGTTCGTCGTCGGCGAGGATCAGCCGCTATTCATGCTCGCAGGCATTCATACGAAGTGGATTGGCGCACGAGGCCCGATCAAGGCACCCCGAGAGGGTGAACATGACCTCTATGCCTTCCTTACGACCGATGCCAACGAGATCGTACAACCTATCCATCCGAAAGCTATGCCCGTCCTTCTGACGACGAAGGAAGAATGCGAGATTTGGATGACCGCGCCATGGAGCGAGGCAAAGGCCCTTCAACGTCCCCTGCCCGCAGACCGAATGATGGTGTTGCCGCGTTACACGGAGGTAGGTGGCCTTGGGGGCCTTCCGACATTGACGAAAGACCTGTTCGGCCGAAGGTTCGTCGAACGGCCGTAGTGAAACAGACATCGCTAAGCGTATAGTCGCGTATCTGTCATGGCTGAGCAGATGAAGGCGAGCCGACCTTGGTGGCGGCGATCCGCTCTTCAAGAGTACCCGCCGTACCGAGGGCAGTATGTCACTTCGATTCCCTGGACCGACCGCGCAACCGCTCGTATTAATTGACGAGAAGCGAGGCTCGCCGCCCGCTTGGAGCGTGGTCCGTCCGCAGCGAGCCTCGGCTGCAGGCTAGGACCTCGGGCGGGCAACCGCAGCACGCCATTGTGGACCGAGCGCCATACGTGAGCAACGGCCATATCTGACCCTCTGAACGCTAGGCGACCCGGCGGGATCGAAGGTCAACCGTTCCTGTGCTTGCATCGAGGCAGAGAATGCCTCTGTCCGTCAGACGGTGAGGCTCGACGGAAGCGCACAGACCGAAGGACGCAAGTTCTTCTATGCAGAGAACATGCTTCGACCGAAGTCGGCGCGGAAGCTGACCAGCGAGCATGCGCAGCGTTTCGATCTCGTCCGATATCAATTCAGGCATAGGTCCTCCAACGCCTGAATAGGACGTCGGTGGTAGACAGGTCAACGACACGATCACGTGTCGACGCATCGGCAGTGCCTGCCGCCGATCTCGAGCGGGGTCGGCCGTCAAGCATAACGCACTGCGATCCTCGCTTGCAGGTGGACGCCGTTCTGCATCCGTTCCACTTATTCGTCATGGTCGGGAATCTCAGAACGCTTGCGGAAGCCGTGAGGCACAACATGGTCGTCGTTGCGACGTGCCGCCCATGTGGCCGCGAAGGCAGGTTTCTGGCGCGTGACCTCGCCCAGTACAAAGGTTGGAACGCCAACCCTTGGAAACTGAAGTTCCGGTGCAGCGCGTGCGAAGGGACAGATATGAAAATCACTTGCGAACTGTTCGATCCCGATCCCAGAAGCGTTCAGGTGATCTGGAAACCGATTGAGATCAAACGGTAAGCCTGCCTTACGAAGCAACGCTGAATCAATCTTGCAAGAGAACCGCTCAAGCCATTGAAAAATGATTCGTTTTGACTCGGAACGAATCACTTCGAATCCGATTGGAGTCGCCAACCAGGTGATTCGGAGTAAAGCGTATGGCAGGGCATCGAGCGCAGTGGAAAGGCTTCCTCAAGTTCGGAGAGGTAACGGCTGGCGTGGCGCTGTATACGGCAGCCTCCACCTCCGACCGCATCACCTTTAACACGATCAATTCGGCGACAGGCAACCGGGTCAACCGCGTCTTCATCGACAGCGAGACCGAAAAGCTGGTGCCGAAAGAAGCCCAGACGAAGGGCTTCGAGATCGAAAACGGCCAGTATCTCGTCATCGATCCCGACGAGGTGGCCGCCACGATCCCGGAGAGCGACAAGACGCTCGAAATCGAGGCGTTCATCCCCTGCTCCGACGTCGACGACGTCTACTTCGACAAGCCCTACTACCTCACCCCGGATCGCGTGGGCTCCGACGCGTTCGCCGCACTGCGCGACGGCATGAGGAAGTCGAAGGTCGCAGCCATCGCCAGGACCGTCCTCTTTCGGAGAATGCGCACGGTTCTCATCCGTCCCCACGGCAAGGGATTGATCGCCACCACACTGAACTACGACTACGAAGTCCGGTCGAGTGCGAAGGCGTTCGAGGACATGCCGAAGCTGGAGATCGAAGGCGAGATGCTCGATCTCGCCAAGCACATCATCAGCACCAAGAAGGGAACGTTCAATCCGGCGACCTTCGACGACCGATATGAGGCGGCGCTCGCCGAACTGGTAAAGGCCAAGGTCGAGGGCAAGGCGCTTCCCAAGCGCAAGAAGATAGAGGTTTCGCAGCCGAGCGACCTGCTCGCCGCCCTTCGAGAGAGCGCAGGGCTGCTGAAGGCTGCCGAGACCAAACCGGAACGCACGGCCGCCAATGCCAATGCTGGCACGGGTCGGAAACGTGCGGCGCGTGGGGCGGTCGGGAAGTCCGCCGCTTCGAAGACCGCCCCGCAGCGCAAGGCAAGCTAGGAGAGAGACGATGGCAATCCGTCCTTATTGGAAAGGCTACCTCAAGCTATCGCTCGTGACCTGCCCGGTCTCCATGACCCCGGCGACAAGCGAGAGCGAGAAGGTGCGGTTTCATACGCTGAACCGCGAAACGGGCAACCGTGTCGTTTCGCAATACATCGACTCTGTCACCGGGAAACCTGTGAAAGACCAGAACGAAGCGAAGGGGTATGCCCGTGGTGAGAACGACTACGTTATCCTGACCGACGACGACCTCGATGCAGTGCAACTCGACACGGTGAAGACGATCGACATCCAGAAGTTCGTGCCGTCGCAGAGCATCGAGTGGGTCTACCTCGAAAAACCGCACTATCTCGTACCGGACGATGCCGTCGGCCACGAGGCTTTCGCCGTCATCCGCGATGCGATGAAAGCTGACAACGTCGTCGGGGTATCCAAGCTGGTTATCGGCCGCCGCGAACGGGCGGTCGTGCTGGAGCCACGCGACAATGGCATTGTCCTCTGGTCGCTACGTTTCGGGGACGAGGTACGGCCGGAAGATGCGTATTTCGAGGACATAGACGACGAAGCGGAACCCGACCTCATCCCGCTCTTGCAGAAGCTGATCAAGCAAAAGTCCGCGAGATGGTCACCTGAAATGGTGAGCGATCCTATCCAGGAGAGCTTGCTGAAGCTCATCGAGGAAAAAAAGAAAGCCCTGAAGCCCACTAGGAAGTCCTCGAGGACAAAGGAAACGCCTGCTCCCGCGTCGAACGTCGTCAACATCATGGACGCGTTGCGAAAATCTGTCGCGGACGACCTCAAGAGCAGAAAGGCAGGCTGATATGATCGACTATCCCGAAATCACCCTTTGCGAACCCGCACCGTTTCTCTACCACGAAAACGGACAGATCGCGGTGACTGACGGCTCGCAGGTGTGGCTGGTGATCGTGACATGCGAGGCAATTAGGGCGACGGCCAACCCGCCAGAGATGTCGTTGCGCCGTCTGACGCTTTACGCCGAGTTCTTCACCGACCTTGCTGCAGCCGCCATAGTTCGCGGGGAGGATATTGGTGGCAAGGTGTTCATCAGCGAGAGCGATGTACTTTCTACGCGAACATTGCCAATTTCATCGGAGGCGCTCACGCCTCTTCGCAGGTGACGATCTGTGCGCGACGCAAAGCTGGCATGATGGCAGCGGTACCGCTTCTAAGCCAACGGTGACTTTGCCTCGGGGACCGACATGCCCAAAATTCCAAGCTTCCTCGACCTGGAGCGCAACCGGGCAGCAGAAACATAGGGGTGGGTGATAGGACTGAACCCGAAACACTATGGCGACGACCAATATATGCGTCACTCCAATGCACCGAGTTCGCGAAAGGCCCGGCGTTGATCTTCTGGAGTATCTCCGTCGGAGAACACACGAAATGCCTTGCCTTGCGATTTTAACTCTCGAGCAGTCTGTAGTGCGTCCGTGAATAGAAGCTTTGGCGCATTTTCAGTATCGCTGCCTTGAGGGTCGGTCGAGCTTAGGGGAATTATCTGGAATGTTGCTGGCATGGCCTCTCCTTGAAGACGTTAGCCTTCGTTGCCGTCTGAAACAAAGTTCTTTGAACCGCTGTTTCGGGCAGCTTGTAAGGCTCTCGCCTGAGGCAGCCATTTGGTCTTTAGGATAGTGTCGATGGTCACGACGACCTCATCAACGCTCCAGTTTGCGTCTGCTAGTTCACGAACAACCGCAGCTAGCTTGTGATCAATGATTTCCCGCAGTTCGTCAGCCTGCGCTCGTTCATCCCGTGCCATCGCATAACCCTCTAACTGCCAAAGACAAATCGCACTGACGATGCAGATACTGCAGGGAACGACGTTGGTTCGCGGTACGCTATCCCATAGCTGGAAACGTTCATGGCACCTACCGCTTCGGAGTAGACGTGTTGGGCGCCTCGTCCCCATCGTTCTCTTTCGGGCGCTGCTGTATGTCGTCCTGTCGTTTCAGATCACGCTCGATTGTCTCACGTGAGCCCTCAGCGGGATCTTGCTCCGGGTGTTTCTCAGCTTCACTCACGTCAATTCTCCCGTTTGTCGGACGCGCTATGTGGCATCGAAGCGGCAACAATTTTGGTGCTCGATAGTTCCGCAGGATAGCCACCTCGCGGTCAGGGCGGCTAGACGGCGCACGTATTTATCGAGTGACTGCGTTCGCCCTCTTGCCGGCCTCACCTACTGGTTGGAAATCCGACTGGGAGAATGTACTCGATCAGGCGAACTGCAGCTTGTGGCAACGTGAACTTTTATCGGTTCGCGACGATCTCGGCTTGGCGGCTTTGGACCAACGAGCATCAGTGGATCGACCCATCCTGTAGAGGCCGCGGCTTATATCCTCGGCCGCGCTTTTGCCTCACCATGTCCAGAAAGTGCTGTAACGCTTGAGATTGTTCAGCGAACAGGTCGATCCTCAGGCGACCGCGGGATCCTACCCTCCCCCAGCCACGAGCTACCGCGTAGTCTCCGAACAGTGTCGGTTCAATTGACACTCTGTAGTACCGGCACATGTTGCGACTACGATCGACACGGACGAGGTGAACCTGAAACTGTTGAGTGCTCATAGCAGTCAGACTGAGAGATAACGCAATCCAGGTCCAACGACAGTTTTGAATCGGTACGACGAGATCGATTCACAGCGTAAATGTCAGGATCCGAAGCCGCATGCACCAATGCTTCCGCAGCTAAGGTTGAAACCGAAACCGGCGAAAATAGAAGGTCCGGGGACCCTGCAAATTTTCCCAGGAATTTCGAAATTCCTGGACGAGATTTCAAAGCCTTGTTTTTCCTATAACTCCACTCTCAAACAGAATCGAACCCTGCTTCCGCAAGAGTCCTACTGCCCCGCGATAATGCGGGTTGGCGGACGACGCTGCTGTGCGTTACTCGGCTGCATCGTCGCCGGTGTGCGAAACTGTTGGCCCCCTGCCCTCGCGGCTGAGCTTGGGCCTTGCCTCCAGCCATTCAGTACCATGCAGCGTCTAAGGTATTCCTGCCGCCTCACTTCATTGGTGACGGCGTTGCCGAGCTGAGCCCCAAAGACGTATCCCGGTGTCCCCATGGCAAACATCCCCTGCTCCGTTGACATCGCGTTAATCTCGCACTGCGCCAACGCGTATTCCAATCCAGGCCCAGGGCCAATCCGAGAATACGACACAGACTGACAGCCGCCCAGAACGGCAGCGCACGAGACGAAGATCGTAGTGTAGATGATATTTCGTTTGTTCATTGCCCATTCCCATAAGCTGGAATGAACATGCCGCAGAATATCTAATTTTTGGATAATCCAAAAATCGGATTACCGCCGAGTACGACAGCTCGGTGGTCCATGACGAAGACGCTACATTCAGCGAGACACAGACGGCTTGTGGAACTGCTTATCGAGCAGCGTAAAGCCGCTGGGCTAACCCAAGCAGACGTGGCGAAAGCACTCAACCGCCACCAGCCCCACATTGCCAACATCGAAAGTGGAGAACGGCGCGTCGACGTTGTCGAGTTCCTGGAACTGGCAGAGGTTATTGGTTTCGAACCGAATGCGATATTGAACGCGGTCTTGGAAATTGGCGCCTGAAACCTTGTCGATAGGCGACAGCGTTCGCTTCAAATCCTGTCAGTACGTGATCTTAGGGCGGTTTAATCCTGGTTAGGCCGCAACCGTCCGCGCTGTATGCGCGCGTGTTCCTCAAACTCTTCATAGCTGGTGATCGTCAAGTTAAAGTTGACAGGATGTTTGCCTAAGTACAAAAGAATTTTTGAGCGTCAATTTTTTCTTGACAAGCATCGCATAGCATAAAACGCGATCAAAAGTCGAATCAATATTAGTATCTATATTTATAATAAAGTAGTTTGAAAATTGGTTCGTCGTGTGAAATTACCGTTGTGAGGGCGACCGGGCGCTTTGTTAATCGTCTGGGTCGTTCGATGATCAACGAGGAGATTTGTTCTGTAGCAATCGCAGACGCAAGGAAAGCATCCGGCTGCTAGCCGGCATCCTGCTTCGACATCACCGTACCCTTCATATGAGCCTCGACGTTCTTCAACAACCATATTTGATTTGTGTCGGAGGCTAATCCCGCACTGCCACACAACCCTAACTTGAAAATCGTAACCTTATACAAGGAAATGACGATGAATAATCTGATTAACCCACGTCCGAAACGCATTCGGCGTGCCACGGTGAACTTCCTCGACGACGTTTGGTATTGCGACAACTACGGAAGGGCGACTCGCTGGTACGAGCGTCTGGCGTTGGAGCAGCCGCTTCTGGCGATCACGTCGCCGGTTATGTACAAGCTTATGCGCAAGGCCATCACACTGCTTGCAGCATCCGGTTGCAACATTCTGTTCGTCTGGTCGCTCGAAGACCTGTTCCAGGAGAAGAACTTCAAGGCAGTTCTCCGCGAAGCCGGCACACATCTGCCTCCGTACGAAGCTACCCAGCTCGAGTTCCTTCTTCTGGCAATCGCACGCGATTGGGTTGGGCTCGACGCTGACGAGCTCGGAAAGCTCGCAGCACTGGCACCTCCTCTTCCTAAGCCACAGCGTGTGCAGGTTCGTGCACGGCAGTCGCACGTTTTCCATGTGAACGGCCAGCGTGGACGCGGCGTCGTCACCCCGACGAAAGCGGTCGCTGCGCATGAGAGCAACGGCGGAAAGGCTTAAGGTTCGAGTATGATCATCAACTCTTCAATCTACGACCTCGACGCACCCCTTGGGTGCGTCGTCAGCAACCCTCTTAAAAACCGGTTCCCTCGAGTTTTCCGAGAGCATCTGCGGCTTTTCCTTTCATCACCCTTTACGCAGAGTGACGTCCGCGACGGTATGTGGATGCGGAACCTCGACAAAGACAAACTGGAAATGTTTGTCTGGTCGGCCGCCCAGGCCCTTGTCGGCGTTGGCATCAGTCCGAAACTCGTTTTAAAGCTCAACGATCTGGTGTCGATCAGTGCATTTCGGGAGATTGTCGACTGGTACGCGGATCGCAAAGAATGGGCTTTCTATGTCGCGCTCTCACTCATCTGGGTCGCGCAGTTTTGCGAAACAGTTCCAGATGACCGCATCTTCGAGATGCGACGCATTGCATCCGCCTTGGCGCCAGTCACTGCCGACAACTAAGCCTTAGCGCACGGCCTGCCAGCGTAGGTTCGCTGCGCAACTCACGTAAAACTACATCTGGTTCACTCGGGTCTGTCGGTCGAGATCGACCACCCATGTGAACCGCTCAACCAAGGAGGCCTCAATGAAGGTCAATGCCAAGCCCGTGTCACTCGCAGACGCTTATGCCAAGGTGGCGCAGCGTCCCGACCCCAACCGGCGACGTCAGCGCGAACGTAGCTCTGCTATCCGCAGCTTGTCCCGCTGGACAAACCGCCGAGACTCCGAGCTCCCGGTCGACCCAAAAGAACTGCGGAAGGTTTTTGATCAGGTTAAGCGGTCTGGTGTTGGGATCCGGCCGCACACGCTGGCGAACGTCAAGTCAATCTGTCTGGACATGATTACGGAAAGCGGGTTTGTCGAAGGCCTGCGGTCAAGAGGTGGAAGACAGGCTCCTCTTTCGCCAACCTGGAGCGCTTACGTCCAGCGCCTTCCTACAAGACGCCTTAAAACCTATCTGAAGCGCTATGTACGCTTCCTCTCCGAAGAAAACATCAAACCTACCGCGGCCAACGACGCGGTCTACGCGCGCTATACCGAACGACTCGGTGATCTGTCGCTGCAGGCAAACTTGCACCGAGTAGTACGCGATACGGCAAAAGCTTGGAACGAGGCGCGACCGCTGTTTCCTGACCTTGACCTTCCAGCGATTACAGTTCCCGCCTCTAAACGCCAAAAGACGTTGACCGATATCGATCTTCTTCCTGCGACCTTTCAGAGCGATGATGCAAACTTTAGCGAGTGGGCGTCGGGGTTGGATATCTTCGCAAAGAACGCTCGCAGGCGGCAGTTGTCACCGCGTACCGTTGCAAAGATCAAACAAGACATCCGACGCGCTGTGACATTCCTTATCAAAGCAGGAACGGCGCCGGAATCGATCACGGGGTTCGCAACACTCCTGACCATTGAGAATTTCACAACGATCCTGCGCGGAGCGCATGCTGAAAAAGGTGGCTTGCCGAGTTCTTATAATTTTCACATGGCACTGTCCTTGATGGCGATCGGCCGTGATTTTCTCAAGCTGGATCCGGCTGTCATCGAGGTGTTGACTCAGCTGACCTACAAGATCCCGCGGCCTCCACAGCATATCACGGTGAAGAATACCAAGCTCATCGGCCGCTTCGATGATGCTGCTACGATTAAGAAACTTGTCGAAGCACCTCAGGACCTCTGGAAGATTGTGAAGTCGCACAAGAAGCCTAACCGTTGGACGCTTTCGAAAGCACAGGCTGCGATCGCCATCGCCATGCTGCCAGTAATCCCGCTCCGGCTGGGGAATCTGTCCGCGCTGACGTTCGATGAGCATGTGTTTTTGCGCCCCAACGGGGTATCCACGATTACGGTCCCGGCGCATGAAAACAAGTCTGGCACGGCACTCGCGTTCGATATCCCGCCTAACCTTGTCGACATGCTGATGGAGTATCGGAACGTGATTGTTCCGAAAATCATTGGCTGCCGCCCCCGCTACCTCTTCTGCCGTGATGACGGTGAGCGCAAAAATTTCGCGACTGTAAGAGCAAACATTCAGACATATCTCATTCAGTATTTGGGATTCCATATGAACCCGCACGCGTTTCGGCACTTGGCGGCGAAGATCACGCTCGACCAGGATCCTGGTGCCCACGGCCAGGTACAGCAGTTCCTTGGCCATAAGACGATTATGACAACGGAGAATTTCTACGTGGGGTGGGACACCAAGCGTGCGCAACAAGGGCATATCCGCAACCTCGAGAAAACGCTTGCGGCTGCAGGCGACCGTCTGACGAAAAAGAATACGCGGAAGGAGGCCGGACGTGGCGAAAAGACTTAATCTGGCCCTCCCCTATCCAGCGTGGCCTGACTTGGATCGGGAGTTGTTCGAGGCCGTTCATCCACGAGGAGACCTATTCGATCTTCACCACAACGCCAAGCTCTCTGACAGAACAGTCTATGCTCGAAGATCTACCTGGGGGCAGTTCCTTCAAATCCTTCTCGTTCATCGGCCTGAGCAGTTGGCAGCGTCACCTTGCCTTCGCGTCACTGTCGACAACCTGCGGTTCGCCACTGAGGTCCTGAAGCGTAACTGTTCCGATAACACGGTCGCGAATTTTCTCCAAAGGATCCACCTAGTTGTGCGGGCGATGTATCCAGATGAAGATTGGCGTTGGATTTACACGGCACAGCGTCGCATTCAAAGGCAGGCCATCCCCCTCCCCCATCGCGAAGTCTTGAGCAGCGAAGTTTACCCTATCGGACTTTCATTGGTGGAGAAGGCGATTGCTGCTTCCAGAGCGAGAGGACATGCCGCTGTAAATGATGCTGAGATATTTCGGGACGGTCTAGTCATCTTAACACTAACGGAACAGGCAATGCGCCGCGGAGAACTCGCGGCTATCGATATCAACCAGCACCTCGAGAAGAATGGCACGCTGTGGGTCATCAGCTTGCCCGCGGAGCTCACAAAGACGCATGAGGCGAAGCGCTATGAGTTGTCAGAGCGGCTGTCGGGACACGTAGACCTTTACCTGGAAGTTTATCGCCCCCTTTTTCCGAACGCTG
>Ga0213836_100526_pt1 | contig 30609 bp, 26 predicted proteins | sample SWPATP03_FD_160578 | JGI IMG/M metagenome (GOLD analysis project Ga0213836, IMG submission 160578) | Coastal seawater microbial communities from Marineland, Florida, United States - SWPA TP0 #3 | ecosystem: Environmental > Aquatic > Marine > Coastal | place: USA: Florida | collected 2016-08-05
CCTCGTAGGAAGCGGCAACCGCGGAGCGCGCCCTCGGCGCGCATTCCTACACTGATGCCGCAATCACCCCCAATCAGGAGGCATCGTGGCTGACGACGACGTCGTGTTCGTGGACGGCGTCCGCACCCCATTCGGGCGCGCGGGCGAGAAGGGCATGTACTGGCAGACCCGAGCGGACGACCTCGCGGTCAAGGCGCTCACCGGTCTGCTCGAGCGGAACCCGAGCCTGCCGCTCGACCGCATCGACGACGTCGCGATCGCCGCGACGACGCAGACGGGCGACCAGGGCCTCACACTCGGCCGCACCGTCGGCATGCTCGCCGGCCTCCCCGTCACCGTGCCGGGCTACGCGCTCGACCGCATGTGCGCCGGCGCCATGACGGCGGTCACGACCGTCGCGGGCGGCATCGCCTTCGGCGCCTACGACGTCGCGATCGCCGGTGGCGTGGAGCACATGGGCCGGCACCCGATGGGCCTCGACGCCGACCCGAACCCCCGCTTCGTCGCCGAGAAGCTGGTCTCGATGGACGCGCTGAACATGGGCAAGACGGCTGAGCGCATCCACGACCGCTACCCGCACCTGACGAAGGAGCGCTCCGACCGCTACGCGATGGCGTCGCAGCACAAGTACGCCGCCGCGCTCGAGGCCGGGCACATCCAGCACGACCTCGTGCCGGTCGCCACGCAGACGGCGGAGGGCTGGGGGCTCGCCACCGCGGACGAGGCGCCGCGCCCCGGCACGACGATGGAGGGCCTCGCGGCGCTCAAGACGCCGTTCCGCGACCACGGCCGCGTGACGGCCGGCAACGCATCCGGCCTCAACGACGGCGCGACGATGTCGATCGTGGCGTCCTCGTCCGCCGCGAAGGAGCTCGGCCTGACGACCCGGATGCGGATGGTCTCGTTCGCGTTCGCGGGCGTCGATCCCGACATCATGGGCATCGGCCCGGTGCCCTCGACCGAGAAGGCGCTGCGCAAGGCCGGCCTGGACATCTCGGACATCGGCCTGTTCGAGCTCAACGAGGCGTTCGCCGTGCAGGTGCTCGCCTTCACCGACCACTTCGGCATCGACGACGACGACCCCCGCATCAACCCGTGGGGCGGCGCGATCGCGATCGGCCACCCGCTCGCCTCCTCCGGCGTGCGCCTCATGCTGCAGCTCGCGCGCCAGTTCGAGCAGCGTCCGGACGTGCGCTTCGGCATCACGGCGATGTGCGTGGGCCTCGGCCAGGGCGGCACCGTCATCTGGGAGAACCCCAACCACAAGCGCTACGGGAAGGGCATCTGATGGCCGTCCGCGACGAGTTCCCCCTGCTGGCCGCCGCCGAGCTCGACGAGGTCATCACGCACAGCCACGTGCGCGACATCGCGCTGGCCTCGGGTCGCACGATGGCCCTCATCACGCTCGACAACGGCCGCGACCACACGCGCCCGTCGACGCTCGGCCCCGCCACGCTCTTCGAGCTGGGCGACACCCTCGAGGCGCAGCGCGACCGCGCCGCGAAGGGCGAGATCGACGCCATCGCGGTCACCGGCAAGCCCTACTTCCTCGCGGCCGGCGTCGACCTCAGCAACGTGGCCGACATCCCCGACCGCGCGACGGCGGCCGAGCTGCCGCGCCTCGGCCACCGCGTGCTCGGCCTGCTGCACCAGGCGCCCGTGCCGACGTTCGTCTTCATCAACGGCCTCGCGCTCGGCGGCGGGCTCGAGATCGGGCTGAACGCCGACTACCGCACCATCAACGCCGCCGCGCCCGCGGTGGGCCTGCCCGAGGTCTTCCTCGGGCTCGTCCCCGGCTGGGGCGGGGCGACGATCCTGCCGAACCTCATCGGCATCGAGCGCGCGCTCAAGGTCGTGATCGAGAACCCGCTCAAGCAGAACCGCGTGCTGAAGCCCGCGGAGGCGCTGGAGCTCGGCATCGCCGACGCGATGTTCTCCCCTGCCGCCTTCCTCGAGTCGTCGATCCGCTGGGCCGACGAGGTGCTCGGCGGCAAGAAGGTCGACCGCCCGCACGTGCCCGGCACCATCGAGCGCGCGGTCAAGTGGCCGATCGCGCTGCGCATCGCGCGCGAGACGGTCGAGAAGAAGCTCGGCACGGTGCCGCAGTCGCCCTACCGCGCGCTCGACCTGCTCGAGCTCGCGAAGAAGAACGACCGCTCGCTCGGCTTCGCCGCCGAGGACGACGCGATCGCCGAGCTGAGCGGCGGCGACCAGTTCGCGGCATCCATCTACGCGTTCAACCTCGTGCAGAAGCGGGCGAAGCGCCCGGCGGGCGCGCCCGACAAGGCGCTCGCGAAGCCGGTGACGAAGGTCGGCATCATCGGCGCCGGCCTCATGGCCAGCCAGTTCGCGCTGCTGTTCGTGCGCCGCCTGCAGGTGCCGGTCGTCATCACCGACCTCGACCAGGCCCGCGTCGACACGGCCGTCGCGGGCATCCGCAGCGAGATCACCACGCTCGTCGGCAAGGGCCGGATCTCCGACGACGAGGGCAAGCGCCTGACCGCCCTCATCTCCGGCACGGTCGACAAGGCCGACTTCGCCGACTGCGACTGGGTCATCGAGGCCGTCTTCGAAGAGCTCGGCGTCAAGCAGCAGGTCTTCGCCGAGGTCGAGCCGCACCTGTCGGAGACGGCCGTCATGGCGACGAACACGTCGAGCCTCTCGGTCGAGCAGATCGGTGCGAAGCTCGCCCACCCGGAGCGCCTGGTCGGCTTCCACTTCTTCAACCCGGTCGCCGTCATGCCGCTCATCGAGGTCGTCAACACGCCGGCCACCGACGACGCGACCCTCGCGACCGCGATGCGGGTCGCGAAGGACCTGAGGAAGAACGCGGTCATCACGCGCGACACCCCCGGCTTCGTCGTGAACCGCGTGCTCGCGAAGCTGCTCGGCGAGGCGATGCACGCCGTCGAGCAGGGCTCGTCGTTCGAGGACGTCGTCGCCGCGCAGCGCGCGTTCGGCTTCCCGATGGACCCGTTCGTGCTGCTCGACCTCGTCGGGCTCAAGGTCGGCGCCCACGTGCTCGACACCCACCACGGCGCCTTCCCCGACCGCTTCTTCGAGTCGCCGGCGCTGCACGAGCTCGCCGCGGAGGGCGTGCTGCTCGAGAAGGACGGCAAGGGCGAGCCGAAGGGCATCGACAAGCGGGCCCGCAAGATCGTCGCGAAGCACACGCCCGCGGGCGCGGTGGCGCTCTCGGTCGACGAGCTGCGGCTGCGGATCGAGGACGGCCTCGCCGACGAGATCAAGCGGATGCTCGAGACGCAAGTCGTGGAGGCCGCGGAGGACATCGACCTCTGCATGATCCTCGGCGCCGGCTGGCCCTTCCACATGGGCGGGATCACGCCGTACCTCGACCGGGTCGGCGCGTCCGAGCGGGTCTTCGGCGGCACGTTCCACGAGCCTCGCGTCGCCGGGCCGAAGGCCTGACCGGCCGCATCCGGCAGACTGGCGGGATGCACCCCACCGTCGACGCCCTCGCCCGTGACCTCGCTGCAGCGGGGTTCACGAGCGGGGGCGTCCGTGCGCTCGTCGGCGACGACGCCGACGCGGCGCTCGCCCGCATGGTCGCCGAGCCGGCGCGCCGGGCGGCCCTGCGCCGGCCCGGCGCGCGCTCGACCCTGCTGCGCGCGTTCGTGCTCGGCGACGCCGTGCCGGAGTCCGCGATGGCGGAGGCGCTGCCGGCGATGGGCGTCGACGGCGCCGTCGCGCTCGGTCTCGCCGAGCGCCGCGCCGGGCAGGTGCCGCTCGTCGCGCCGCTCGTCGCCATCCGGCCGCACGCGTTCCGCGACGCGCTCGGCGAGGGCGAGTGGTGGATCGCGAGCGACCTCGACGAGCTCGCGGGCGTCGCACCGCTGCGCCCCGACCACGTGCTCGGCCTCGGCGGCGCCGCCCGCACGCTCGCGTCGCTGCTGCCGCCCCTCACGGTCGACCGCGCGCTCGACCTCGGCACCGGCTGCGGCGTCATCGCGCTGCACCTGCGGCGGCTCGCGCAGCGCGTCGTGGCGACCGACATCTCGGAGCGCGCGCTCTGGTTCACCGGCCTCAACGCCCGGCTGAACGGCGTCGACGGCATCGAGACGCGGCTCGGGTCGCTCTTCGCACCGGTGGCGGGCGAGCGCTTCGACCTCATCGCCTCCAACCCGCCCTTCGTCATCACCCCGCGCGCCGAGGGCGTACCGGCGTACGAGTACCGCGACGGCGGCGCGACCGGCGACGGGCTCATGGCCGCGGTCGTCGGCGGCCTCGCCGCGCACCTCGCACCGGGTGGCGCCGCGCGGCTGCTCGGCAACTGGGAGACGGTCGCAGGAGCCGCGGGCATCGACCGGGTGCGAGGGTGGGCGGCCGGGCTCGACGCCTGGGCCATCGAGCGCGAGTCGCTCGACCCGGTGCGCTACGCCGAGCTGTGGCTGCGCGACGGCGGCACGCTCCCCCGCGACGAGGCGCACGACGCGCTGCTCGACGCCTGGCTCGACGACTTCGAGGCGCGCTGGGTCTCGGCCGTCGGGATGGGCTGGCTCGCGCTGCGCCTGCCCGCGACCGGCGCCGCGAGCCTCGCCCGCTTCGAGCGGCTGCCGCAGGCGATCGCGCTCGAGCACGCGGGCGCGCACCTCGCGGCGGCGTTCGACGACGCCGCCTGGCTCGCCGGGCTCGACGACGGCGCCCTCGCCCTCGAGCACCTCGAGCGCGCGCCCGACGTGACGGAGGCGCGCCACCAGCTGCCGGGCGCCGCGGGGCCGAACGTCATCGAGCTACGCCAGGGCGGCGCGCTCGGGCGCACCCTCTCGGTCGACACCGCGCTCGCCGCACTCGTGGGCGCGTGCGACGGCGAGCTGTCGCTCGGCGTGCTCATCAACGCGATCGCCGGCCTGCTCGAGGTCGACGAGCCGATCCTCGCGACCGACCTGCTGCCGCGCATCCGCGAGCTCGTGGTGACGGGCTTCCTGCGCGCGGCCTGACGGCTCTCCGCCAGACAGTGCAGCGCCCGTTAGGCGGCGAGCAGCGCCGCGATCGTCGCGGGCACGGCTTCGGCGACGTCGAGGGCGACGAGCGGTCCCCCGCCGCTCGCGCGTGCCGCCGCGAGGCCGTGCACGACGGCCGCGGAAGCCGCGAGCTCGGCGAGCCGCGCGGGGTCGGCGTGCACCTCGCCCGCGTGCGTCGCGACGAGCGCGCCGAGGATGCCGGCCAGCACGTCGCCGGAGCCGGCGGTCGCGAGCCAGTGGGTGGCGGGCGGCAGCCGGATGCCGCTGCCGTCCGGGGCGGCGACGACGCTCTCGGCGCCCTTGAGCAGCACGACCGCGTCGTAGGCCTCAGCGGCGCGGCCCGCCCACTCTGCGGGGGCTCGTCGGACGGCATCGGCGTGCGTCTCGATGCCGACGTGCGCGAGCATGCGGACGAGCTCGCCGTGGTGCGGGGTGACGACCGCGGCGCCGGCGGCCTGCGCGGCCAGGTCGAGGGCGCCCGCGTCGAGCACGATCGGCGCGCCGCTGCCGAGCGCGGCGTGCAGCGTCGCGGCGAGCGAGGGCGACCGCAGCCGCGCATCCTGGCCGCTCCCGACGAGCCACGCCTCGACGCGGCCCTCGCCCGTGACCACCTCGGGCCTGCGCGCGAGCACGAGGTCCTCGACGCGGCGCGGGGCGATGAGCCGCACCATGCCGAGCCCCGTGCGGTGCGCGGCCTCGACGCCGAGCACGGCCGCGCCCGGGTAGCGCTCCGATCCCACGATCGCCCCCAGCACCCCGCGACGGTGCTTGTCGGCGACGGCGTCGGGCACCGCGATGCGCCGGGCGGTGTCGGCCTCGGTCCACAGCATGCCGCCACGATACCGAGCCGGGCCGGGCTCCTCGGCGGCCGGGCTCCTCGGCGGCCGGGCTACTCGGCGGCTGGGCTCCTCGGCGTCCGGGCTACTCGGCGTCCGGGCGGCGACGCTGCTGCTTCGTCGCCGACCGCTGCTGCTTCGCGGCGAGCCTGCGGCGGTGCGCGCCCCGGGTCGCCGTCGTGGCGCGGCGCCGAGGGCCGTCTGGGGCGAGCGCCGCGGCCAGCAGCGCCGCGAGCCTCCCCGACGCGATCGCCCGGTTGCGCAGCTGCGACCGCTCGGTCGACGCCGTCACCGTGACGGCGCCGTCGACGAGCCGGGCGCCGAGGCGCGCGAGGAACGTCGCCCGCTGCTCCTCGGAGACCGCCGCCGAGTCCGCGACGCTCCACGAGAGCTGCACCCGGCTGTCGGAGGTGTTGACGTGCTGCCCACCGGGCCCTGACGAGCGCGAGAAGCGCCAGCGCAGCTCGGACGCGGGGATCGACAGCGTCGGCGTCACGACGAGGTCGGAGCCCACGTCGTCGGATCCGAGAGCGCGCATGCCTCCAGCGTCGCACGGCGCCGCCGTAGCCGCACAGCCAGCGCCGCGTCACCCGTCGGCGGTCCTGTCGGCGAGCAGGTCGACGCCGCCGCTGTGCGCGAGCAGCACCGCCCGGAGCGTGCCCGCGTGCGCCGCCCCGGCGCGGCGCAGCGCGTCGTGCCAGGCCCAGTCGTCGGGCGACGCCCACGGCGGCCCCGGCCGCTCGAGCACGACGGCGACGGAGCAGCCGGCCTCGGCGATCCCGCCGAGGATCCTGCCGAGCGCCGCGGGCGCCTCGGCCTCGGGCGTGATCGGGGTGTCGTCGATGAGCGTGAGGCGCGGCACGAGCAGCCCGTCGCCGTCGAGCAGCAGCAGCCACAGCCGCCGCACGAGGCCCTCGCGGACCACGCTCCTCGCCCGCTCGAGCAGCGAGGCGTCGTCGTCGATCGGGAGGTCGCCCAGCTCGAGCAGCCGCTCGACGGTGAGCCGCGATCGCGCGGCCTGGGATCCGGTCATCTCGTCCATGCCAGGCATGGAACCGCATCCGGCACCGCGGCCGCTCGAGCGGACTGCGCGGCTGTGGAGGACGTCAGTCGGCGGCGGGCTCGCCCTGCATGCTGGCGTCCGACTCGAGCCGCAGCTCCTGCTCGCCGGGCAGCGGCCGGGCGATCGGCACGCGGCCGGTGCCGAGCAACTGCTGGATGATGTTGCGCGCGATCACCTGCGCCGAGAGCCCCGCGTCCTCGAGGATCTCCCCCCGCTCGGCGTGGTCGATGAACGCATCCGGCAGACCGAGCTCGTCGACCGGGGTGTCGACGCCGGCGGCGCGCAGGTCCTGCCGCACGCGAGTGCCGATGCCGCCGACGCGCACGCCGTCCTCGAGCGTGATGACGATGCGGTGGTCGCGAGCGAGCTCGACGATCGACGCGGGCACCGGCACGACCCAGCGCGGGTCGACGACGGTGACGCCGATGCCCTGCGCCTGCACGCGCTGCGCGACGTCCATCGCGAGGTGCGCGAACGCGCCGATGGCGATGAGCAGCACGTCGCGGTGCGGCGCCTCGAGCAGCACGTCGACGCCGTCGTCGGTGCGGCGCACGGCGTCGAGCTGGTTGGGCACCGAGCCCTTCGGGTAGCGGATGACGGTGGGCGCGTCGTCGACGGCGACCGCCTCGCGCAGCGCCTCCTCGAGCCGGGCCGCGTCGCGCGGTGCGGCGAGGCGGATCCCGGGCACGAACTGCAGCAGCGCGAGATCCCACATGCCGTGGTGGCTCGGGCCGTCGGGGCCGGTCACGCCGGCGCGGTCGAGCACGAACGTCACGCCCGCCTTGTGGAGCGCCACGTCCATGAGCACCTGGTCGAAGGCGCGGTTCACGAAGGTCGCGTAGATCGCGACCACCGGGTGCAGGCCGCCGAACGCGAGCCCCGCCGCCGTGGTCACGGCGTGCTGCTCGGCGATGCCGACGTCGAGCACGCGCGAGGCGTCGAGCGCCGCGAGCCGGTCGAGGCCCGTCGGGCGGAGCATCGCGGCGGTGATGCCGACCACCCGGTCGTCCTCGCGCGCGATCGAGACGAGCTCGTCGGCGAACACGCTGGTCCAGGACGGCCGGCCGGCGCTCGCGATCGACTCCCCCGTCTCGGGGTCGATCTGCCCGACCGCGTGGAACTGGTCGGCCTCGTCGTTGATGGCGGGGTCGAAGCCCTGCCCCTTCTGCGTGATGACGTGCACGATGACGGGAGCGCCGAAGTCGCGCGCCTGCTGCATCGCCTCCTCGAGCGCCTCCTGGTCGTGCCCGTCGATGGGGCCGAGGTACTTGATGTCGAGGTTGGAGTAGAGCACCTCGTTGTTCACGAAGCGGGTGAGGAAGCCGTGGGTGGCGCCGCGGACGCCGCGGTAGACGGCCCTGCCCGGGTGCCCGAAGCGCGAGAAGAGCCGCTCGGACGTGCCGCGGAGGCTCGTGTACGAGCGCTGCGTGCGCACGCCGTTGAGGAAGCGCGCCATGCCGCCGATGGTCGGCGCGTAGGAGCGGCCGTTGTCGTTCACCACGATCACGAGGCGGCGCCGGTTGTCATCGGAGATGTTGTTGAGCGCCTCCCACGTCATGCCGCCCGTGAGGGCGCCGTCACCGACCACCGCGACGACCGTGCGGTCGTGCTGACCGGTGATGTCGAACGCGCGGCTGATGCCGTCGGCCCACGACAGCGACGAGGAGGCGTGGCTCGACTCGACGATGTCGTGCTCGCTCTCGGCCCGCTGCGGGTAGCCCGCGAGGCCGCCCTTCTGGCGCAGCCGCGAGAAGTCCTGGCGGCCGGTGAGCAGCTTGTGCACGTACGACTGGTGGCCGGTGTCGAAGACGAACGCGTCGCGGGGCGAGTCGAAGACGCGGTGCATCGCGAGCGTCAGCTCGACGACGCCGAGGTTCGGCCCCAGGTGCCCGCCGGTGCGCGAGACCTCGCGGATGAGGAACGCACGGATCTCCGCCGCGAGCTCCACCAGCTGCTCGCGGGTGAGGCCGTCGAGGTCGCGCGGACCCGTGATCTGCTCGAGGATCGCCATAGGCCCTCCATCGTAGTCGCCGCAACCAGGAAGGCCCCCTCCGCGGGAGGGGGCCTTCCTGTGCGCGTCGGCTCAGACGAGCGAGCGCAGCACGTACTGGAGGATGCCGCCGTTGCGGTAGTAGTCCGCCTCTCCGGGCGTGTCGATGCGGACGACCGCGTCGAACTCGATCGGCTGCTTGCCCTCGGGGCTGTGCGCCGTCGGGGTCGCGACGACGTGCACCGTCTTCGGGGTGACGCCCTCGTTGAGCTGCGTCAGGCCCGTGATCGAGATCTCCTCGGTGCCGTCGAGGCCGAGCGACTCCCACGTCTCGCCGGCGGGGAACTGCAGCGGGACGACGCCCATGCCGATGAGGTTGGAGCGGTGGATGCGCTCGAACGACTCGACGATGACCGCCTTGACACCCAGCAGGCTCGTGCCCTTGGCGGCCCAGTCGCGGCTCGAGCCCGAGCCGTACTCCTTGCCGCCGAGCACGACGAGCGGGGTGCCCTGCGCCTGGTAGTTCGCGGATGCGTCGTAGATGAACGACTGCGCGCCGTCGTCGGTCGTGAAGTCGCGCGTGTAGCCGCCCTCCACGCCGTCGAGCAGCAGGTTCTTCAGCCGGATGTTCGCGAAGGTGCCGCGGATCATGACCTCGTGGTTGCCGCGGCGCGAGCCGTAGGAGTTGAAGTCCTTCCGATCGACGCCGTGCTCCGTCAGGTACTGACCGGCGGGGCTGTCGGCCTTGATGCTGCCGGCCGGCGAGATGTGGTCGGTCGTGACCGAGTCGCCGAGCTTCGCGAGCACGCGGGCGCCGGTGATGTCGGCGACGGGGGTCGTCTCCATCGTCATGCCGTCGAAGTACGGGGGCTTCCGCACGTACGTCGACGACGCATCCCACTCGAACACGTCGCCCGCGGGCGTCGGCAGGTTCTGCCACCGCTCGTCGCCGTCGAAGACCGCGGCGTACTGGGTCGTGAACATCTCGGTGTCGATCGACGAGTCGATCGTCGCCTGCACCTCCTCGGCGGAGGGCCAGATGTCGGCGAGGAACACGTCCTGGCCGTCCTTGCCCTTGCCGAGCGGCTGGTGGTCGAAGTCGAAGTCCATCGTGCCGGCGAGCGCGTAGGCGATCACGAGCGGCGGCGACGCGAGGTAGTTCATCTTCACGTCGGGGTTGATGCGGCCCTCGAAGTTGCGGTTGCCCGAGAGCACCGCGGTGACGGCGAGGTCGTTGTCGTTCACCGACGCCGAGATCTCCTCCTTCAGCGGGCCCGAGTTGCCGATGCAGGTCGTGCAGCCGTAGCCGACGAGGTAGAAGCCGAGCGACTCGAGGTCGCCCCACAGGCCGGCCTTCTCGTAGTAGTCGGTGACGACCTTCGACCCGGGCGCCATCGTCGTCTTGACCCACGGCTTGGAGCTGAGGCCGCGCTCGACGGCGTTGCGGGCGAGCAGTCCGGCGGCGAGCATGACCGACGGGTTCGACGTGTTCGTGCAGGACGTGATCGCGGCGATCGCCACGTGGCCGTGGTCGAGCTCGAACGTCTCGCCGTCGACCTCGACCTCCACGGGCTGCGAGATGCGCGACGGCGTCGGCGCGCCCACCGGCACGGCGGGCGTCGGCGCGACGAGCTCCTCGTCGGTGTCGGCCGAGAACGAGGCGGGGTCGGATGCCGGGAAGGTGTCCTCCACGGCCTCGTCGACGACGTCCTTCTCGGGCACGGGTGCCTGCTCGGGCGCCGTGGCGTAGTTCACGAGGTCGGCCGAGAACTGCTGCTTCGCGTTCGTCAGCTCGATGCGGTCCTGCGGGCGCTTCGGGCCGGCGATCGACGGCACGACCGTCGAGAGGTCGAGCTCCATGTACTCCGAGAACGTCGGCTCGACCGCGGGGTCGTGCCAGAGGCCCTGCTGCTTCGAGTAGGCCTCGACGAGCGCGATCTGCTCCTCGGTGCGGCCGGTGAAGCGGAGGTAGTCGAGCGTGACGTCGTCGACCGGGAAGATCGCGGCGGTGGAGCCGAACTCCGGGCTCATGTTGCCGATCGTCGCGCGGTTCGCGAGCGGCACCGAGGCGACGCCCGTGCCGTAGAACTCGACGAACTTGCCGACCACGCCGTGCTTGCGGAGCATGTCGGTGATCGTGAGCACGACATCCGTGGCCGTGACGGCCGGGGGGATCGCGCCGGTGAGCTTGAAGCCGACGACCCGCGGGATGAGCATCGAGACGGGCTGGCCGAGCATGGCCGCCTCTGCCTCGATGCCGCCGACGCCCCAGCCGAGCACCCCGAGGCCGTTGACCATCGTGGTGTGCGAGTCGGTGCCGACGACGGTGTCGGGGTAGGCGGTGAGCTCGCCACCGAAGGTGCGCGAGTAGGTGACCTTGGCGAGGTTCTCGATGTTCACCTGGTGCACGATGCCGGTGCCCGGCGGGACGACCTTGAAGTCGTCGAACGCCGTCTGGCCCCAGCGGAGGAACTGGTAGCGCTCGCCGTTGCGCTGGTACTCGATCTCGACGTTGCGCTCGAACGCGTCGGGCGTGCCGAAGAGGTCGGCGATCACCGAGTGGTCGATGACGAGCTCCGCGGGCGCGAGCGGGTTGATCTTCTTGGGGTCGCCGCCCAGCTCGGCCACGGCCTCGCGCATCGTGGCGAGGTCGACGATGCAGGGCACGCCGGTGAAGTCCTGCATGACGACGCGCGCCGGCGAGAACTGGATCTCGACGCTCGGGTCGGCGTCGGCGTCCCACGAGCCGAGCGCCTGGATCTGCTCGCGCGTGACGTTCGCGCCGTCCTCGGTGCGGAGCAGGTTCTCGAGCAGCACCTTGAGGCTGAACGGCAGCCGCTCGTGGCCCTCCACCGTGTCGATCCGGTACACCGTGTAATCGGTGCCGCCGACCGACAGCGTGTCCTTGCTGCCGAAGCTGTTCGGGTTCGCCATCATGACTCCTCAGGGGTCTCTGGGATGCGCTGACTGCGCCTCGAGTGTATGCCTCGTGCCGGCGATCCGGTCGGCCTGAGGGCGAGATATCTTGACGTCAAGATATCTTATCGCGCGTCGGCCTCCGCCGCATCCGCGGGCGTGTCCAGCACGGCGCGCACCATGAGCCACGAGACCCAGAGCGCCGCGAGGTAGAGCGGCATCCCCATCGCGAGCTTCGTCGCGGCGAGCAGCTCGACCGCGCCCGGCGTGCCGGCATCGGCCGCGAAGTACATGGGCACCTGGACGACGAGGCGCAGCGCGATGACGGCGAGCCACAGGATGGTCGCCCGCCACGCCACCGCGCGCTTCGCGCTCTGCGTGCGCCAAGCGTGGGGCGTGCCCGTGAGCGAGCCCGCGATGACGCCGACGAGCGGGCGGCGCAGCAGCATGCTCACGACCAGCACGGCGATGAGCATGCCGTTGACCGCGAAGCCCCAGAGGAAGTTGTCCTCGCCCTGACCCGTGAGCAGCGCCACCGCGGCGGAGATGCCGACGCCGATGAGCCCCGCGAACGCGAGCACCGGCTGGCCCTTCTGCAGCACGCGCCAGGCGACGAAGCCGACCGAGACGGCGAGCGGCACGAGCACGGCGAGCCAGACGTCCTTCGTCGTGGCGTAGAGCACGAGGAAGAGGATGCCCGGCAGCAGCGACTCGACGAGGCCGCGGACGCCGCCCATCGCGGCGAGCATCGCGTTTCCGGAGGGAGGCGCGCTCGGGTCGAGGTGCCCGAGCGCCGAGCCGCGGATGGCGGCACCGACCTGCTCGGAGAACGAGGGCTCCGGTTCGCTCGCGGCGTCGCCCGCCGGCTCGGACGATGCCGGGCGGCCGGGCTCGTCCGCCATCAGACGGTCTTCGGGGCGGAGAGCGGGATGAGCTCGCGCGGCGGCATGGGCTGCACGCCGCGGCAGACGACGGTCGAGCGGAACAGCTCGATCGCCTTCGCGGCCTCGTCGTCGTCGAGCGCGGCCCTGCCGCCGATGAGGCCCTGGAGCATCCAGCGCGGGCCGTCGACGCCGATGATGCGCACTGCGCGCGGCGCGCCGTCGGGGCCCGACTGCAGGCGTGCGAGCAGCTCGGGGCCGAGCTGGCCGTCGGCGTCCTCGACCGTCGCGCCCTGGCGCTCGAGCTGCGCGCGCAGCACCTCGCGCACGGGCGCCCAGATGCCCTCGCTGCGGGGCGCGGCGAACGGCTGCAGCTGCACCGTGGAGCCCTCGTGCTCGAGCGTCACCGCGACGATGCGCTTCGACTTCTCCTCGACCTCGAGCCGCATCTGCATGCCCGGGCGGGGCACGATGCGCAGCCCGCCGAGGTCGACGTAGGGTCGGACCGGCGCCTCGGACTCGTCGAGCGGGCCGATCTCTGCGCGGTCGTCCGGCGCGCTCTTCTCGACGAGCGCCTCGTCGTCGGGCAGCTGCTCCTGGCCCTCGGTGGTGTCGGTCATCGTGCGATCCCCTCTTGGACGGCGCCTCGGCCGGTCGATCCGTGCCCTCGCTCGCCCCTGTCGGAGCCCGGCAGCCGCTCGACCTCGATGAAGCGCACGCGCTCGACGCGCTGCACGACGATCTGGGCGATGCGGTCCCCGGGCTCGATGCGGTGCGGCTCGGTGCCGGTGTTCAGCAGGTTCACCTTGATCTCGCCGCGGTACCCGGCGTCGACCGTGCCCGGCGCGTTCACGATCGTGATGCCGTGCTTGGCGGCGAGGCCGCTGCGCGGGTGCACGAACGCCGCGTAGCCGTCCGGCAGTGCGATCGCGACGCCCGTGCCGACGAGCGCGCGCTCGCCGGGTTCGAGCGTGACCGCCTCGGCGGCGTGGATGTCGGCACCGGCATCGCCAGGGTGCGCGTAGGACGGCACCGGCGATCCGGTGACGAGGACTTCTACCTGCTCCATCGCTGTCGAGGCTAGCCGAGCGGGCCGCTCGGCGGAAACGCGCACCGCGGGCACGGGATGATGGAGGCATGACCTCCGCCCCCTCATACCGCGAGCGGCTCGGGCCGCCGTGGTGGATGCCCCTGCTCCTGCTGCTCATCGTGCCCGCCGCGCTGCTGGTCTTCCTGCCGATCGACATCAACGTCGGCATCGGCCTCGCGATCGGGCTCTACGTCGCCGCGCTGGGCATCCTGTGGCTCGCGGCGCCCGTCGTCGAGGTGCAGGGCGGCGTGCTGCGCGCAGGAAGGGCGCGGATCGACGTCGTGCACCTGGGCACGGCGGATGCGCTCGAGGGCCCGGACGCGACGGCCGCGATGCGCGGCGGCTGGGACCCGACCGACCACCACGTCATCTCGCCGTGGACGCGGTCCGTCGTGCGGGCGAGCGTGGAGGACCCGAGCGATCCGACCGGCGCGTGGGTCGTGAGCTCGCGGCATCCGCACCGCCTCGCTGCGGCGATCGAGGCGGCGCGCAGCACGCCTCGCGGCAGCGCGGCCGCGTAGCGCCGAGCCCTGCGCAGCGCGCCCCGGACGCAGCGACGCCCGCCGCCAGCAGGCGACGGGCGTTGCGACGATCAGGTCAGTGGGCGCACTCGCGGCAGATCGGGCCGAGCTTCGTCTCGTGGTCGAACTGCAGGCGGTGCTTGACGAGGAAGCAGTTGACGCAGGTGAACTCGTCCTCCTGCGCCGGCAGCACCACGACGTCGAGCTCGACGTCGGCGAGGTCGGCCGCCGAGAGGTCGAAGCTGCCCGGGTTGTCGGCATCCTCGTCGGTCGAGACGCTCTTCGCGGGGACGCGCTCCTTGAGCGCCTCGATCGACTCGTTCTCGGTGTCGTCGGTCTTGCGCGGGGCGTCGTAATCGGTGGCCATGAAGGTGTCCTTGCTTGGGGTTGGAGCGGCGTCGGCGCACAGTCTGCACGAAACGGGAGCGCATGGCAAATCAGATATCCCGTTCCGAGGCGCGCGGACGACGAGCGCCGTCATGCGTCCGTGCCCCACCCAGAACACGCGGCGCGCCCGCTCCATTCCCGCGCGGCGCCCCCGCAGCGTGGGATGCTGGCTCGATACCGACACCGCCAGGAAGGACCGACGAATCATGCAGCAGCTGAGCGTCATCGGCGTCGAGGACGACGTGCTCATCCTCGAGTCCGACTCCGGCGAGCGCTTCAGCGTGCCCGTCGAAGCACTGCCCGAGCGCAGGAAGCAGCCGAGCGCGATCCCCCACCGGGAGCGCAAGGCCACCCCCCGCGACATCCAGTCCCTCATCCGAGGCGGCATGACGGCCGAGCAGGTCGCCTCGTCGACCGGCGAGGAGCTCGCCTACATCGAGCGGTTCGAGGGTCCGGTGCTCGCCGAGCGCGCCCACGTGCTCGACTCCGCGCTCTCGATCCCCGTCGCCTCCGGCGACATCGACCCGCTCGCGCAGGAGACGACCTTCGGCGCGGCGATCGAGGAGCGGCTCGACGACCTGCGCGCCTCCGACCGCTCGTGGGCGTCGTGGAAGGACGCCGAGGGCGGCGCCTGGACCGTGCGCCTGCGCTTCACCACCGAGGGCATCCAGCACGAGGCGCTCTGGGGCTACGAGTCGAAGAAGGCCACGCTCACGCCGCGCAGCAAGGAGGCGATCTCGCTGAGCCAGTCGGGCGACGCGTCGAGCGTGCTCGTGCCGCGGCTGCGCGCGATCGACCGGCAGTCCCGTCCGTCCGCACCGGCGGGGGCACCCGCGCCGGCCGAGGCGGCACCGGCAGCAGCCTCCGCGCCGCCAGCAGGCTCCGCGCCGTCGCCCGCCGACGAGCCCGCGCCCCCGATCTCGCAGCGCGCGGCGACCGACACCGGCCGCTTCGACTCGGATGCCTTCCGCATCCAGCGCGGCGCGACGCGATCGGCGCCCGCACCGGTCGAGCCCGGCATCGGCCTCGAGGACGCCGTCGCCTCCTCAGCCGCGGTCGAGAGCTCGGTCGACGAGCGCCGCGAGCCGACGAAGGCCGACAACCCGTGGCTGCGCCGTCGCGGCGGCGAGGTCGGCAGCCAGCCCGAGAACGTGCAGGCCGCCGCCATCAACCGGCCAGCAGCCGCCACGCAGCCCAACCACACGGCCGAGCTGCTCGATGCGCTGCGCCGTCGCCGGAGCGAGCGCGAGGCCGCGCTGCGCACGGCCGAGAGCGAGCCCGTCCGCTTGGAGCCGGAGCCCACGTTGGCCGAGCAGGCGGCAGAGCCCGAGCCGGAGGCGCAGCGACCGCAGCGCGCCGCGGCGACCGGGCCCGTGGGCGGCCGCAAGCGCGGCTCGCGCGCATCGATGCCGAGCTGGGACGAGATCGTGTTCGGCAGCCGCACGGACGACGACCGCTAGCCGCACCGCACGCAGCGCAGAGGGAGGGCCGCCCGACAGGGCACCCTCCCTCTGGCGTGTCGCGGGCGCGCGCGTCCCACCTGAACGCTTCGTCATGTTAGATTCACCGCGCACAGTCCCGTGCACCTACAAGGAGGTAGGCATGACAGCATCCGCGCACGACACCACGCGCGACAACGACCGCAAGGGCCTCGGCCGGGTCGTCACCGCCGCCATGGCCGGCACGGTCGTCGAGTGGTACGAGTTCTTCCTGTACGCCACGGCGTCCACGATCGTCTTCAACCTGATCATGTTCCCCGCGAACGACGATCCGTACTTCCCCATCATCAGCGCGTTCCTGACCTACGCGGTCGGCTTCATCGCACGCCCGCTCGGCGGCATCGTCTTCGGCCACTTCGGCGACAAGTACGGCCGCAAGAAGATGCTGCAGTTCGCCATCATCCTGGTCGGCGTCGCCACGTTCCTCATGGGCTGCCTGCCCACGTTCGCGCAGATCGGCTACTGGGCACCCGCACTGCTCGTGCTGCTGCGCTTCGCGCAGGGCTTCGCGGTCGGCGGCGAGTGGGGCGGCGGCGTGCTGCTCGTCGCGGAGCACTCCCCCAACAAGGAGCGCGGCTTCTGGTCGTCGTTCCCGCAGGCCGCCGTGCCTGCCGGCAACCTCATCGCCACCGTCGTGCTGCTCGTGCTGCAGTGGACGCTCGACGACGAGGCGTTCCTCAGCTGGGGCTGGCGCGTCGCGTTCTGGCTCTCGGTCGTCATCGTGGCGGTGGGCTACTACATCCGCACGCGCGTCACCGACGCGCCGATCTACCAAGCCGTCCGCGACGAGGTCGCGCAGTCGCAGGCGCAGTCCTACGGCGTGCTCGAGGTGCTCAAGCGCTACCCCAAGGGCGTGCTGACGGCCATGGGCCTGCGCTTCGCCGAGAACGTCCTCTACTACCTGGTCGTGACGTTCTCGATCGTGTACCTGCGGACCTACCTCGAGTACGACGTCTCCCGCATCCTCGGGCTCATGGCGCTCGCGCACATCGCGCACTTCATCTTCGTGCCGATCGTGGGCAGGTTCACCGACCGGGTCGGGCGGAAGCCGATGTACCTCGCCGGCGTCCTGCTCGGTGCGACGTGGGGCTTCATCGCCTTCCCGATGTTCGAGACGGGCAGCGACATCGTCATCCTGTCGGCGATCATCCTCGGCCTGCTCTTCCACGCGCTCATGTACGCGGGCCAGCCCGCCATCATGGCCGAGCTGTTCCCGACGCGCATGCGCTACTCGGGCGTCTCGCTCGGCTACCAGGTGACCTCGATCGTCGCGGGCTCGCTCGCCCCGATCATCGCCACCGCGCTGCTGAGCCAGTTCGACAGCTACATCCCGGTCGCGATCTACATCGTCATCGCATGCGTCATCACGCTCGTGGCGGTGCTCGCGCTCAAGGAGACGAAGGGCATTTCGCTCCACGACGTCGACGACATCGACCGCGAGCGACTGCTCGCCGAGAAGGGCACCCTCTGATCATCGATCTCGGTCGGTGATCGGGCGGGCGGCGGGGGCATCCTCGCCGCCCGTCCGCATCCCAGCAGATAGCGTTGCAGCACACCTACGGAAGGAATCGACGATGACGTCAATCGCCTGGATCGGACTCGGCAACATGGGCAGCCGGATGTCCTCCCACCTGGTCACCGCAGGTCACGACGTGCGCGGCTACGACGTCGTGGACGCGCTGCGCGACGGCGCGGCGGAGCACGGCATCACGCCGGTCGGCTCGATCGCCGAGGCGGTGGAGGGCGCCGAGGTCGTCATCCTCAGCCTCCCGAAGGGCGAGCACGTGCGGCAGGTGCTCGAGAGCGACGGCGGCGTCTTCGCGCACGCCGCGCCCGGCACGCTCATCCTGGACACGTCGACCGTCGACATCGAGACCTCCCAGTGGTGCCACGGCCAGGCCGGCTCGCGCGGCTTCCGCTTCGTCGACGCGCCGGTCTCGGGCGGCACGCAGGGCGCGCAGGCCGGCACGCTCACCTTCATGCTCGGCGGCATCGAGGACGACGTCGCCGACGCGAAGCAGATCGTCACGCCGATGGCGGGCAACGTCTTCGCCGTCGGTGAGGCGACGCACGGCATCGCCGCGAAGCTCGTGAACAACATGATGCTCGGCATCTCGATCCTCGCGATGTCCGAGGGCTCGCAGCTCGCGCAGCAGCTCGGGCTCGACCCGCAGGCGTTCTTCGACGTCGCCCGGGTCTCGTCCGGCGACTCGTGGGCGCTGCGCACCTGGTACCCCGTGCCCGGGATCGTGCCGGGAGCCGCATCCAACGACAACTTCGACGCGTCGTTCTCGGCGATGCTCTGCCACAAGGACGTCACGCTCGCCGTCGCGGGCGCCGAGCAGACGGGCGTGCACGTGCCGGCCGCGACGCTCATCCGCGACCAGCTGCAGCGGCTGCTCGACGACGGCCTCGGCGGCAAGGACTGCACGCTCGTCGTGCGCGAGGCGAGCCCCGACGGCACCGTGCAGGGCTGGGACGGCAACTGATGCGGATCCGCGGCGCGGTGCTGCGCTCGATCGGTGCCGAGCGGCCGTTCGCCGCGTCCCGACCGCTCGAGCTCGTCGACCTCGAGCTCGACGCGCCGGGCCCCGGCGAGCTGCTCGTGCGCATCGAGGCGGCCGGGCTGTGCCACAGCGACCTCTCGGTCGTCGACGGCGCCCGGCCGCGGCCGGTGCCGATGCTGCTCGGCCACGAGGCGGCGGGCATCGTCGAGGCGATCGGCCCCGGCGTCGACGACGTCGCGGTCGGCGATCGCGTCGTCACGACCTTCCTGCCGCGCTGCGGCGAGTGCGCCGCGTGCGCGACGGACGGCAGGCTGCCGTGCGAGCGCGGCTCGGCGTCGAACGGCGCCGGCGAGCTGCTCGGCGGCGGGCGACGGCTGCACGAGGGCACGGGCGCCTCCGGCTCGGAGGTGCATCACCACCTCGGCGTCTCGGCCTTCGCGACGCACGCGGTGCTCGACCGGCGATCGGTCGTGCCGGTGGGCGCGGATGTGCCGCCCGCGGTCGCCGCGGTGCTCGGCTGTGCGATGCTCACCGGCGGCGGAGCGGTCATCAACGCCGGGAAACCGCGCGAGGGCGACGACATCGTCATCGTCGGGCTCGGCGGCGTCGGCATGGCGGCGCTGCTCGCGGCGGTCTCGCTCGGGGTCGGCCGCGTGATCGGCGTCGACGCCGTGCCGGCGAAGCTCGAGACGGCGCTCGAGCTGGGCGCCGACGTCGCGCTCTCCCCCGACGACGCGATCGCCCAGGGGCTGCGCGCGGCGGTCGTGGTCGAGGCGGCGGGCCACCCCAAGGCGTTCGAGACGGCATTCGCCCTCACCGCCGCCGGCGGCACGACGGTCACCGTCGGGCTCCCGCGCGCCGATGCGCGGTCCTCGCTGTCGCCGCTGACGTTCACCGCGGAGGCGCGCACCGTGATCGGCTCGTACCTCGGCTCCGCGGTGCCAGCGCGCGACATCCCCCGCTACGAGCAGCTGTGGCGCGAGGGCAGGTTGCCCGTGGAAGCGCTCGTGACGAGCGAGATCGGGCTCGACGAGCTCAACGAGGCGCTCGACACCCTCGCGGACGGCAAGGCGATCCGCCAGGTCGTGCGCTTCTGACCTGAGCTCCGCGCCGTGGACTCCGGGTGGTCACGACACGCCGCAACGGCTCGGCCGGGTGGTCACGACACGCCGCGGCGCGCGGAGGCGCACGGCGTGTCGTGACCACCCACTGCCGGTCCACCGGACGGGCGCGCGTGGGTCAGCGGCGGCGGGACCAGCCCCGTCCGCTGTTCCGGTCGCGGCGCTCGCCGATCTTGCGGGCGACGAACCCGACGAGGGCGGTGGCGACGGTCGTGATGATCCACCTGCGCATGGTGGGTTCCTCTCCTCAGAGCTGTCCGGGCTCGGAGCCCGGCTGATCGACCCGGGCCGTTGGACCCGGATGCAAGGCAATCCTGTACCCCGCCCCTGGACGTGGGATCAACGGCCGGGGCCGAGCGATCAGGCGAAGGCGCCGAAGCGGCGCAGCGGCACGCGCAGCTCGTCGGGCGTGAGCGAGCCGTGCTGACCGACCATGCCGCGGCCCGGGTCGTCGGCGTCGAGGTAGATGGCCGTGCGACTCCGCACCGCGACGAAGACGTCGCCGAGGCGCGGCGCCACCTCCGGGTGCACCTCGCCGAGCCAGCCGGCGTCGACGACCTGCTGCCGGGTCGCCACCCACGCGCCATCGCCGAGCCAGGCCCGCCAGGCGGCGGCCACCGCATCCGCGTCGGTGTCGTCGTCGACGTGCAGCTGCAGGCAGCGCGGCTCGCCCGCGACGTGCGCGAGCCCGGCGAGCAGCTCAGGCGGCGCGATCCGCTGCCCGGATGCGTCGACGTCGACCATGCCGTGATCGGCCGTGACGATGAGGCCGACATCGCGCCGCAGCGAGGCGGCGAGCTGCGCCGTGAGCCCGTCGACCTCCTCGAGCGCATCCGTCCAGGCCGGGCTCTGCCAGCCGCGGTCGTGGCCGGCGCGGTCGAGCTCGGGCACGTAGAGGTAGACGAGCGCCCGCTCCCTGGCCGCCTGCTCGGCGAGTGCGAAGCGCTCGGCCATCGTGCGGCCGCCGCGGTACGCCGCACCGCGCAGCACGGCGCTCGTGAAGCCGCCGGCGGCATGCCTCGGCTCGCCGATCGCGATCGACGGCGTCGACTCGAAGAGCGTCGGGCGTCGCTGCCAGCGCGCCGGGTCCATCGGGCCGCCCCAGTCGCGCAGCTGGTTGCGCACGCCGGCGCCCGGCACGAGCGCGTCGTAGCCGACGATCCCGTGCTCGCCCGCGAGCGCTCCGGTCGTGAGCGACGCGAGCGCCACCGCGGTGGTCGAGGGGAAGCCGGCATCGAGCGAGCCTCCGGGGGCGCCGGCGAGCGTGCGCGCGTGGCCGGCGCGCTGCCCGAGCTGCGATGCGCCGAGCCCGTCGACGAGCAGCACGACCGCGCCGGCGACCTTCGGCAGGCCGACCGGGTTCTGCTCGCCGCGCATCGCGAGCGACGAGCTCGCCAGAACGTCGGCAAGGCTCCGGGATCCGGGCACTCGCGTCGGTAGCATTCCGTCAGCCTATGACTGCCTCGCCTCCTCCCCCGCCCTCGGACATCCCCGTCGCCGAGCGCATCGATGACATCGATGTCGCCGCGGAGATGCAGGACTCGTTCCTCGAGTACGCCTACTCGGTCATCTACGCCCGCGCGCTCCCGGACGCCCGCGACGGCCTGAAGCCGGTGCAGCGGCGCATCCTGTTCCAGATGTCGGAGATGGGCCTCCGCCCCGAGCGCGGGCACGTCAAGTGCGCGCGCGTCGTCGGCGACGTCATGGGGAAGCTGCACCCGCACGGCGACTCCGCCATCTACGACGCGCTCGTGCGCCTCGCGCAGGACTTCAGCCTGCGGCTGCCGCTCGTCGACGGCCACGGCAACTTCGGCTCGCTCGACGACGGCCCTGCCGCCGCCCGCTACACCGAGGCGCGGCTCGCGGCCGCCGGCCTGTCGCTCACCGAGGGGCTCGACGAGGACGTCGTCGACTTCATCCCCAACTACGACAACTCCTACCAGCAGCCCGACGTGCTGCCCGCCTCCTACCCGAACCTGCTCGTCAACGGCGCGAGCGGCATCGCGGTGGGCATGGCGACGAACATGGCGCCCCACAACCTCGTCGAGGTCGTCCAGGCGGCGAAGCACCTGCTCGCCCACCCGCAGGCGACCACCGCCGACCTCATGCGGCACGTGCCAGGGCCCGACCTGCCCGGCGGCGGCATCATCGTCGGGCTCGACGGCGTGCGCGAGGCGTACGAGAGCGGCAGGGGCAGCTTCCGCACGCGCGCCCGCGCGTCGATCGAGCGGCACGGCCGCAAGACGCAGATCGTCTTCACCGAGCTGCCCTACCTCGTCGGACCCGAGCGCGTCATCGACAAGATCAAGGCCGGCGTGCTGGCGAAGAAGCTCCAGGGCCTCTCCGACGTGCAGGACCTCACCGACCGCAAGCACGGCCTCCGCCTCGTCGTGGGCGTCAAGACCGGCTTCGACCCGGATGCGGTGCTGCAGCAGCTCTACCGCCAGACGCCGCTCGAGGACGGCTTCTCGATCAACAATGTCGCGCTCGTGAAGGGCGTGCCCGAGACGCTCGGCCTCAAGGACCTGCTGCGCGTCTATCTCGACCACCGGGTCGGCGTCGTGCGCCGGCGCAGCGAGTTCCGGCTGCGGAAGCGCCGCGAGCGGCTGCACCTCGTCGAGGGACTGCTCATCGCGATCCTCGACATCGACGAGGTGATCCAGGTCATCCGCTCGTCGGACGACGGCGAGCAGGCGCGGGCGCGGCTGCAGGACGTCTTCGACCTCTCGGAGCCGCAGGCCGAGTACATCCTCGAGCTGCGGCTGCGACGGCTCACGAAGTTCAGCCGCATCGAGCTCGAGGCCGAGCGCGACGAGCTGCTCGCCCAGATCGCCGAGCTCGAGCGCATCCTCGGCACGGAGGCCGCGCTGCACGAGCTCGTCGCGAGCGAGCTCGACGAGGTCGCCGAGCGCTTCGGCACGCCCCGCCGGTCGCTGCTGACCGAGGCGAACGGCCAGCCCACCTCCGGCCGCGCGTCGGCGGCGAAGGTCGCGGCGAGCCTCGAGATCGCGGATGCGCCGACGCGCGTGCTGCTCTCGGCGACCGGCCGCGTCGTGCGCGTCGACGGCGAGGAGCCGATCCCCGCGCCCGCGCGCCGCAGCCGCCACGACGCGATCCGCTCGAGCGTCCCGACGACGACCCGCGGCACGTTCGGGCTCGTCACCTCCTCGGGCGCCGTGCTGCGCCTGACGCCGGCCGACCTGCCGTCGGTGCCGCCCGCATCCATCGGCCTGACCGCCGGCATCAAGGTGCGCGACCTCGGCGCCTTCGAGCGCGGCGAGGACGCGGTGGCGCTCATCGACCTCGCGAGCGACGCGCCCTGGCTCGTCGCCACCGCCCAGGGCACGGTGAAGCGCATCCGCCCCACCGAGCTGCGGGACCGCGATCGCGAGCCGGTCATCGCGCTCAAGGCCGGCGACCGCGTCATCGGCGTCGCGCCGGCACCCGACGACGAGTGGATCGTGCTCATCACGAGCGACGCGCAGCTGCTGCGCTTCCCCGCCGGACAGGTGAACCCGCAGGGTCCGGGTGCCGCTGGCATGAAGGGCATCGGACTCAAGGCCGGTGCCGCCGTGCGCTTCGCCGGCGTCGTCGCCGATGACGCGGAGGTCGTGACGGTCACCGAGCCAGCCGAGACGCTCGCGGGCCTCGACGAGCCGCGCGCGAAGGTGTCGGACCTCGCCGAGTTCCCGCCCAAGGGGCGCGGCACGGGCGGCGTGCAGGCGCACCGGCTGCTCAAGGGCGAGGCCGGCCTCGCCCTCGCATGGGCCGGCCCGTCGCCGCTCGCGGTCGGCACCGACGGGTCCCAGCGCCAGCTGCCGCCGGGCGGCGCGGCCCGGGCGGGCTCTGGCGTCTCGGTCGACGGCGCGATCGGCGCGATCGGCTCCCGCCTCGGCGACTGACCGCCCCGGCCGCGGGCCCGCCACCCACCCTGGAGTGCGAACTTCCCCCAACTGCGGGTATCCGCGCCCGAAACCCGCGGTTCGGGGAAGTTCGGCGAACGGGGTCGCGGCTCGAGGCGGTCGGCGGCGGTCAGCCGACGAGGTCGCCGAGCCCGACGAAGCCGTAGCCGAGCGCGCGCAGCTCCCGGATGATCCGCGGCAGCGCGTTCGCGTCGAGCGTCGAGCCGTCGTCGGGATTCGCGCCTGCGTGCATGAGCACGATGTGGCCGGGCACCGCGGTGCGGACGACGCGGTCGACGACCTCGTCGACGCTCAGCCCGCCGCTCGTGCCCTTCCACCCGAGCGAGTCGACGCTCCAGCGGATCGGCAGGTAGCCCGCGTCGTTGACGACGCTGATGTCGTGCTCCGTGCGGGCGCCGAAGGGGAAGCGGAAGAGCGGCATCGCAGGCACGCCGGTCGCGGCGACGATCGACGCCTCGGCGGCGGCGAGGTCGGCCCGGATGCGGTCGTCAGGCAGGCTCTCGTACGCGAGGTGGCGATCGCTGTGGTTGCCGACCGCGTGGCCCGCATCGGCGATCTCGCGGACGCGCTCCGGGTACGTGCGGGCGAACGCCCCCGTCACGAAGAAGGTGGCCGGCACGTCCTGCTCGTCGAGCGTCTCGAGGATCGCGCTGACGCCGCGGTCGGAGCTGCCGGCGTCGAACGTGAGCGCGACGACGGCGCGGCCGTCAGGGATCCGCTCGAGATCGACGCCGCGCCATGCCGTCGGGAGCCCCGGCTGCGGGCTCGGCGTGGGTGGCGCCGGCGTGGGATGCGGCTGCTGCGCGGGCGGCGGCGTCGGCGGGGCGTTGGGGGAGGGTGGCGGATCGACCGGGGGCGCCGCCGTGGCGGGCGCTCCCGTCGTCGGCGGGACGGGTGCGGGATCCGGCGACGGCGCCCCGGTCGGGGCAGGGAGCGGCTCGGCCGAGGATGTCGGCCCGGCGGAGGGCGGCGCGGAGGTCGCGTCGCCCGGCGCCGGAGCACCGCAGGCGACCAGCGCCAGGCTCGCGATCAGCGCGAGCCCGGCCAGGACGCGACGCGCCGCTCGCATGCCGCCAGTATGCGCGCGACCGCCGAGCGTCGGAACCCCCGCCCGGTCACGATCCGGCGTCGAACGTCCCCGAACTCCGGGTTTCGAGCGCGAGATCCCGCGGTTCGGGGAAGCTCGGCGGATCCGCAGCCACGGCGGGGGCGATCAGGCGTCGATGCGCTCGCGGTCGACCTGCGACGTGACGATGAGCTCGCGGCGCGGCGCCACCTCGTTGCCCATCAGCAGCTCGAAGATCTCGAGCGCTCGCTCGGCGTCGTTGATCGTGACGCGCCGCAGCGTGCGGCGGCTGCGGTCCATCGTCGTCTCGGCGAGCTGGTCGGCGTCCATCTCGCCGAGGCCCTTGTAGCGCTGCGGCGGCTCGTGCCAGCTCTTGCCGGCCTTCTTCAGCCGCGTGAGGGTGCGGTGCAGCTCCGCGTCGGAGTAGGTGTACACCGCCTCGTCGGGCTTGCCGCGGTGCTTGACGAGCACGCGGTGCAGCGGCGGCACGGCCGCGTAGACGCGACCCTCCTCGATGAGCGGGCGCATGTAGCGGTGGATGAGCGTGAGCAGCAGCGTGCGGATGTGCGCGCCGTCGACGTCGGCGTCCGACAGCATGATGATCTTGCCGTAGCGCGCGGCCGAGAGGTCGAACGAGCGGCCGGAGCCGGCGCCGATCGACTGGATGATGGCCGCGCACTCGGCGTTCGAGAGCATGTCGGCGATCGACGCCTTCTGCACGTTGAGGATCTTGCCGCGGATGGGCAGGATCGCCTGGAACTCGCTGTCGCGCGCGGGCTTCGCGGTGCCGAGCGCGCTGTCGCCCTCGACGATGAACAGCTCGGTCTGCGCGACGTCGTTCGAGCGGCAGTCGACGAGCTTCACGGGCAGCGAGGACGACTCGAGCGCCGTCTTCCGACGCGCCGTCTCCTTGAGCGAGCGCGCCGAGATGCGCGCCTTCATCTCGTTGACGACCTTCTCGAGCAGCGCCGCCGCCTGGGCCTTCTCGTCGCGCTTCGACGACGTGAGGATCGCGCCGAGCTCGCGGGCGACCACCTGCGCGACGATCTGGCGCACGGCGGGCGTGCCGAGCACCTCCTTCGTCTGCCCCTCGAACTGCGGCTCGGGCAGGCGCACCGTCACGACGGCCGTGAGGCCGGCGAGGGCGTCGTCCTTCTCGATCCTGTCGTTGCCGGCCTTGAGCTTGCGCGCGTTCGCGGCGACCTGGTCGCGGATCAGCTTGAGCAGCGACTGCTCGAAGCCGGCGAGGTGCGAGCCGCCCTTCGGCGTGGAGATGATGTTGACGTAGGTCTGCACGACGGTGTCGTAGCCGGTGCCCCAGCGCAGCGCGATGTCGACCTCGCACGTGCGGTCGACCTCGCGCGTGACCATGTGGCCGGTCTCCTCGTCGAGCACCGGGATGGTCTCCTGGAAGTCGCCCTCGCCGGTGAGCCGCCAGGTGGCGGTGAGCGCCGGGTCGGGCGCGAGGTACTCGGCGAACTCGCTGAGCCCGCCGTCGTACGTGAAGTCGTGCACGACCCGGTCGTCGGCGCGGTCGTCGATGATCTGGATCGCGAGCCCCGGCACGAGGAACGCGGTCTGGCGCGCTCGGCGGGCGAGCTCGTCCGCGAGGAACTCGGCGCCCTTCGTGAACACCTGCGGGTCGGCCCAGTAGCGCACGCGGGTGCCGGTGACGCCCTTCGCGACCTTCCCGACCTTGCGGAGCCGCGAGGCGTCCGTGAAGGGCAGGAACGTGGCAGCGGGCGACGGCTCGCCCTCGTCGAGGAACTCGCCGGGCTCGCCGCGGTGGAACGACATCGCCCAGGTGGCGCCATCGCGGTCGACCTCGACGTCGAGGCGCTCGGAGAGGGCGTTGACGACGGATGCGCCGACGCCGTGGAGGCCGCCGGACGACTTGTAGGCGCCGCCGCCGAACTTGCCGCCCGCGTGCAGCTTCGTGAAGATCACCTCGACGCCGGTGAGGCCGGTGCGGGGCTCGACGTCGATCGGCAGGCCGCGCGCGCGGTCGCGCACCTCGACGGAGCCGTCGGCGTGCAGCACGACGGTGATGTCGTCGCCGTGGCCGCCGAGCGCCTCGTCGACCGAGTTGTCGATGATCTCCCACAGGCAGTGCATGAGGCCGCGCGAGTCGGTCGAGCCGATGTACATGCCCGGGCGCTTGCGCACCGCCTCGAGGCCCTCGAGGACCGTCAGGTGCCGTGCCGAGTAGTCGGATGCCGCGGCTGCCAACCGATCCCCCATTCCTGCGTGCGCTCCGCACGATCGAGCCGTGCGCGGCCCGCCGATGGCTGCCGCGCCTGCCAGCCTACGTCCGCGGTCCCACGACGGCCGCGCTGCCACGCGGCGCGCTCCGGGTTGCGCCGCTGGCGAACCGCCCGCGAAATGACGCCGATGCGCAGGTCGTCCATGCCACGATGGAGGACGGACGAATGAGGGAGGGCACCGTGAACGACATCCAGACCACGACGCTCGAGGTCGATGAGGCAAGCGCACCGCTGAGCGGGCTCGATCGCTGCGACAGCTGCGGGGCCCAGGCGTACGTCCGCGCGACGATGGAGAGCGGCACGCTGCTCTTCTGCGCGCACCACGCGGCGAAGCACCGCGATGCGCTGCAGCCGCTCGCCCAGGTGTGGCACGACGAGACGGCCAAGCTCCAGGAGCGCTGACCGGCGCGCGCATCCGCGCACGGTCCCAGACGAGCGAAGCGGCCCGACCCCGGGAGGGGCGGGCCGCTTCCGCGTGCGCCGGGCGTGAGGCCGTCTCAGCGGCCGAACGGCCCCTGCAGGCGCTGCAGGAACCGGCGGGTGCGCTCGTGCTCGGGCGCACCGAACACCCGATCGGGCGTGCCGCGCTCGACCACCACGCCCTCGTCGAAGAACGAGACCTGATCGGCGACCTCCCGCGCGAACCCGAGCTCGTGCGTGACCACCGCCATCGTCCAGCCCTCGCCCGCGAGCTCGGTCATGACGGCGAGCACCTCGCCGACGAGCTCCGGATCGAGCGACGACGTCGGCTCGTCGAACAGCAGCATCGACGGCTGCAGGGCGAGCGCCCGCACGATGCCGACGCGCTGCTGCTGGCCGCCGGAGAGCGACGAGGGGTACGCGTCGGCCTTCTCGCGCAGCCCGACGCGCTCGAGCAGGCCGAGCGCCTCCGCCATCACCGTGTCGCGATCGCGCCCCTGCACGCGGATCGGCCCGATGGTCACGTTGCCGAGCACCGTCAGGTGCGGGAACAGGTGATGCTGCTGGAAGACCATCGCCGAGGTTCGGTGCAGTGCGGCGCGCTCCCGCCGCGAGCGCGGACGCGACAGGTCGATCTCGAGCTCGCCGATCCGCAGCGTGCCCGCCTCCGGCTCCTCGAGCCCGTTGAGCGAGCGCAGCACCGTCGTCTTGCCCGAGCCCGAGGGGCCGATGAGCGCGTGCACCGTGCCGGCCTCGATGTCGAGGTCGACGCCGCGCAGCACGTGGTTGTCGCCGAACGACTTCTGGAGGCCGCGCGCGGACAGCAGCGGGCCCGAGGGAGGCGGGCCCGAGGGCGGCGGGCCAGAGGGCAGCGGGCCGGAGGCGTCAGACGGCATAGCGGTCCAGCTTCTTCTCGAGTCGGTCCTGGCCAGCGGCGAGCACCAGGCAGATGACCCAGTAGACGGCGGCGGCGACGATGTAGATCGTGAGGAACTCGCCGCTCGGCGCCGCGATGCGCTGCGCGACCCGGAAGAGCTCGGTGAAGAGGATCACCGAGCAGAGCGAGGTGTCCTTCACGAGCGAGATGAACGTGTTCGACAGCGGCGGCACCGAGACGCGCGCCGCCTGCGGCAGCACGATGCGCCGGAGCGACTGGCCGCGGGACATGCCGATCATCGACGCGGCCTCCCACTGGCCCCGCGGGATCGACAGGATCGAGGCGCGGATGATCTCGGCCGCGTACCCGCCGACGTTCATCGAGAGCGCGATGATCGCGCTCGGCCACGGGTCGAGCGTGATGCCGATCTGCGGCATGCCGTAGAAGATCACGAACAGCTGCACGAGCAGCGGCGTGCCGCGGATGGCCGAGATGTAGGCCCGCGCGAGCCAGGAGAGCCAGCGGATGCCCGAGATGCGCGCGAGCGCGAGGGCGACGGCGATCACCAGGCCGAGCGCGAACGAGGCGAGCGTGAGCGGGATCGTGCCCGTCACGGCGCCGATCGCGATCGGCCCGAGCGACTCGAGGATCAGCTGCCAGTTCACGCCGCGAGCCTACGGCGTCGGGCCGGACGCCGACGCGGCCCCGGCGAGCGCCGGGACCGCGAGCGGTGTGCGGGCGTCACGGCTGGGAGACGTCCTCGCCGAAGTAGCGCTCGGAGATCTCGGCGAGCGTGCCGTCCTCCGCGAGCGTGGCGAGCGCCTCGTCGACGGCGGTCACGAGCGACTCGCTGCCGGCGCGGAACGCGAGGGCGTTCTCGCTCGTCTCCTCCGTCTCGGCGATGTCGACGAGGCCGGTCTCGCCGCCCTGGGACTGCACGTAGTCGAGGTAGGTGAGCCGGTCGTTGATCGTCGCGTCGACGCGGCCGGAGCGCAGCAGCTCTGCGGCCTGGGCGAAGCCCTCGACCTCCTCGACGTCGGCGCCCGCCTCCGTGGCGATCTCGGCCCAGTTGCTCGTGAGCGACTGCGCGCTCGTGCGGCCGGCGAGGTCGTCGAACGACGCGATGTCGCTGCCCTCGGGGACGATGAGCACGCCCGGCGAGTACGTGTAGGGCTCGCTGAAGACGTAGCGCTCGAGTCGCTCGGGCGTGATGGAGACCTGGTTGGCGATCACGTCGACGCGGCCGGAGTCGAGCGCGGCGAAGATGGCGTCCCACGGCGTCTCGACGAACTCCACCTCGACGCCGAGCTCCTCGGCGACCGCGGTGATGATCTCGACGTCGTAGCCGGTGAGCTCGCCGGCGCCGCCCTCGTAGAACGAGAACGGCGAGTACGTGCCCTCGGTGCCGACGACGAGCGTGCCGGCCTCCCGCACCTGCTCGATCGTCAGGCCGGTCGACGCCTCACCGCTCGCTGCGGGCTCTCCGCTCGCGGCGGGCTGGCCGGTCGAGCAGCCCGCGAGGGCGACGGAGGCGGCGGCGACAGCCGCGACGGGGGCGAGCCGGGACAGGATCGTGCGGGGGCGAGGCATGAGCGCTCCTTCTTGGGGGTATCGACCCATCCTAGAACGAGCGAGGCCGCCCGGGTGTTCCCGGGCGGCCTCGTGACGATCCGTGACGGATCACTCCAGGTAGTCGCGCAGCTGCTGCGACCGCGACGGGTGGCGGAGCTTCGCCATGGTCTTCGACTCGATCTGGCGGATGCGCTCGCGCGTGACGCCGAACGTGTCGCCGATCTGGTCGAGCGTCTTCGGCATGCCGTCGCCCAGGCCGAAGCGCATGCGGATGACGCCCGCCTCGCGCTCCGAGAGCGAGTCGAGCAGCGACTCGAGCTGGCGCTGCAGCATCGTGAAGCCGACCGCGTCGGCGGGCACGACCGCCTCGGTGTCCTCGATGAGGTCACCGAACTCGCTGTCGCCGTCCTCGCCGAGGGGCGTGTGCAGCGAGATGGGCTCGCGCCCGTACTTCTGCACCTCGATGACCTTCTCGGGGGTCATGTCGAGCTCGCGCGCCAGCTCCTCGGGGCTCGGCTCGCGGCCGAGGTCCTGCAGCATCTGGCGCTGCACGCGGGCGAGCTTGTTGATGACCTCGACCATGTGCACCGGGATGCGGATGGTGCGGGCCTGGTCGGCCATGGCGCGGGTGATGGCCTGCCGGATCCACCATGTCGCGTAGGTCGAGAACTTGAAGCCCTTCGTGTAGTCGAAC
>Ga0213836_100528_pt1 | contig 30605 bp, 29 predicted proteins | sample SWPATP03_FD_160578 | JGI IMG/M metagenome (GOLD analysis project Ga0213836, IMG submission 160578) | Coastal seawater microbial communities from Marineland, Florida, United States - SWPA TP0 #3 | ecosystem: Environmental > Aquatic > Marine > Coastal | place: USA: Florida | collected 2016-08-05
CCCTGACCCCCGGCAACCACACGCCCCCCTTTCATCTTTCCTCAAATATCCTCGGGGGGGCTCCCGGAGGGAGCGGGGGGCGGAAAGCCCCCCTCTGAGCTTGACGCAGGCGCCGCCCCCGGGCCATGGCGGCACACACGAGGCCCGCCCCGGAGACACGACGATGAAGCACGGCCCCTCGCGCGGCGAGCATCGCTTTCGCCTGGCCGTCGGGCTGGGGGGGCTCGCGCTTCTCGGTCATGCTTTGGCCACGCGGCCGGTGAACGACATCGCCTGGCTGGAGGTGGCGGTGCTGGCGGGGGCCTTCTTCGGCGGCACCGCGGCCTGGTCGGCCCGGGCGCTCCTGCGCGGCCCCCAACAGAAGCCCGCCCGGAAGCCCGACCGCGACCCCGACTGCGACTGAGCCTGCGCAAGCCGCATTGACGCGGGCCGCCCGGATCGGACAGGATGCCCGTCGCCATGACCCGTGTCTTCGAAACCCCGCTCTATCCCTACGCCCGCGCGTCCGATCAGGACGCGCTGGCGCCGGTGCGGCACCGGGTGGTGGTGGCGGGCGCCGGGCCGGTGGGGCTGGTGACCGCGATCGACCTCGCCGCACGGGGCGTGCCGGTCCTGATCCTCAGCGACGGCGACCGCGTCAGCGCAGGCAGCCGCGCCATCTGCTTTGCCAAGCGGACGCTGGAAATCCTCGACCGGCTCGGCTGCGGCGAGGAGGTGGCGACCCGCGGCGTGAGCTGGAACACCGGGCGGATCTTCTTCGGCGAGGAAGAGGTCCACGCCTTCGACCTCATGCCCGAGGCGGGCCACCGCCGCCCCGCCTTCGTCAACCTCCAGCAATACACGCTGGAGGAGATCCTGCTGCGCCGGGTGCAGGCGCTGGCCGAGGCCGGCGCCCCGATCGAGCTGCGCGGGCGCAACCGGATCTCGGCCGTGGGCGCGCATCACGACCATGTCCGGATCGAGGTCGACACCCCCGAGGGCCCCTACAGCCTCGAGGCCGACTGGCTGGTCGCCTGCGACGGCGGCAACTCGGTGATCCGGCGGATGCTCGGGCTCGACTTTCCCGGCATCGGCTATGAGGACTGCTTCCTGATCGCCGATGTGCTGATGGAGGCCGACCTTTCCACCGAGCGGCGCTTCTGGTTCGACCCGCCGTTCAATCGCGGGCGCGCCGCGCTGTTGCACCGACAGCCCGAAGGGGTCTGGCGAATCGACCTGCAACTCGGCCCCGATGTCGACCCCGCGGCCGAGACCGCGCCCGACCGGGTGCTGCCGCGGCTGCGCGCCATGCTGGGCCCGGACACCCGCTTCACGCTCGACTGGGTGGCGGCCTATCGGTTCCAGTGTCGGCGGATGGAGCGGTTCGTGCATGGCCGGGTGGTGTTCGCCGGCGATGCGGCGCATCAGCTCTCGCCCTTCGGCGCGCGCGGGGCCAACAGCGGCATCCAGGACGCCGACAACCTGGGCTGGAAGCTCGCCGCCGTGGCGAACGGCGCCTCGGAGCGGCTGCTCGAGAGCTACAATTGGGAGCGCGTGCTGGCCGCCGACGAGAATGTCCTCGCCTCGAGCCGCGCCTCCGACTTCGTCACGCCGCGTTCGGCGACCAGCCGGGCGTTTCGCGATGCGGTGCTCAGCCTCGCGCCGCGCCACGCCTTTGCCCGGCCGATGGTGAACTCGGGCCGGCTGTCGCGGCCCTGTTGCTATGACGACGGGCCGCTGAACGGACCCGATACCGAGGCCCTGCCGCGCCGGACCCGCGTGGGTGCCCCGGCGACGGATGCGCCGCTGGGCGCGGCGGGGGGCTATCTGCTCGACCGGCTGGGGGGCGGCTTTGCGCTGCTGGCGGTGGATGCCGAGGTGCCGGACGGCGAGCTGCCGGTCGTGCGCGCGACCGCGGCCGGCAACCCCGCGCTGGCCGAGCGCTGGCTCGGGGGGGCGGCCTCGGCCGTCTGCCTGATCCGGCCCGACCAGCATGTGGCGGCGCGCTGGACCGCGCATGACGAGGCCGCCGTGCAGGCGGCGCTGGCGCATGCCTCCGGGCGCGGCTGAGAGGGGGATGCCATGGCCGCGCTGGTGACCACGCCGAACATCGCCGATGCCGACGGGTTCTATGCCGAGCTGCTGGCCGTGCACGACGGGCTCTCGGCCGAGGCCAGCGCGGCGCTGAACGCCCGGCTGATCCTGCTGCTGGCCAATCACGTCGGCGACCGGGCGGTGCTGAGCGAGGCGTTGCAGGAGGCGGCGCGGGCCGGGCCGCACGGCGTTTGAGGCCGGTTCGGGGGCCCGGGGCCTGCACCCGGCCCCGGCCGGGGAGGGGGGCTGTCTGCCCCCCGCCGCCTTTGGCGGCCCCCCCGAGGATATTTTTCGAAAGATGAAGGGGGGTCAGCGCTCGCCCCGCCGCCAGGGCACCATGAGCGCCGCGGGCACCTGCGCCCGGCGGGCGACGAGCACCAGCGCGAGGATCGACAACAGGTAGGGGGCCATCAGGAACAGCTGGTACGGCACCCCGTCCACCACCGTCTGCAGCCGCAGCTGATAGGCGTCGAAGAAGGCGAAGAGCAGCGCGCCCAGGAGCGCCTTGCCCGGCCGCCACGAGGCGAAGACCACCAGCGCGATGCAGATCCAGCCGCGGCCCTGCACCATCTCGGGGAAGAAGGAGTTGAAGGCCGTGGTGGTCAGGAACGCCCCCCCCAGCGCCATCAGCGCCGAGCCCGCCATCACCGCGCCGATGCGGATCAGCGCCGGGTTCAGGCCCTGCGCCTCGACCGCGTGGGGGTTCTCGCCGGTCATCCGCAGCGCGAGCCCGAGCGGCGTGCGGTTCAGCACCCAGGCCAGCACGACCACGGCGACGAGGGCGAGGTAGGTCGGCGCCGACTGGGCGAACAGCACCGGGCCAAGGAAGGGGATGTCGGACAGGAGCGGGATCTCGATCCGTGGAAAGCGGGCGATGGTGGGGGGGGACTCGCCCACCTCGACCACGAGGCGGAAGATGTAATAGGCCAGCGCCGAGCCGAAGAGGGTGATCCCCAGCCCCGAGACATGCTGCGACAGCCCCAGCGGCACCGTCAGCATGGCATGCACGAGCCCCAGCAGCGCCCCGGCCATGGCCGCGACCGCAAGCCCGGTCCAGAGGTCCGCGCCCATCCAGACCGTCAGCCAGCCGGTCATCGCGCCCATGGTCATGATCCCCTCGATCCCGAGGTTCAGCACCCCCGCCCGCTCGCAGATCAGCGCCCCGAGCACGCCGAAGATCAGGGGCGTCGCGATGCGCAGCACCGAGGCCCAGAGGCTGGCGGAGGTCAGCAGGTCGAGCGCCTCGGTCATCGGCGGATCCTGTGGGTGGTGAAGAGGAGCGCGACCAGCATGGTCAGGAGCGACAGCGCGACGATCACGTCGGCGATGAAGGAGGGCACGCCGGTGGCGCGGCTCATGCCGTCGGCGCCGACGAAGACCGCCGCCACGAACACCGCCGCCGCCACCACGCCGGCGGGGTGGAGCGCCGCGAGCATCGCCACCACGATGCCGGCATAGCCGAAGCCGGGCGACATGGTGGTGGTGACCGCCCGCGTCACCCCCATCACCTCGATCGCGCCCGCAAGCCCCGCGAGCCCGCCCGAGAGGCAGGCCACGCCCAGGATCGTGCGCGTGAGCGACACGCCGGCGAAGCCCGCGGCGGCGGCGTTGTGGCCCACGGCCCGCGCCTCTGCGCCGAAGACGGTGCGGGCGAGGATCAGCCAGACCACCCCCGCCGCCGCCACCGCGACTAGGAGGCCGACGTGGAGTCGCGTGCGCTCGACCAGCCGGGGCAGGCGATACTCGGCTGCGATGGGCACCGACTGCGGCCAGCCGAAGGCGAGCGGGTCGCGCAGCGGGCCCTCGATCATCAGCCCGACGAAGAGGATGACCACGAAGTTCAGGAGCAGCGTCGTCACCACCTCGTCCACCCCGAAGCGGACGCGCAGGAGTGCGGGGCCCGCGAGCAGGACGGCGCCCGCCGCCATGCCGATCAGCATCAGCGCGGCGATGCCGAGGGGGCCTCCCAGCACCCCGGGCAGCAGGACATGCCCCGCCCAGGCCACCGCCAGCGCGCCGACGAAGAACTGCCCCTCGCCGCCGATGTTCCACAGCCGGGCGCGAAAGGCCACCGCCGCGGCGAGGCCGGTCAGGATCAGCGGCGCCGCCCGGGTCAGCATCTCGGTCAGCGCGAGCCGCGAGCCGAAGGCGCTGCGCAGCATGCCGGCATAGGCGGTGAGCGGGTTGACCCCCGCCGCCGCGATCAGCCCCGCCGCCAGCAGCAGCGCCACCCCGATGGCCGCCAGCGGCGCCACCGCCACCAGCGACAGCGGCACCCGCTCGCGTCGTTCAAGCCGCATCTCCGGCGTCCTCCCCTTCGTCCCAGACCCCGGCCATCATCAGCCCCAGCCGCCGCGGGTCGGCCGCTTCGGCGGGCACCGGCCGCGACAGCCGGCCGCCGACGATGGCGCGGATGCGGTCCGACAGGCCCACCGCCTCGTCCAGCTCTTCGGAGATGAGCAGGATCGCCGCGCCCCGCGCGCGGGCCGCCAGCAGCTCGGCATGCACGGCGGCGATGGCGCCCTCGTCGAGGCCGCGGGTGGGCTGGTTGGCGAGGATGACCGCGGGCTCGGCCGCGAGGCTGCGGCCGAGGATCAGCTTCTGCATGTTGCCCCCCGACAGCAGGCGCGTGCGCGTCTCGGGCCCGGCGCCGCGGATGTCGAAACGGGCGATGAGCTCGCGCGCATGCGCCCGCGCCGCCCCTCGCCGCACGAAGCCGAAGCGCGAGAACCGGGGGCTGTGCAGCCGCTCCATCACCGCGTTTTCCCACAGCGGCAGGTCGCCGACGACGCCCTCCTCGTGCCGGTCCTCGGGGATGCGGCCCATGCCGGCGGCGACGAAGGCGCGCGCGGGCCGGCCCGTCAGGTCCTGCCCGTTCAGGAGCACCCGCCCCGAGGCGGGCCGCAGCGTGCCCGACACCACCGCGCCCAGCGCCGACTGCCCGTTGCCGGCCACGCCGACGATGCCCAGGATCTCGCCCGCGTGGACGGTGAGGGTGATGTCCGCGAGCCGCGTCTCGCCCGCCACCACCGCGCGGACGGCATCGAGGACCAGAACCGGGGCGCCGCGGGGTTGCGCCTCGCGCACGGGGCGGCTGACACGGCGGCCGACCATGAGCTCGGCCAGCTCGGCCGCCGTGGTGTCGGGCGTGCGCCGCTCGGCCACCAGCCGGCCGCCGCGCAGCACCGCGACGCGGTCCGAGGCCGCCATCACCTCGTTCAGCTTGTGGCTGATGAAGATCAGCGACAGCCCGGCCCGGGTCATGCCGCGCAGCGTCTCGAACAGCCGCTGCGCCTCGGGGCGGGCCAGCACGGCCGTGGGCTCGTCGAGGATGAGCACCCGCGCGTCGCGATAGAGCGCCTTGAGGATCTCGACCCGCTGGCGCTCGCCGACCGAGAGCTGGCCGACCCGCGCCTCGGGCACCACCGGCAGGCCGAAGCGCTCGGACAGCGCCATCAGCCTGGCCCGCCCGGCCCGGCGCCGGCTGGAGAGGCGCCACAGCGGCTCGGTGCCCAGCATGACGTTGTCGAGGACGCTGAGGTTGCCGGCGAGGGTGAAATGCTGGTGCACCATGCCGACGCCCGCGTCGATGGCGGCGCGGGGCCGGCCGGGCGGGAGGGTCCGGCCGAAGACCTCGACCTCGCCTGCGTCGGCGGCGTAATGGCCGAAGAGGATGTTCATCAGCGTGGTCTTGCCGGCGCCGTTCTCGCCCAGGAGCGCGAGGATCTCGCCCTGGCGCAGCGACAGGCTGATGTCGTCGTTGGCCAGCAGCGCGCCGAAGCGCTTGGTGATGTTGCGCAGCGCCAGCACCTCGGTCATGCGACGGCCCCCGCCAGCGGCGGCAGGGGGACGGGCGGCAGCGCCGGCGCGATCCGGCCCGCGAGCGTCATCAGCGCCCGGTCCGCCCCCATCGGGCCGATCAGCTGCACCCCCACCGGCAGGCCGTCCGCCATCCCCGCCGGGAGCACCAGCGCCGGCAGGCCGGCGGCATTGGCAAGCGCGGCGTTCGGGGCCAGCGCCTCCATCCGGGCGAGCCGCGCGTCGGGGTCGGTCTCGGCGGCGTCGAAGAGGCCCAGCCGCGGCGGCGGGCCCGACAGCACCGGCATCAACAGCGCATCGGCCCGGTCGAACAGCGCCCAGGCGTCGTGCGAGAGCTGCGCCAGCGCGCGCGTCATGGCAAAGACCTCGCGCCCCGACATCGCCCGGCCGCGCGCCGCGCAGGCGGCGGAAAAGGGCGTGACCTCGGCCTCGGTGATCCCCAGCCCGTCCAGCCACTCGGCCAGCGAGACGCAGAGGATGCGCCCCGCCAGCGCCTGTGCGCTGAGGCCCAGCGCATCGGGCGCCGGCACCTCGGTCACCTCGCAGCCGGTCTCGGAGAGAAGCCGGCCGACCGTGCGCGCGGCCTCCCGCTGCGGCGCACCGCAGCGGTCGGGGACCATCAGCGCGATGCGGGGCCGCTCGGGCAAGGGGGTGTCGGCGGGGTCGGGAAAGGGCCCCCGCGCCCGCCCCGCCGCGAGCTCAAAGGCCGCGTCGACGTCGCGCAGGCTGCGCGCCACCACCAGCTCGCCCACCAGCCCCATGAGAAGGTTGGAAAACTCCGGCCCCATCGGCGTCGCCCCGCGCGAGGGTTTCAGCCCCCACAGCCCGCAGGCCGCCGCCGGCACCCGGATGGAGCCCGCCGCATCGGTGGCATGCGCCACCGCCACCAGCCCCGCCGCCACCGCCGCCGCGGCCGCGCCCGACGAGCCGCCGGCGCTGAGCCCGGCGTCGAACGGGTTGCGCACCGGCGCCGCGCCCGGCGGCTCGGAGGTCAGCGCCATGCCGAACTCGGGCACGGTGGACAGCCCCACGGGGATCAGCCCGCCGGCGCGGAACCGGGCGAACAGCGCCGAATCCGCCTCGGGGTCGCGGGCCCGGGCCCGCAGCGCGGGCGCGCCGGCGCAGGGGGCGAGGCCCCGCGCCGCCGCGCCCAGATCCTTGGCCAGCATCGGCACGCCGGCAAACGGCCCCCGCCCGCCGGTCGCCGCATCGGCCAGCCGCAGCGCGTCGTCTTCCGGCAGGAGCCGCGCCACGGCCCCCGGATCCGACGCCGCCACCGCCTCCAGCGTGGCGGCCATGACCGCACGGGCGCCGGTGTGGCCGGCCGCGATGGCGGCCGCCAGCCCGAGGGCGTCGCTGGGGGCGCCCCCGGGCGCCATGGCTCAGGCCGGCTCGCTTTCGTCGATGGGCACGTCGAAGGCGCCCGCCTCGATCGCGGCCTGCTTCTCCAGCATCGGCGGGATCGCCTCGGCCGGGACCTCGTCCGCGACATAGATCAGCTCGTTGCCGCCGTGGGCCATGAAGGAATAGGGGGTATAGTCGCGGCCCACCGGATTGCCCGCCGCGACGTCGGCGACGATGGCCTCGATGGTGGGGCCATAGTGCCAGATCGCGTTGGCAAAGACCGTGCCGGGATAGCGCGGCGAGAAGTCGATCAGGCTGCCGATGGCGCGGGCGCCGCGGTCGGCCGCGCCGTCGGCCGTGCCGATACGCTCGCCGAACAGGATGTCGGCGCCGGCGTCGATCTGGGCGATGGCGGCCTCGGCGGCGCGGGCCGGGTCGAACCAGGCGCCGATGAAGCCGTTGAGGAAGCGCGCCTCGGGGTTCACCTCGCGCACGCCGAAGCGGAAGGCGTTGATCAGCAGGTTCACCTCGGGGATCGGATAGCCGCCGACCGAGCCGAAGACGCCGGTCTCCGACATCGCGCCCGCCAGCATCCCGGCCAGATAGGCAGCCTCGTGGTTGCGGGTGCCGAAGACGCCGAAGTTGTCGCCCTGCGGGCCCCCGGACGAGCCCATCAGGAAGGCGGTCTCGGGGTAATCCTCGGCGACCTCGCGGGCCTCGCGCTCCACCGCGTAGGATTCGCCCCAGATGAGCTGCGCCCCGGCCTCGGCGAATTCGCGCATGGCGCGGGGATAGTCGGTGGCCGACACGCCCTCGGAGAACTCATAGGTGATGAGCCCCGCCTCGGCGGCGTTGCGCATCGCCAGGTGGATGCGGCTGTTCCAGGCGTTCTCGACGGGGCTCGCGTGGATGCCGGCCACCCGGATCGGCCCCTCGGCCGAGGCGCGGCGGACATAGGCGGGCAGCGCCAGCGTGGCGGCGGCGCCCATCAGCAGGGTGCGGCGGGACGAGATCAGCGGCATGGGTGTTTCCTCTCCTGTGGGGGGGTCAGTTGGGGGGAGCATAGGCGGCGGGGTCGACCGTCTCGGGCCGGCCCTCCAGCGTGAGGCGGGCGATCCGCGGCGCCGTCTCGGCCAGCACCCGGCCGTCGCGGATGACCGCGAGGCGGGTGGCCTTCAGCCGCACCGCCTCGATCGGGTCGCGGGCCTGCAGCACCACCATGCTGGCCGGGCCGCCCGCGCGCAGGGTCGGGTCGGGCAGGCCCATCACCCGCGCGCCGTTCACGGTGACCGCGTCGAAGGCCCAGGCCATCGCCTCGCGCGAGGTCATGGGGATGGCGTGGATGCCCATGTGCGCGACCTCCAGCATGTCGGCCGAGCCCAGCGGATACCACGGGTCCATGGTGCAGTCCTGGCCGAAGGCGACGGTCACCCCGGCGGCGCGCAGCTCGGCCACCCGGGTCAGGCCGCGGCGGCGCGGATAGCTGTCGGACCGGCCCTGCAGCGTGATGTTGATCAGCGGGTTGGGCACCACCGCCAGCCCCGATTCGGCGATCAGCGGGATCAGCTTGCTGGCATAGTAGTTGTCATAGGAATGCATGGCGGTGGCATGGCTCGCGACCACCCGCCCGCCGAGGCCGAGCCGCGTGGTCTCCGCCGCCAGCGTCTCGATGTGCCGCGACATCGGGTCGTCGCTCTCGTCGCAGTGGAGGTCCAGCGGCAGGCCGCGCTCGGCCGCGAGCGTGCAGAGGCGGCGGACCGAGTCGGCCCCGGCCTCCATCGTGCGTTCGAAATGCGGGATGCCGCCGATGACATCGACCCCCATGTCGAGGGCGCGGAGGAGGTTCTGCTCGGCGGTGGGATCGCGGTAGAGCCCGTCCTGCGGGAAGGCCACGAGTTGCAGGTCGATCCAGGGGGCAACCCGCCGCCGCACCTCCAGCAGCGCCTCGACCGCCACCAGCCGGTCGTCGCAGACATCGACATGGGTGCGGATCGCCAGCAGCCCCTGCGCCACCGCAAGGTCGCAATACCGCAGCGCCAGCTCCATCACCGCCTCCGCGGTCAGGAGCGGCTTCAGCTCGCCCCACAGCGCGATCCCCTCCAGCAGCGTGCCCGAGACGTTCAGCCGCGGCAGGCCGAGGCTGAGGGTCGCGTCCATGTGGAAATGCGGGTCGACGAAGGGAGGCGCCACCAGATGCCCGCCGGCGTCGATCACCCGCGCGGCGGGGGCCTCGATTTGCGGGCGGATCTCGACGATGCGGCCGTCGCGGATGGCGATGTCGCAGGGCTCCGGCCGATCGGTCAGTCGCGCGTTGCAGAGCAGCAGGTCGAGCATCAGGGCCCCTCATGGTTCGCGCGTGACGCTACGGGCATCCGTGGCCGGGCCGCAATCGAAAAACCCGCCCGCCCTGCCCGGAATTTGCGCGCCTGCCGTTTCCGCGGGCGGCGCCTCGGGGTGGGCGCCGGAGCGTGGGCGTGCCGGTCGGTCGGGTGTCCCGGGGGCTGCGGTGCCGCCGCTGCGAGAGGCCGGGGCGTCGGCCGATCGGGGGCCGTCAGAGGTGAAAGTGTCATCGGACTTGATCTGGCTTGATGTCAAAGTGTGTTGTATTCATGTGGTCATATGTCGTATATTAAGGGTGACAAACATGCGTGTGTTCTTGTTCGATCTGCGCCGAGTCCTCGCTCCGGGCGAGCGGCGGCTGCGTGCGCAGTGCCTGCGCGACCTCGCCCGGATCCCGTCGGAGTTGCGCCCGGATGTGGGACTCAGCGATGCACGGATGGCCGATGTGGCGCAGGCAGAGGCAAGCCGGCTGCTGGCCGCGCGGCGCGAGGCTGAGGCGGCGCGGTTGCTTGCGCCGATGACCCGCATCGCACGGGCCCCGGGCGGTCCCCCTCCCCGGGCTGCCCCGCACGCCGTAACCTCGAACGCGGTAGCGATTCCGGACCGATGCGAGAGGGCAAAGGGGGGAGGGGCGCGAGCCGGCCGAGCGGTCGGCCGGGCCCCTGTCCCCATCCGGCGCCCACACCTGCCTGCCCCTTCGCCCAAAATCCGGGCATTTCCGCCTGTACCGGCAGGCGCGGCGCCGCTGGCCCCAAAATGGGGTTGACTCGACGCGCCAGCCTGACCCAGCCTGTAGTTCGTGACGATGGCGTCGTCATGGAGCGCGAACGCGCTCGGATGTGGTCGAAAGACCTGTCTCGTCCTGTACGCCGGGACTCCTCTTTTGGGGCCCCTCGTCCGGCCCCTCAGGGTTGGGCCTATGGGAAAGCGTGCAAACCGATATGGGTGGCCTCTCGACTTGTTGATGTGGCTGTTTTCGGCCCGTAGCCGGCTGCGACAGCTAACGTCGGGCACCCGGATCGGGCATCTGCCGCTCCGCGCGGCGCCGATACGCGGGGCGCCGATACGCGGACGCCGTCCCGACGGCCGCATCTCGCCCCCCGCCGCGCAGGACGCACCCGAGTCGGCCCCCGACGATGCGCGACGCGGGCCCCACGCCCACCGACGCCGAAGACGCTGCCGCGGCGGCCCGATGGCTGACGCGGCCCGCCTCCCCAACGCATCGCCCATCGCCCCGGACTCGGCCGTTTTCGCGTCGCGGCCCTAGGGCCGTCCACGTCCCGGCCCACCGTGCTGCGCTGCCCCAACGCGGGCGGACTGCGCCTGAATTGCGAGGTGATCACACGTGACCGATCCCTGCCTCACGCCCCCGACGGCCCCCGACCCGGCCCTCGCCGCCCTGCGCAGGTGCGATGTCGGCCCGCATGCTTCCGGGGCGCTCTATCTCGCCGCGATGCCGGGACGGCACGCAGACCTTGAGTCGTTTCGGCAGGACATCGCCCGGTGCGGAATCTCGCACCTCCTCTGCCTGGCCGAGGAGCATGAACTCCAGAGGCTTTCTCCGTCCTATCTGGAAATGATCCGGACCGGCGCTCTCGGAGCGATCCACGACTGGTATCCCATTCCCGACCGGTCGGTCCCCTCGGACGGCCGGTCATTTGCCGCCCTGATCGAGGCGTATTCCGGGCATCTCGCCAGCGGCCGCAATGTCGTGATCCATTGCGCCGCGGGAATAGGGCGCAGCGGGCTTTTCGCAACGGCGCTTCTCGGTGCCCTCGGGTGTTCCGACCGCGAGGCGACGCAAAGGGTTTCTGCGGCCGGTGCGGGTCCGGAATCCGCGATGCAGGTGGAGTTTCTGAAAGGGGGCTGAAGGATTCGCGCTTGGCGCAACGTCTTCATGTTGTCAGGCTTGATCGCGCCGCTCGCTCGGTGGAACTTCCCTTGCGGCATGTTGAGATTCCACATTAACGGATGTCGGAATCGCGTCGAAATGCACCTTGCAGATGTTTTTGTTCCCGCATTTCGCCTTGCCGGCTTGACCGAATCGAAATCGCCACGGATAGTTCAGGACACGAGACGAACGAACCGAAACAGGAGGTAAGGATGAAGCAGCTTACTGCTGCGGCCTGCACGGCCGCAATCGCCATGACCGCTGCGGCAAATGCCGAAACGGAATGGCGCGCCCAGTTTTCCGTCATGACATTCGGCCTCGCCACCGGCGAGAACCAGCAATCGGCGAGCAGGCGCTGGGGGGCAATGGCGCCCTATCTCGCCTCCTGCCTCGGCATCGAGGAGGTGGTCGTCCGGATCGGCAACGACTATTCGGCGATCATCGAATCGCTCATTCAGGGAGACATTCAACTGGCCTGGCTCGGACCGGCGCAATACGCCATCGCCTATGACATGACCGGCGGTGACCTCACCCCCTTCGCCGTCGACGTCTCGCTGGACGGCGATCTCGGGTTTCGCTGGACGATGGTGGTTCGCGCCGACAGCCCCTTCGAAACGTTGGAAGATCTCGAGGGTGCATCGATCGGCTGGCCATCCCCGACCTCCACCTCCGGTTTCGTGCTGCCGATGCAGTATTTCCGTGACCGCGGCTGGGTCTCGCCCGACAACGATCCGATCTTCTTCGGAAGCCTCGTGCAGACCGGGTCGCATGACAACAGCCTGATCGCCGTCGTTCAGGGCACCATCGACGCCGCCACGAATTGGTATTACTCGCCGACCGCCGGCGCCCATACCCGTGCCGCGGCCGCCGGCACCATCAGCCTCGACGATATCCGATTCATTCATGAATCGGGTCTGGTTCCCGGAAATCCCTTCGCCACGCGGCTGAGCTATCCTGCCGAAATGCGCGCGAAGCTTTCGGAGTGCTTTGTCAATCTGAAGTATGCCGATCCGGAGGTATGGAGCGCGGTGTCCGAAGGTATCTTCGGCGGCTTCGCACTGATCTCGCACGAGGCGTATGAGCCGTTCGTCCAGCTGCGGCGGGAAGAGATGAGTCGGTGAGTCTCGTTCTGCGAGAGCTTACTCGCCGTTTCGGTCAGGCCACCGCCGTGGACAGGGTGTCCGCGGCGGTGGGGTCTGGCGAAATGGTGGCGGTTATCGGCCGGTCCGGGGCTGGCAAATCGACCCTGCTGAACATGATCAACCGGCTGATCGAGCCGACCAGTGGCCATATCCTTGCCGATGGTCGTGATATCTGCCGGTTCCGTGGCGCTGAATTGCGGGCGTGGCGGCGCGAGACGGCCATGGTGTTCCAGAAGTTCAATCTGGTCCAGCGGCTGAGCGTCCTCACCAATGTCATGACGGGCCGGTTGAATCACCCCCCGGTCCTGCCCAAGTCGTTCGGGATGTTTTTCGAGGCGGACCGGATCGCGGCCATCGAGGCGCTGGCTCTGCTCGATCTGGACTCGCATGCGCTGAAGCGTGCGGACGAGCTGTCGGGAGGACAGCAACAACGCGTCGCGATCGCCCGTGCACTTGTCCAGGAGCCGAAGATCATTCTTGCCGACGAGCCGGTTGCATCGCTCGATCCGCTCAGCACGCAGGCCGTCATGGACGCGCTGCGCCGGATCAATGCCGACCGGGGAATTACCGTAATCTGCAATCTGCATTCGGTCGCACTGACGCGCCAATACTGCGATCGCGTCATCGGAATTTCCCGCGGACGCCTCGTTTTCGACGGTCCGGTCGATCAGCTGGACGATGCCGCGCTGCTCCGGATCTACGGGAGTCACACCGCACTCGAGGAGGCGACATGAGCGTCCGGGATGAGCATTGGACCGCGCCTGCGCAGGAGTTGTCGCTTGCCCGCCGAAAGCAGATCTTTGCCGAGGCATATCGGCGGGAGCGTCTGCGGACGTGGCGGATCTGGCTGGTCGGTGGTGGTGTTTTCGTGGTCATGGTCATCGCCGCGGCAGATATCGGCGAGGTCGATCTCGTCCACCTCTGGGACCGGTTGCCGAGGTTTCGCAGTTATTTCGGGCGGATGGTGCCGGACATTTCGCTTGAGAGCCTGTGGCCCGATCTGCAACGGTGGTTTCGTCGGGGGTGGGTCTGGCTGCGAGCGCTGTGGGAAACGGTGCTGATCGCGCTCTATGCGACGAGTTTCGGCTGCATCGCGGCGTATTTCGTGTCGTTCCTCGCGGCGGACAATCTGTCGCCGCACCCGGCGGTGCGTTTCGTCGCCCGGCGCACTCTGGAGTTCGCGCGGACCATCCCGGAACTGGTCTATGCGATCATCTTCGTGTTCAGTTTCGGGATCGGACCGCTGGCTGGCGTGCTGGCGCTGGCGCTTCACAGTTTCGGGGCAGTGGGCAAGCTCTTTGCCGATGTGGCGGAAAATTGCGACCGGGAGCAGATCCGGGGTGTGCGGGCGACCGGGGCGAACTGGATGCAGACGATGATTTACGGGGCGACGCCCCAACTGGGTCCGGATTTCCTGTCTTACGGGCTCTATCGCCTGGAGATCAACGTTCGGGCGGCGTCGGTGCTGGGCTTCGTCGGGGCCGGGGGCATCGGGCAGGAACTCTATAACGCGATCAAGACGTTCCGGTTGACCGACGCATCGGCGATCTCGCTGATGCTGATTGCGGCGGTCATTGCCGTGGACATGCTGTCGAGTTGGCTGCGGGGCAGAGTGATCGGAAAGGGGAGGCTTTCGGAAGCATGAGGGACGGTCCTGAAAAACCTGCCATGCCGCCGGCGGTTTCTCCCTCACGGGATTGGCGACGCGAACGGCCCGAGCTGTTCTTCTGGACATGGAGCCGGCTGGTCATTCTGGGGCTGCTGGCTGGGATCGGCGGATATGTGTTCCTGTGGGGCCTCGGGGTGCTGGGATTCGGCATCGACCGGCTCGTCAATGGCAGTCTGCGGCTGGGGCAGGCCATCGGGCTGATGTTTCCCCCGACCGCGCAGGGGCAATTGCCGCTCTACATTCACGCCATTGGCGAGACCCTCGCCATGGCATTTCTCGGCACGCTCGTCGCGGCGATCCTGTCGGTCCCGTTGGGCCTGATGGGGGCGCGAAATATCATGCCCGTCGGGCCTGTCAGGCTTTTGGTGCGGCGGAGTTCGGACGTGGTTCGGGGCCTCGACGCGTTGATCTGGGCGATCTTCTTCGTGAGCGTCGTGGGCCTTGGCCCGTTTGCCGGCATTCTGGCCATCGCGGTGAACGACACGGCGATCCTGACGAAACTCACGGCCGAAGCGCTGGAGAATACCGACCGCGAGCAGCAGCGCGGGGTGCGGGCGACGGGGGCGGGTCGGCTGTCGGTGATCAATTTCGGTGTGTTGCCGCAGGTGTTTCCGGTCCTCATCGGAAATGCGCTGTATTTCTTCGAATCGAACGTGAGGTCGGCGTCCATCCTGGGAATTGTCGGCGCGGGCGGCATCGGATTCTATCTGATGGACCGCATGATGTTGAGCGCGTGGCGCGAGGTGTCAGTCATCGTCGGCCTCATCCTGGTGGCCGTGGCGTGCATCGACTTCCTGTCGGGGCGGCTGCGGCGGCGCTTCATCGCGGGGCGGGGCGCGCGGGTGCAGTGACCGGGCGGCCGTGGCGGCCCGGTCCCCTGGGGGACCGGGGCTGGCGGGTCACGCCTCGGTCGCCACTGCCTCGGCGTGGCGCAGCGCCTCGGTGGGGCGGTCCTTGCGGGCGGTTTCGCGCAGCGCGTCGTAAAGCTCGCTGCGCAGCTTCGGAATGTCGCTTTCGATCAGGGTGTTGAGGACTTCGCGGTCGGCCGGCCGGAGCCGGGAAAAGGACTGGAGGCCGCGCTTTTCGGCGATCTCCCGGGCCCTCGGGCGGACCTCGTGCCACATCGCGCGCAGATCCTCGGCCTGATCGCGCATCAGGAGTTCGGTGTCGTGGAGGCCCTCGAAGATCTCGTCGAAGCTGGCGATGTGGCGCTGGCGGGCGCGGGGCAGCGTGACGAGGGCGAGGAAGACCGCGACCGCCACCGCGGCCACGGCGACGGCGGGCAGCGCCACGATCAGGCCGGTGGCGACCATGGCCCCGGCGAGGGCAAGCAGCAGGAGCGTCACCGTGGCATGGCTGCGCCGGCGCGTGCGCCGGTAGCGGCGCGCGGCCTCGTCGATGACGAAGGCGTGCAGGCGCAGACGTTCGGCAAAGGCGGCCATCTGCGTGATCTGGTTGTCCATCCGGCGGGTCGGGGCGCGGCGGATCTCGTCGATCAGGTCGAGGCGCGCCCTTTCGAAGTCGTCCATCCGGAGGCCGGTCGTCGGCCGCCCCTCGAGCGGGACGAAGGTGTTGTAGATCATCGGCAGGTCCTTGCGCGGGATGACCTTGCCGAGGTTCCAGCACAGCGCGCCGTAGGCGCGGGCGAAATCGTGCAGGTTGTGGAACTGGTCCATCTTGTTGAGCACGATCAGGAGCTTGTGGTCGATCCCGACGAGCGCCTCGCGAAACACCTGGAGGGTCTCGCCGGTGGTGCCGGGCTTGTCGGGGTCGAAGAAGACCATCACCAGGTCGGCGCGCTCGGCGAACCAGCGCACGACGCCGGGAAAGTCGAAGCCGCGGCCGTTCTCGGCCTTGGCCTCGTCGATCATGCCGGGGCTGTCGATCAGCGTCACGCTTTGCAGGATCTCGGCCGGCCGGAGCTTGAGCCGGATGTGCGAGACGAGCTGGTCGCCGAAATGGCGCAGCCCCTCATAGGGCAGGTTGGGGTTGCTGACGACCGAATGGCCGTCGAGGTCGGTCTCCATCGGGCCATGGGTGATGATGGTGAAGCCGTCGTCGGTGGGGGCCACGCCGGTCTTCTGCACGTCGGCGCCGAGCAGGTGGTTGACGAAGCTCGACTTGCCCGACGAGTGGTTGCCGAGCAGCAGCACCTGGGGGGGGCGGCGCAGCTCGCCGACGGTCGGGGGACGCCGGAACATGAACTGCTTTGCAAGGGGGACGAGCGGGTCGTTGTAATACTCCCGGATCCGCTCGGCGTACTGTTCCATGACGTGCTGCAAAGGCTGTCCCCCTTCGGTCCGTGAAGTCCTCTTCGACATCGGGTCGTGCGACCCGAGCCGGCAATCGGCGAAGCCGAGGGAAAACGCCATACACAATGCGGCTAGCGGCGGCCCCCTTGCCCGTCGCGTTGCCGCCGTTCCCCTGTGGTGGAGGGGCGCCGTCAGCCCGTCAGCGTCTCGGTCGAGGCGAAGAACATCGCCTGCGAGACCGCCGAGCGGACCTGTTCCGGAACGAAGGGCTTGGCGATGAGAAAGGCCGGTTCGGGCCGCTCGCCGGTCAGCAGCCGGTCGGGGAAGGCGGTGATGAAGATGACCGGAACCTCGCCGAGTTCGGCCAGCAGGTCGCGCACCGCGTCGATGCCCGAGGAATTGTCGGCGAGCTGGATGTCGGCGAGGATCAGGTCGGGGCGCTCGCGCCGGCCCAGCGCCACGGCCTGGTCGCGGGTGCGGGCGATTCCGGTGACCTCGTGGCCCATGTCGCGGACGATGTTGCGCAGGTCGAAGGCGATCAGCGGCTCGTCCTCGATCACCATCACCCGGCCGCGCACGCTCGCCTCCATCTCGCGATAGGCGATGGCGACCAGCTCCTCGGCCTCCGCAGCCTCGATCTGCATGATCGCCGCGATCTGGCTGTGGTCGAACTCCTCGATGGTGCGCAACAGGAGCGCCTCGCGCGTGTTCGGGGTCAGCCGCGCCAGATGCGCCTGCGCGCGGCTCTCGAGGCCCGGGGCGCCCGACGGCTGGCCGGTCTGCGCCTCGGGGGTCTGGCTCACCGGCGCGCCCGAGGTCTGCCAGACCGCATGAAAGGCCCGGAACAGCGCGATCCGGGGCGAGTCGGCGTCTTCGAGCAGCGCGCGGTCGGCGATCATCGCCTCCAGCGTGGTGGCGGCATAGCGGTCGCCGCTGTCCTGGCTGCCGGTCAGCGCCCGGGCATAGCGGCGCAGGCGCGGCAGTTCCGCCGCGATCCGGAGGGCCATGCCGTCGCCGGCCGGGGGGGTCCGCGCCGCCATTCCCTGCGTGATGTGGTCCTGGGTCATGTCGCCTCGCCTTTTTTCCATGGTCTCGCGGAACCGAACGCCGCCGGGCGCGTTCGGTTCCCGACGATGAGGAGAGTCTGTGCCCGCGGGACACCGGTCTTGCAACGAGACGGGCAGGCGGCGCAGGCTGGGCTTGTGAAACGAAAGACAGATCGCGTGTACATGACGGCATCGGATGGACGGGGCCACGGCAAGCGAGAGCTGCCGTCGTCCGTGGAGCAGCAGATCAACGAAAATCTCCGCCTGCTCTATCAGCAGCAGCTCGACGAGGAGCTTCCCGACAAGCTGAAGGCGCTCGTCGCCCAGCTGCGCGAGGGGAGGATCGCGGATGACTGACGCCTCCTGGGGACGAACCGAGACGGCCCTCCCGGCGGGCGACGCCGCGAGCGAGCCGGGGGCCGATACGGGGGGCGTCCCGGGCAGCGACCCGGGGGCGCCGCAGCCGGACGCGACCGGGGCCGACCCGCGCGAGGCCATCCTCGAGCATCTGCCGGCGCTGCGGGCCTTTGCGCTGAGCCTCGCGCGCGATGGCGCGACGGCGGACGACATGGTTCAGGAGGCCGTGCTCAAGGCCTGGTCGAAGTTCCACCTCTTCACCCCCGGCACCAACCTGCGCGCCTGGCTCTTCACCATCCTGCGCAACAGCCTGAACTCGCAGCGCCGCAAGCGCCGGCGCGAGGTGCCCGACAGCGACGGCGCGATGGCGGCGCGGCTGGCCTCGAAGCCCGACCACGACGGGCGGCTGGCCCTGTCGGAGCTCGCTGCGGCGCTGGGCGAGCTGCCGGTGGAACAGCGCGAGGCGCTGATCCTCGTCGGCGCCATGGGGTTCACCGTCGAGGAGGCGGCCGAGACCTGCGGCTGCGCGCCCGGCACCATCAAGAGCCGCGCCAACCGCGGGCGGCGGGCGCTGGCCCGGCTGCTCGGCCTCGACGCCGACGACGACATGACCGCCGGCGAGTCGGTCACCCTGGCGGTGCTGACGTCGCCCGAACAGCCCGGCTGACCGCGTCCGATGCTGCGGCTCGGGTCCCTGCACGGCGTTGTCGACCGGCTGTCGGTGCGGCTGATGATCCTGATGTCGGCGGCGCTGTTGCCGCTGGGGGCGATCTCGATCAACGCAACGGTCGAGCTGGCGCGCGCCGGCGAGCGGGCCAGCGAGCGGCAGCTCATCGCGCTGGCCGGCGATGCGCTGGCCGGCGAGCGCGCGCTGGTGGAAAGCGCGCTGGCCTCGGCGCGCGCGCTCGAGTCGCTGGTGCTGGAGCGGCTGGGCGAGGCCGACGACTGCGACGCCCTGCTGCGCGAATATGCGGACCGCTCGAACCTCTACAGCCACATCGCCTTCATCGACCTCGACGGGGCGACCCCCTGCACCTCGTCGGGCGAGCGGATGGATTTCGGCGACAGTGCCGCCTTTCAGGCGCTGCGGACGGCGCCGCGGACGGTCATCAGCGCCGAACCCGCGGGCAGGGCGACCGGCCTGCCGGTGGTCATCGTCAGCCGGGCGGTGTTCGGCGATGGCGGGCTGGCGGGGTTTCTTGCGGTCTCGATCACCACGCGGTCGATGGCCGCGCTGGGCCGCCGCATGCTGGAGGATGCGCCGCGGACCGCCTTTCTGGTCAATGCGCAGGGGGTCGTGCTCGGCCATGCGCCGGACAGCCCCGGTCTGGGCGACCTGCCCGCGCCCGAGCGGCTGCAACGCCTCGTCGCCGGGGGGGGCAGCGTCGTCGTCCGCGACCGCACGCGCGAGGGCGAGGCGGCCGTCTTCGCCCTGTCCGAGCTGATCCCGCGGCAGCTCTATGCCCTCGCCATGTGGGAGGACGGCGCGCCGCAGGTGCGCACGCTGGGGGCCTCCAGCCTGCCGATGCTGGTGCCGGCGGCGATGTGGCTCGCGAGCCTGGGCGTGGTGCTGCTGTCCATCCATTACCTCGTGCTGCGGCATCTCAAGGGGATCAACCGCCAGATGCGCCGCTTCGCCATCGGCCAGCGCGCCCCGCTGGCCGGGCTGCCGGCGCCGGCGCCGTCCGAGCTGCGCGAGCTGCATGCGACCTTCGACAAGATGTCGCGCATCATCGCCCGCGACGAGGAGGAGCGCGAGCAGGCGCTGCACGAAAAGACGGTGCTGCTGAAGGAGCTGCACCACCGGGTCAAGAACAACCTCCAGCTCATCGCCTCGATCATCAACCTGCAGATGCGCCAGCTCGACGACCGCGAGGCGCGGCGCGTGCTGCGCGCCGTGCAGGAGCGGGTGCTGGGCCTCGCGACCGTGCACCGCGCCCTCTATGAAGAGCACCAGCTCGACCGGGTGCGCGCCGACCGGGTGCTGGAAGAGATCCTCCGCCGCCTCGCCGGTCTGGGCAGCGTGTCCGGGCAGGGGCCCAGGCTGGAGCTGGCGCTGGAGCCGATCACGCTGGATGCCGACCGGGTGGTGCCGCTGTCCTTCATCGCGACCGAGGCGATGACCAATGCGCTGAAGCATACCGGCGCCCACCGGGGCGCCCGCGGCGTCTGGATCGGGGTCGAGCTGCGGCGCGAGGCGGCGGGCGAGGGCCGCGGGGCCTCGGTGCTCCTGCGGGTGCGCAACTCGCTGGGGGCGCCGGCGCCCGCCAGCGCCGCAGAGGCGGCCGCGGGGGCCGAGGAGGCCGGCTGGGACGAGGGGCGCGGCGGCGGGCTCGGCAGCGAGCTGGTCGAGGCCTTCTCGCTCCAGCTCGACGGCGAGGTCACGTCGAGCATCGCACAGGACCCGGACCGAGGGGCCGTCTGGGACCTGTCGCTGCGCTTTCCGGCGCCCGAGGGCGCGGCGGCCACCTCCTCCGGGGGCTGACCGCAGGGGCGAGGGGCGCGGCAGGCTGGCGCCGACCGCCGCTGCCCGGGGCGGCCGTCCGGTTGCGGTGCCGGGATGGTGGCTGCGCCGGGCAAGGCGGCAAACGCCGGCGGGGTCGCGGTCTCGGGGCTCGAGATGCGGCAGAACGCCGGTTTCGCCCGCTGGAGCGCGGCGTGGATGGAGGACGAGCCGCACGAGATCCTGGGCGCGGTCCACGATGCCATGGCCGACGAAGGCCACGCCGGCCGGACCGGAGCCCCGGACGATCGCCGCGGCGCCAACCTCGTCGCCTGTCGCCGATTGGCGCTGGCGATCCCGGTGGGCGGCGCGCTCTGAGCCGGAACCGGCGCCTGCCGTGCGCGTTGATGTCCCGAACGGTCTGCACCCGGCAGGCCGACACCGAACACGGAGACCTGTCATGCGCGTACTGCTCCTGTGGCTTCTGGGCATCCCCCTCCCGGTCATCCTGTTGCTGTTCCTCTTCGGCATCTTCTGACCCGGTCGCCTTTCCGCCGAACCGTCCCGCCCCGCCGGCCCCCCGGCGGGGCTTTTCCGTGCCGTCGTCCCGGCCGCTGCGCCGGCGACGAAAAAGGCGGCCGCGGCGTCCGTGCCGCGGCCGCCTGCGCGGGGCCGTCGCCTCTGCCGGCGGGCCGCCGGTGTCACATCGGCGGGGTGCCGCGCACCGCCCGGGCGATCATCGCGACCAGGAACAGCACGATGAAGATGAGGAACAGGATCTGTGCCATCCCGGCCGAGGCGCCGGCGATACCGGTGAAACCGAGCGCCCCGGCGATGAGGGCGACGATGAGAAAGGTCAGGGCCCAACCCAGCATGTGCGATCTCCTTCGTTGCAGATGTCGTCGGCAAAAGAACGACCGGCGGCCCTGTCGGTTCCCCTTCGGCGGCGATGCCGCGCCCCGGCCGCGGTCTGTCCGGACTGTCGGAACCGGACGGCGGCCGGGGCGTTGGGGAGGTGTCGTGCAACTGCAAAAGGAGCATCCGATGAACTGGGACATCCTCAAGGGCAAGTGGAAGCAGGCCACGGGCAGCGCAAAGTCGACCTGGGGCGAGCTGACCGACGACGACCTCCGCCAGGTCGACGGCGAGCGCGAGCGCCTGGTGGGCAAGGTGCAGGAGAAATACGGCGTCGCCCGCGACGAGGCCGAGAAGCAGGTCGACGAATGGGCCGAAAAGGTCTGACCGACGCCCGGCCCGGCCCGGAACAGGAGAGGGCGGCCAGCCTCGCGCTGGCCGCCCTCTTTCCGTCCGGGCCGCCGCCTCGCGCAGTTCTGCACATCGGATCAGACATTTGCCCGGAATTTTCCGCCCCCGAGGGAACGCCGTTGCGCCCCGCACGTTGGATCTGCAAGCGCCCGACGACGGGTGCATGACCAGACTGATGGAGGACGACCATGAAACGGCTCATGCTGACGACGGCGATGTGTACGGGTGCGGCGTTTGCCGCGGTGGCGCAGACGGCCGACACCGGGATGCCCGCAGGGGAGGGCATGGCGAGCACCGTGCCCGCGTTCCTGGCCAGCGAGTTCACCGGCAAGACGCTCCACACCCTCGACAGCGAGGACGCCCGCGCCATCGGGCAGTCCGCCGAGACGCTGAGCGTGGCCGAGCGTGACCGCCTGCGCTGGACCAGCTCGGACACCTTCATCGCCGACCGCGACAGCTGGGAGAGCGTCGGCGCGATCGACGACATCGTGTTGACCCAGGACGGCGCCATCCGCGGCGTGCTGGTCGATGTCGGCGGCTTTCTCGGCTTCGGCGCGCGGACGGTGAAGATCGGCATCGACCAGCTCTATTTCGTGAGCGACGGGGGTGCGCCCGGTGACATCGACGATGTCTCCGTGGTCGTCGCCATGAGCGGCGAGGAGCTCGACGCCCTGCCCGAGTGGGACAGCGACCGGCTGCACGACGGCTTCGAGATGCGCGCCGATGGCGGCTTCGAGGCCGGGATGGGCGGCGGCGTGGCCGACCACGGGCATGAGGCCGGGGCGGCCCCCACGCCCGAGGCCGCCGGCACCGATGCCTCGTTCGCCGAGGCAGGCTCGGCCACGACGCCGGCCGGCGCGCCCGTCTTCACCGAGGAGCACCAGATGCTGGAGGGCGACGAGCGGACCGCCGACCGCCTGCTGGGCGCGGATGTCTACGACGCGCGGGGCGAGGCCATCGGGGCCGTCGACGATCTGGTGATCGGGACCGACAACAGCATCGAGGGCGTCCTGGTGGATGTCGGCGGCTTTCTCGGCATCGGCGCGCATACGGTGATGCTGACCCTCGACGACGCGCAGATCGGCTGGAGCGATGCCGACGGCGATGTCCGGGTGCAGGTCGCGATGACCGGCGAACAGCTCGAGGCGATGCCCGAACACGAGGGCTGACGCCCGCACGAGGATGCGCCGCGCCGCGGCATGCAGGGGGCCCGTTCGCGGGCCCCCTTTTCGTCGTGCCGCCGATGGGACCGCGCGGGGCCGGTTGGGGGGCGGCGATCGTTACGCAGGTGTCACAAAAGCTTCGTCTGAACGACGTATGGCTCGGCTAGAGCGTGCCGTGATCGCCCGCCGCGATCCCAATCTGACGATAGGAGAGGATATGAAACGCACCGCTGCCATGCTCGCGGCCACCACCGCGCTGCTGACCGCGCCGGCGATGGCGCAACAGGTCGACCCGAGCCTGCCCACCTACGAGGCGGTCTCGGGCGTCTCGGGCAACCTCGTCTCGATCGGTTCGGACACGCTGAACAACCTCATGACGCTGTGGTCCGAAGGCTTCCGCAGCTTCTATCCGAACGTCGCCGTGCAGATCCAGGGCGCCGGTTCGGGCACCGCCCCGCCCGCCCTGGTCGAGGGCACGGCCCAGTTCGGCCCGATGTCGCGCCCGATGCGCGGCTCCGAGATCGAGGAGTTCGAGGCCCGCTACGGCTATGAGCCCATCGCGATGCGCGGCGCCATCGACGGCATCGGCGTCTTCGTGCACCGCGACAACCCGATCGAGTGCCTCAGCCTGCAGCAGGTCGACGCGATCTTCTCGTCGACCCGTGCGGGCGGCGCCGATGCGCAGATCGCCACCTGGGGCGACGCCGGTCTCACCGGCGAATGGGCGAATCGCCCGATCGCCATGTACGGCCGCAACTCGGCCTCGGGCACCTTCGGCTATTTCCGTGAGGTTGCGCTGTTCGGCGGCGACTTCTCGCCCGAGGTGCGCGAGCAGCCGGGGTCCTCGACCGTGATCCAGGGCGTGGCCTCGGACGTCAACGGCATCGGCTATTCGGGCATCGGTTACGCCACCGCCGACGTGCGCGCCATCGGCATCTCGGCCGAGCCGGGCGGCGAGTGCTTCGAGCCGACCCCGGAGCACGCCGGGTCGGGCGCCTATCCGATCGCGCGCTTCCTGTATGTCTACATGAACGTCGATCCCAACACCCCGCTGGAGCCGCTGCGCGCCGAATTCGTGCGCTACGTCTACAGCCAGCAGGGCCAGGCGGACGTGATCCGCGCCGGCTTCATCCCGGTGGTGGCGGCCATCGCCAACGCCGATCTGGAGGCTTTCGGCCTGCTCGACTGATCCCGGGCGACCGGACCGGCCGGGGCGGCACATTGCCGCCCCGGCCTTCACGCTTCCGCCCGAGCATCCGGGCGATCAGGCCGCAGGGGGCACCATGGCCGAGACCACCCAGACAAGCGGGCATTCCGACGACTACGGCACCGAGCTGCACAACCAGCAGTCGGCCGCCGCCATCGAGAGCCGCCTGCGCCAGCGCAGCATGGACACCCGCACCAGCGTCAAGCTGGGCGAGAACGTCGCGAAATGGGTCATCACCGTCGGCGGGCTGATGGTGATCGTGGCGGTGCTGGGGATCATGGTGTTCCTGTTCCGCGTCGTGATGCCGCTGCTTGCCGGCGGCGAGGAGCTGGGCAGCGTGCGCTTTCAGCTCGACACCGGGCAGGACGTCATCTGGGTCAACGGCGACGAGTTCCAGACGCTGGGCACGGCGGTGGCGGCCGAGGGGCGGGTCATCACATATCACATCCCCACCGGCACCGAGATCTCGCGCGCCCAGTTCGATTTCGGCGGCGCCACCGTCACCGCCGTCTCCGGCACGCTGGAGCGCAACCGCGTCGCCTTCGGCTTCGACGACGGCACGGTGCGCTTCGCCACCATCGGCTTCGGCACGCAGACCACCGCGCGGCGCAACATGCCCGAGGCGGCGACCTGGCTGGACGACCGGGACCGCGTGCTGGACGGGCGCGTGTTCACCGAGGTGGGCACCGGCGACTTCCGCACCCTGTCACCCGAGATCGAGCTGGGCGAGAGCGAGCGGATCTCGGAGTTTCCCATCGTCGCCATCGACTATCGCGTCGGCGGCACGCGCGAGCGGCCGGTGCTGGCCTTCGCCACCGTCGACAGCGCCGGCGCGGTGCGGGTCAGCCGCTCGCGGGTGCAGCTGAACATGATGACCGGCGCGCAGACGGTGACCACCACCACCGTCGAGGCGCCGTCGCTGCCCCTCGGCGAGGGGGTGTCGGTCACCGGCATCCTGTTGTCGGGCAACGCCGACCGCGCCATCGTCGCGGCCGACAACGGCTATGTCTATCGCTACGACCTGCGCAACTTCGACGCGCCGCAGCTGGCCGAGCGGCGGCGGGTGGGCGATGCGGGCGTCGCCGTCACCGCCATGACCTTCCTGTCGGGCGAGGAATCGCTGGTGGTCGGCAGCGAGGACGGCGCCATCCAGGTCTATTTCCGGTTGCAGACCGGCACGAGCGAGACCACCGACGGCCGCGAGCTCGTGCGGGCCCGGGTGCATGCCTCCATGCCCGCCGCCGTGGTCGACCTGTCCGAGGCGCAGCGGCACAAGGAGTTCTCGGCGGTGGATGCCGCGGGCAATGTCTGGGTGATCCACTCGACCTCGGACCAGGTGCTGTTCCGCTTTGCCCGCTCGGGCGATGCGACCACCGCCGCGCAAGCGATGATCTTTCCGCGCTCCAACGGGGTGATGCTGGTCAGCGCCGGCGGCGAGGTCGAGGCCTGGCAGTATCGCAGCCGCCACCCGGAGGTGACGCTGGGCGTTCTGTTCGGCCGGGTCTGGTACGAGGGCTATGACGAGCCGACCTTCGTGTGGCAGTCCACCGCCGCCGTCGACACCGCCGAGCCGAAATATTCGCTGGTGCCGCTGATCTTCGGCACGCTGAAGGCCGCCTTCTACGCCATGCTCTTCGGCGCCCCGATCGCGCTGATGGCGGCGGTCTACACCTCGGAGTTCGTGCACCGCGGCGTGCGCGCCACGGTGAAGCCGGTGATGGAGATGATGGAGGCGCTGCCCACCGTGGTGCTCGGCTTCATCGCCGCGCTGGTGCTGGCGCCCTTCGTCGAGGAATGGATCGCGGCGGTGCTGCTGGGCTTCTTCGCCCTGCCGATGGGCCTGATGCTGGGCGCCTTCGCCTGGCAGATGCTGCCGGCGCAGATCGTGCTGCGCTACGACGGGATGCCCAAGTTCGTCCTGATGGGCCTGTCGATCCTGCTGATGGCCGTCTTCGCCTTCAACGTGGGCCCGTGGTTCGAGATCCTCCTCTTCGACGGCGATTTCAAGCAGTGGACGACGGGCCGGGTCGGCACGGGCACGCCCTTCATGTTCCTGATCCTGATCCCGCTGTCCTACATGGCCGTTGCCTGGGGCTTTCGCCGCACGCTGGGGGCGGCCTTCAGCGCCCGGATGCGGTCGCTGGAGCGGCATCATGCCGGGCGGCTCGACGCGCTGCGCTGGATCACGCTGTTCTTCGCAGCCCTCGCGCTCAGCTACGCCGTGGCCTCGTTCCTGACGCTGATCGGCTACGACCCGCGCGGCGGCTTCATCGACAGCTATCAGCAGCGCAACGCGCTGGTGGTGGGCTTCGTGATGGCCTTTGCGGTGATTCCCAACATCTACACCCTGACCGAGGACGCGCTGAACTCGGTGCCCGCGCATCTGCGGGCGGGCAGCCTCGCCACCGGCGCGACGCCCTGGCAGACGGCGATGTGGGTGGTGCTGCCGACCGCGGCCTCGGGCGTGTTCTCGGCCATGATGATGGGCTTCGGCCGGGCGGTGGGCGAAACCATGATCGTGGTCATGGCCGCCGGCAACACCCCGATCATGGAGTGGAACATCTTTTCGGGCCTGCGCACGCTCTCGGCCAACATCGCCATCGAGCTGCCCGAGGCGGTGCGCGACGGCACCAACTATCGCGTGCTGTTCCTCGCGGCGCTGACGCTGTTTCTGATGACCTTCTTCATCAACACGCTTGCCGAGCTGGTCCGCCAGCGCTTCCGCAAGCGTGCGTTCCAGCTCTGAGGGGGCCGCGGAGATGACCGACATCCTCGATCCGAACACGCCGGCCTCGGGCGCGGCCGGGGCCGCCGGCACGGTGGCCCGCGAGACGGTGCAGCCCCAGCCCCGGCGGGGCAAGCGGGTGCGCGTGCTTTCGGCCGACCTCTCGGCCGTGGGCGAGCCCGCGCTCTGGGGCTTCGGCGGCGCGCTGGCGCTGGGCATCATCCTGATCGCGGCCTTCCTCGCGATGGTGGCGTGGAACGGCTTCACCACCTTCTGGCCCAAGCCCATCGCCCAGGTGGAACTGCGCGACGGCACGCTCCTGGCCGGCGAGCCCACGCGGCACAACCGCTTCCGCCCGGGCGAGCATGTCGTGGCCCAGCTCGACGACGAGCAGCGCGCCTTCATCGAGGGCAACCTCGGCTTCGCCGACCGGACGCTGTTCAAGACCGCGAACTTCGACCTCTATGGCGACGACTTCCGCTGGGTCGCCGATTTCGAGGTCGCCGAGGTCACCTTTCCGCCCGACTTCCACCTGTTCGAGCGGCAGCAGTGGGGCACCTTCGTCGGCCGCGTTGCCGGCCTCGTGATCGACGGCGAACCGCGCGACTTCGACCCCCGGCTGATGCAGCGCGAGCAGTCCCTCGCCCGCGACCGCTTCGACCAGATCCGCCGGATCGAGCGCCGCGAGATCGGTGCGCTGAACCACTACATCGACCGCGAGCGGCTGGCGATCCGCCGCGCCCAGCTCCGCCACGGCGAGGACAGCGAGCGCGCCCAGACCCTGATCGCCCGGGCGCAGGCCAACATCGCCGAGCACGAGGCGCAGTTCGCCGTCCTGCAGGCGCGGGTGAACGAGATCCGCGAGCGCGACCGCCGCTATCGCGTGATCCTCGAGGATGTGAACGGCCGCACCGTCGACACCGAGCTCAGCCAGATCGTCCGCTTCTATCCCGCCAACACGCTGAGCTGGCCGCAGGCGATGGGGGTCTATCTCTCGCGCTGGTGGGAGTTCGTCTCGACCGAGCCGCGCGAGGCCAACACCCAGGGCGGCGTGCTGCCGGCGATCTTCGGCACCGTGGCGATGACGCTGCTGATGGTGATCTTCGTCGCCCCCTTCGGCGTCATCACCGCGCTCTATCTGCGCGAATACGCCAAGCAGGGGCGGCTGACCTCGATCGTGCGGATCTCGGTCAACAACCTCGCGGGGGTGCCCTCGATCGTCTACGGCGTCTTCGGGCTCGGCTTCTTCGCCTATGCCATGGGCGGCTCGATCGACCAGCTCTTCTTTCCCGAGGCGCTGCCCAACCCGACCTTCGGCAAGGGCGGCATCCTGTGGGCCTCGCTGACGCTGGCGTTGCTGACCGTGCCGGTGGTGATCGTCGCCTCGGAGGAGGCGCTGTCGGCCGTGCCCCGGTCGATGCGCGAGGGCTCGCTCGCCTGCGGGGCGTCCAAGTGGCAGACGATCCGCTATGTGGTGCTGCCCAAGGCGATGCCGGGGATCATGACGGGGATGATCCTCGCCATGGCCCGCGGCGCCGGCGAGGTGGCGCCGCTGATGCTGGTGGGCGTGGTCAAGCTCGCGCCGGCGCTGCCCGTCGACGGGTTCTTTCCCTTCATCCACCTCGACCGCAGCTTCATGCACCTCGGCTTTCACATCTTCGACGTGGGCTTCCAGTCGCGCAATTCCGAGGCCGGCAAGCCGATGGTGTTCGTGACCACGCTCCTGCTGCTCACGCTTATCGTCGCGATGAACGCCACCGCCATCACCATCCGCAACCGGCTGAAGAAGAAATACGCCGGCGGGCAATTCTGAGAGGTCCGACATGAACGTCGCAGCCCCCGAGCGCAAGTTCGAGCCCACCGCCTATCACGTCAAGAAGAGCGCCGAGGGCGCGGCGCTGGACATCCGCAACTTCAACCTGTGGTATGGCAAGAGCCAGGCGCTCCACGACATCAACATGGAGATCCAGAAGGGCGAGGTGACCGCGCTGATCGGCCCCTCCGGCTGCGGCAAGTCCACGCTGCTGCGCTGTCTCAACCGCATGAACGACCTGATCGACGAGCTGCGCGTCTCGGGCGAGATCAAGGTCGACGGTTTCGACATCTACGGCCCCGGAGTGGATGTCATCGCCCTGCGCAAGCGCATGGGCATGGTGTTCCAGAAGCCGAACCCCTTCGCCATGTCGATCTACGACAATGTGGTCTATCCGTTGCGCGTGGACGGGATCACGAAGAGGTCCATCCTCGACGAGACCTGCGAGCGCGCCCTGCGTTCGGCCGCCCTCTGGGACGAGGTGAAGGACCGGCTGAAGGAAAGCGCGCTCGGCATGTCCGGCGGCCAGCAGCAGCGGCTCTGCATCGCGCGCGGCATCGCCTCCGACCCCGAGGTGCTGTTGATGGACGAGCCCTGCTCGGCGCTCGACCCCATCGCCACGGCGAAGATCGAGGAGCTGATCCACCAGCTCAAGGGCCACTACACCATCGTCATCGTCACCCACAACATGCAGCAGGCGGCGCGGGTCTCCGACAACACCGGCTTCATGTATCTCGGCCGGCTGGTGGAGTATGGCGACACGGACACGATCTTCACGTTGCCGAAGAAGAAGCAGACCGAGGACTACGTCAGCGGCCGCTTCGGCTGACCCCGCGTCCCCTCCCGCCGCGGCCGCCTCGCCACCGTCTCCCCCGGGCCGACGACATGAGCCGAGGGGCAGCGAAATCGCGGGCCTGCATTCCGCCCGGCAAGCCCCGGAAGAACGCAAGCGCGACTGCCCCTGGCCCCAAGCGGCGAGGCTTGGCCGCTGCCCATGCCGTCGGCTCGAGCGTGGCCGGGGCCTGTCAACGCGGGGGGCTGCCGGACCGGCGCCGACCGGGCATGGAGGCACGGCCCGCGGCGGTCCGGGTCCGTTCCCGATCGGGAAAACGACTGTCGCGCCGCGCGAGCCGTTGACCTGAGGTGGTCCCGCTTTCCCGGACAGCGTGGCGGCATTGCTACGCTTGATCCTGTTTCCCTTGCGCCGCCAACCTGTGTCCCTCGGCGTCTCTGTGGGCTTCGAGGGGTGTTCGTCCTCCGAGAGCCGAGTGGGGCCGCTCGGTGTTGTAATGGGTGATCCACTTGCCGATCCCGGCACGGGCCCCGGAGCCGGTTTCGAAGGCGTTGAGATGGACGCACTCGTCTTTCAGCGACCGCCACAGGCGCTCGATGATCGAGGGCATGACTGCCACCGGTTCGAAGGAATGCCCGAGGGTTGTCCATCCACCGGCCCTTGCCGTCCATGGAGACCTTCACGCCCGCCTCGATCAGCACGTCGGTGAAGCGGGGCGTGGTGAACTGGCTTCCCTGACGTCGCATGGCCGCTCGGACCAGTGGCGCGACCATGCTCCATGTTGAAGATCTCCGGCCGACCATGGCGGGCGATAGCCTCCTCCAGCGCCTCGATGCAGAAATCGGCCTCCATGCCTGTTGGATGTCACCGATAACTGACCCAGCAGCAGTCGGAATTGTCACTGAGAACTGACCCATGTGGACCCTTGCCCCTGACGGAGTTCGTCGGGGGTTATCGGAGTGATCGACATGGGATTTTTGAGCGTCATTCGACGTTGGGCCTTGCGGGACAAGATGCCCATCCGCGAGATCGCGCGGCGGACCGGGCTGACTCGCAACACCATCAAGAAGGATCTGCGGGCGGGGGTCGTCGAACCCCGGTTCCAGACACCGGCGCGGCCGAGCAAGCTGGCCCCGTATGCCGCGAAGCTGTCAGGCTGGCTGGTGACGGAGCAGCGCAAGTCGCGCAAGGACCGGCGCACCGCCAAGCAGATGCACGCCGATCTGGTTCAGCCTGGCCATGACGGCTCGTATGAGCGGGTC